>JAESGE010000057.1_pt1 | contig 169088 bp, 126 predicted proteins | sample 9269601 | NCBI WGS metagenome assembly JAESGE01 (sample SAMN14515569, study PRJNA621662) | algae metagenome | isolation source: Tolypothrix brevis GSE-NOS-MK-07-07A and co-occurring heterotrophs from wet... | place: USA: Grand Staircase Escalante National Monument, Utah | collected 2006-04-16
AGTCTTTTCCCAATCTGAGTCGGGAATTTCAATCCCGTAAACGAGGCAGTTTTTATCCATGCCTCTTAATTTACCATCTCATGTACCTATTTTTCACTGTAGCGAAATAAAACCTGTGAACGGTTACGGCGCAAGTATATGGCTCTTGGGCGAAGATGAGACGGAGTTTATTTCAGATTAAGTTGATAGTTTTATCAGTTAAGGATGCTGAAATATAATTCTTAGAGGAAAGATGCTTGAGTGCGATCGCAAACGCATTAGCTCAAAACTGTATACAACCGTGGTCGATTACGTTCAATCCTTAGTACAGCGAACTTGCACAGACGAGTTTCAATAAATTTTTAGATGCCAGAGAGTCAGCTTTAACAAATATGGATGCTTCTCCATAAGTAGCCATATCAGAAACTAACCAACCCGCTGTATATTTAATCTCATTCTCGAAAAATCCGTGAACATCTTTGTCACTACTAGGGATAGCACGAGAGTCTAATTGAACTTTCCCATATCTGCACCAAGGAGTGTAAGCTGTATTAACTCTTATACCATTTTTTGAAATTAGTACATATTGGAATTCACGGACATTCTCCCAACTGCTAAGTCTTGCACTTCCTTCGACGTAACCCAACTTACTACCGTCATTAGTAGTCCCATTCACTAATACAGTTTTACCACCTTGAGGAATTGCCTGGGCAATATTAGCGCTAAAAACAGAAAATATAGACGCGATTAACAAATAGATTTTTTGCAGTTTTAAATTCATTGCAGCGATATGAACCTACAATTTTAGTTTGACTTTTTAAATATTCCTTTGACTTAGTGTATCGAAAACTCATTTGAAACACACGTATCTAACCCAACCCAAGTCACAATTAACATATAGACTACTAAAATCTAAACAATAATTTTACAAAACACTCAACAATCAGCAGTCAAATAAAAACCCAATCATCACACTACTAGTTGTCTCACCTGCCTCATCTTTCCTCGCTTGTAAATCCTCAGAACCTACGATTGGCTTTTTCTTTGGGCGATCGCCGTCCTTCAAGCGAGAAAAAGAGCGATCGCACCCTTCCAAAACTTTCCTCGCTTGTAAATCTTCAAAACTTTCCTCGCTTGAATTTTCTCAGAGCGTCTCACGTTTGGACTTTTCTGCAAGCGATATCTTACCCCAAGGGCGATCGCCTGCGGACAAGCGAGGAAATATAGCGATCGCCTAATCCTTAGAGGAAAGTAGCGATCGCATATATTCTTAGAGGAAACAAAGCGATCGCACACCTACCAATTCTTATCAGTATTAATACTAGACAATATTGTTGGTTTTGGTAATATTATTTGCATCAATACTGTATTACATTTTGAAGTGCGGAATGTGGGATATATGCGCTTCCCAGACGACCTGTTGAAGGCGATCGGGCATAATGAAGATTGTCGTCGAGTCATGAACGACGCAGAAATTATGACAACGGCTATCTGTGCGGCGATGTTCTTTAATGGTAATCATAGTAAGGCTTGTAGCTATATGAAAGACCATAATTTGATAGTCAATATGTTAGATAAATCACGTTTCAATCAGAGATTACACGGCATATCAATGCTGATGAACGACTTGTTTCATCAAATAGGAATGATTTTTAAAGAAATTAGTGATTGTACGGAATATCTTTTAGACTCATTTCCCGTACCGATGTGTGATAATATCCGTATTTTTCATGTCAAGTTAATCAACTCAAAGGAGTATCGAGGTTACATTGCGTCGAAAAAACGATATTTTTACGGGGTGCGAAATGGAGTACCAAAGCAGTCCGCGATGCCTTTTTTGCCTCACCATTATTTCCCCGGCTGTTAAATGGAGATGTAGTCAAAGATGCGATCGCCCGTGGTGTGCACGACGGAAATCTCGCTTATATTACTAAAATCGGTGAAAATTATGAGCCTTTTCAATATCAATGCACCGTTAACTCCACCGATATCGAAATTTCTGATGATGTATTTATTATCACCCAGGAAACAGCAGAAAATTACAAAAAACTATTAGCCGATAGGGATAATCAAACAAAAGAGATATCTTCCCAAAGTGATACAGAGAAAGTAGCAAATAATCCCCATATCGAAGTTAAAGACAAAACACCCACCCTAGTTCAAGAGAAAACATTACCTTAGAATTTTTTAAAATTATAATTAGCGATCGCTTCGCAGATATTAAATAGCTACAACCGTCGCCGGACAATAGGATACATAGACGCAGAATCAGGGTTTTCAGGCAAATATGAGCATAAGAGTATATATACAGAAAATGAGGAGTTTTAGATAAAGTCGAGCATAGGAGCTTTAAGACGAATAAATTTTGATAAAAACTCCAGGGCTTTTCCCTATAGTAATTACTACAAAATAACTATAAGTGAAAGCGCGAGTAATGCTCCGAAAGCATTTGTCGAAAATGTTTTGCCTTTTCTGTTTCAAGTTATAGATTTAAACGCTTTAAAGCAAGGTAATCCACCTTGGCAAGACTCGGTTTGGTATTTCCGAACTTACGGTATGGGCTACGATTTTCGGCATGATTTATTAAGTCAGATTAAAGTTGCATTATGTAAGTTAGCTACTAACCATCCAGATGATTTTGCGAATGTTGCACAAAAGCCACTTCAACAATCAAAGTTTGAAACTGCTCAATATCTACTAATTTGTGCTTATGCAGCAAATGGAAAATACTTTGTAAATGATGCAGTTGAATATCTTTGCGAACAACCGGAACGTTTGAAAACAGGTTACTCATCCGGAGCGGGAAATGCTCATGTTGCGAAACCGCGATTACTGGTAGCCAAACAATTACTACCGAATACGTGGGTTTGGTCAGTGGTTTTATCAGTAAAGGTGTGAGGAATGTGGTTAGTACCCTGTGGAGGGTGGAATCAATTTCTAGTGCTTTGTTTGCGATCGCATTTTATCGTCAACCGGATCGAGATACTGCTCCTGCTGCTGCGCTGAAGCGTACACAAAGGTGGTTGCGTAGTATTACGTATAGTGAGCTTGCGAAGTGGTATGAGGAACGGGCTGAGGAGATGGCAGAAAAAGACCCAATTTGTGCGACTGAGTTACGAGATGAAGCGATGATGATTAAAGATGACCCCCGATAAAGGTGTAACTAAAGTTAGTTCGTTGATAATAAACGAAACCATGCCGACTCTTTTTTCATCAGCTTCAGCAGTATACGCCACATGACACCACAAATAACGAGTTGTCTCCGGTTTTGCCTCTAGAAAACGAATTAAGCCGTTGTGGGGTTTTATGGTTTGTAGAAGTTGTTTCTCGAATCCGCTGGTTTTCAGATAGCCATCGTAGTTGATAGCGATCGCACTCACTGTTCCCCGATTTCCCAAAATCCGTGAAAATCGACTCAGCAATTCTGAGTGGTAAGTGACAAAAACACTCTTGTCTACATCAGCTTTGGTTGAAAGTGTTACTTCTTCGGGGAGTTCCAACTGTTTGGCAATGTTGGCAGTCAACATCACCATCATCTGGTTATCACCATCAGGTTCGGCAACACCATCATACAGAGATACCAATTTCGATAGCGTTGAAAGAATCGGATCTGATATCATTTGGGGCAATGTGGTAATCGGGTATTGTCCTATCCCCTACGCCTTGTAGTATTTAAGTAAGAACATTTGTGCGCGGTAATAGGTTGTTAATAATTGGCTTGAATCTGTTTATTTGTTCGCTTATTAATTATAAATTAAGAGCAATGCGATCGCGTGCCGCCACGAGTGCAAACCGACAAGATTACCAGCACCGCTTTTTCAAAAATATTTGAAATACGCTACTTGCATTCATGTACAGAGCATAGTTTTTAAATTAAAGGTAAATTACCATGCCATTTAGCAGTTACAAAAGTCTTAGCGCAGTTATTAAAAAGTTTCAAATAAAGTATGTGCAAACTAACTTTGTTCTCGAAACAGAATTTCCAGTTAAAGATGATTTCAAATCCGAACTGGATTTATTATTCACAGATGGAGTTATTGACAATTCCGAATCTGCTATTTGTGAAAATCTCATATATCCTGTTTTGAAAGAAGTATGGAAATTTTATCGCAGCAAACTAACGCTTTGGAGTCACCAAACATTAATTTACGATTACGATTTATCAGGAGTCCCTGATTATATAGTGACCCAGCGAAATCCCCTGGCTACTATTGTTTTTGATAAGCCTTATTTTTTGGCAGTTGAGGCAAAACAAGACAAGTTTGAAGAAGGATGGGGTCAGTGTCTTGCGGAAATGATAGCAGTGCAGCGGATTAATGATGATTTAGAAAAGACTGTTTTCGGGATTGTTTCTAATGGTAAAGTATGGCAGTTTGGTAAGCTAAATGCAGATATTTTTACTAGAAGTAGAAATCTTTATACAATTGAGGAATTAGATAAGTTATTTGCTGCGGTTAACTATATTTTCCAACAGTGTGAGTTACAGATAAAGAATCTATAGTTGATGCCATTTCCTATGGTGTAGCTCAAACATGACCAAAAAAGTATGTTCGCGTAGCGTCTCCCCTTGGGAGAAGGATGAAAGATGTTCGCGCAGCGTCTCCGAAGGAGAAGGATGAAAAAGCGGAAAGTTTGTGGGGACGGTTCCCGTCCACAAAACTTTTCAAGACAAAGGTATGGAAAATTTTCCATACCTTATACAAAAATACGTTCCAAGTAGACGGGGGTTGGTAATATCATGTCCGGTTAATTAACGTGGTAGCAAAGCGTTTGGGTAGTTTGACATCGACTAAAGCGCGGGTATTTCGCACCATAACTTCCCGCATTAGCGATCGCAGTTTTTCGGGATTTTTAGGGACTCGTCCATTTTTAGAATCGACATATTCTTTTTTGAAAGCAGCTTCTGTTTGTAGGCGTTAAATACCGAGGTGATTAGGAGAAGTCCAAATGTCAATGAGATACAGATACCAAAATCAAAAAACTTTAACTAACACTCAAGCCAACCAAAACTAGGGTGGTGACTATCATTGCGGCAAAAACACTCTGTACGACGTATTTGCGTTGTTCCCAAATTGCTGGGTACGCTGCATAGTACATCTGGGGTTCGTTTGCATAGTTATTTAAAATGCCGTCTTCGTTAACTGTTGTATACATAGGTTTTTTGGTGTTTTTTACTTTATGTAAACAAATATAACAATTACGTTACAAACAGTCAATACAGCTTGACAAATAATAGCGGATTTTGGGCGATGGGTTACGAGAATTAGAGTATGGCAGCGAAGATGACCCATTTACCGAAGAATTAACCGCAATTATCGAACAAGCCCAGGATTTTGCCCTGCAAAGTGATGGAACTAGCGCGATCGCCATCCTCGAAGCCATCACATCTACATACGCAGAAGCATGGGAGGACCTAGCAGAATACGGAGGTGATTGTTATTCGATCGCCGCACCTCTCAATATTGCCTGGACGGAAACGATTTTGTGCGAAGATATACCCGAAGTCCAGGCGACCGATTTGCAAGTTATTACTAGAAATAAAGCAATGTATATTTAATTTCGCGTAACTACTTATCTTCCTAGATGAGAAAGCTCTCATTAAAGTTTCATAAAGACTTCATTAACATGACTCAACATATATATATTGAACGCAAGTTTACTTTACGTAAGTAAAGAAACAAGATAACAAATCTAGGAGTCGTGGCGATGAAAGTTTGTGTTATCGGTACTGGGTATGTGGGATTGGTTACAGGTGCTTGCTTGGCACAAATCGGACACCATGTCATTTGCATAGATAACAACTCGGAAAAGGTTGTACTGATGCAGTCGGGGAAATCTCCCATTTTTGAACCGGGATTGGATGAAATCATGCAGTCGGGGATGGAAGCGGGAAGATTAGAATTCACCACGGATTTGGCTGCTGGTGTTGCCCACGGGGATATCCTATTTATTGCAGTAGGAACTCCTGCATTACCGAATGGTGAGAGCAATACGCGATATGTGGAAGCGGTTGCCAGGGGTATTGGTTCCCATCTCAACGGTGGCTATAAGGTAATTGTAAATAAATCCACGGTTCCCATTGGTTCGGGGGATTCGGTACGCAGAATCGTTTTGGATGGTGTTGCAGAACGTGAGGAAAAGATTGGGGGGTTTGATGTGGTGAGCAATCCCGAATTTTTACGGGAAGGTTCGGCTGTATACGATACTTTCAATCCCGACAGAATTGTTTTGGGTAGTCATAGCGATCGCGCGATCGCCATGATGCAGGAGTTGTATAATCCGATTGTGAAGCGGGAGTTTGTCGCAGATCGGAATTTACCGCAAGTTTCAGTGGTGGTGACAGATTTGACATCCGCAGAGATGATTAAGTATGCTGCGAATGCATTTTTAGCCACCAAGATTAGCTTTATTAATGAAGTTGCCAATATATGCGATCGGGTTGGTGCGGATGTGACGCAAGTAGCAAAAGGTATTGGTTTAGATTCCCAGATTGGTAGTAAATTTTTGCAAGCTGGGATTGGTTGGGGTGGTTCCTGTTTTCCCAAGGATGTATCAGAACTGATTCATGCTGCTGATGATTATGGTTATGAGGCACAATTATTAAAAGCGGCAGTTGCGACAAATCAAATGCAGCGTTTGGTTGCGTTGGAGAAATTGCAGCAGGTATTAAAGATTCTCAAGGGAAAAACGGCGTTGCTGAATTGAGGTATGAATCTGGATGTAGAGACGTAGCACTACTACGTCTAATCAAGGATTTTGGTATTATGTAAAATCCTGCGTCATACATGAAATCAGCAACGCCGGAAAAACCTTGTTTACTTGTAACCGAGCAAAATTAAAAAGTAAATAATGGCAAGCAAAATCATCCATAAATTACGAAGATTTCCAATCCAGAATCTAAAATCAAGTAGAGGATTTGATGATGAGACTGATGGTATATTCACACGACGCATTTGGTCTTGGTAATATCCGGAGAATGTTGGCAATTTGCGAGCATTTACTCCAAGAAATTCCCGAACTTTCGATTTTATTGCTTTCTGGTTCTCCGATGTTACAAGGGTTTCGTTTGCCAAAACGACTCGATTATATTAAACTTCCCTGCGTGAATCGGGGGGAGACGGGAGAAATCAGTGCCAAATATTTGGGTATGAATATAGAAGATATAGTAAGATTGCGATCGCACTTAATTTTATCGGCAGCAATTAATTTTCAACCCGATTTATTTTTGGTGGACAAGAAAGCTTATGGTATCAAAAATGAGTTAATCCCAACGGTGCGTTATTTGCACAAAAGCTTACCTAAAACTAAATTAGTTTTATTATTGCGGGATATTCTCGACACTCCCGAAAAAACCATTAATGAATGGAAAGAGCAGGGATATTACGCTGCGATCGAGAAATATTACGAACAGTTATTGGTGGTAGGAACCCCCGATGTTTTAGATTTTCGTTACGAATATAAATTGCCAGAAAAAATTGCTAGTAAGGTAAAATTTTGTGGTTATTTACGTCGTCCATCGGGATATAAAAGTCAGGAAACTATTCGTCGAGAATTACAATTACAATCTGGTGAAAAATTTGTATTAGTTACTCCTGGTGGTGGGGAGGATGGATATCAATTAGTTGAGACCTATTTGCGAGGTTTACAAGTATCAGCTAATCACCAAAATATCCGCAGTTTAATTATTTGCGGACCAGAAATGCCTAAGCAGCAAAAACAAGCTCTGGAATCTCTTGCTTGTGAAAATTCACAAGTGATTATGGGAGAATTTACGGAAGATTTGATGAGTTATATGGAAGCTGCGGATGCGGTAGTTTCGATGGGCGGTTATAATACGATTTGTGAAATACTTTCTGCTGATAAACCTGCGGTAATTGTCCCCAGAATTAAGCCATCCCAAGAGCAATTAATGCGATGTCAGAGGATGGAGAATAAAGCTTTTTTTACAACCGTTCACCCCGATGATTTAACTCCTGAATTGTTAATTCAAGAAGTAACTAATCTGTTGAAAAACCCCAAAAGACACTCCCAGATCGATTTAGGTGGTTTGGATAGAATTAGCAATTACGTCAAAAATATTTTTACCAGTTCCTCTTTTGTGAGAATTCATCAAATGATGAAATCTTCATCCCCTACACACAGTCAAAGCGAACCGGCAATAATTGCTGAATGAGATAGAGAAATAATTTTGAATTCTGGGAAATTACCCTTTTCAAAATTACTTGCCAGCATCGAAAAATCAAGAAGAAATTGGAAAGTAAATGAACTATGAGAAAATTGATGTTTTACTGCCAACATATTCTCGGAATCGGACATCTGGTTCGCAGTATGGAAATTGTGCGAGGTTTAATGTCAGATTTTCAAGTATGTTTTATTAATGGCGGAGAAATTATTAAAGAATTTCCTTTTCCCGATGGAGTAGAAGTAGTTAATTTACCAGCAATTAAAACAGATTCTGAATTTCAAGCATTACAAGTAGTCGATACATCATTAACACTTGCAGAAGTTCAAGAAATTCGCAAAAATCAACTTCTAGAAGTTTTTGATAAATTTCAACCAGATATTTTTGCAATCGAGTTGTTTCCCTTTGGTCGTGGTAAGTTCTCCTTTGAATTAATTCCCCTGTTAGAAAAAATTAAAGCCAGTTCCAAACCAGTTAAAATTGTTTCCAGTTTGCGCGATATTATTGTCACCAAAAGCAATCGCATCAAGTATGAAGAAAAAGTCTGTAGTTTGGTGAATAAATACTTCGATTTACTGTTGGTACATGGTGACCCCAATTTCTATCCTCTAGAAGAGACATTTACCAGAATTGCCGATATTAAATGTCCTATTGTCTATACTGGTTTTGTTATTCAGGAAGGGAATAAAAACATCGAACCAACCCCAGAAGATAGAAAAATTCTGGAAACGGATAAACCCATAATTTTAGTAAGTGTTGGTGGTGGAAGATTCGGACATGAACTTATCGATTGTGTCATTGCAACTGCTCCCCTTTTAGAATCGAAAATCCCCCATCAAATTCAAATATTTACCGGACCATTCATTCCGGAGGAAAAATTACAAAATTGGCAACAAATAATAGGGGACAGGCAAAATATTCGAGTCGATCGCTACACTCCCAATCTCCTTCAATATATGGATAAAGCCGATTTATCCATTAGTATGTCGGGTTACAACACCACCCTAAATATTATGACTACCGGAGTCAAAGCGATGATATTACCTTTTACCGGAAATGACGATAAAGAACAGCAAATGCGAGCGGAAAAGTTGGATAAATTGGGTGTGGTGCAAATGATAAAACCAGAGGAACTCCAACCAGAAATTTTTGCAAAAAAAATCATCCATTACTTGCAAATTAAAAATAAAACCAGCAAATTTGATTTTAATGGAGTTGCAAATACTGCCCTATCCTTGAAGAATATTCTCTGTTAACTAGAAGCTGCGTAATTTGCAGGTTGCCAATTTGACTAATTTAAGCTTGTAAATTCATAGTAATTCTAAACTCTTCGTCCAATTAACCAAGCACATCAAATTTTTCAATTCTACAACTTCAAGCCATGAAAAAAATCTGTATTACGACTTTAGAATATCCCCCCGATATCGGTGGAGTTGGTGAATCGGTAAACCGCATTGCCAAAATGTTAACCAATAGCGGTTATGAAGTCCATGTTGCTGTTTTTCGCTCCAAACAAAGACTAGTTAGCAGTGGAACATCCAGACGTGCAAGTTGTAAAACCGAAATCCAAGATGGTATTTATGTTCATCGGATAAAATCAGGAGTACGGGACAATTATCAAGATATTGCGGAATTTTTTAGTGACGTTTATTTCCAACTTAAACTACTCCATCAAACCCATCAATTCGACCTATTCCACGGTTTTTTCCTCATCGAAACGGGTTATGTCACAACTCTTATTGCTAAAGAAAATGATATCCCCGTTATCAATAGTGTACGTGGTGCTGACCTTCACAAACATATTTTCAATCCCAAAAATCATGCTCAATTAACTTGGGTTCTAGAAAATTCCGATTGGACAACCTTCGTCAGTCGCGATTTACAAAAACGAGCTAGGGTTTTAGCTCCTGGTATCACATCTAAATCTTCCGCTTTTTGGAATTCCATCGTTCCCATCGATTTTTCCAACTTACCCAAACCCGATTTAATCGATGATTTATCTGGTTTAATTATTGGAACGACGGGAAGATTTCGCGATAAAAAAGGAATTGAATATCTCCTCGACGCTTGTACAAAATTGAGTGCCAAAATTGATATTACTCTCTTGCTAATTGGTGATTTTGTCGCCAAAGAAGGGCTATATTGGCAACAGGAATTGCAACAATGCAAGTTAGGGAATAAACTGCGAATTACAGGGATTAAAAGTCGGGAAGAAACCCTTGCATACCTACCCTATTTAGATATATTTGCCATTCCTTCCCTCACCGATGGTTGTCCCAATGCATTACTCGAAGCAATGCTCGCAGGTTGTGCAATTGTTGGTACCAATGTGGATGCTATCGGAGAAATTATCGAGGATAATGTTAATGGCTTGTTAGTCGATCCTGGTAATAGTGCGGAGTTAGCAGCAGCATTAAGTTATTTAGCAGATCAACCCGAATTACGTAGTCAATTTGGTGCCGCAGCAAAACAAAAAGTACATCAGCAACTTGCACCAGCAGTAGAACTAGAAAATTGGCTGAACATCTACCAAAAAGTTTTAAATATCTCCAATTCCCATGTTCCTGTCAAGTTACATGCTATCAGCAAATAATCAGTTGTAGTCAATTTGCTTTTATTGAAATTATCAGGGTGTTTCTGATTAATTAATCTTCGCATCGGCAGATAAGAAAAAAATTGCGATCGCTCACTTCCCATTTAACGAACAAATCAACCCAAAGTAATTAAACCACAATGAATAGCAATCAAACTAAACCCCAAGTTACTATTATCCAATCCCAACGGGAACGCTTCAGCTTTACTCGCGAATCCCTCGAAAGTCTTTACGAGCATACAACCGTACCCTTCAAACTAATCTATGTAGATGGAAGTTCTCCAGAAGCGACAAAACAATATCTGCAACAACAATCTCAAGCAAGAGGTTTTCAACTAATTCGTCGCGAGCATTTCCTCTCACCCAACCAAGCTCGTAATTTAGCTATTCCTCATGTCGATACGGAATATTTAGTATTTATCGATAATGATGTTTTAGTTAGTCCCAATTGGTTGGAGAAATTATTAGAATGTGCAGAAGAAACCGATGCAACGGTTGTCTGTCCCCTGACTTGTATTGGCAGTGGCAGAAATTTTGGAGAAGTTGTTCACCTAGCAGGGGGAGAAGCGCACATCGTTGAAAAGCCGAAAGAAGACGGTTTGATTAAACGCAAAGTTCACGAAAAGCATTATTTTGTCAATCGCAAAGTTGTGGAAGTTAAAGATGAGTTACAAAGACAAAAATGTGAATTTGCCGAATTTCATTGCATGTTAGTCAAACGCGATATTTTCGATAAAATTGGCTTACTGGATGAAGGTTTCCTCAGCACTCGCGAACATATCGATTTTTGTATGACTGTAAATAATGCGGGGGGTTCTTTCTATTGCGAACCTGCTTCTGTTGTCACCTACGTTCCCGGTTTAAAATGGGAATTACCTGAGCTTTCATTCTTTATGGTGCGTTGGAGTAATGCTTGGGAAGTTGCTAGTTTGGAACATTTTGCGAAAAAATGGAATTTAGCCACCAAAGATAAATACTTTGAAAAACGCTACAACCGTATGGGACATCGACGACACAAAGGATTTTTAATTCCATTTCTTAATAAAATCACCTTTGGTTGGAATCCATTGTGGTTGCAAAAATGGGCTATTAATCAAGAAAGAAAAATCAACAAAGTAATTACCGACAATTACACCCGCAATTTACCCAAACCAGTTTTAATTAATGCAGAAACAAACCAACAGCAAAAATTAGTTTCCAGTAAGTAATCTATCCAGACAATTTTCAGCAAAAAAAATTACGTACCGGGAGCAAGATGCTCCCTGTAATTAAACAAATTAACCTGCTCCCTGTAGTTAAAAAATATAGAGAAAATGGCAAGCAAAAATGTGCAAAACGCAAAAAATACTTTACCAGGTATTAACCGCATTTTACGAAGATTTTCTCCCCAAATTAAACAGCAAAAATCATTAATAATTACATCATTTGTTGCTCTCATCGCTGAAATTTTTCTCCATCTGTTAGAACCGTGGCCATTAAAATTTATTTTTGATTATATCCTCGTTCCAAATTTTAAAAATAAGGTCTCCGAATTTCCTTTCTTAAGTGGGATATCACCTTTTAACTTAGTCACAATTTTAGCGATCGCCTTGGTATGTATCGCCGCATTAAGAGCATTTTCTGCCTACTTTAGCGTTTATGGAATGTCCCTTGCTGCCAGTAATATTCTCACCGAAATTCGCAGTGAACTCTACAGTCATATCCAAAATCTCTCCCTATCTTTCCACTATAAAAATAAAAGTGGAGATTTAATTACTCGCGTCACTTCCGATATTGGTAAATTACGAGAAGCGACAGTAATGGCAATATTACCCTTAATTGCCAACTCTCTGACAATTATCTGCATGATTGTTATCATGTTTTGGCTACATTGGGAATTAGCAATCATTGCCGTTGCCATCTTTCCCTTATTTATTCTATTCACTGGTCGTTTAACAAAAGAAATTCGCACAGTAGTTAAATCCCAAAGACATCGGGAAGGAATTATCGCCGATAGCACCGCAGAATCCATCGGAGCGATAAAAATTGTCCATGCACTTTCACTCCAAGAAATGTTAGAAAATGCTTTCGCCAATCAAAATCGTGAAAGTTTAAAAGAAAGCGCTAAAGCACAAAAACTTTCCGCAGGATTGGAAAGAGCGGTGGAATTAATGGTAGGAACTGCCACCGCTTTGGTATTATGGCGGGGAGTGCATTTAGTTATGGGAAATCATATTACTCCTGGTGATTTGTTAGTATTTGTTAATTACTTTCGTATCGCATTCAAACCCATGCGATTGCTGGCAAAATATGTCGGACAAATTGCAAAAGCAACCGCATCCGGCGATCGCATTCTCGATATCCTAGATACGGTTCCCGATATTTGTGATTCCCGTTGGGCAAAGGAAGCTCCGCAATTTCATGGAGAAGTTGAGTTCAAAAATGTTAGCTTTGGCTACGATTCCCAACATCCCATTCTCAAAGAGATTAATTTTACTATTCATCCCGGAGAACGGGTTGCTTTAGTAGGTGCATCGGGTGAAGGAAAATCAACCTTAACAAGCTTATTGCTGAGATTGTACGACCCAATTACTGGCGGTGTTTATATCGATGGCAAAGATATTAGAGAGTATAAATTACAATCATTACGCCGACAAATCAGCGTAGTTTTACAGGATAGTATTTTATTTGCTACTAATATAAGAGATAACATTGCCTATGGAGATTTGAATGCATCGGAACGGGATATCCTTGCAGCTGCTAAGTTAGCAAATGCCCACGATTTTATTATGAAATTGCCCCAGGGATACGATACCATTTTAGGGGAGCGGGGAGCAACAATTTCGGGAGGACAAAGACAAAGAATCGCGATCGCACGTGCTGCTGTTAGACAATCTCCCATTGTGATTTTAGATGAAGCAACTACGGGATTGGATGGAGAAAACGAGCATATTGTTAATGAAGCATTGGATAGATTAACAGGGGGAAGGACAACTTTTATTGTTTCCCATAACTTGTCGGCAATTAAAGATTGTGATGCCATATTTTATATCGAAGCAGGGAAGATTGCCGAAAGCGGAAATCACAATCAGTTGATGAAATTAGGGGGGAGATATGCAGCAATGTATATATTAGAAACTGCGATCGATAGTCAATCAGCTAATTCCAATTTAATTGGCAAATTTTGAATTTGAATTCGTTTAAGTCTTTTATCGGTTCTATGTTCTGAAGAAACTTGACAATTTACCCATTCGAGCCAAAAATACAACTGCACTCAATTGTAAGTAGGATGGTAGTAGTTTTGCGAAAAATTTGGGAATTTGGTTCGATTTTCTTCACAATCTGGATTTTACTTTTGGGTAAAGCGACTGGAACCCAGGTAAATATATCTAAAAATGCATCTCAATCAAAAATAGTAGCAGAATTAGTAGAGCAATCGACTGCAAGTATCATGGAAATTCAACTATTACCGGAAAGCTATAATATCCAAGCTCCCCCTTCACATCGGGAATTCTCTGGTGAGGAAAAAATTAATCCTCAATTAGTTAATTCTTCCCCACAAAAAATTACTATTACCCCTTGTATCGATAAGGAATTAACCTGCAAATTTAGCCAAGCTTCCGATATTTATCCAAGTCAACCATCCGTACATCAATTATCCGACATTCAACCGACAGATTGGGCATATTTGGCAATAAAATCTTTAATTGAAAGACACCAATTACAATTAGATATCTACTTTGGTAATAAGCTCGATGGAACTCGTACTTTAACTCGCTACGAATTTGCCGCAATTACCAATGATGTTATTTCTAAGATTTCTCCGAAAATTTCCGCATCTAATTCTAGCAACTCTCAAATTTACCTCACCCAAAGCGAATTACAAGCATTACAAAAAATCCAAACCGAATTTAATAGCGAACTCAGCAACTTAAATAATCGCATCGATAAATTAGAGCGACGGGTATCGGAAAATATCAGTCAATTTTCCTCAACCACTAAATTTACAGGGGAAGCATTATTTGCTGTGAGTGCAGCAGCAACCAACGAAAATCAACAAGGAAATCTCACCTTTGGTTATCGCACTCGACTCAACTTTAATAGTAGTTTTACCGGAAAAGATAGCTTAAGAATTCGCTTGCAAGCACGCAATTTACCGCGATTTGATGATATTACTGATACGGATATGGCTCGTTTGAGTTATCAAGGGGGAGATAATAATAACCGGATTGAAATTTCTCGTTTGGATTATTCTTTTCCTATTAATAAACAATTACAAATCAAAGTTCCCGTGGTTGGTGGAAGTTTACGTGACTTTACCGATCCATTAAATCCCTATTTAGCAGGAAGTTCCAGGGGAGCAATTTCCCGTTTCGCACAACGCAACCCAATTTACCGTCACGGAAGGGGTAGTGGAATTGGATTTAGTTACGAAATTAGCGATGCATTGGAATTTGAAGCGGGATTTTTAGCAAGGGATGCAAATAACCCGGAAACTGGATTTACCAAAGGAGCTTATGGTGCGATCGCGCAAATTACCATCGAACCTGTAGAAGATATGGAATTTGCTTTCAGCTATATTCGTTCCTACAATAATATCGATACGGGAACGGGAAGTGAAGCCGCAAATGACCCTTTTGATGATAATAGTAATGCTGTATTGGCAAATTCATTTGGAATCCAATCTGCGATAAAAATTAGCCCTAATTTTACTTTGGCTGGTTGGATTGGTTATACCAATGCTACTGCTTTAGATTTACCAAATAATCCCAATGCTAATATTTTAAATTGGGCAATTACTTTAGCTTTTCCCGATTTAGGAGGGAAGGGAAATTTAGCAGGTTTTGTAATCGGACAACCTCCAAAAGTCATAGATAGCGATTTTATTGATGATGACAATAATAAAATATCGGATTTAGAACCGGATACCTCATTACATTTAGAAGGGTTTTATCGTTGGCAAGTACAAGAAAATATTGGCATTTCTTTGGGATTGTTAACTATCATCAATCCCGAACATAATAGCGAAAATAATACAGTTTATGTAGGTAGTTTACGAACCACATTTAGCTTTTAACCCTCATGCTTTTGCAGAGATTGTAATTTTTTAAGTTTCCAACAAAATCAAATTGACAACAAAACTATTATGTCCCCATCATCGTCAGCAACAAAATCAACTCGTGTCATTCTCCTGCGTCACGGACAAAGTACATTTAACGAACGAAAATTATATCAAGGATGTAGCGATGAATCCCTGTTGAACGAAGTAGGGACAAAACAAGCAAATTTGAGCGGAGAGTTTCTAAAAAATTGCGATGATGACATTGATTTAATTTATGCAAGTCCCTTACAACGTACTCACGCAACTGCAATAGAAATTTGTAAAGTTATTTCTGCCGATACAAATCATCTTCTGCCAATTAACCTACATCCTAATCTCAAAGAAATTAACCTACCTTCATGGCAAGGATTACCATTCAAATATGTGCGTGAAAATTTGCGAAAAGAATATCGGATGTGGGAAGAGACACCCCACGAATTTACCCTAGAAACAATTACTAGTTCTGGTGCAACCCTCGTCAAAGCTCAAACCAAACCAGTCATCGAACTATATCAAAAAGCCGCAGAATTTTGGCAAGAAATCCTTCCCCAATACCCAGGTAAAACAATCCTAATTGTCAGTCATGGGGGAACAATTCGGGCTTTAATTAGCACCGCACTAGGAATCAATCCATCTTTATTTCATCGCATCCAACAATCAAATTGTGGAATTTCAATTTTAAATTTTCATAATCATGTTAATAGTGAATTAAATCATGATTTTGATGAAATTATTACCTTTCCTCAACTAGAAGCCATAAATCTTACACAACATCTCAACGAACAATTACCAAAACTAAAAAATGGCAAACATGGATTGAGATTAATTTTATTACCAATTAATTCTGCAAATTCTCAAATCAACCCTTCCCGACTCCATCAAATAATCCAATCCAGTAATATCAATTTTTGTATTAGCTGCAACCTTGATGATATCCACCAAGAACAAATAAATCAAATTCTAGAACAAAATTCCACCAAACCGATTGCCAATTTACAAGTATCGCTCCAAAACTTTTTTCCTCTCTGGCACCGCACCATTTGTAATAGTAACCGTAACACCAACTCCCTGAATACGGGAATAGTAGTAGCGGATACCGAAACAATTCGATCGATATTCCATCAAATTTTAGATATCGAATCAAATTCTCCAAAAATCGACATTCAATCCGATAAAATTAGCCTAATATTTTATCCCTCATCCCAGGATTCACCCGTCATCCAAGCAATGAATATTTGTTTGTGATTGATTGGTAATTTCTGAATTCTAATTTTGCTAGCAATTCTTATTTTTTTTATTTCAGGTAACAAAAATGAAAATATTAATTACAGGAGTAGCGGGATTTATCGGCTACCATTTAGCACAAAAATTATTAGAAAACGACCATCAAATCTACGGCATTGACAATCTCAATAATTACTACGATGTTAATATCAAAAAAGCCAGATTAAATCAACTCGAACCCCAGAAAAACTTTCAATTTGAATATTTAGACCTAATCGATCGCCCTAGAATCTTCGAGTTATTTCAACAGGAAAATTTTGACATTGTAGTTCACCTCGCAGCGCAAGCAGGGGTAAGATATTCTATAGATAATCCCCAAGCATATATTGATAGTAACCTCATCGGATTCAATAATATTATCGAAGCCTGTCGTTACTTCCCCACCCAACATTTAATATTTGCGTCCTCCAGTTCCGTATACGGAGCAAATCGTAAAATTCCCTTCTCTACAGATGATAGTGTAGACCATCCCATTTCCCTCTACGCTGCCACTAAAAAAGCCAACGAACTCATCGCCCATACCTACAGCCACCTATATAATTTACCCGTTACCGGACTGCGGTTTTTTACAGTATACGGTCCTTGGGGTAGACCGGATATGGCATATTTTAAATTTGTCAAAGCCATTACCGAAAATCGAGCGATCGAAATCTACAATCACGGCAAAATGCAACGGGACTTTACCTATATCGATGATATTGTGGAAGGGATTGTTCGCATCATCTCCAAACCTCCCCAACCAATCTCGGAGGAAATTAATAGTAATGCCCGCTATAAAATCTATAATATTGGTAACAACAAACCTGTGGAATTATTGCGTTTTATTGAAATAATTGAGGAACTTATGGGTAAAACAGCAGAAAAGAAATTTTTGCCCATGCAACCGGGAGATGTCACCACTACCTATGCAGATATCGACGACTTAACTAGAGATACGGGATTCCAACCTACCACTTCCATCGAAATAGGACTCGATCGCTTTGTCAGATGGTATCAAAGTTGGTATGGAAATTGATATTGATGCGTTACGGCTACGCCTAACACATCCTACCTTTAGACATCTCCAGAAATTAAATATGCGTTACCCAGAACCCTTGTAGAGACGTAGCACTGCTTGTAGAGACGTAGCACTGCTACGTCTCTACATTGTTTTTTGGAGATGTCTTTTGATTAAACCTGGCTACTTACCGGGGATGTGAAATTTCTAAAGGTAAAATCACCGTAAACAAAGAACCCATTCCCTGATTGCTAATTAAATTCACCTCACCACCATGCGCTTCTACAATTGCTTGGACGATCGCAAGTCCTAATCCCGCACCTTCGGAACGACGACGACTGTTTGCGCTGCGGGAAAAACGTTGAAAAATGCGTTTTTGGTCTTCTGGTGGGATTCCTTCTCCCGTATCCCGTACCCAAAATCTAAATTTACCTTCGTCAATTCCCGAACCCAGAGAAATTGTATCGGTATTGGTGGTGTGCTGGGTAGCATTTTGCACCAAATTTATTACTGCTTGTGTCAGACGTTGGCGATCGCCGATAATTTTACCTTTTCCGGTTGCTTCCAATTGCCAATTCCGTTCTGCTAAAGCTTTTACTTTATTAAAAATTTCTTCGCTAAAGGTTGCAATATCAACAGTTTCCAACTGTAAAAAATCCCCATGTTCGGCTTTTGCGAGTAAAATTAAATCGTTGACAAATCGATTCATCCGCTCCAATTCATCATTCACCAAAATAATCGTTTCTTCGACTTCTTGGAGATTATTATTATCCATTAATTCTAAATGACCGCGAATAATTGTAATCGGAGTTCGCAATTCGTGTCCCGCATCGTTAATAAAATTACGCTGACTGATAAATGCATTTTGCAATCTATTCATCATTTCATTAAAGGTATGGGCTAATTCTGCTAATTCCCTATTCCCATGAATGGTAATGCGCTGATTTAAATCTGATTCGTTAATATTACAAGCTGTTTTAGTCAAAGATTTTAACGGTTTGAGAATCTTTCCAGAAGCAATCCAAGCGACTATAAAAGCAAATGTTAAGACAACAAAACCTACTTGAATTATGACTCCTACCGCTTCTAAGGTTTCTCCCCTTTCTCCCGATGTGGGATGAGCGATCGCAAATACCCCCATCACCCGATTTTGAATTTTTACGGGTTGAATAAAATAAATAATACTTTCAACTTCACTACCGGGAACTATTTCTTCTCCCCGTTTTTCCTGAGTCAATTTACCCCATTCTTGAATCAATTTGGATGTGATTTTGAGTTCTTTTGGTCTCGCTCTGGGACTAGATTTATAAAATTTACCATCTATAAAGGCAATTAAAAATGTATCGTCTTCTGGTAATTGATTTCCCAAGAAAGCGTCAAAAAATTCCTTCAATTCTTCCCGCTTTTTGGGTGGATTAACTAATCGTTTATCGGTTTTCCGCAATCTATTAGCTGCTTCATGTTCCGAACTTACTTCTATTTCATCCGTAATCTGATACCCATCGCCCACCAAATGATTGAAAACCTGCATTTTCTCTGTGATTTCTTTGTTGACGCGATGATGCACTCGTACATTTAAAACATAACGGAAAGCTGGAACAAAAATTATAAACATGCAACCAAAAATCACCGCATACCAAAACATAATTTGGCTCCGGGTTGCCCAGAACAAAACTTTACCGTTCCCTAAATCTTTCTGATTTTTGTTACTCGACATGGATTACTGGGTTTTGATTCTCTACATTCCTAAATCGTGACTTTAAATATTTATTCAACTTTTAATTTAGCAGGTAGTAGAAAATTTTTGCAGATTTTTTTAATGATTATTTTAACTGAGTATATTTACGGGGATGGATTGGGAAATAAAAGCTACTAAAACCATCGAAGTTTTCATCATAGAACAATATCTAAATCTGTATTTTCTCTTGATTTTTTTTGATATCTAATTGTTTCACCTGAGAGCTGCTCTAAATTAAAAAGATATTAAAAATTAAAAATGATTAAACAGATGTTAAAAATAGCGCATCGATCGAAATTTATCGATCGCCAACATAGGAATTTATCTTTGCGAGTAAATCCCCAAAAATAAATGGTTTGGTGACATAATCGTTCGCACCCATTTTTAATGCTGTAGCTCGATCGCGAGGGTCATTTAGGGCTGTAACAACAATAATAGGCAAATTTTGACCGCGATCGCGAACTTCCTGTAACACAGTCCAACCATCTTTGATGGGTAAACCCAAATCGAGCAGCAACAATTCAAATCCTTCTTCCCTAACTTTTTGTAAAGCTTCCTCCCCATCGGATGCTACGGATGTAGAGTATCCATTTTTACGGAGTCCCTTCTGTATAAATGCAGCCAAACGAGCTTCGTCTTCGGCAATCAAAATCCGGTTCATAATTGAATATCTCGATAAAGGTAGTTGTCCCAGATTTGTAAGATAGTTTGAGGATGCAATTAAACGCGATCGAGCCTCAAAACGAATCATACTGAAAATTTATGATACTTGCCGTAAAAGACAATTACGGTATTTTGTAATAATTATTTTCTCGAACCTGGCGAAGGTTTGTCGTCCTTGAGGTTGAAGATGCGCTCCAAATTGCCAGAAATACGGACACTCGAATCGATACTCATCGATACTACTGAACTAATCCATCCCAACCTCAAATTTAAAATAAGCAATAAAAAGGACAGGCAAGTAGCCCATCCAAGTATAATATACAATCAATAAAGTCGCGTATTTGCTAAGCGAGTTCTAAAGGTTTTCATCAAAGTCTTCGCGCCGTGGAAACCCCTGCATTTATGCATGGGGGTAAGGCGCAGGCGAATTTATTCGCTGTCCCCCTTTCGGGGTTGGATAAGCAGAGGAGTAGTACTTATCCATTTCTCTGTATGCCGAGAATCGCCTTGCTACTCCAGTAAAGTTAGCTTCGACAATGTTAGAGGTCGGTACTATTCAAACGACACTGGTTTAACCCCTTTAAGCCTGTTTAATCGTTTGGTTCTAGAGCAAGGAACTAGCTTCGCATTCCTTGGTAGGTCTTGAACTCTTGCCTCTAACGTAGTACGCCTTCGTACTGAGCCTGGTCAGATTAGAGCTTTTTCAAGCCCCCGCCTTTAGGCGTGGGGTTTCTGACCCAACGGTGGTTGGTGTTAAAGCTATATTAAAACTAAAGTATCACTCAAGAGTCATTATGGGGGAACACTTACTATTATTAATGATTTTGTACGTTAAAGATGAAAACTAAATGAATCGAAGATGAGAGTTTTCTCACTATCCTCGGAACCTGTACCCCATTCCCCGCACCGTTTCAATCGAATTGCTGCCCAGCTTTTTCCGCAAATAACCGACATAAACATCGACAATGTTAGAACCTGGATCGTAATCATAACCCCAAACCCGATCCAATAATTGTTCCCGACTCAAAACCTGTCCGGGATGGCGAAAAAAGGTTTCTGCCAAAGTAAATTCCCGTGCGGGTAGTTCGATTGTCTCCCTTCCCAGTTTGACTTTACGCGATCGCAAATCCAAAGTCATATTGCCAAATTTCAATACCATCTCTTCCTGGGGTTGGCTGACTGTGCTGTTCCGCAACCGAGCTTTTACCCGTACCAATAACTCTTCAAACCGGAATGGCTTGGTCAAATAATCATCCGCTCCCGCTTCAAACCCCGCCACTTTATCTTGAATATCGTCACGAGCAGTTAAAATAATCACCGGCAACCGTTCTCCCTGTCCCCGCAACTCTTCCAAAATTTCCAAACCATCCTTACCGGGAAGCCCCAAATCCAAAATTAATAAATCGAAGCCACTATTAAAGGACATATCCATAGTAGATTGGGCATCCTTGGCGATGGAAGTCGTAAAACCATGCGATCGCAAACCTTTCTCGATAAAGGCAGCTATCCGGGGTTCGTCTTCAGCGATGAGAATTCGATTCATTACTTGCCGTCTCCGGTTTTAAAGGTAAAACGATCGTAAAAGTAGAACCGCTTCCCAAAGTACTTTTGAGATATACTTTACCACCGTGGGCTTCGGTAATTGCTCTGACGATTGACAGTCCCAATCCTGCACCTTCGGAACGACGACGGCTTTTCGCTGCACGGGCAAACCGTTCAAATATACGCTTTTGGTCATCCGGTGCAATACCTTCCCCCCCATCCCGTACCCAAAAGCGGACTTTTCCCTTGGATACCCCCGAACCAATGCTAATAATATTACCATCTTGGGTATGCTGAGTAGCATTTTGTGCCAGATTCATAACTGCCTGAGTTAATCTTTGTCTGTCCACCACTATTTCCCCGGTTCCTCTGCTATCCAATTCCCAATTTCGGGGAGCTAAAGCGGTAGCTTTTTGCAACAATTCTTCTGTAAAGGATTTGATATCGACGGTTTCCAGCAGTAAGAAATCGGAACGTTCACTTTTTGCCAGTAACATCAAGTCGTCTACAAATCGCGTCATGCGATCGAGTTCATCCATGACAATTGCCAGGGTTTCCTGCTGTTCTTGGGGATCATCCCCCATTAACTCCAGATGTCCACGAATAATGGCGATCGGAGTTCGCAGTTCGTGTCCTGCATCGTTGACAAAATTGCGTTGGGTTGCAAAAGCCACCTCCAATCGATCCATCATTTCGTTAAAAGTAGTGGCTAACTGGGCAATTTCTCCCCGTCCAGTCACAGGAATGCGTTTTGTCAGTTCTGCTTCGTTAATTTCCTGGGTGGTTTTCGTGAGTGTTTGCAAAGGTGCAAGGATGCGTCCGGATACCAACCATGCCAAAATCAGAGCTACAATACAAGCTAGGGCAATTACTTCCAGCATCACTTGCAAAGCTTCACTCGCCTCTTCTCGCTCTCCTGCGGTAGTATGGGCAATAACCAAAACCCCCATTTTTTCCCCTTTGATAATTACGGGTTGGGCAAGGTAGAGAACGCTAACTACATTCTCATCGTCAACTTTCACCTCTCGCTGGGAAAATTTGGTAAGTTGTTGCCAACCTTGCATCAATTCGGAGTTGCGATCAATTTTTTTGGGAAGTCCCCGTGGGGTAGACTTATAAAATGCCCCATCGAGAATAGTAATATAAAATACATCATCATCGGGTAGTTCCTCGCTGAGATGTACGTCAAATACCTGTCGGAGTTGCTCCCGATTTTGGGGAGGTTCCCAATTGATGCGTTGCTTACGCTGTCGCAACCGTTCCACATCGTCTGCTTCTAAACCTTGAAAACCCCGATCGATAATTGTTTTAAACTCGTCCATTTCTTCGACAAGCTCCCTTTCTACCCGCTTTTGCACCTGTGCGAACAAACGCTGACGTAACATAGGCAAGGTAATGGCAACAAAAAACATAATCAGCACCACATACCACAATAAAATTCGGGTACGGGCTTGAGCAAATACATCGTAAAATCTAGTCCAAAATTTGGCTGGTTGGCGATCGGGTTTGTCGATATCCATTTATTATTGCTGTTTTTTATACTTATACCTCGTTTTCAGGGATAAGCATTGCCGAAAATACCATAATCCAATCGTTACATCTAAGTAGTTGGGTGTTGAAAATCGTCGTTATGACAAGGCAGTAGGCAGTAGGGGTCAGCAATTGGATGTAGATAATCTTACTCCTGATGTGGCATTGGAGCATTTTCTTGTGGCTTTGATTCGACTGGAGTTACCCTTACGGATACCCGATACTTCAAGTCTAAAAAAATTGTCTCTTCAAAAGAGTCGCACCTATTTGATTTATACTAAAAACGGTTGAAAAATATACTTTTTGAATATTGAAAATCTGCCAGCAATGCTAAAACATTTTAGCTGACTGATAAAGCTATTTTTCTCCCAATTAGGTTGATAAAGCCCGTGCCAAAATGCTGAATTTCTAAAAAATTTGCCTGTTGTGCTAGTGTTTTGTAAATTCTAAATGTCTTCATAATACTTAATGTGGCGGCACTTTCTAAGGGGCTGACAAAACTAGTATCTCCATCAAGAAAATGCTTTTGCTTTGCCCAATAAGCCATTTGATTAGCATTTAAAAAGTAACAACCAGAATGGGGATTTAAAGCACGATTAAATGTGATTGGCATTCCCATTATTTCGCCTTTTAATTCTGGCTGTTCTTGGATATTTTGAAAAGGTGCGGTTACTCTTGGTAATAAATCGCCATCAATATAGGCTTTAGATGTAAAATTATTTACGGAGACTTCATAACGATTGGGTTGTAGTAAACTGATATCACCAGCTTTTTGGGTGAACCAATTTAATTTTACAAAAAACCAAGGGTCTTGAATCATTAAATCATCTTCGAGAAAACAGTAATAATCATATTTGCCTAAATTATCTCTCAGCACAGCTTGACATTCAAATCCTAATAACAAAGGCTCGGCTTGAGTTGGATAATGGCGATAAAAATGGGATGGTAAAGGTAGTTGTTCGAGGAGATGACAATCTTGAGTAGTACAAATAATAATATCGAGCTTACTCTCTTGGGACTGATTTGCCGGAAAAGCTAATCTTTGACCGATATTAATAATACTTTGGGATTTGCCAAATAGCTGATGCAAATTAGTAATGCTTTGAGTTAAAGCATGTACACGGGGTCGGTGATCTTTCCTTTGGGAAGCGTGTTTTCCTTGGTTATCGGGTCGAAAAAAGTGGGCGATGGTAAAAAGTATCCGCATTTTCTTAACCTTAAAATCAAATCATTTTTTGCTCGTAGTTGCGCTTCATCGTTATGGATGCATAGCGCGAAAGCGTAACTACAAGCCAATTTGCTACATAGTTATTTTCCCATTCACCTACTTATGCTTACAGCAATTTTCAGGTAAATGAACCACAAATAGACCTCTCTCCATAGACGCGTTCGCTCTTAGCGTTCCCGCTAGGGTAGCGGCTTCCCGCTTGGGTACCTCTCTACTAGGAGGAGAGAGGCTTTGATTTTCTCTGGGGGTTAGGTCTCATAATTGTGGTCTAAATACATGAAAACTGCTGTAATTAGAAGATAAAGTCTGTAGCATCAACGTTAGTGGCAGTGAAGTTTGCCAGGGTAATGGTATCCGTACCGAAAATTGAACCGGAAATCACTGTGTTTGCGGCATTTTGAGTCACCGTTAAAGCTCCAAAACTGGTTGCAAAAGCTGTGAGGTTGATTTTGTCTGCATTATTGCCGAAACCATTTATGCGATCGCTTCCAAAGCCAGATGCAAAGATAAAGGTATCGTTACCAGCACCACCATTCGTAATATCATTACCAGCACCACCAGTGATGATATCATTACCAGCACCACCAGTAATATTATCAACACCAGCACCGCCAATCAGAGTATCAGCGCCAGCTTCCCCAGTTAAGACATCATTGCCATTACCACCATAGAGATAGTCATTACCATCACCACCATTGAGGTTATCGGCACCATTACCGCCATTGAGGTAATCATTACCACCAGCACCAGTTAATACATCATCGCCATCAAAACCGAAGATATTATCTTTGATACTTGTGCCGTTAATGGTATCATTACCGGCAGTACCCAGAGTCAGACCAACAGAATCAACTGCGATCGCACCCGTGAGGTCAGCACCAATAAAGGTAGCATCGGTAAAATTAGTTTTCGATAAATCGGCGTTAGTTAGGTTCGCATTCGTAAAATTTGCACCAATAGCAGTTGAATCGGTGGTGAGTGCCCCAGTCAGGTTAGCACCCGTGAAGTTGGCATTTGTCAAGTCAGCTGTAACCAAGTTAGCGCTATTCAAATTAGCATTGGTGAAATTGGCACCCACCGCAGATCCGTTAATCAAGACACCTTCGGCATTCGCTTGAGTGAAATTTGCCCCATCTAAATTGCTATCATCAAATCTGGTAGCAGTGAGGTTTGTAACTGTGCTACCAGAGGCGCTAAAATCAGCACCACTCAGGTTGGCATCATCTATCAGCGCACCACTTAAATTCGCACCACGAAACTTGACATTACCTGTTTGACCCGGTTCGAGGGGAGCATCACTCAGAGAGACACCACTCAAATTGGCGAGGTCAAAAGTAGCGTTGATCAGGGTGACATCTGTAAAATTTGTTGTTCGGAAGTCTGCACCTGTGGCATTGACGTTGACTAGGAGAGTGGCTTCTAGAGTTGCTCCTTGGAGGTCAGCATTTGTCAGATTTGCCCCGGTAAAATCAGCTGCTTTCAAATTCGCCAAAGTTAGGTCAGCGCCGGTAAAGTTAGCACCAGTCAGGTTGGGACGCTCAGATTGTTCACCACTCAGATTAGCTTCGCTCAAGTTGGCATCGGTGAGGTTAGCATTTGACAGGTTAATACCTGATGTGTTGATTTTAAATAGATTTGCCCTACTGAGATTTGCTCCACTAAGATTGACATTCAGCAATGTTGCTTCCGAAAAATTAGCTGGTGCAGGAAAGTTGGTATTAGGAGCAAAGATGGCGTTTGAAGCATTTACATTGCTCAGAAAAGCTGATGAGAAGTTAGTACCTCTAAGCTGTGTACCAACGAATTGCACATCCGTGAGGCTTGCTGCAACAAAGGTGGAACCATTTATGTTTTGTCCGTTAAAGTTATTACCTGTCAGAACTAGACCGTCAAAGTTTTGATTTTGCATGGTATGCACCCTAATGAAATTTAATTGGTTTGAAGTTTGCAGAACTTACGCATTAATACGAAATACAAAATATATATGGATGTTTGAAAAAACAACATTTGTCGTAGGGGCACAGCAGTGCTGTCAACCTACAGCGCGGCTTAATGTATGATCAAAAAAGATTCATATAAGCCTGAAATCTCATATTTTCGTGGATACATATCATGGTTAATTCGTATAGTGCGTAAGTCCTAGTAGTCTGCCAAGGGGATTTTGCCTAGTTGGTAGTAAGGACTTTAGTCCTAACAAAGCGATAAATCGCTTACTACAAAAGAAAGCAAACTGGGGTTGGTGGAATACTAGTTTGAGAAGTTAGAGTATTCCAACAAATAAATGATCCAAAATTTGTCATTGCGAGGAGGAACGACGAAGCAATCGCAAGAACTCGGAAATTACGTGATTGCTTCATTCCGCTTCGCTTCATTCGCAATGACAATTGGGCATTTTATTACTTGGAGTACTCTTAAGCTGTTTTTTTTACTTCCACAGCTGATTGGAAAGCTTGTCTTGCTGGGTTAAAAACCGGGCTAATGCAGGCAAAATCCAGCCCGGTTTTTTGAGGATGGTGCAAGTTATTAGTTAAAGCTAAAAAATGAAGTCGGTAGCATCAACGTTAGTAGCAGTAAAGGTTGCCAGGGTAATGGTATCCGTACCGAAAACAGAGCCGGAAATGATGGTATTTGCAGGATTTGTAGTACTTTGAGCCACTGTTAAAGCACCAAAACTGGTGGCAAATGCGGTGAGGTCAATTTTGTCTGCACCGTCTGCGAAAGCGTTAATGCGATCGCTTCCAAAGCCCGATGCAAAGATAAAACTGTCGTTCCCAGCGCCACCATTCATGATATCGTTACCAGCCCCACCAGTTAATTTGTCGGCACCACCCCCACCATTAAGGTTATCTGCACCTGCACCACCAACTAGGGTATCAGCGCCAGCTTCCCCAGTTAAGGTGTCATTACCATTACCACCAAGGAGGTAATCATTTCCATCACCACCATTGAGGTTATCAGCACCATTACCACCATCTAAATAATCATTGCCAGCAGCGCCAGTGAGAATGTCGTTACCATCAAAGCCGAAGATGTTATCGTTTCCAGTTGTACCGTTGATGGTGTTATTGCCGGAATCCCCAAGGGTCAAACCAATGGTATCAACAACAACAGCTCCTGTGAGGTTCGCCCCAATCAAGGTAGCATCAGTAAAGTCAGCCTTGATTAAATTGGTATTGCTCAAATTGGCGTTGGTGAAGTTAGCACCAATAAAGCTGCCAACTTCCAAGCTAGCGCCAGTCAGGTTGGCATTTGTAAAATTGGTGAGGTTATCCCCAGCACCCTCTTTTATATCAGCACCAACAAGGCTAGCACCTGTAAAGTTGGCTCCATCCAAATTGCTTTTCTGAATAAAAGCATTATCCAAATCGGCATTTATCAAGCTAGCGTTGTTGAGGTTTGCAATCTCTAAATTTGCACGAGTTAGGTTGGTGTTATCGAGATCGGCTCCTGTGAGGTTAGATCCTTTTAAGTTCCCGTCTGTGAGGTTAGCACCTGTGAGGTTAGCACCTGTGAGGTTGGCTATTTCCAAAAAGGCGTTGTCTAATTGGACTCCACCTGTGAGGTTGGCTCCTGCTAGAATCGCTTCTTTGAAATTAGCTCCGCTGAGATCCGCTCCGATCATTACGGCATTAGTCAGATCGGCTCCTTCTAAAAATATGTTTTCCGCCACTACCTGAGTGAGATTGGCTCCGACGAGATCGGAATCAGCGAAATTGGCGTTGTTTAACTGAGTCTTAAGCACCTGTCCGTTAGATGCTGTATAAGAACCAAAGTTAACGCCAGTTAAATTCAGGTCTTCCGCTTTGACGTTATTCAAAATAGCGCCACCAAACTGACTACCGCTAAAGTTAGAGTCAGGAAAACTTAGACCTGTTAAATCGGTTGCCTTAACTACTAGGGAGCCGTTCCGTACAGCGTCAAAGGGGCGAAAATCCGCATTGCTGAAATTAACGTCTTCTATACTAGCGCCAGCCAAATTCGCACCACGAAAACTCAGTGTTGTTGGTATTGGCTGTCCTGTTCCTGGGTCTATGGCGGGTGCTGTATCAGTAATTCCAATTCCACTCAGATTGGCAAGGTCAAAAATGACATTGCCACCAATAACAATATCGGTAAAATTAGTTTGACTAAAGTTAGCATTAGTCGCATCTAAATTGATCAATCTTGCCCCTTCTAAGTCAGCCCCTTGAAGGTCAGCATCTATTAATTTAGCACCAGTGAAGTTAACACCTTTGAGCTTGGCACTCAATAAATCAGCACCAGTGAGGTTAGCATTTGTGAGATTGTTGAAAATCCCATCCGGTTCGCCACTTAGGTCAACTTCATTCAAACTTGCATTGGTTAGGTTGGCATTTAGAAAATTAGTGCCTTTGATAGTAGCTTTGAAGAAGTTTGCACGAGTCAGATTTGTGCTAGTGAAGTTGACGGTATCGAGTGTGGCTAAGGAAAAATTAGCATCAGTTAAATTTTGACCGCTAAAATTTACCCCTATTAGGGTTTGGGAACTGAAGTTTTGTGGCATGGTATGTTACGTAGGGTGTTAAGGATTTAAGTTCGTTGTTAGACTTCCACAGCTTTTGGCTGGGAAACTTGTTGTTGCAGTTGCTTTTGTAACCAGGCAACCGTTGCTGTATAGACTCGTCTACTAAGACTGATATGAATGGCACTAAGTTAAGATGTAGCCCTTGCCTTGACTGGTTCCCAGCCTAAGAAGGCTGGGAACCCATGCCGGGAGGCTCTGCCTCCAGGGGCTTGACTAGAGGCAGAGCCTCTCTAAGTCTGTTCCCAGCCCGGAGGCTGGGAACGAGACTACACAATAGTTCGGATTTATCTTCGTGCCATTCAAGACTGATTGCCCAGGGAAATATCCTTTTATAGAACCCCGGTTTCTTCAAGAAGTCGGGAATCTAAATACCCACGACTTAAGCTGATTTTTTTATTTCCATTGATTGTTGTTTAGCAGCTACAGGTTGAAGCTGCTCTTGTAACCAAGTAGTAAAAAGTTCATTCAGCAACTTCTGTTTCACTGTTTCGTCTAATTTGGCTGGTAACAGTTTTTCTAAGCGGACAATTATCCACCATTCACCAATGCGAGTTGGAGGTGATAACTCACCTGGCTGATTGATGGTGAGGATTTGGGCTAATTTGGGATGGGGTGATGAAAGCGGAACTGGACCCATTAAACCGCCAGTAGAAACTTCTGAACCTTCAGAATATTGTCTTGCTAATTCTGCAAAAGGTTGTTCGTTTTCTAACAGGCGAAAATAAATTTCCCGTGCCAAATCTGCATCTTTCAGTCGAATTAGGGAGTAAATAACTTGGTCAAGTTGTTGTTTACGTTGACGGAAGTAGGGTTCTAACTTATTACCCCAAGTCGCTGTTTGAAACTTCTCAATTCTGAGTTTCCGAGTTGCTAAGTTGGTTAATTGTGCTTCCGTTAATCCTTGCTGTTGTAACCAATTTTGGCGGATAGTTTCAGATGTTAATTGATGTTGTTGACAAAACTCCTGGTGACATTTGGCTGACTCCTCATCCGTACAGGTAAAGGGCGCGATCGCCTGATCAATTACAAGCTCTTGTTTAAACTTAGGTAACATTTGATACTGAGTTAGCAATGGCACTATTTCTTCGGCTGTCACCTTGCGATTGTTAAGCTGTAAAACTTCCATAGATGTCTCTATGCTTGTTTTGGATTCTTGGTACTTACCGTTAGCCCCATTACCTGTAATTAAAGATACAATTGGATCGATTGGAATAACGCTACTTGGGAGTACTAATCTAGTATGCTCTTCCTGCTGTTGTATCCATTCCAAGTGTTTGGGTAATAAAACTGACAAATTATAGTATTTTTCAATGGTTTCTCTGCCTTTAGCGCGAATTTGTGCCATTTTATCAGGATGGTTCAATGCTTCCTCAATGCGATCGCATATTTCCTGGGGTGAGAAAAAGTCTGCTAACAAGCCATTTACCCCATCTTGAATGACTTCCATCACAGGAGCAGTTCTCGAAGCTACCACCAAACAACCCGTACAAAGGGATTCCAGTAACGACCAAGATAAAACAAAAGGACGGGTTAAATAAACATGAGCGCTTGATGCTTGGAGAACTTGGAGATATTCTTCGTAGGGTAGCCAACCTGTAAAATGGATGCGACTTTGATCAATGGGGAATTTATCCAGCATCACATCTTTATAGGTTTTACCATCAGCCAGTTTTTTCCCATAAGCTACCCGATTTTCCCCTACAACCACCACATGACAATTTGGTCGTCGCTGCTGGAGTAAAGATACAGCCTCCATAAACTGGGGAAAACCCCGATAAGGTTCCATACCCCTTGTAGCGTAAGTGACAATTTCATTCACATGGGAAAGGTCGAGTTTTTTGCTTGCTAGAACTAGCTTTGCGCCCGATTTTGGGCGGAAAAACTCAGTATCAACCCCATCATGCAGAACATTAAGTTTACCTTGAAAATCTGAAGGAAACTGTTGACGCTGCCAATAGGTTGGAGACAAACCGCGATCGCAACTATATAAATCTTGCAAAATTGGCGCATTCTTGATGCGAATCCGGGCTTCATCGTCATAACTCAGAGGTTCACTAGGGTCAAAATCAGCATCGGAACCATGAGCGTGATAAAACCACTCGAAATAACATAAAAATTTAGCTTCAGGAAAAATATCTTTAATAAATAAAGTTGGACCCCAACCCGAATGACCATAAACCACATCAGGTACAAATCCCTTAGCTTTTAGCTGCTCTGCCATCCTAAACACAGCTTGACCTTGAAGAACAGCATTTTCCAAAGGTCTCACATAGTGGTGAGTTTCCGGTCGAGCTTCCCGTTTTGCCTGATAAAAAACCTTGTTAACACCAGGTAAACTTCCTTCACGACGAATGGTACCAAAAAAAACTTGGTTACTACTGTCTTTGGCTAAAGCTGTGGCTACATGCCTAAACTGAGCCGGAAAATTGGGGTGTAAAAATAATATTCGCATGGTAGATGCCGATGGTAGATGCCGATTGAAAGATTGCAAAGATTTTTCTCTTACTCTTCCATTTAGGAGAAACAAGAGATTAATATGATTAGGACTTACGCAGGACGAATCTAGAAACCCAGTTTCTTCTTAAAATGATGAATTTTCCCTAGAAACCCGGTTTCTTTGCGTAAGCCTTGATAATCTGGTTCCGAAGAGTAGCAAAAGCGAATTCCCACAACGCTGCTACCCTCCGGTTTTGGGCAAGCTATCAAGTTGATGTTACTTGGCTGTCACCAAGCACACCTACTTGATAGTCCATTTCTTAAACAACAAAATCTGTTACATCGAGGGTGAAGGCGGTTGCCGAATTAATAGTAGCGACTTTTTCTGTGAAGTCAGGTAATCCCGATTCACTGTTGACAACGCTGATAGTAACGCTGGAAGTACCGTTGCCTGCGATAATCAGATCGTTAAAGTTGAATACGCCAGTACCGTACTCTAACTCGATGAGGTCGATACCATCCTGGAAGCCATTGATGATGTCACCAGGAGGATTAAAGATTGGGTCTGAAGGATCTTGAACATAGCCAGTAGCTGCCAACAGGAATAAGTCATTACCAGCTCCACCATTTAAGATATCAGCAGCAGCTTGACCTTCCAGGTCTTCTCCACCAGTCAGGGTGTCATTACCTGCACCACCTAAAACGCGGTCAACACCAACACCACCGTTGAGGAAGTCATCACCAGCTTCACCATTGAGGGAGTCGTTACCAGCTTGACCTAAGATGGTGTCATTGCCGCCTCCACCATACAAGGAGTCATTGTCTTCACCACCATCGATGAAGTCAGCATCAATACCGCCCTGGATGGTTTCTAAACCAGCACCACCAAAGAAGGTAGTAGGACCACTGACATCACTGAGGACATCATTGCCCGCACCACCATCAAGAACGTCAGTACCAGCACCACCACTGAGGGTGTCATTACCGTCGCCACCACTGAGGGCATCATCACCATCTCCACCAATGAGGTTATCATTGCCACCCTCACCATTAAGGGTGTCATTACCAAGTCCACCATCAAGTAAGTCATCACCTTCCCCACCACTGAGGGTGTCATCACCATCTCCACCATTGAGGGTGTCATTGCCGCCAGTCGTGGCTAAGGGGTCATCACCTTGGAGAAGATCATTACCAGCTAGACCATTGATGATGTCGTTACCAGCTCCGCCCTCAAGGACATCACCTTCAACTAAGCTTGTACCACCAACTATGGAGTCATTACCTTCTCCACCGTCAACAGCATTTTTGCCATCAGGGTTATTGGCAACAGTCAGGGTGTCATTACCAGCTCCACCACTCAAGCTGTCTTCAAATCCTCCAAAAATCCAGTCATCTCCATCACCACCATTGAGATCGTCTTTGCCATCAGCGACATCGGTAGCGTTGTCACCGCCAAAAAGAGTATCATTTCCAGCGCCACCATCAAGGGTGTCCTCTCCCGCACCGCCATATAAGCTGTCGGCACCGTCTCCACCATTCAGGTTATCGCTACCAGCTTCACCGTAGAGCCATTCAATACCAGGTACACCATTAACTACACCATTAGCTCCACCATTTAGGATATCTTCCTCATCACCGCCATATAACCTGTCGGTACCGTCTCCACCAAGTAGTTCGTCCTTGCCGCCTTCACCTCTGAGGGTGTCATTACCTGCACCGCCATCTAGTAAGTCTTCTTCATCACCACCAAATAACCTGTCGTTACCGGCATCACCTTTGAGGGTATCCTTACCAGCATTTCCATAGAGCGTGTCAGCACCATTTCCACCATTTAGTTCGTCTTCTTTGTCAGCACCGTTGAGGATGTCATTACCATTAAGACCAAATATCTGATTCGTTAGGTTTGCAACACCTGTAAGATTGTCTGGACCGTTAGTGCCGGTAATTACATTGTCAAATGCCATAAATAAAAATCCCTGAATTTCAAAACAAAAATTGTGGTAGTTAGCTTGAATGTGCGGATGCACAATTCAAAGTTCAAAGTCATTTGTTGTCATTCTCACTACTCGCCCCCCTCAAATTTTAGAGAGGGGCATCAAAGACATAGTGAGAACAAATAACACACTTTTAGTAAAGTCAGTAACTGAAGTTGTAATCTTAGTATTCATTTCGATTAGATATAGGCTGAGAAATTAATTATGTATTACCTCTTGAAGTCTTGAAGCATACATTGGGATCAAAATGTTGCCAATTTGGCAGAAGCTATGGTAATCTTAAAGATTCAATGAAGTTAAAGATCGAATAAATATCCTAGCTTCACAAAAACAAAGTAAGTTAACCATGACTTATACCGTTTCTTTATGAAGATGCGCCTAATGAGTGCCCACGCAGGTGGGCTTTGTTTGTATAGCCCCAGGCTTATAGCCTGTTCGCGCAGCGTGCGCTCGGCGCAGGGTGAATAAAGCGCAACCTCACATAGAATTGGTATTACTATTTGAATAGTTCAGTCAAACCAAATACCTTCCCCAAAAAGTCAAAACCTAGATGTGTTTCTTATTCTTCGCATTTATGTCAGATACGCAACCCCTTCAGCAAGTGTTTACACTGCCGGCGCTGTACCTGCATTAAATTTTTGATTATCGATACCTTACCTTCCCCAAAAAGTCAAAACCTAGATGTGTTTCTTAATTCTTCGCATTTATGTCAGATACGCAACCCCTTCAGCAAGTGTTTACACTGCCTGCGCTGTACCTGCATTAAATTTTTGATTACCGATACCTTAACAAACTTAAATCCCCTTACTACTTTTTTCAAAACTAAGATATATGGTTACTTTATTCTCTACTCAGAGAGATTTGCATAACCAAAATATCCCACATTTGTCTGTTGGCACATCAGGACGATACATTTTACACCATCCGATATACCCTACAAATGGGTAAATTTATTCGTTTGAAATAGTCTAGATTTTTACCTTTTTAATTTGGGCAAAAATTGCTTAGACAGCCGTTACTAGCACAAAGGGAGTCAGGGGGAACTTAAAGTTGTTTTTTCTATAATCTAGAATATACTTGCCTTGACTTGGCTTGTCAATCCAATAAAGATGAGAGTTTTCTCATAAATCAAAATAATACCTGACAACTTTTAATTTACAGGTATTTTTGTTACAAAAACTAATTATAGATATTTAGACAAAAAGAAGTAATTATATTAACTAAGTATTTAATAAATATCAAAAGGCAAAAAGTCTTTAAATATACAGTATTAATCTAAATATTTAGTAACAAGCTAGTGTTAGATAATTAGCCATAAATCTTGATATATCCTATTTTGTGAAAATCCATGTCTGCTGATATCTAAAAATACGGAAGTATAAACTGTTGCATATGCCTATGGTTGAGATAAATCTTCATACTGACAATTATACGAATCAAATAATCTAGCCTATTGTATTAGTTGCGCCTATAGCTGGGTTTGATCCCTCACCGTATAATTAACTAGATGAGTAGCGCATACTTTTGTTTTAGCCTCCCAGCGTAATTTCATGTTACTACTAGGTCATCTTCCTAAAGTCATAAAAATAGCATATTGTAAATCAATCCTAAGATAGATGATTTATTATTTAATTCGTACATCTAATACATAATAGTCATACCAAATACAAACCTTAAAAGTTCCTTCCTCGCCTACTTACAGACCCCAAGTCCAAACTCATTTCAATAAAATACAGTCGTAAAATTGGTATGTCTGTTTCTACGGATTTTTTTGCAAACTTTATTACCAAACTTGAAGGTTTTGACCAATTACCAAGTGAGGTAGTCGCTGATTTATTAGAAGATTCTCATCCTATTCGCTATCGTGTAGGTCAGAGGATTCTCGGAAAAGATATAATACCAGATCGCATCACCATCATTTATGAGGGAAGGGTTCGCTTATTAGCACATGATCCCCGCACTCAAGTTCCAACAACTTTAAGATTTCTTGAATCTGGAGATGTTTTAGGTGAAGTTAGTGTGTTGCGATCGCTTGGATGTGAAACTGCGATCGCATCCAGCGAAGTGACATGTTTGACATTCGATTCTAGTAAATACTTGGATTTACTTTCCAGATATCCAGCTTTTGGAGAAGTTCGCAAAAGTCGCTGTCACTTACTGGAAATATTTGATATTCTGGGTGTGCAAAAAGAGATCACAGCAAATGCTGGAGTAAATCTGAAGGAACTCGCTCAAAATGCATTGTCACGAGCAACAGTACATTATTTACAATCGGGAAAAACTTTACTGAGTCAATTAGATAGTAAATTAGATAGTAAAAGAGTTTGGTTTGTTAGTAGTGCAACCATCAAAAATTTATCTCCTGGTTCTCCGATAGAACTACTCAATGGTGAACAACAATTTGAGGTTACAGGAAAACATCCAACACGTTTAATTGGTTTATATCCATCAGATTTATTAATCCCAAATAACAATTACCAACCGCATCAGTTCCAAGATCATCACAGCAGCAGATTAGATGAAATCGAGATTCCCTACGCATCAGCAGAAGAATCAACCAGAAATTTCACAACTGTAGATAATAACCGGAAAATAAAATATCCTTTCTTCCACGGTAAGGGACAGTTAGATTCTGCGATCGCTTGTTTTCAAATGGTATCAAAACATTTGCAAATGCCATTTAGACGAGAAATCGTGAATCGTGTTTTCAATGAAAACAATAAACGTCAAGGAAGCATATCTTTTCAGCTTTGTGCTTATCTGGCAGAATTAATCGGATTGAAAGCACAACTAATTGATGTATCTTTAACTTTAAATAGCATCACCCGAATCCCCACACCTGCTTTAATTCGTTATGAAGAGAACTTTGTAGTTTTATATGAAGCTAACGAAAAAGTTATAGTTTTAGGAATACCATCTGAAGGTATTCAGCGTTTCAAACCCAAACAAATACTTGCTCAATTAGAAGCTCAATTAGAGGTAGAAGAAACTAATTCTCAACCTCGAATCAGAGTATTATTACTTAATCCAACTAAAACCACACCCAAAGAGCGCTTTGGTTTAGAGTGGTTTACCCCCTATCTATTGCGCTACCGTCGGGTACTAATAGAAGTCTTTTTGGCTTCATTTTTTGTCCAACTGGCAGCATTAGCAAATCCTCTAATTATTCAGATCATTATTGACCAAGTAATTGTCCAAAATAGTGTTAAAACTTTGCATATTTTTGGAACTTTACTACTAGTTGTTGGTTTTTTTGAAGTTGTCCTCACCACACTCAGAACCTATCTATTTGTTGATACCACCAACCGCATAGATATGGGATTAGGGTCAGAAATAATTGATCACTTACTCCGTTTACCTTTAAGTTATTATCAACGTAGACCAGTAGGAGAACTATCTACCCGGATTAACGAATTAGAAAATATCCGTAAATTCCTAACAGGTACAGCTTTAACTGTAGGTTTAGATGCTCTATTCTCGGTGATTTATATCATCGTCATGTTATTTTATAGCTGGCAACTAACCCTAGTAGGTTTAGCAACCATACCTATATTTATCATTTTGACTGCTATTTCCTCCCCCATAGTGAGGAAGCAGTTACGCGAAAAAGCCGAAAGAAATGCGGAAACACAATCATACCTAGTTGAGGTAATTTCTGGAATTCAAACAGTCAAAGCTCAAAATATTGAATTGCGATCGCGTTTCTCTTGGCAAGAGCGTTATGCTAATTACGTATCAACTGGCTTTAAAACTGTCATTACTTCCACCCTAGCAAATTCTACAAGTAATTTTCTCAATAAACTCAGTAGTTTACTAGTATTGTGGATGGGAGCATATTTAGTAGTTCAGGGAGACTTAACTTTAGGAGAATTAATTGCTTTTCGGATTATTTCTAGTTATGTCACCAGTCCGATCTTACGTCTAGCACAACTTTGGCAAAGTTTCCAAGAAACCGCTTTATCATTAGAGCGTTTAAGCGATATTGTTGATACACCACAAGAAGCAGAAGAAGACCGTAATAATATTCCCTTACCTGCCATTTCTGGTAAAGTTCGTTATGAAAATGTTTACTTCCGCTTTAAAAGTGATGGTCCTCTACAACTTTGTAATGTTAGTCTGGATTTTGAGAGCGGTGAGTTTATTGGTATTGTCGGACAAAGTGGTGCCGGAAAAAGCACTCTGACAAAACTTTTGATTCGATTATACGAGCAAGAGTCTGGTAGAATTTTAATCGATGGATATGATATATCCAAAGTTGAACTATATTCACTCCGACGACAAGTGGGCTTCGTCCCCCAAGATACACTCTTGTTTGAAGGTACAATTCAAGAGAATATTGCTCTGACAAACCCTGATGCAACAACAGAGGAAATTATCGAAGCAGCTAAAATTGCAGCTGCCCATGATTTTATCATGGACTTACCTAACGGGTACAATACTAAGGTAGGTGAACGTGGAGGTTCCTTATCTGGTGGGCAACGACAGAGAATAGCGATCGCACGTTCTGTTTTACAAAGACCAAAATTATTAGTCTTAGATGAAGCAACTAGTGCATTAGACTATATCACAGAACGACAAGTTTGTCTGAATTTAGCCAATGCATTTAAAGATAGTACGGTCTTTTTCATTACTCACCGCTTGAATACTGTCAAACACGCAGATAAAATCGTTGTCATGGATTCTGGAAGGGTAATTGAGCAAGGAACCCATCATGAATTAATGGCAATGGAAGCTCATTATTCCTACCTCTATAATCAGCAAGAAATGAACTTGTAATTCTGATTGTTTTAGATTTAATCACTAACAGTTAATAGTGCATGTTTATGATGATTAGTAATACCAATTATATTGAACAATGCACTTAATCAAACCTTCTTGATTCGCGTTTCTGCGTAAAAAATAACCTCTGTCTCCCGTCTTGTCATAACGACAATTTTCAACACCGACCTACTTAATATTTTCCTACTATCATGACTAAACTAGATACACATCAACTCAATGGTAGATACAGTAACGGTAAGTATAAAGATACAGCAAAAGCTTTAGAATCGCAGATATTAACCACCGAATCTAAAACTCCCAAACCACTTGTAACTAAATCACCTGCAATTAATTCCCAAGACTCTAAATTTGAACAATCTGTTGTATTACGTCAATCTCCTGTTTGGTCCCGTGCCATAATGATGACTATGATGGGTATAGCTTGCTTTGGCATTACTTGGGCTTGTTTTGCTAAAATTGAACAAGTAGTTCCAGCAACAGGACAATTAAAACCTGAAGGTGCAGTCAAAGAAATTCAAGCACCAGTAGGTGGAGTTGTTAAAGATATCTATATTAAAGATGGACAACAGGTAAAAGCTGGAGATTTGTTGCTAATTTTTGATTCCGCTGCAACGGATGCAGAATTAGGTTCGCTGCAAAAAATACGTGATGCATTGATGCATGAAAATCAAATTTATCGTCAGCTAAGTCAAAATCCTGCTGCTATTAAAGAAACTGAATTGTTGAAAACTTCCTTATCAAAAGAAACTACTTCTCTATTAAAAAATCATACAGGGTTACTAACAGAAAACAAATTATTACGACAAGAACTAGAAAACTCTGGGAATATTATTGGTTTACAGTTAGATGAGCAAAAACGTCTAGCAGCAACAAAAACTGAATTAGATACTCGTGCAGCAGCAGGACGATTAGAAGTTGAACAAATCAAGAAAAAACTAGCACAAACTGAATTTCAAATTCTTGACACAAAAGCGACCTTAGCTATTGAAGAAGAAATTGTCGGTAAACTAAAAACATTATCAGAAGAAGGAGGCATTTCAAAAGTACAGTATTTACAACAACACAAAGAAGTGCAGAACCTCAAAGCACAATTATCACAATTGTCAGAGGAAAAGCAGCGTCTGCAACTTGATATTGAACAAGGACAGCTAGAATTAAAAAATACCGTTGCTGCTTCTAATAAAAACAATTGGGAAAAAATTAATAACAATAACAAGCAAATTGCCGAGTTAGAAAGTCAATTTACTAAGATTGTGTTAGAAAATGAAAAGCGACTAGCTGATGTGAATAGTAAAATTTCCCAATCAAAAACCAATATAAAGTATCAAAAACTTCATGCACCTGTATCTGGAACTATTTTTGACTTACAAGCTAATAATCATGGATTTGTCACCAGACAAAGTGAAAAACTATTTTCAATAGTGCCAAATGATAGCTTCATTGCCGAAGCATTTATCACTAATAAAGATATTGGTTTTGTGCGAGAAGGAATGAAAGTAGATGTGAGGATAGATTCCTTTCCTTTTAGCGAGTTTGGTGATATTGAAGGAGAAATAACTTCAGTGGCTTCAGATGCATTACCACCAGATGAAACTCATCAATATTATCGATTCCCGATCAAAATAAAATTGAATAAGCAATCACTAAATGTGCAAGGTAAAAATATATCCTTGCAATCGGGGATGTCTATCACGGCTAATATTAAACTACGTGAAGAAAGAAGTGTAATTAGCTTGTTTACAGAGGTATTCACCAAACAAATCGAAACTTTGAAAGAAGTTCGTTAGGTTGTCACCGCCAGCCCTTTCAACGCGAACAAATGAACTATGAACTATGTACACTTCCTAAAGCCCCACGTATATAGGACTAGTATTTGATTTCTGAAAAAGCACCGTACATCTGAAGGATGCGGCTCTTGATATAATGTAATCAAAATATGCAGTACAATTCGCCAAAAATACGGCAATTTATAGGCAAATTAGATTTCCGCAAGTGCTATTTTATACCTAATTTGTTATATCTCTCTCCAAATCAAGTATAGCGATCGCACAAATCGGTGGTCAAAATATTGGTTTTATCTGCGATCGCGCGATCGCGCGATCGAATTGGAGTGACAGGAAGCGTAATGTGAACTACAAGCCAAAGCCAAATCCTTTTATTAAACAGCATCTCCCGAAACAGTCCCTTGGGAGAGATTACCACGGACTTCACAACAACTTCTGACCGCTAATTGCATGACAAACAGTTACTTTCTCCGGGTTTTCTCTTGTTGTTATCAGTTTGTCAAGATTAATGCGATCGCTTGACGAACCAATATCCTGTGCTTGTTTACCTGGTTGAGTGTCACTGTTCCCTTGCTCCCACCAGTGTTTGAGGTTATTTAAGTCTGTTTGGAGACATGCTAATGAGGATGCAACACGATCACCCCAGTCCCGTGATTCCGGTGATTGTAGTAGTGCATATAACTTGCGTTTGTAGAAGTTCATATCGCTAGGTTCAATCGCTATATAGCCTAAATCATCGATAAATCAATGTTTCAGACTGTGGTTTTTTCTATCCTGGTTTTACCCAGATAGATTTTCGTAAATCAAAAATATACTACCCTAGCCGACAGACCAATTCCGGAAAACACTGATAAAGCATATCATTATTGTAAAATATATGGAAGTACCATCACGCGATCGCCTGACTGCTCAAGAAGATCGCGGAAACCGGGTTTCTTGGTTCGGATATTATGCGATCGCCGAGAAATGTAACAAGGAATTCCAAGCTCTAATTTCCCTATGCTAACTTTAATGGAAATTTCCCACAGACTGGCAATACTCAAGAAACGCTGATTATTCTCATCCTCAATCAATTGTCTTGCGCTATCGCTCAAATTGAGATTCCCGTAGATGACTTGACTGGGGTGAGTGGTGATGAAACCCAAAGCTGATTTACCGACAATGGGTTGATTTGTTTGGGTATCGAACATCACAACAGAGGGAGTGAGGCGATCGCCTTCTGAGTTGAACAAAACTCTCGCCTGTCCTGTGTCTGGTTCCCAAATTGCGATCGTTTTGGCTAATATTGCCCAAAGTCGAGATTGCGTACTTGTTATCGATCAGCTTGATGCGGTGAGTTTGGCATCAGGTCGCAATCCCCAGTTTTTTGATTGTATCTTCGAGATTATCAAACAAGCCCAGGCACATCCCACCATTCATCTATTGCTAGAGCGTCGCAAGTTTGATTTAGATAACGATAATAGATTAAAACGTTTGATTGACGAGAAAAATGGTGTTGCTAAGGCGATCGCTAAACTGATTTTTGCAGATAAAAGTCGTACTACTTACTTTCAGCGATACTTGGAGCAAATAATACAAGACCCTTCCATTAACGCCGATAGAATTAGCGATCGCAATTGTGGAATATGCGAAGAATTTATTGCCACAAAATCAACAAATCAGGTTTCTTGACCCTGCATTTGGTACAGGCTCCTTTTATTCCGCACTGCTGCAACTATTCCCGCGATCGCAAATCGTAACAGCCGTAGGTTATGAAATTGATTCACACTACACTGTGAAGTGGACGACGATTGGCTCGACAAGTGAAGCGATAAACTTCAATTTACAACGATATCAACTAAAAGATTTATTCACTATCAAACGGGGACTAGCAACGGGAGCGAATAATTTCTTTATACTTACTAAAGAGCAAGCGATCGCTCACCAAATTCCTGCTCAGTTCTTAAAGCCGATTCTACCCAGTCCCCGATATTTATTATTAGATGAAATCAGTGCGGATGCTCTCGGAAATCCTATTTTAGAGCAGCAATTATTTTTACTGGATTGCAATTTACCTGTATCTGAAATAGAAAACAACTATCCCACATTGTGGAAATATCTCCAGATGGGGATAGAAAGTGGTATTAGTTCCCGCTACCTCTGCAAGCATCGTAATCTTTGGTACTCCCAGGAAAATCGTTCTCCTACTCCCTATCTTTGCACCTATATGGGACGCACCGATAGCAGTCGAGGAAAAGCCTTCCGATTTATCTTGAATAATTCTAATGCGATCGCTCTCATTTTACAGAATGCCAGCAGTTGAGTCTGATTTGGAAGTGGCGATCGCCGCTTAACAAAGAAAATTGGGTCAGGTTCTAGAAGAACCCACAATTTAGTTAAGTAGGGCTTGCTGAAAGTCTTTGTTTATCTAGGTTTTAGGATAATTAAGGAGGTTTTGTAACATGGTCATCGACGCATCTCGTCAAATCGCTGAAACCCTATCTTTTTCGTTGAGATGCGTCGATTGCTTACTGGACAAGGGTTTGAGGTATGTGTTTTGCTTAATTTTGGAGAACATGTATAATGTTTTTCAAAGATGCGTTGATTTGGTGGCTGAAACCCTTACTGGGTAAAGGCTCCTAGACGAACTCCCTACCGATTGGATTAAATCGGATTAGTTGGAAACCACTACGGACGGAGGGCGATCGCTTGGGATTTCCTCGCTTGAATGGGGGCGATCGCTTGGGTTTTCCTCTAAGTTTTGAAAGCACTAACAGGCCATATAATTAGTATTAGTTATTGATGAAAATAAACTTTAGATGCGGCAATTTCGCGCCTCCAAAGTTAAGCGATCGCCAATTCGTTTCTCTAAACATTGGCGAGATAAAACAGACAATTCAATCTCTACTTGGTTTAACGTTCCTGGCATGTTTAGGCGTGTAGTGAAACAAAGCGTTTTTGTATGATTCTCCGAGCTTCTTGTGGGTTAAAGGCTTCATACAAAGCTGCGGGATTATGAATGTGCGCGGTTATCAACAACTAAGCGAATGACTTCCGCATCGGGAGCAATAAATGTCTACTAAATCCTTCCGAAGTTTTGCTCCCATCAAATGAGCGTGCGTCCCTGCTCCCCCTCAATATGTCGCCATCCTGCCTTCATGTTGAAAATACGCAAACAGATTAACAGTCCCCGAAGCGTTTATACTCGTAGTCATAACGCTCAGGCTGTTCTGGTTCGGGAGGTAGGGGTTGTCTAACTTCAACTAAGCAGTTGATATGGACTCTCGTCAAAACAGACTACTGGACGCTTGGGGTCATAGTGAACGCTTGCAAGCAAATGCGATCGCTTCCCTCAGCGTCGGGGAAGCTGCGCTTGAATTAAAGCAGGAATTGGTCAGACCCAAAAAAATCTCATTGGAATTGTCTTCGCAGGGATTAGTCGGGACGGAAGTCAACAAATACATCAAACTTCACGAAAAATTTGGAGACGCGAAACACCTGTTTGTCGGACTTGGAGCAAGCATGTTGATAACGCTGGATGGAAGTGGACATTTACTGTTTCCTCCCTTGAACGTGTGCGATCGCTCCAGGGCTATTATCTTTGCGCTCAAAAATTGATAGATTTGGTGAGACTACCAACAGCTTTACCACTTTACCAATGAATAACGACGTTGTAATTTTTCTTGTCAGTACTGGTCTGCTGATTATATATTTAGTATTCTCGGCATTAACTGAAATGGGGACAAAGCTACCTTGGAAGAAGTAGGAGGTGATGGGGTGCGATGGACTGCGACCTAAAAATTCCATTAAAATCGGAACATCATTCCACTTAGTAAACAAGAGCATATGTCTCAACTGTTTGCCATTGTCGTAGCAACTGTTCCAGAGTATTACGAGTATAAAAAGGCTCACCCAGAACATGACCAAGATCAACTGGCTTGGTTTCGTGAGCAGCAGGAGAAAGGAACACTTCTGTGCTGCGGTCCGTTTGTTCCCCACGATGGAACGGGGCTGTGGGTAATTCAGGCGGACAATTTAGAAGCGGCTCAAGTCATTGTTAACACCAGCCCCCGTGTGCGGGATGGGATGTTAGCGGACTCTGCTAGAGTTGTGGAGTGGCAGGTTCACATTGGACATGAGCGTTTTGAGAGGTAAAGCGATCGCACTTCATGCGGGGCGTAGCCCATCGCTCCCATAATTTCCTCGCTTGAATTATGCTGTAATACTGCCTCCAAACGGCTGGTAAATTCACTTGAGCGATCGCTTTGCTTGCAGTTTCCTCGCTTGAAGGACGGCGATCACGTACTCGTGTGCCGCGCTTATCGCTTGCAGAAAGAGTCAGACGCAGGGGTTCTGGGGATTTACAAGCGAGGAAAGATTTGGGGATGCGATCGCGCAAGCCCTGTTTAGTAAGACATCGCTTGCAGAAAAGTTCAAACGTAGAGGGTTCTGGGGATTTACAAGCGAGGAAAGATTAAAGGGTGTGATCGCATTGTTTTCTCTAAGAATGTGTGATCGCTCTTTTCCTCTAAGAATAATGCGATCGCTTGCAGAAAGGTTCAAACGTAGAAAGTTCTGAGTGTTTTCTTAGAGGAAAGTTTTGGGGGTAGGATCGCAATGTTTCCTCTAAGAATTGTGCGTTGGCGATCGCTGTACCTGAGGTTTCCTCTAAGAAGATATGCGGTGTATTAATGGTTGCGATCGCCAAAGGCGTTGAAAGACAGATAATACTGGGGTAAAGACAGGCGTTGCATCATTGCGGGATGATATGCGGTTTTTCCCTACATTTTGAAAGCAAATGAATTCAGGCGATCGCGAACTTGCGAATAATCATATTTAACATTTAAACTATCAAGGAGATATTTTGATATTTTAGGTAGTAAATCAATAGCTTGAGTGATAGAGATAACATCTCTAAAGATTTAGAGTAGCAAAAAGTTTTGCGACGCAGTCTAGCTAAATAATGTCTTAACCGACTATTTTCTCCTTTGACTCTTGTCATGCCTATTTTACTAACAATCTGGTCTCCATCTGGAATAAATTTTGGATAAACTTTATATCCATCTGTTATCCAACAATAGCAATTCCAATCGCTTATTTTTTTCCATAATTTCTCAAATGTTTCTGCACTTCTCGAACCGATTACATATTCTAGTATGGACGAATAGTCTTTGTTTAAGGCTGTCCATATCCATATCTTATTTTTTTTTACCGATAAATGTTTGTAACTCATCTAATTGAGCAACCAGTGGTATACTATCATTATTATCATCTGGTATACGTTGACCAACTTCCTTAACCCAACGGATAACTGTATTATGATTCACATTAGTAATTCTTTCAATCGCCCTAAACCCATTTCCATTTAGATACATGGTTAAGCAGGATTTTTTGACTTCCTTGGGATAACCTCTAACCGAATATGAATTGATAAATTGACGACCACAATTTTTGCACTGATAATTCTGTTTTCCTCTTCTACACCCATTTTTCCTAATATCATTTGCTCCAGATTTGGGACAATTAATTTCCATTTTATCTCTTTGCGATCGCTACTATAAAATTTTCTCTTTGATTATATATCATCCCGCAATGATGCAACGCCGTTGAAGGCATCGACTTCCAACAAGAATATCCGGAGTTAACATCATTTGGCAGCATAGCGATCGCATTTGAGGTAATTGCATAACATTACGAAGAATAATCAGATTAACCATACAAATCAATAAAAACCGAACCTGACTTTTCACGGCATGTGGAAAAGGTCATTACTCAACTGAAGTAGCAGCCAAAATAGGTCGAAACGAAGCGATCCAGACCCTTGTTTGGGAGTGATTAAGAAACATTGGGAGAATGTGCAAGACGCGATCGCTCGTGTCAAAGAAGCAGTAAACGAGGGATGGTGTAAAAATCCCACGGGCTTGTTTATCAATAGTTGTAAAAGTGGTGAAAAACCGAAAAATACGGTGGATGCTAGTGTAAAAGACTGGTTTGAATGGGCTAGAAAAGAGCGTATCGTACTGGCAATGTCGGGAGGATTAGCATATACACCAGACGGCAAAGCTGTAAAAATTAGCGAAATTATGCAGAAATATCCAATCCCCGATTAGTAGTTAAATTGCGAAAGAGTCGGTTAAGTACTGCGGCACGACGGTTAGGGATTAGCGATCGCGTTGATGGCAAATATCAGAAATTGGCTGTATTGAGGATTGAACTTCAAGGCAAGTTGCGATCGCAGCCCAAGGGTGACGCAATAATACCCCATGTGCTGAAATAGCTCGTTGCCGCATAGCTGCCTTCCAATCAATTTTTGGGTCAGGTAACTCAATTTCCGCAACCACCATATCGACAATTCCATCCAAAATATCGTCCTTATTGGCAACGTGATTATACAGCGACATTGCCTTGACACCAAGTTCCTGGGCAATTTTCCGCATCGACAGTGCCTCAACTCCATCCCCATCCGCCATCCGCAGGGCAACTTGCAATACCCGCTCCCGACTCAAAGGCAGTGGGGGCATCGATTTTGAATTACTCGTTTTTACCATTTTCCCTTGAATTAACTTTTCTAGCCCGAATTCATTCAATTATTTTAACTTGACAAACTTACGGTGTAAGCTAAACTTACAGTGTAAGCCAGAATTATCTCCTTAAGTCTTATGAATAATTCCGATCGCCATAAATTTAATAATCCCAGATGTTTCAGGAGTTTTGACCCCCAGAACAATATCCGACGGTTGTGAGAGTAATCCAATCCCTTCTTCTGGTGTCTTTGTACCAATAAACTCAATCTCAATATCCTTCCGTTCTCCTGCAATCTGCTGTAAATTTTCCTGTAATTGGGGTGTGGGTTGTGGAGAAATATCGATAAACTGCACTCTCTCAAAACCATTTTCAATAGCGCGAGCGATTCTCCGTAGGAGACACTTCGTGAACGCACGTTTAATCATATTACCCAAAACCTGCTCAGTTTTAGTCTGAAACTTTGGCTCAACCGTCCCATTGATAATTACCACGGTAGCAACATTAGGAGTTTGGGTTTCTGCTTGAATCTCAGGAAATTTAACACTACTGGGGTCAATAACGATATCTGCATAGCTGGGAGGAGCTTTATTAACAGTTCCCACAATTGCTAATCCTTGGATTGTTCTCCCCTTACTTGCAAGCTGCTGTTGTAGAAAACCAACGGATTCCTTATTCAAAATACCCAAAACCTGATTTTCTACTTTTACAAAAACTGTTGCTGTTTTTCTGGAATCAGTTTGTCGCACATCCAAAGTAATATTCGCTTTCTCACCCTGCCATTGACGAGACGAAAAAGCATATTGGTTAATGCGATCGATCTGTAACTTATTCTCAGGATTTTTCAAACTGGTAACGACAATGCTATTACTGCGGGAAGACATAATAGATGCGATCGCTTCACAGCCAGAAAGCAAATGAGGCGATCGCACATCAATAATCCCCAACTTTTTCCCCTCAACCGTCACCCAACGAGCAGTTTTAGTTGGTTCACGGGGATTTATGCCATCCTCAAATTTCACTGCAACTTTTTCCCCAGAAAAATCTCTACCAGCGCACTCATTAAACTGAGTACCGATTACCCGCATTTCCGTAAATTGCAGGTTTTGGAGTTGTGCGATCGCATAGTCAGGAAAAACAGCAAATGCAACCCCCGCTCTCTTCAAACCCGAATAATTTTTACTCTCCCCAGTATGGCTAACATCATGAATTGCTGCTGCTAATTGCGGTTTCTGCTCCAATGGAGTTTGCTTTTGGATCGACTCCATATATTCCCTGGTTTGTTGTTTTAAAGCATCAATCATCCCATCACTAATACCAAAATAAAACTCGACTTTTCCTTGCTTAATTGTCGTTCCTGGTTTAACATTATGTTCCTTAACCGAGTCGATACTAACTGTACCAATCGGAATATTTATCACTTTTGTGTTATTCGTAAATTTTGCAAATACAAGTAGGGTATGGGGCATTTGTGATGTTGGTTTTCTCGCTTCCACACGGATATCCAAGTATTGCGATCGCACTAGCAGAGTGAATAGATATTTTATTGTAGGTTGGGTGAAGTTTAGCTTGCTTCCCGGAGAGTAACGCAACCCAACATTTTAATTTCTATATTTATAGTAGTTGAAAATTTGTTAGTTTTTCCCGCTCAGTTATGCTGGGTTACGCAAAGCCTCCACCCAACCTTGTATTGCGATCGCACTTATGTCACGTAAACCCCGCAATTTACAACCAGGATTTAGTTATCACATCACCATCCGGTGTAATAACCGCGAATTTCGACTTACCCGCTTAGAATGTCGGGAAGTGCTTCTCTACGCTATCAAAAAAGCACAGGAAAAGTATGGGTTTAAACTCTATGCTCTTTGCATTATGAGCAATCACGTTCATTATTTGCACTTCCCCTGCACAACCAGAAGATTTACCCAAAATTATGCATTGGCTAAATTGGTACACTGCCATGTGCTTTAATCGAATGCTCAATCGCACGGGACATTTTTGGGAAAAGCGGTATCACAGTAGCGGCTTTGCCAACACAGATAGTAAAAGAGCATTAAATACTCTAAGATATATCCACGCTAACCCTAAAGCGGCAGGAATACAGCAGGGATTTTTCTATGATTGCTGCTTTCTGATATCGACACCGACACTTTTTGCTCGCCAACCTTGAGCATAAGCACCACTGTAGCAAGCATCTGTGGAATATTAAGCAAGCTAAAAAGTGGGCAAAGCTTGATTACCGTAAAACTTATTTACCTGTTTATAAAAAATAGTGATTGATGCTGCAACTCCAAGATTTACCAACATTGCTTGAGCAAAGGCAAGCTGTGATTGCGATCGCACAGACAATCTCAAGCAGAATTCACCGAACGGAATTGATTTCCGTTCGGTGGATGCAGCAAAAAGTTTGGCAGAACAGTACAAAGTTACTGATAGAACAATTCGCAACGACGCTCTGTTTACTTCTGCATTGGATACCTTGGGGCGATCGCTTGGTGTCGATTTTGAAACAGTCAAACCTGAGAATTTGGAAAAATCTTTGTTTAAAGAATATAAAATAATTTGGTTTACGGGATGTGCGCGATTATAAGGTTGCATCTGGTGGCAGTGACAGATTAAATACAGCCAGTCCTTTTAACATTAAAGTTAGTTCCATCACCCTGAGAAATTTTAATGCCGCAGAAGTCGAAGAATTATATCAGCAGCATACCCAGGAAACGGGACAAATTTTCACAGAAGAAGCAACAGCAATGGCTTTCGATTTAACCCAAGGACAACCTTGGTTGGTCAACGCTCTGGCTAAGGAAATTGTGGAAAAAATGGTTAAGGATAGAAATATTGCTATTACCAAAGAGCATATTTTACAAGCCAAGGAAATATTAATTGCCCGTCAAGATACCCATCTCGATAGTTTAGCTGAACGTTTACGAGAACCAAGAATAAAAGCGATTATCGAACCGATGTTAGCGGGTTTGGAATTGGGGGATATCCCCAACGATGATATTCAATTTGTTATGGATTTAGGTTTATGTAAAATGCATCCCCAGGGTGGATTAACGATCGCAAATCCAATTTATCGTGAGGTTTTACCCAGGGTCTTAACTGTGACACCAATGGCTTCTTTACCAATGATTGCTCCTACTTGGTTAACCCAGTCAGGTGAGTTAAATATAGATGTCTTACTGGAAGCTTTTATTAGATTTTGGCGACAGCATGGGGAACCGTTGTTAGGTAGTACTGGCTACCACGAAATTGCCCCTCACTTAGTATTGATGGCTTTCTTGCATCGTGTCGTCAACGGTGGTGGCACACTAGAGCGGGAATATGCAATCGGGAGCGATTCTCCGTAGGAGACGCTTCGCGAACGCATGGATTTATGTTTGAGATATAGAAGCGTTACATTAGGAATAGAATTAAAAGTATGGCGTGAGAAAAAGCGTGACCCTCAAGCGGAAGGAATCGAGCAGTTAGAGTCCTATTTAGCTCGTTTGGGATTGAATGAAAGTTGGTTATTGATATTTGATAGACGTAAAAATGCGCTGCCAATTGAAGAACGTTTATCAACGGAAATCGATTAAGAATTACTGTTGAACACGTAAATCGTCGTCTAAAGATATTTAAAATTTTGTCTGATAGATATCGAAACCATCACCGACGTTTTGGCTTAAGGTCTAATTTAATTGCGGGAATTTATAATCACGAATTAGCACTATAAGTTGACTAAAAAATCAAATTAATTAAATTAATTCAGTTATTAACTAATAACTGAAACGTTGTTGGCTGCCATTTTTTTTAGCTAGCGATCGCCTGATAATACTCAATCAAAAAGCTTGGTATGTTAATGATATTTTCACCACCTCAAATAGAGGGAAAAGCAACCCTCAATTGTACCACAAAATATTTATGCAAGAGTTCTCATGTAATGGTTGTAACGACACACTTAAATGCCGAACAGCTTATTTGACATGTTCTGTATCGTAGACTATCATTCAACTATATGGTTGAATCAACTATTGCCCTCGATCGAATTTTCGCTGCGCTCGCCGACGCAACTCGACGAGACATCCTGAAGCGGGTATCGATAGCAGAGCATACAATCAGTGAACTAGCAGTATCCTATGCGATGTCCTTTGCAGCGATCGCAAAGCACATCAGTGTTTTGGAGAAAGCAGGACTTATTATCAAGCGTCGAAGTGGCAAGGAGAAAGTGATTCAGATTCAACCGAAAGCGATCGAAGTAGCCTTCTCGTATCTCAGTGAGTATGAAAAAGTATGGAGCGATCGCTTTGATGCTTTGGAGAAACTGTTAGAAGCTCGGTAAAAAAAATTGGAGGATAGGGGAGAGGATATCTTGGGTTAAAGCATCGGCAATACGTGCGGCTGTGGCGATATAAGCGATACTTGCAGGAGTAGTAATTTCTACATCAGAGAGGGATTTTAGTTTGTCAGCAGGAACGCGAACTACTGTATCTTGGTTGGGTAGCCAAATGCGGTGGAAGGTATTACCCCAAAATGTTTGGGTTTCAACGATTTTACATAGCTGCCGATGTTCTTCGCTCCACAACCAAGCACTGGAATTCATTTTATTACTAGATACTATGATTAAATTATACTACTTAGATTGGTAGTAACATTTCAGTCGCTTTATCACCACACAACTGCGCTGCAACACCCGTCATCCCCGTTCCACAAAACCCATCAAAAACAATATCTCCCGGTTCTGTATAGTGCAAAATATAGCGCATAATCGCTTTATGCGGCACTTTGGTATGATAGGAATGAGCATTATAAATTGGGTCATTTTTTCCTTCACTCACATCTGCCGCAAAGGGTTCTCGATGATAATTATTCGCTTCGTCTGTCGAATTATTTTGCTCTTTCTCTTGCTGCCAATATTCAATAAAATCTTCAATAAAAGGATTAGGACAAGCAGTATAGTAAGGTGGATCAGATAAAGCCAAAATATCCTCATCCTCACCAATCGGAAAACCCTCAATTTTGCGAAAATCTGGGTCTTGTAATTTCTCCCGCAATTTTTCGGTAAAATAAGCTCGACGTGCTGCGTCACTTTCAAAAGTCATACCGAGACATTCCACAGATTTTGGTTGTGGTGTCGTGGTTTCCAGTTCAATTCCTAGCGGTATCTGCTGTCCTTCCATGCGGTTAGCTCTATTTTGAGTTAAGACCTGTTCTAGGATACCGTGTTAATGTCGAAACATTTGCCATCAAATCTTAACCTTGGACATCAATCAACAAAAAGAACAATTTAGCAACACTTTTTTACAAGCAGTAACATCAGTTGCGGGTTACTCGCTCTATAAGCCATTTGTAGATGATGATAGTGTTGACTGGGGAATCGCAGCTAAGGGGATAGAGGGAATAGTCCAGGCACCAAGGCTAGAATTACAGCTAAAATCAACATCAAGGGAGGTGATTGACGAGTGAGTTAAGCCATGAAAGTGATAGTTCGGGATGGGGAAATTTTTAGAAACATCGAATACAGATTGTCGCACCATATCAATTAGAATCAGTTTTTACTTCGTCAAATTTATGAATCCCCTCCTTGCTAACCGAGAGAGGGGATATAGAGTGGATTTTTATACGTTTTGTTGGTTTAAAAATGCTACTAAATCAGCTACGTTGGAAAAATCCAATATTGCCTCTCCTAAATCTTCTAATTGTTCAGTGGATAATGTTCTAATTCGCTCGATTAAGGATAAATCAACTTCCCGGAAGCGTCGATTAATCAGACGACTAATTAGTCTGAACGCTTCTTTTTGAACAATATCTTGATAAATAACTGACTGTCGCATGATATCCTCCCGCAAAAATTGACGAATCAAATCCCGATCGAATCGTAAACCAGCTAAAATCCCCAAACACCCGGTAATATTTTGTTGCTCTGTTATATCTGAAATTGTAGCTACTGTTTGGGCAACTTGGCTAAGTAAAGCTGTTGCTGAATCTGTTCTTGTCAAAGGTGCTAGGGGTAAAAGTCCGCGATTATTGAGAAATAGCGCCGAATCTTGCTCCCACAAACGGATCACACGATAGCGATGAATCGTTGTCTCATCCCGATATTCCTCTGTAAAGGCTATTTCGTTGGTAGTTTCCTGCAAAAATATTACAACCTGTGTAACCGGACACTGATATTTTCGCTTTAATCTAAAGGAATAATCTCCCATGCGAAAGGGAATTGGAGGTTTTGATACAGGTTCGGTTTGAAATTCCAGATGTAAAATTCGATTTGCTGTTTGCAGGAAGGTTACGGAATCTGCGCGAATTGGTTCCAAAAAAAGTTCTGTTTTAAGTACATTAATATCTTCTGTTTCCACCTCCAGCAACCAACGTACAAAATCTGTTGGATACTCTTCAGCTAAATATTTACACGCATTGTCGTAACTCATTCAATTTTGGATTTCTGCTAGTGAAACAATGGCGCTTAAGCGCAACTACAAACCTAAATATGATATCACTCAATAATTATCCTCACCTTACTTGCATCCTTACCCTTTGTCAGCTGACCTAAATAATCATCGAAACGCTTTTTCATCTCTTGCACTGTGCAGGGAGAACCACCTGCAAGTAAAACTTTTTGCAAATCCTCGGTTTTTACTATTACTTTCGCTAACCCAGAAAGCACCTCTCTAACTGCACCAATAAACTCATTTGTCAATGGGTTTGGTAAAGCTTGCGACACTAAAAAATCATCAATTAATTGTCGTTGTTCTGACTTGAGTAAATTCAAATTTTCCCTTGTGGTTGGGTCTTCCAAATTAGCATATAATGTCTGCGTCCATTCTTGCACAAGCTGATTTAACTGGGTTTCCATCTCAGCTAATAAATCACTGGCGATCGCATTATTTGCCTCGGTAGTTGGTTTAAACTGACAGTGGGGACAAATAGGATTTATTTGTAAATCCTGTTCGGTAAGCTGGGTACAGGTTTTTAAACTTGCGAGGGTATTTTGCCAGTCTCGCAGTTGACTAGCTGGCATTAAATCTATTGTGGCTAATTTTTGCAAGTTCTGCGCTTTGGTATCTTGGGTTAATTGGGTTTTGCGATCGCTCTCTGTCACTCCTAACCTAGCATTGGTATGTAAAGCCATATAACCTTGAATATAGCTTTGTTTCAGTTGTGTTAGTTTTTGCAAAGTTTGCTGACGAAAGGTTGCCGCAGTGCGTTTTTTAGGGTTTAAAATATCTGTGAGAATTTCTTGCTGTACTTGTCGCATCTCGGTTAACCAAGGACTATCCACAGTTAACACAGCTTCGGCTGTAGTTAGGTAAGATGCAATAGTAGGGTTAGCGCATCTTAAAGTGTCACAGTCAATATTGACAAATAATCAAATATATAAATCAGATAATTAGAAAACTTTTTGGTATAAAATCTTGATTGTATACGTAAATATTTAGATAATCGTTACGAGAAAGTGTAATATCCATTATATTAATAATGCGATAAAAGTCTAATATTAGTAAGCTATTACAATCTATTAGTGTTATTGGTAATGACAATTGAATCTACTTTTTTATCCGTAAATATCAAAAAAGAAATGTCAAAATAAATCTCTGTATTTTTTCATCATTAAACTTAAATAGTTTTTGAAAATAATACTATTGTTTTAGCAAGTTGAAACAATAGTAGCAAATGACACTATAAATTTAAAAACATCAGAATTATTACGGTTTACAAAAAACTATAAATTTATATATTGCAACTTTTGTTTGATTAATTTAAAAAGTAAAAAAATGTAGTCACCTTAGAAAAGGTATAAAATTTACCTAACCTTACTTGATCGCTGACTAAAACGTTCTAATAGTTCTTCACGGGATAACTGCAACAGCAAGGGGGTAAATTCTTCAGCTGGTAGCGATAATAATGGCTCTATGATTGTTGATAATTGCTCATCCAACAAGCCAAAACGACTTTTAAGTAAATTCTCCACAACTTTTCTCTGTCCTTCTATTTGTCCTTCTATTTTTCCTTTTCTTTCTCCCCGTTGCTCGGCTTCTTCTAATCTTTGTGTATAAAGTGGTGATAAGCGCATAATTAATTCTCTATCCTCCTCATCTATATTTTGTTTGACTTCTAAAGTTGTTTTTAAGCTATACAGTAATTCTAGCGCTCTAGAACGTAATGGTTCATCAGCAGGAAGTGCTTCTAGTTCGTCAATTGCTGTACTTTGAACTTTACCTTTACCTAAAATTCTTAACCAAAGTGTTTCTCTGGTTTTGGGTAACTGATGAATTGCTACTATTGCTGTCCGTAAATATCTGGGTAAAAAATAAATGCCAGTTCCCCAGTTATCTTCATCACTGAGGGCTGCAAATCCTTCCAGTACTGATTCTGAAGCTGTGGGAGATAAAATCCATAACATCGGTAAACTACTTTCTGTTAGCTGTTGCTTGTCTCTTTTTGCATCGCGCTCATATTCACCCCGCACCTCTAATGATTTTAACAAACAACTACAGATTTCCGTTGGTGTTGCGGCGTTACGAAAAGGTTCTAAGATTGCAGGTGTGGCAGCTAATCGTCCTAATAAACCCAATCGAGAGACTTCTATTGTATCTACTGATTGATTTGGTGAAAACCAAACATCTATTTCTCGAACCTCTCCTGCAACCTGACGAGCAACTTGTACTGTTCCTAGTGGCTGTAGTAATTCTTCTAGGTAATTTTTGGAAAATTGATCGTAAGGAAATCGCGTCATTTGCTATGTTGGAACCTTGTAAATGCTACTCTGGGAAAAATTTATTTTATCAACTTACCATTAATTCAACTTGAGTTTGAGGGGACGTTAATCTAGCCTCAACGCGAACGACTTATCGTCGCGCAAGCGATCGCATAAACCGATAAACCTACATTTACATTAAGGATTATCGCCACTCACTCAAGAATGTAAACGCCGCCCAATAATTAGGATTTCGCCATTTCTCCTGCTGCCACATCTTCAGTTGTGTTGCCCTCAAAGCTTCATTTGCAGATTTGCCTTCATTCAACATCTGCTTGTAAAATTCCTCCATAAAGACTGCTGTACCTTCATCGCTCACCTGCCATAAGGACACTACCAACCTTTCTGCGCCTGCATACATTAATCCTCTTGTCAACCCTACCAATCCCTCACCTTGGATTTCCTTGCCTAAGCCAGTTTCGCAAGCACTCAATACGATTAAATCTGCCGGATAATCGAGGTTAAATAAGTCTCCTAAGCGCAGATATCCTCGGATGTCTTTGCCTTGTTTATCCACCAAAGAAAGGACAATACCTGATAACTCTGGATTTGCATCGTTCACAAAACCGTGGGTAGCAAAGTGTAAAATATTGGATGTTCCCCACCGAGAACTTTTTCTAATATGGCGAGCGATCGCACATACAATGGTTCTGCTTTGCTATAATTCCCCTGTAATCGGTAAAGTTCTGCCAAATTATTCAGGCTTTGTGCCACATCAGGATGTTGTTGATTCAATGCATGAATTTGTATTACGCAGAGCCGCAGAGAGTAATACCGATTCAATTACCTCACCCGCATTAGAATCAAGAACCCCACCCTAACCCTCCCCGCTTGCGGAGAGGGAACAAGATTTTTACTACAGGGATATGCAATTTTACGGAGACAATGGACTGAAATGCGGTCGTATAAACCCTCTTAGATTCATTCACAATCTCAAATAGACATTGGGTAAACTAATACCAACCGTTGCTGGCGATCGCCTATGTATTTATATTTAAATTGAACTCGTGTTCATTAGTACTAGTAATTATACTACAAATTGAAGTGCGGAATGTGGGTTTAAAATAAGCGAAAAGCCTGTTTTATTGACTTTATTCCTTCTGCCTCCTGCCTTCTTACTTCTGCCTTCATGTACTAGGGTTTGGTAAATGCTGATGCTGCGGTGGAGAGTGTCAGGCAAAGGTAGGGATTGGTGGTAATGTTCCAGGATTTTTGGGTAAAAAACTGGAACTATTGCCAAGTAAGTGCCTTACCACTAATTGCGATCGCCCTTGGAGTTCAGAGTGGAATGGCACTAAGAAGAGCGATCGCACCATTGCGGCAATAATACTATTTACTTGCCGTAGGCTGTAGCAAATCAAAATATCTCACTTAGACACGTAATCAGTTTACTACTCACTATTCGCTATTCACTACTCACTAATTATCGTTGTTTTGTCGGTGATATGGCTATTACCAACACCCAAACTCCTCAAATTGAACCCATTTCCCCGCAATTGCAAGAACCTGAGAAAATCAAACATATTCTCATCGGTGGGAGCAACGCGAAAAAGTGAGATCGGGGTTTAGTTCTCAATTAAACCCCTATATTGTCAACAAAACCTGGTTTTTTAGTTGCGATCGCATCCTGAAACAACCTATATAAGTCGCAAGTTTCAGCACCTCACCAATGCGTATTTTCAACATGAAGGCAGGATGGCGACATATTGAGGGGGAGCAGGGACGCACGCTCATTTGATGGGAGCAAAACTTCGGAAGGATTTAGTAGACATTTATTGCTCCCGATGCGGAAGTCATTCGCTTAGTTGTTGATAACCGCGCACATTCATAATCCCGCAGCTTTGTATGAAGCCTTTAACCCACAAGAAGCTCGGAGAATCATACAAAAACGCTTTGTTTCACTACACGCCTAAACATGCCAGGAACGTTAAACCAAGTAGAGATTGAATTGTCTGTTTTATCTCGCCAATGTTTAGAGAAACGAATTGGCGATCGCTTAACTTTGGAGGCGCGAAATTGCCGCTTGGGAGAAACAGCGCAATTCTCAACAAGCCAGTGTAAATTGGCGCTTTAAAACCACTGATGCACGGAGGAAGATGGAGCGGTTGCATCCAAATATCTGACCCAGCAAAGTTTGCTTGGTAGACTACTATGTTGGCAGGATGGGGAGTAGGGAAAACCGCGAAAGGGTTTACCAGTTCGTAGAAGCCCAGGATGGGAGAGACACGATTTACCAGGCATGGCGCGATCGTGTGGTCGCTGAGGCTTCTCGAAGTGTTGTTGGTGTCCAGCAGTAATAAATATAGTATTTATGAACTATGCTATTTGGACACAGACCATAGGTTATTCCCCAAATACTTGTCCAGGTTGGGTTGAGTATTTTTGGCAAACGGGGCGATCGCGAAGCTTATCATGAGGGAGAATCGCTCTTGTTTTGAATTGGAGATGTTTGTTGTAGAATATTAGGAACGCAACATATCGTAAAACTTGTTGCATTTACTCAGATACTGGCAACATATAATAAATATCATTAAAAACTTCTATCTTTCCATATATTAATTACTTTACATGATTTTTATCACTAATGCGAAACTTCTCAGACATCCTCTGAACGTATCAACTACACAAATACCAAAAGTAAATAGTCGTGACAACATTATCAACATTCCATAAAAACCCCGACAATCACGGAAAGTCAAGCTATCCGCTACAACGCTTATTAAATTATGGAAGTCAATATCGTCGGCAAATTTGGTTAGCAACATTATTTACTATCATCAATACAATTTTGGATTTAGCACCACCTTGGATAGCAGGGATTGCTATCGATATAGTTGTGCAAAAGCAAGAGTCCGCCATTGCAAATTTTGGCGTAAAAGATATATTCTGGCAGCTTGTAGTACTTTCGGTGCTAACTGTTATTATTTGGATATTTGAATCCCTCTCTCAGTATGGCTTTGATCGTATCTGGCGCAACTTAGCCCAAAATATTCAACACAATTTGCGCTTGGACGCTTACAATCACTTACAAGAATTAGAATCAGCTTACTTTGAAGAGAAAAGTACTGGTGCTTTGATGTCAATTTTGAATGATGATATCAACCAGTTAGAAGATTTTTTGAATTATGGAGTCCATGACATCATTGGGATTAGTACCTCAATTATCATTTTGGTTGGTGGTTCTTTCTTGATTTTACCTGCCTCTATTACCTTAGTGGCAATGTTGCCAATGCCATTTATTATATGGGGCTCTTTAAATTATCAAAAAAATCTGGAATCACGCTATGCAGATGTCAGGGAAAGGGTAAGTTTTTTGAATTCCAGATTAGAAAATAATTTGAGTGGGATTAATACAATTAAAAGTTTTACTGCAGAAGGTTATGAGAGTTGTAGATTAACACGAGAAAGTGAAGCATATCGAAGAAGTAATACTAAAGCGATTAAACTTTCAGCAGCGTTTATGCCCTTAATTAGGATGCTTGTTTTAGTTGGATTTGTCGCTTTGTTGTTTTGGGGAGGATTGACTGCAAATGCTGGAAAGATATCCATTGGTACTTACAGCGCTATAATTGCTTTGGTTCAGAGCATGTTATGGCCTTTAGTTGACTTAGGAGAAATATTTGATAAGTATCAAAGGTCTATGGCTTCTACCAATCGTGTCATGAATTTATTGGATACTCCTATTCGGATTACTACGGGAGATATATCTTTACCTACTGATAAAGTGCGTGGGGAAGTTGATTTTGCACAAGTTAGTTTTGCCTACCCCAATAGAGAAGCAATTATTAAACAGTTATCCTTACATATCCCCGCAGGAGAAACTATCGCAATTATTGGCACTACAGGTTCTGGCAAAAGCACTTTAACGAAATTACTATTACGATTTTATGATATCTCCTCTGGAACTATTACTATTGATGGAATTGATATAAAAAAATTGGATTTACATGATTTACGTCGCAGTATTGGCTTGGTAAGTCAAGATGTATTTTTATTTCATGGAACGGTTGCAGAAAATATCGCCTATGGTTCTTTTGATGCTAGCGATAGACAAATAGTAGAAGCGGCAAAAGTTGCTGAAGCTCATGATTTTGTTATTCAACTTCCTCAAGGTTACGAGACGATAGTTGGTGAAAGGGGACAGAAATTATCTGGTGGACAACGGCAAAGAATTGCGATCGCCCGCGCTGTTCTCAAAAATCCACCGATTTTAATCCTAGATGAAGCCACGTCATCTGTCGATAATGAGACAGAAGCAGCGATTCAGCGTTCTTTGGAAAGAATTACTGTAAATAGAACAACAATAGCCATAGCCCATCGTCTTTCTACTATTCGTAATGCTTCGCGTATTTATGTGATGGAATACGGGGAATTAGTTGAGTCGGGAACCCATGAAGAATTGTTAGAAAAGGACGGAATTTATGCTAATTTGTGGCGGGTACAGTCGGGGGAATGTTAAACTGCGTCTACTTTGAAACCCATAGTTTTTTCGCGATCAAGTTTTGCTCCCAAATCCTATGTTCTTCCCTGTTCCCCGTTAAGAGTTCTCTTTTGAAAAACTCTAGTTCTCAACTTGGACGAGGTTTAGGTAGGTGTAATTAAACTTAAAATACAAACTCAGAATAAACAAAGACAATTTTTCCTACCCACCTATTTAACACCAAAAATTAGTTTGCTTTATTATCAGTGACTACAGGAGGAATTGAAGCAAAAATAGATAATTGTAAAAGTTTAGGAAACTTTTTCCAAGCTATATTACCTTTACGGCTTTTAATATACATTTGCATAAATTCTAACAATGCTTCCGGACTTTCTTCTGTTGGCAGATTCACAAAAAGATAGGTGGGTTTTTCTGGGCTTGATATGGAGACTACACAGCCTTGACTACAAGCCCATAAGCATTCAACGGGTTTAATTTCTAAGTCTTCAGATGTCAAATCTTTGCTGCGTAAACCGTTCAATTTGTCAAGTAAGATAGTGCCGTCGGCGGGTTGATTTTTTGGTCTTTCTTCGGAGGAGCAGTGGCAGGATTTGCAGACGAAGAGAGTGGGTTTGGTTGTGGAGTTAGGATGGGTTGTGGTTGTGTTTCTAGGGGAAATTAATGACTTTATCGATGTTAATAGTTTTTTCATAATTTTATAATTCAGCTTTATATTTAATCTTATGCTTTCAATCAAGTCGAAATCAACAGGCTTAAGTAGCTTCCACAGATATATATTTTATCTCAGTTTTAAACATTGCATACGAAAAACTATGGATCATGAATAGCCGACAGTTTAAAGCTTTGCGTATCGAAAAATTTCCTCATTACACATGATGGTCTGAAAGAACGGATAAATGCTAATTATCGACTATTTGTCATTAACAAGGTATTTCTCCAAATCATCAAGGATGGCATTAATTGCAAAAATATCTGAACTATGCCAATGCATCCCTACAAAATAAACTTTATCTTTTTGTACAACTTCAAGTTGTGACCACAAAGGGTTTTGTTTGAGCTTATTTAAAGTTTTCTGATCATCTTCCCTTTCCCAAGACGCAAAAAATAGAACATCCCCATCGATATGGGATATTTTTTCCTTGGATATATTTTCGATATAAAAGAAATCCCCTCTCTGTGATTTGGGACGTTGGAGACCAATGTCCTTCAAAACTGATCCAGAGTAATGCTTTTCTCCATTAGACCAAATGCCGTATTCGGAAGATGTATTCGCAATAGATACTTCCATCGTTTTGCGGCGATTCTCCTTTGGAGAAGCTGCACCAACCGCCAAAGCTTGCTGAAGTTTTTCCACCCGTTGCCAATACTTATTTATCAATTGCTGACCTTCTTTTTCTTTGCCCAAAACCTGAGCAAGCTCTTCTAACATATCAGTCCAGGAGGGTTCAAAGGATGTATCGAGTGCTACTGTGGGGGCAATATAAGATAACTGTTTGTAAATACCTTTCAACTCCGAACCAGAAATAATTAGGTCTGGCTTAAGTCTCAAAATTTTTTCTATATTCGGGTTATTATAAGCCCCAACAGATTCGACTATATCGACTTTGCCTTGAAGATACTTTGGTATTGGAAAGCCCGTAAGATAAGTCGATGCAATAGGATGGATACCTAACGCCCAACTATTGGCTAAACCATCCGCTGCTCCAATAGTTACTACCCGTTGAGGATTGCGCGGAACGCAAGTGCTACCCATGACGTGTTGCACAATTCGGCAATTCTCAACATGCTGTTTATAGCTAGTAATATTGGTATCATGAGTTATGTTACAAGCCGAAACCAGTATTACTGTTAAGATACTCAAAAGCATTGGATAGGTAAGGCGACGCAAAGAAATACTCGTAAGCATTTAGAAATATGGATTAAAGAGAATGTCAATGTGGGGAAGGCAGTTTGCGGTAAGTACAGCACGGATGGAGTACCGTAGCTTAACTACCCGGAGGGTGTCGATTTTTTTGCTGCAAAACTGCCTTTGTGTGAGCGTCGCGTCACGCACCATTAAAAATGGTAGGTTCTTAAATTTCCGTTCCTTAACAACCTAAAACTTCCATGAAATTGTACCTTGAACAGTGAAAGGATCGCCTGAATACACAATTTCTCTAGACCCCCAAGCTGTATAATACTGTACATCAAAGAGATTACGGAAATTTAGGGCAGCGCGGAATCGCTCACGTTCATAGAAAATTGCAGCATCTGTGCGGAAGTAACTAGGTAATTCTACAGTGTTTGCCAAATCTGCATATACCTCACCACCAAAGTAAAATCCTAAACCAAGTCCCAGTCCTTGCAAATCACCTTTTTGAATTTTGTAAGTTGTCCATATGTTAAATGAGTGTTCAGGAGCAGAAAATAATCGATTGCCCACTGGAATTGTATTGTCTTTCGTCACTCTGGCATCGTTGTAAGCATACCCAGCAATAATGTTCCACCCCGGTAAAATTTCGCCACTGATATCCAATTCAATTCCTCGACTTCTTTGTTCTCCAGTTTGAACCGAAAAATTAGGATTATTGGGATCGGATGTCGTCACATTGGAGCGGGTCAAATCATAGAAGGCGAGGGTAGTAGAAAGTTTACTGGTCAAGTCAGCTTTGATACCTACTTCATACTGCGTCCCCCGTCCTGGCTCGAATGCTTCTCCGCCCGCTGATGTACCAATAGTTGGCGTAAAAGATCGAGAAAAACTGGCATAAAGAGAAATCGGTGGGATAGGTTGATAGACAATCCCCACCCTTGGGCTAAATGCAGTGTCTGATTGACTAGTTTCGACGTTTGTGAGTCGATCCGTTGTGCGTTCATCAAATATATCTACTCGTCCGCCTAGCAAAAGCTTCAAGTTTTCAGCAAGAGTGATTTGATCTTGGAGATAAATACCAAGCGTGTCCGTAGTTCTAAAGTTGACGAAGCTACGACCTGTGGAGACAACATTTTGATCGTACACTGGGTTGAAAATATCTATCGGGGCAGCAGTTCCAAATTCAAAGTTTAAATCTCTTGTAGATCGATTCAAACTGAAGCCGACTAGGAGTTGATGATTGATGGAGCCAGTGCTGAATTTACCAAGTAGATTTGTATCCAAATAATAATAATTAAAATATTGACTGCCAATTCCAAACCCTCGGTTCAGAGTGCGATTATCAGCCGCTAGACTAGTAGGGAAAATATCAGGCTTATCATTACGATCGTCGTCATTGTACAATGTATAACGGAAGGCATTTCGCAACTTCCAGTTTTCATTAAATCGATGCTCTAAGCTATACCCAATTCTGCCATTGATGGTTAGGTTATCTGTTAATGGTCCTGCTGGGCTAAAACTACGGCTTACTTTTCCATTGGGGTTCAGTAATACAGTACCCACTGTTGGTAATCCTTGTGGTGTCTGTCCATTTCTTTCCAAAATATTGACATCACCCTCTACAGCTAGGTCTGTATTTTTACCCAGGCTAAAACTCAAACTGGGAGCAATGGAAAAATTTCTAGATTCATTAAAGTCAACAAAGGTTTCGGTGCTCCGATAACCAGCATTGAAGCGATAGAGAGCCGTTTTAGAATCATTCAACGGTCCAGAGAAATCGATTGTCCCCTGATAGTCATTAAAACTACCAATAGTCACGCCGATTTCGTAAAACGGATCGCGCAGTGGTTGTTTCGTAACAAAGTTAATAGTTCCACCTACACCACCCGTTCCACTATCTCCATACAAAACGGAGGCTGGACCCTTCAATACTTCTAGCCTTTCCAGATTGACAAAGCTACCATCACTAGTTATTTGTGGGTCGGGAAGCCCGTTTACGAGAGCGCCAAAAGCCTCGAAGCCTCGAATAGTAAAATAGTTTCTACTTCCATACCCAATTGTGGTTACACCGCTAACATTTTCCAGTCCGTCTGTAATGCTTCTTGCTTGACGGTCTTGCAGCACCTGTCGAGGCACCACCTGAATCGACTGGGGAATATCTCGTAAGGGTGTGTCAGTTCTGGTTCCCACTGAGGTATCTGGTACGCGATAGTTGTCTTGCTCCCCTGTCACCACCAACTCAATTGGATCGTCCTGGGTTTTTTCAGGTTGTTCCGTGACTGGCTTTTCGTCTACTGGAGGTGTGTCTGGTGGTTTTGTTGCGGTTTCTGTGGATGCTACAGTAAAAATCAACCCGGTATTATCATCAAATAACTCAACTACTGGTAAAGCTTTCTCCCCAACTACAGTCACCCGCACGGTATTCGCATCAACATTTGTAACTGTAATTTCAGTAATTCCCGCAAGCGGTTTTTCCGATTTAAAGGTGAAAGCCTCACCGTTCGCTAATCGCAACTGCCCACCAGTAATATCTGCAATAAAATTATTACCCGTACTGCGATTGGCGACTTGCAGTTTATCCCCTGCGGTTGTCTCTAAAATCATCTCCACACCCTTCTCGGTGGGTTTGGCTTTTACTCCCGTAATTGATACTACTTCCCCTGGAGTCGCAGGTGTATTTGTTGGTGTTGGTTGTTGTACCAACATAATTGCGCTAGTTACGCGAAGTTCGACATCGCTCAGTTGGGGAATATCGAGTATCTTATCCTCAGCTAATCCCGGTTGTGCGAAGTATACCCAAATACCAACGAAAAGCCACAAACGCATACCTACGGTCAAGTCACAACGCTTCATAATTACTCCCTATTTATACTCCTCACATCCCCACCAAAGGAATCCACCCAGGTTCAGTCCTTTGCTAGACAACTCAAATCAACAATTATTGCGAAAGATTATTAACTTGGGTAACGTGAGTATAAAAGAGAGTTAGCTGCAAAATCTATCATCAAACGGCAATTATTATCGCCAAACGGACAATTTACCAGCCGAGCATTCTCTAGGGGTAATACCAAATTGACGCTTGAAAGCTGCGGTAAAATGCGATGAACTCGAATAACCCACTATCATTGCCACTTCTGTGATAGAAAATTGACCGAAGCACAATAAGTTCTTGGCTTTTTCCATTCTTTGGTTAGTTAAATAACCAAATACAGTTGTATTAAATAATTCTTGAAAACCCCTGCGAAGGGTTCTCTCACTTACTCCTACAGTTTGCGCTAAATCCAGTAATGAGGGCGCATTTTCTAGCCGGGATACTAAAATTTTCCTAGCTCGATAAATAGAGTCAATGGTTTCTCTACGCAAACGGGGAGATGGTTGGCTTTTCTTTTGCTCGGCAAGAATAGGAGCTAGTTGCAGTGCCATTAATTCTATAACTTTCCCCTGCAAATACATCCGTTTTGTCATTCCTTCGTAGGGACAATTGATAATTTGCCTGGCAACTAAATCAACTGCCGTTGTCGCTTCCGGAAAAATTAGTGTTTGCCAATCTTCACCTTTGGCAAACATTGCCAATTCGGGAGGAATTTCTCCATCCTGACCAGGAAAAAAAGTTGCTAGTAATTGCGGTGGCATCTTGATGTCAACGGAGACTATTTTCTGAGATTTGGGAACACAAACATTCATAGAAGGTTGAATTCCACCACCAGAAATTGATGTATAACCGCCTCCCAGTTGTCCAAAACTAGCTCTGTATACTCCTGAAGTCAAAACATTAAATTGCAAAGGGTGTTGTGATTCCGGGTATTGAAATATGACATCATCATTGAATTCATATTCCTCTATTGTTAACCAAAGTTCGGGATATAGTTCAATGCTTTGTATATAGCCCTTACCCAGTTGCTTGGGTATTTCCCACCAAGATTCAAAGGATGGCAACGCAGATTTACATATACTGTTTTGATCTGCCTCTGCATATAGTTCGTTTTCTTCCGCTAGGGTTAGGGTAATAGTCATAAGCAATATTTTATTTTTAGGTATGGATTTAGGGAGGGAGTGCATTTTATCAAGAAACTAATTTAATGATAGTATTTATCAATAATTTTGTATAGTTGTTTGGGTGTCAGGTATGACGCGATACCTGCGGTAAGCTACGCGATCGCACTTCAAGGGAGCTAATAGCGCACTTTTTCCCATAAAATCAAGATGGTGTAATCTGCAAGCAATAGTTCCATGCGTCGAGATTCCATATTTTATAAATTATTTCAACAATCCCCTAGTTTGTTATTTGAACTATTGACAAATCCACCAGAAAATGCAGCCGAGTATATTTTTGATTCGGTAGCAGTTAAAGAACCAAAATTTGAAATTGACGGTGTATTTCTACCACCACAAACTCAAAATCCTGGGGTTGTTTATTTTGCAGAAGTGCAGTTTCAACGGGATGAAAAACTATATGAACGGGTGTTTGCTGAGTCCTCACTATATTTTTACCGTAACCGACATCGATTTAGTGATTGGCAAGCCGTAATCATTTACCCATCACGTAATATCGAGCAATCAGATATTTATCCCCACCGAACCCAACTGAATGGAGAACAAGTACATAGAGTTTATTTGGATGAGTTGGGTGATATTCGTTCCTTACCTGTGTGGGTTGGGTTGATGGTGTTGACTACCCTAGAAGAAAATCGTGCAACCGAAGAAGCAAGGTATTTGCTAGCTAGAAATCAGCAGGAAGTACCTCAACCAGAAAATCGTGCCATCATAGATTTATTGACGACGATAATGGTTTATAAGTTTGAAGGTAAAAGTCAACGGGAGGTAGAAGAGATGTTAGGAATTACACTTCAAGAAACACGGGTTTATCGGGAGATTAGCGAAGCTGGAGAAAAAAGAGGACGGGAACAAGGACGAGAAGTAGAAGCCCGATCGCTCGTTTTGCGTCTATTATCCCGTAGAGTAGGGAAATTGCCTCAAGAGGTGCATCAGCGCGTTGAATCCCTTTCTCTGGAACAATTGGAAAATCTGGGAGAAGCGTTGCTTGATTTTACCAGCATGGCTGATTTGGATGCTTGGTTGTCGGGATTGGATGGTAATTCTTGATGAGCGATCGCTCCCACTTCGGGGGATTTAGTAGGCGATCGCCCGCATAAATCCTTAACCTACAGTCGCTACGGGAGATTGCGTAGTTTATCACCATAGCGATCGCGCTGTCACCTGCAACCTATTCCTTACTCCCTACTCCCTGGTTTTCTTGCCAGTAACTACGGGAGGAATTGAAGCAAAAATAGCTGATTGTAAAAGTTTAGGAAACTTTTTCCAAGCTATATTACCTTTACGGCTTTTAATATACATTTGCATAAATTCTAACAATGCTTCCGGACTTTCTTCTGTTGGCAGATTCACAAAAAGATAGGTGGGTTTTTCTGGGCTTGATATGGAGACTACACAGCCTTGACTACAAGCCCATAAGCATTCAACGGGTTTAATTTCTAAGTCTTCAGATGTCAAATCTTTGCTGCGTAAACCGTTCAATTTGTCAAGTAAGATAGTGCCGTCGGCGGGTTGATTTTTTGGTCTTTCTTCGGAGGAGCAGTGGCAGGATTTGCAGACAAAGAGAGTGGGTTTGGTTGTGGAGCGAGGATGGGTTGAATTGGTGTTTTTAGGGGAAATCAATGACTTTATCGATGTTAATAGTTTTTTCATAATTTTATAATTCAGCTTTATATTTAATCTTATGCTTTCAATCAACTCGAAATCAACAGGCTTAATTAGCTTCCACAGATATATATTTTATCTCAGTTTTAAACATTGCATACGAAAAACTATGGATCATGAATAGCCGACAGTTTAAAGCTTTGCGTATCGAAAAATTCCCTCATTACACATGATGGTCTGAAAGAACGGATAAATGTTGATTATCGACTATTTATCATTAACAAGGTATTTCTCCAAATCATCAAGAATGGCATTAATAGCAAAAATATCTGAACTATGCCAATGTGCGCCGACAAGATAAACTTTATTTTTTTGTACAACTTCAAGTTGCGACCACAAAGGGTTTTGTTTGAGCTTCTCTAACGTCTCTTTATCATCTTCCCTTTCCCAAGATACAAAAAATAGAACATCCCCATCAATATCAGATATTTTTTCCTTGGATATATTATCGATATAAAAGAAATCCCCTCTCTGTGATTTGGGACGTTGGAGACCAATATCCTTCAAAACTGACCCAGAAAAATGCTTTTCTCCATAAGACCAAATGCCGTATTCTGAAGATGTATTTGCAATAGATACTTCCATAGTTTTGCGGCGATTCTCCTTTGGAGTAGCTGCACCAACCACCAAAGCTTGCTGAAGTTTTTTCACCCGTTGCCAATACTGATCTATCAATTGCTGACCTTCTTTTTCTTTGCCCAAAACAGTAGCAAGTTCCTTTAGCATATCTTGCCAAGGGGGTCGAGGAAAAGGTGTATTAAGTACGACTGTGGGGGCAATATAAGATAACTGTTTGTAAATACCTTTCAACTCCGAACCAGAAATAATTAGGTCTGGCTTAAGCCTCAAAATTTTTTCTATATTCGGGTTGTTATAAGCCCCAACAGATTCGACTATATCGACTTTGCCTTGAAGATACTTTGGTATTGGAAAGCCCACAACATAAGTCGATGCAATAGGATGGATACCTAACGCCCAAATATTTGCTGAACCATCAAGAGTTACTACCCGTTGAGGATTGCGCGGAACGCAAGTGCTACCCATGACGTGTTGCACAATTCGGCAATCTTTCACGGGTTGTTGTTGAAATGTTTGGATACTGCTGCGGGAATAACAACTGACAACTAAAATTAGAGTCACGATTCCCAACAGCAGTTTTGTATAACGGTGATGGCAAAAATATCTCATGCTTGTTAGTAATTAAAAAATTAAAACCGCCAAGATAGTGTACCTTGCACCGTAAATGGAGTTCCTATTTGCACAAAATCACTTGAGCCAAATCTACTGACATAGTTTTCAATGTCAAAAATATTACGGAAGTTTAGGGCGGCGCGGAATTGATCTTGCTCGTAAAAAATTGCGGCATCTGTTCTCAAAAAACTTGGCAATTCGATGGTGTTGGCTGTATCTATGGGGCGATCGCCAAGGTAATATAACCCTAGACCAAACCCAAACCCTTTTAATGAACCAGTTTGTAACCGGTAGGTAGTCCACAGGTTAAATGAATGTTCGGGGGTGTTAAACAGTCTATTCCCCACAGGGATTGAATTATCTTCTGTGACTTTTGCATCGGTATAGGAATAACCAGCCGTGATGTTCCAACCTGGTAGAACCTCACCACCGATATCAAATTCGACTCCCCGACTTCTTTGTTCACCTGTTTGTACGGAAAAATTAGGATTAACTGGATCGGTGGTTGTCACATTGGAGCGAGTTAAGTCAAAAAACGCTAAAGTTGCAGATAATCGCTCGGTCAAGTCTGCTTTCACCCCAATCTCATACTGAGTACCCCGTTCTGGCTCGAATATTTCTCCACTTGCTGCTGTTCCAATCGTCGGAGCAAAAGAGCGCGAATAACTTGCGTACAGCGAGATGGGTTGTATCGGTTGATAAACAATTCCCACCCGTGGGCTAAAAGCTGTATCCGATTGACTACTTTCTGTATTTGTTAGTCGGTCGGTTCTGCGCTCGCTGAAGCTATCAAAGCGTCCACCCAATAAGAGTTTAAAATTCTGTGACAGGGCAATTTGGTTTTGTAGATAAATTCCGAGGATGTCTCTAGTGGTGAAACTAGAGGAGTTGCGATCGCCTGCAACCAAAGTTTGATCGTACACTGGATTAAAAATATCCACGGGTGCAGCCGGAATCCCAAACTCAAAGCTGAGATCACTTGTATTGCGGCTCAAACTAAATCCTGCCAAAAGCTGATGCTCGATAGTTCCGGTTTTGAACTTACTGAGTAAATTTGTATCTAAGAGATAATAATTATAGTACTGCTCGCCGACGGAACCATCTCGATTCAAAGTGCGGTTATCTCCCTCCAATCCACTTGGAAAAAAATCGATATTACTATCGTCATCTCGATAAAATGTATATCGGAAACTATTACGCAGCTTTCAGTTATCGTTAAATTGGTGTTCGAGGCGATACCCAACCCGACCATTATAGGTGACGTTATTAGAGACAGGTCCAGTCGGATTAAAGCTACGGGAAATCTTGCCATTGGGGTTTGGTAGCAGCGTACCTAACACAGGTTGTGGTCCTGGTTGCTGACCATTCCGCTCTAACCGGTTCACATCTCCTTCTACAATTAAGTTTGTCCTGTCTCCCAGTTTCAAGCTTAAACTCGGTGCAATTGCCAAAGTCCCCGCCGAATTAAAATCTACGACACTATCGTTATAGCGAAAACCAGCAATTAAACGGTAAAGTGCGGTTTTATCAGTGTTTAGGGGTCCAGATAAGTCCAGCGAACTTTGCAAAAAGCCGTAATTCCCAGCAGTCGTACTAATTTCAAAAAATGGTTCGGAAAGAGGCTGTTTAGTCACATAGTTGATAGTTCCCCCAATACCACTAAATCCCGTATCACCATACAAAACAGAGGCTGGTCCCTTCAATACTTCTAACTGTTCAACATTGAAAAATATCCCATCGGAAGTAATCTGCGGATCTGGCAACCCATTTACAAGGGAGTTGGCATAGGCTTCAAATCCGCGAATTGTGAAAAAATCACGGCTTCCCGTACTTCCTGACCCCTGTGAGACAACCCCAGGGACATTTTCTAATGCTTCGGTAATACTCCGCGCTTGGGTATCTTGAATCACCTGGCGCGGTACAACGTTAATCGACTGAGGAATATCCCGCAATGGTGTATCTGTTCTTGTTCCTACCGAAGTATCTGGTACACGATAGCTGTCTTGCTCCCCCGTCACCACCAACTCAATCGCATCATCCGGCTTCTCTTGGGGTTTCTCAGTTACTGGCTTTTCTTCTACTGGGGGTGTGTCTGGTGGTTTCGTTGCGGTTTCTGTGGATGCTACTGCAAAAATCAACCCGGTATTATCATCAAATAACTCAACTACTGGTAAAGCTTTCTCCCCAACTACCGTCACCTGCACAGTATTCGCGTCAATATTCGTAACTGTAATTTCAGTAATTCCCGCAAGCGGTTTTTCCGATTTAAAGGTGAAAGCCTCACCGTTAGCTAATCGCAATTGCCCACCAGTAATATCTGCAATAAAATTATTACCCGTACTGCGATTGGCGACTTGCAGTTTATCCCCTGCGGTTGTCTCTAAAATCATCTCCACACCCTTCTCGGTGGGTTTGGCTTTTACTCCCGTAATTGATACTACTTCCCCTGGAGTCGCAGGTGTATTTGTTGGTGTTGGTTGTTGTACCAACATAATTGCGCTAGTTACGCGAAGTTCGACATCGCTCAGTTGGGGAATATCGAGTATCTTATCCTCAGCTAATCCCGGTTGTGCGAAGTATACCCAAATACCAACGAAAAGCCACAAACGCATACCTACGGTCAAGTCACAACGCTTCATAATTACTCCCTATTTATACTCCTCACATCCCCACCAAAGGAATCCACCCAGGTTCAGTCCTTTGCTAGACAACTCAAATCAACAATTATTGCGAAAGATTATTAACTTGGGTAACGTGAGTATAAAAGAGAGTTAGCTGCAAAATCTATCATCAAACGGCAATTATTATCGCCAAACGGACAATTTACCAGCCGAGCATTCTCTAGGGGTAATACCAAATTGACGCTTGAAAGCTGCGGTAAAATGCGATGAACTCGAATAACCCACTATCATTGCCACTTCTGTGATAGAAAATTGACCGAAGCACAATAAGTTCTTGGCTTTTTCCATTCTTTGGTTAGTTAAATAACCAAATACAGTTGTATTAAATAATTCTTGAAAACCCCTGCGAAGGGTTCTCTCACTTACTCCTACAGTTTGCGCTAAATCCAGTAATGAGGGCGCATTTTCTAGCCGGGATACTAAAATTTTCCTAGCTCGATAAATAGAGTCAATGGTTTCTCTACGCAAACGGGGAGATGGTTGGCTTTTCTTTTGCTCGGCAAGAATAGGAGCTAGTTGCAGTGCCATTAATTCGATGACTTTCCCCTGCAAATACATCCGTTTCGTCATTCCTTCGTAGGGACAATTGATAATTTGCCTGGCAACTAAATCAACTGCCGTTGTCGCTTCCGGGAAAATTAGCGCTTGCCAATCTTCACCTTTGGCAAACATTTTCAATTCGGGAGGAATTTCTCCATCCTGACCAGGAAAAAAAGTTGCTAGTAATTGCGGTGGCATATGGATGTCAACGGAGACGATTTTCTGGGATTTAGGGTAAAAAACATTCTTAGAACGTTGAATTCCACCACCAGAAATAACTGTATAACCGCCTCCCACTTGTCCAAAATTATCTCTACATATCCCTGAAGTCAAAACATTAAATTGCAAGGGGTGTTGTGATTCCGGCGATTGAAATATGACATCATCATTGAATTCATATTCCTCTATTTTTAACCAAAGTTCGGGATATAGTTCAATGCTTTGTATATAGCCCTTGCCCAGTTGCTTGGGTATTTCACACCAAGATTCAAAGGATGGCAACGCAGATTTACATATACTGTTTTGTTCTGCCTCTGTATATAGTTCGTTTTCTTCCGCTAGGGTTAGGGTAATAGTCATAAGCAATATTTTATTTTTAGGTATGGATTTAGGCAGGGAGTGCATTTTATCAAGAAACTAATTTAATGATAGTATTTATCAATAATTTTGTATAGTTGTTTGGGTGTCAGGTATGACGCGATACTTGCGGTAAGCTACGCGATCGCACTTCAAGGGAGCTAATAGCGCACTTTTTCCCATAGAATCAAGATGGTGTAATCTGCAAGCAATAGTTACCATGCGTCGAGATTCCATATTTTATAAATTATTTCAACAATCCCCTAGTTTGTTATTTGAACTATTGACAAATCCACCAGAAAATGCAGCCGAGTATATTTTTGATTCGGTAGCAGTTAAAGAACCTAAATTTGAAATTGATGGTGTATTTTTGCCGCCACAAAATCAAAGTCCGGGTGCGGTGTATTTTTGTGAGGTGCAGTTTCAACGAGATGAAAAACTGTATGAACGGGTATTTGCCGAGTCCTCACTATATTTTTACCGTAACCGACATCGATTTAGTGATTGGCAAGCTGTAATCATTTACCCATCACGTAATATCGAGCAATCAGATATTTATCCCCACCGAACCCAACTGAATGGAGAACAAGTACATCGGATATATTTGGATGAGTTGGGTGATATTCGTTCCTTACCTGTGTGGGTTGGGTTGATGGTGTTGACTACCCTGGAGGAAGAACGCACGACTGAGGAAGCAAGGTATTTGCTCTCTAGGAGTCAACAGGAAACTCCGCAACCAGAAAATCGCGCCATAATAGATTTATTGACGACAATCATGGTTTATAAGTTTGAAGGTAAAAGCCAAAGGGAGGTCGAAGAGATGTTAGGAATTACACTGCAAGAAACGCGGGTTTATAAAGAAATTAAGCAGGAAGGACTACAAGAGGGGTTACAAAGAGAAAAATCGCTCGTTTTCCGTTTACTAAATCGACGTGTAGGGGAGTTACCGCAGGAAGTGCGATCGCGCGTTGAATCCCTTTCCCTGGAACAATTGGAAAATCTCGGTGAGGCTTTGCTTGATTTTACCAGCATGGCTGATTTGGATGCTTGGTTGTCGGGATTGGATGGTAATTCTTGATGAGCGATACCTAACGGTAAGCTATCTCTTCGAGACGCTTCGCGGTAAGCGAAGCTATGCCGTAGGCTTTACGCTAACGCTCCCACTTCGGGGGATTTAGTAGGCGATCGCCCGCATAAATCCTTAACCTACAGTCGCTACGGGAGATTGCGTAGTTTATCACCATAGCGATCGCGCTTAACTTCTAACACAATCGCTAGATGGAAATAGCGATCGCTCCCACTTCAGGGGATTTAGTAGGCGATCGCCCGCATAAATCCTTAACCTACAGTCGCTACGGGAGATTGCGTAGTTTATCACCATAGCGATCGCGCTTAACTTCTAACACAATCGCTAGATGGAAATAGCGATCGCACTTCGGGGGATTTAGTAGGCGATACTGCGATGCTCCGTTGCTTTAGCTTCCCGCAGGGTAGGAGCGGTCTTTGACCATCGTACTTGACTTTTAACACAGTCGCTACGGGAGATGGCGATCGCACTAAGTATTTATATAGGTCATCAATTACAGCATCAGCCGCCAAAATGCTTGATCCAGTCCATGTCCAACCATTGACAAGATAAACCTGACCTTTCTGAACGGCTTTGAGCGTTTTCCATAGTGGTCTTTGTCTCAACCGTTCAAAAATTGCTTTTCCTTCTTTCCCATAAGCTAAGAAGAATAAAACGTCACCATCTACTAGCTCTAACCTTTCTTCAGAAATTCCATAAATTGCACCATTGGGTGTAACAACATTTTGGGCTTCTGGCTGTTGCAGTCCCAAATCACTAAGAATTGAACCTGAAAATGTGCCTTTGGTCAAGGCAAACAACGTATTGATACCTGAGTCTCCAGCAGTAGAGATGGTTTGCCCTTGATAGCGATCGCCTAGAGATATTTTTAGCTCTTCAATTCGCTGGTAATAATGATTTAAGGCTTGTTGTGCTTTCTCTTCTTTTCCTAATACTTGAGCGATAAAATAAAAACCTTCTTTCCAATTGAATACTACATCTTTAAACGGGACTGTGACTACAGGAGCAATTTGAGAAAGTAGGGAATAAACTTGATTATTATAATCTGTAGCAAAAATCAAGTCAGGCTTCAGTCGCAAAATTCTTTCCAAGTTTGGAGATTCTTCTATACCTGTTACCATGATCCCTTCAGTTTTATCCCCCAGATAGCTTTGAACATCTAGATAGTTACCACTCGACTGCTCAATTGAACGAACATCGCTGCCAACGGGTTTAACATCCAGGCTAAGGGTATGACCTAAAATATGGTGTATGAGGGTGACAACCCGTTGAGGGTTATTAGGAACACAGGTTTCTCCCATTGCGTGTTGCACAACTCGGCAAGGGGTTGAGGTTGGTTTGGCTGTTAGCATATCGCTATGGTTGATCACTGTCCCACTACAGGCTGAGGCAATCATGGCAGTCAAACCCACGCCGAGCAACCATTGCCACCAAGCCTGCCATCGTGGGAGTACTTTTTCTAATAGTCCTCTAATTCTCCCCTTAATAAGTTGTAGGAATAGTCTCATGAATTACCACAATACCTTTATCAACACAAATTTTGCCTACCCTACTTTTAAGGAGGCTTCAGGGGCATCAAAACCGCCAAGAGATAGTTCCTTGCACTGTCAACGGCGCACCAGGGAAAAGATTATCGAAGCTGCCACCCTCAATGTAATCGACATTGAACAGATTTCTTACATTAATGGCGGCACGGAAGCGATCGCGATTGTAAAAAATGGCAGCATCCGTCCGCAAATAACTAGGAATTTGAAAGCTATTGTTGAAATCTCCTTGCCGTTCTCCACCATAAAATAAGCCCAAACCAAGCCCAAATCCTTGTAAGCTACCCTGTTGAATTTCATAGCTAGTCCATAAGTTAAAAGAATTCTCAGGCACATTCACCAAACGATTGCCCACAGGAATACTGTTGTCTTCGGTAACTTGGGCATTTGTGTAAGCATAACCTGCGATAATATTCCATCCGGGGAGAATCTTACCTGCAACACTAAGTTCAATACCTCGGCTACGTTGTTCACCAGTTTGAATTGAGAATCCTGAATTGTCCGGATCGGCTGTTAATACATTAGAGCGAGTTAGATCATACAAAGCAAGGGTTGCCGAAAGTCGGTCATTTAAATCTGCCTTGACCCCGACTTCATACTGAGTACCGCGATCTGGTTGAAATGGGTCGCCTTCAAAGGTCGTGCCCCTGTTTGGGAAGAATGATCGACTATAGCTGGCATAGAGTGAGATAGGTTTAATCGGTTGGTAGACAATACCGATACGCGGACTGAAAGCATCTCCTGATTGACTAGTTGTATCACTGCGGAAACGAAAGTCTTGTTCAAACAGATCGAATCGCCCGCCCAATAATAATTTGAGATTCTCTGTTAGCGTCACTTGATCTTGAACATAAATTCCTAGAGTTCTGGTTAATTGGTCGCCATCAAAAGCGTTGATAGACGAGCCGGTCACACGTCTATACACAGGATTGAATACGTCTATCGTTGTTGGGATAGTACTAGACCGCTCAAATCTTAAAAATGAACTGCTTAAGTCGATACCCACAAGTAGCTGGTGTCTAATTGATCCAGTCGAGAACTTGCCTGTCAGGTAGGTAGCCAGGTCATAGTCATCATAATCAACATCATTGGTAATTGCCTGACGATTTAAAGTTCGATTATCATCGGCAAGACCATCCTCAGCAATAATATAGAAATCATTTCCAGGACGATTCCTTTGAATTCTTGCCGAAAAAGAATTTTGTAACGACCAATTATCACTAAACTGATGTTCTAACCGATAGCCTGCTCTAGTAATAGTGTTATTAATAGTGCCGTCAGGTTCCCCAAGGAAGCGATTGCGTGGGATTTCACCATTTGGATTAGGACGCACTGTACCCACTGATGGTAAACCTTGATAAGCAACAGCGCTTCTCTTTGTGTATTCCCCTTCTACGGTTAAGCGAGTTCGCTCTCCAAGCTCAACACTCACAACAGGCGAAATCGTAAAGATATTGGTATTAAGAAAATCAACGAAGCTACCTCTATCCTGGTAGCCAACATTGAGACGATATAGCACTGTTTTGGAATCATTTAATGGTCCAGACAAATCGATCGCACCCTGATAGAAGTCAAAGTTACCAACCGTGGCATCAATAGCATAGAAAGGATCGCGGAGGGGCTGTTTTGTTACTACGTTAATAGTTCCGCCCGGATTGGCATTTCCATAAAGCACGGAAGCTGGACCTAAAAGAGCTTCGACTCTTTCGACATTAGGAGAAAAGTCTTGTAGTATGTCTCCACCTTCCCTTAGTCCATTTCTCAGAAAACCGCCGCCACTGCGAGATAAGGTAGTAAAACCTCTAATATTGTATAAAGCGCCTTGGAAAGTTTCTGCACCAAATTCTGAAGTTACCCCAGTTACATTTCTCAAGGCTTCATCTAAGCTATTAACATTTTGATCGCGCAACACCTCCTGCGGCACCACCTGAATCGACTGCGGAATATCTCGAATCGGCGTATCCGTCCGCGTCGCCGTACTCGAATTCGGCACGTTATATCCATCCTGCTCCCCCGTCACCACCAACTCGATCGCATCATCTGGCTTCTCTTGGGGTTTCTCGGTTACTGGCTTTTCTTCTACTGGGGGTGTGTCTGGTGGTTTCGTTGCGGTTTCTGTGGATGCTACTGCAAAAACTAACCCGGTATCATCATCAAATAACTCAACTACTGGTAAAGCTTTCTCCCCAACTACAGTCACCCGCACAGTATTCGCATCAACATTCGTAACTGTAATTTCAGTAATTCCCGCAAGGGGTTTTTCCGATTTAAAGGTGAAAGCCTCACCGTTAGCTAATCGCAATTGCCCACCAGTAATATCTGCAATAAAATTATTACCCGTACTGCGATTGGCGACTTGCAGTTTATCCCCTGCGGTTGTCTCTAAAATCATCTCCACACCCTTCTCGGTGGGTTTGGCTTTCACACCCGTAATTGATACTACTTCCCCTGGAGTCGCAGGTGTGTTTGTTGGTGTTGGTTGTTGTACCAGCATAATTGCGCTAGTTACGGGAAGTTCGACATCGCTCAGTTGGGGAATGTTGTTAATTGGTTTATCCGACTTCACCCGACTCAACAAATTTGCTATTTGAGACTGGAATTGTCGAGGTTTTCGGAAACTGGGAACTGATACCGGAGATTTGCCCTGAGCATTTGTAACTGTAAATTTATCATCTATAAGTTTTTCTATCGTCTGGCTGGAAGGTTGGACTATTCCATCCTCTCGTACTTCCTCGCTTTTTGCAGGAGTACCGACCAAAAGAACAACCGCACTTGTCAGCAGAAGGCTTTGAAACAATTTGTCTATTTTCATTTATTTCCCCACACCTATCTAATCTCACTTGCCCGTAACCGAAGACAAACAACAACTAATAAAAGTTATTGTCAACTAACTTTAAATTAGTTTAATCATAATATAAAGTAACCCAGGGCACAATATAGTAGAGAATATATTTCAATTAGAGGTTGATTATATGGATACGAATCACAAGTTATGCTTACGTGAGCTTACTACTTGGTGTACTACTAGGTTATGATATTAGTTATAATTACTTCCTCTACAAGTGTTCGATAAAGCCTAAGTTGCTTCTCAAATTACGGATTCATGGATAAAAAAGTCAAAGAAGAGGACAAGGGTCACATCTTGCTGCTCTTGAGAACCCCATAAATAAATTTAGGGGCAAGAAAACGGACGCATTATTTAGGAGTGCTGTGCATCTCGCCAATCGAATATTTTTATTTTTGGGCATAAATAAATTTAGGGGCTTGAAACCCTTGTGGCACTTTTATTCCAAAATCTTTCAAGAGCAGCAAGATGTGCTTCCCTGCTCCCCTGCCAATCGCGGTCAGAATTGATTGAGCGACACAAGTATTACGGGACTGATATTCTGCATATTGTTAATTGATAGTAAATTTTTTAGCATGACATCTGCCTCAAGGTATAGAAATTGCTAAAAATAAGCAAAAGTGATAATTTTTTATTTAACCGATAATAAATTGATATGTTTTTCCTATTGCTTAAAGCTACTAATTATCGTTAAGTTAATAAAAGCTAAATGAAAGTTAATTTCAAGAGTATTGAGAAATACTTTTAGGAAGACTCTTCTCTATTCAAACCTTTGAATGCTGTTAATGCTTCCGAATTGCAGCTAGCATGGTGAATATTGTTCTCCAACTTTGTTAAATTGATTGGGTTGGTTATTGGATTTAAGTCTTTGAAGTAGGTTTCACAGGGAAATCTTTGTTAGTAGGGGGTGCGTGATGGGAATGTTCCAAACTATAGTTAACTTAATTAAGATATTCAGTTTCAGGCGTGTTTTCACGATTGTAGATAGGTTTTTGACTGCGTTTCAAGTTGATTACAAAAACGCTTAGTCTAAAGTATCAAGTTTTTTGTCATAGTAGTATTTAATGTGATATCCAGGATTATGGGATTTGAGACTTGCGTGAAAAACGAAAAGTCTACTCGCCCGCGAGGCTGGGAACTACTCTACATAAGAGTTTTGGCTTATCTTCGTGCCATTCGTCTCATTATCTAAGTTAATTTCGACTGATTGTTCAAATTAATGTAGGTTCTGTGCAGATAGTACAGATATTACTGCTTGTTTTTCTATTTATTTTTCTCTCGTCAGATTTATAGAGGAGAGGGGAAATTAATTAGTGCATTAGGGTGCATCTAGCTGTCTAAAAAAAATGAATCAACATTCTCAAAACTTTCAACAAAGCGATGTCTTCTCTAAGAGAGGCTGTGGCAATGACGGGCTTCGCAACTGTTCTACAGTTGTTGATATCCTGCGTTTCAGAAGTTCTACCCAAGCAAATCGAGATGTTTTCACCTTTTTATTGGATGGGGAAACCGAGCAAACAACCCTAATCTATCAGGAATTAGATCGGCGATCGCGCCAAATAGCTGCTCAATTACAAGCGTTGGGTTTGACTGGGGAACGCGCTTTACTACTTTACCCCGCCGGACTAGATTTTTTGGTTGCTTTTTTCGGTTGTTTATATGCGGGAGTTGTGGCTGTAACTGCCTATCCCCCTAGAAATGAGCGCAACACACCGAGAATAAAAGCTATTTCTATAGATGCACAAGCAGCGATCGCTCTCACTACAACAGAAATCCTGCCTACTGTGCGGTCTTTAATGTCACAAAAGACTGACTTAGAATCCTTACTGTGGCTGACTACTGATAATCTTGCGGAGGGAATAGAAGATGCTTGGCAAGAACCCTCTATTGATGGAGATACCTTAGCTTTTCTGCAATATACTTCCGGTTCGACGGGGACACCCAAGGGTGTGATGATTAGTCATGGAAATCTACTGCATAATGCTCAGACAACTTGTCAATTTATGGAGCATTCTGAAGAAAGTAAATTCGTGACGTGGCTGCCGATGTACCATGATATGGGTCTAATTGGTGGCATATTACAACCTTTGTATGGAGGTTTCCCTTGTATTATCATGCCTCCAACTTCCTTTCTCCAACGTCCTTATCGTTGGTTGCAGGCAATTTCCCGCTATCGAGGAACAACAAGCGGAGGACCCAATTTTGCCTACGACTTATGTGTGCAAAAAATCACTTCCGAGCAAAAAGCAACTTTGGATTTGAGTAGTTGGAATGTAGCATTTAACGGTGCTGAACCAATTCGTCACGAAACCCTGGAACGTTTTGCAGAGACGTTTGCAGAGTGTGGTTTCCGTAGAGAGGCTTTCTATCCTTGTTACGGAATGGCGGAAACAACCCTGATGATTTCCGGTGTAGATAAAGCTACATCACCGAAAATACAAGCGGTTCAGAAATCTGGATTAGCAGCGAATCGAGTTGTAGAATCCTCTGGGGAGGACGGGGATCGATATAATTTTGTCAGTTGCGGTCGAGTTATACCACAACAGGAAGTAGCGATCGCTAATCCCGAAACCCTCAGTAGTTGTAAACCTGATGAAATCGGGGAAATCTGGGTATCTGGTCCGAGTGTTAGTCAAGGTTATTGGAATCGTTTTCAAGAGACAGCAGAAACTTTCCATGCTTATCTATCTGACACTGGTGTAGGTCCTTTTCTGCGGACGGGAGATTTAGGTTTTTTACAGAATAACGAGCTTTTCATTACAGGTAGAGCCAAAGATTTAATTATTATTCGGGGTAGAAATCTTTACCCGCAAGATATAGAATTAACCGCAGAACGCAGTCATTCATCTTTAAATTCCGGTGCTAGCGCAGCCTTTACAGTCGAGGTAGACAACGAAGAACGGCTGGTAATCGTCCAAGAATTGAAGTTTCGTGCCAAGCCAAATTTAGAAGAAGTCATATCTGCAATTCGACAAGCTGTGACTGAAGAACATGAAGTCCAAGTTTATGCTGTGGTTTTGATTAAACCAGGTAGTATTCCCAAAACTTCCAGTGGTAAAATTCAACGTCGGGCAACTCGCACCCAGTTTCAGAATGATGAACTGAATGTAGTTGTCAGTAATATTCTCAAAATTAGCAATATTCTCAGAGAGGAAACTCGATTACAGCGTTCCGAACTTTTGGCACTTTCTCCAAGGGAATGTCAACAGCTTTTAGAAACCTATCTGATTGAACAGGAAGCGAGAGTACTGGCGATCGCACCCGATGATATCAATCCTGAACAACCATTAAGCGTTCTGGGGCTTGATTCTTTAAAAGTGTTTGAGTTGAAAAACCGGGTTGAGGTTGATTTAGAGGTAGAAGTATCGGTAGCAGACTTCTTTGCAGGGATGAGTACGCGATCGCTCGTCACTAAGATACTTGCTGAGATAACAGTAGATGGATTACCTTGTTTGTCCCTAACCCAGCAACAGAGGGGTAAATCTGGGAATTCTGCATATCCCCTTTCTTTTAGCCAAAAAGGATTGTGGTTTCTCCATCAGTTAAATCCCGATACTCCTACATACAATATTCCAATTATTATTAAGTTTCAAGGTTGTTTTAACTTATCAGCCCTAGAGGAAAGTTTAAACGAGATTATTAAACGACATGAAGTATTACGCACCAGCTTTGCAGTTATAGATGAGCAACCCGTTCAAGTCATCAATCAAGCTGAACCTTTAAATTTGGTAGTTGAAGATTTGCGGGAACTACCAGAGAGAGAACGCGAGCGCACAGCAGAAGTTTTAACTCGTGAATTTGCACAGCAACCCTTTGATTTATCAGAGCGATCGCTATTGCGGGCAAAATTTTTGCAAATAGATGACAAAAATTATTATTTAATTCTCACTCTCCATCATATAATTACAGATGGTTGGTCTATTGGTGTTTTCATCAAAGAATTGACTGTGCTATACACAGCATTCTCTACAGCCAAACCATCACCATTAGCTGAATTACCAATTCAGTACGGAGATTTTGTAAATTGGCAGCGAGAATGGCTGAATGAGCAACGCATTCAACCGTTATTTAACTACTGGAAACAAAAGTTGCAGGGTGAGCTACCCATACTAAACTTACCCACTGACCGTCCGCGTCCTCCAGTGCAAACATTTAAAGGCGCTCAAGCGAAACTAGTTTTTTCCCAAACCCTGAAAAAACAACTGAGGGATTTGAGCCGTCAACAGGGAGTAACCCTATTTATGACCTTGCTGACAGCCTTCAAAATCTTACTGTATCGTTACACAGGTCAGACTGACATTTTAGTCGGTTCACCCATTGCCAATCGGAACAAAGCAGAAATCGAATCCTTAATAGGATTTTTTATCAACGTTTTGGTATTGCGTACAGACCTTTCTGGGGAATTGAGTTTTCAGGACTTGCTAATGCGAGTGAAGTCAACCGCACTAGAAGCATACGTTCACCAAGATTTACCCTTTGAAAAATTAGTAGAAGAACTACAGCCCAGTAGAGACTTGAGTTATAACCCACTATTTCAAGTGATGTTCGTTCTCCAAAATCTTCCCAAACCAAATTTAAGTTTATCTGATGATGTATCTCTGAGTTATGAGGAGGGCTATAACGGTACATCGAAGTTTGATTTGACATTGTTTATGGAGGATAGGGAAGAAGGCTTGGTGGCAACTTGTGAGTATAATCGGGATTTATTTAATCCAGATACCATTGCCAGAATGTTGCGACATTTCCAGACTTTACTGGAAAGTATAGTTAGCGATCGCCGGCAAAATATTTCCGAATTGCAACTATTAACACCACCTGAATCCCAGCAGTTATTAATTGACTGGAATGATACTCACACGAACTATCCCCAAGATAAATGTGTTCATCAGTTATTTGAGGAACAGGTAGAGAAAACACCAGATGCGATCGCTATTGTTTTTGACAATCAAAAATTAACCTACCAAGAGTTAAACAGCCGAGCAAATCAGTTAGCACACTACTTACAACACTTAGGTGTGAAGCCTGAAACAATTGTAGGTGTTTGTATCAAGCGTAGCCCAGAAATGGCGATCGCATTGCTCGCTATCCTCAAAGCAGGTGGTGCTTACGTACCTCTAGATCCAGCCTATCCCCAGGAACGTTTGGCTTTTATGCTAACGGATTCCCAATTACCCATCCTATTAACTCAAAACCAACTTTTAGCAAAACTTCCTCAACACCAAGCACAAACAATTTGTTTGGATCAAAATTGGGAAAAATTTGTGGATTACTCTGAAGAAAACCCCAATAGTCAAGTACAACCCGACAACTTGGCTTACATCATTTATACCTCTGGTTCCACAGGTAAACCCAAAGGAACAATGATTATCCACGGTGGGATGGTAAATTATCTAAGTTGGTGTATAAAAGCCTATAATGTTGCTGCTGGAGAAGGTTCCACTGTAAACTCTTCCATTGGTTTTGATGCTACTATTACCAGTTTATTTTCTCCCTTATTGGTAGGATGCAAAGTAGTCCTTTTACCAGAAGAGAATGAAATAGAAGAACTCAAACAAACTTTGTGTTCTGGAACTAAATATAGCTTAGTCAAAATAACTCCCGCTCATTTAGAAATTCTCAGCCATTTATTAGCAGACGAACAAGTAAATATTCAAGTCCAAGCATTTATTATTGGTGGAGAAGCCCTATCAGAAAAAGTCACCAATCTCTGGCAAAAAAAAGCACCATTAACTAAACTAATTAACGAATATGGTCCCACAGAAACTGTAGTTGGATGTTGTATTTACGAAGTTGAAAAACAAAGCTTTCCTGGAGGAAATATTCCCATCGGTCGTCCTATCGCTAACACTGAGTTATACATTTTAGATAGCCAATTACAACCAGTTCCCATTGGAGTTGTTGGTGAATTATATATCGGTGGTGTTGGTGTTGCGAGAGGTTATTTAAATCGTCCCGAATTAACCCAAGAAAGATTCATTGATAATCCATTTAATCATATTGTAGAGATGCTATATGTAACATCTCAATCTATAACGTCTCCAAAATTATACAAAACTGGCGATTTAGCCCGTTATTTACCAGACGGAAATATAGAGTATTTAGGGCGAGTCGATAATCAAGTTAAAATTAGAGGCTTTCGGATTGAGTTAGGTGAGATTGAGAATGCATTGCTAAAACATTCAGCAGTGCGAGAGGTCGTAGTTTTAGCGCGAGAAGACAAAGCTGGTGACAAACAATTAGTTGCTTATATTGTTTCTGGGCAACATCAAATACCCACAGTTAGCGAACTGCGAAACTATCTCAAAGAACTCTTGCCTGATTACATGATACCCGGTGTTTTCACTTTCCTAGACACCCTACCACTGTTACTCAACGGAAAAGTAGATCGTCGTGCTTTACCTGTTCCTGGCAGCTTGCGTCCAACTTTAACAACTACCTATCAATTGCCTCAGTCACAAATGGAACAGCAGATAGCGAAGCTGTGGCAAGAGGTACTGCACATAGAACAAGTGGGTATTCATGATAACTTTTTTGACTTAGGTGGACATTCCCTACTGATTTTGAAAGTAAACAATAAACTACGTGGGATTGTACAGCGAGATATATCAGTAGTAACAATGTTTCAAAATCCCACGATTTATTCACTAGCGCAATATTTAAGTAAAGAACAAAAACTTTCTTTTACAGGAACACGCGATCGCGCGAATAAGCAAATTGAAGCTATCAATCGCCAAAAGCAATTATTGAGCAAACAAGGTAGAAAAAATTATGGTTAGCACTACATCTAATGATGCTCTAGAAGGAATCGCCATAATTGGGATGTCAGGGCGTTTTCCTGGAGCAAAAGATATTTCTAGCTTTTGGCAAAATTTATGTGATGGTGTGGAAGCAATTTCTACGTTTACAGATGAAGAATTAATTGAATTTGAAGTTTCACGGGAATTACTCAATAATTCTAATTATTTAAAAGTTGGTGCAATATTAGAGGATATCGATTTATTTGATGCTTCATTCTTTGGATTTAATCCCAAAGAAGCAGAAATTACTGACCCTCAACATCGTTTATTTTTAGAATGTGCATGGGAAGCATTAGAAAATGCAGGTTACGATTCCCAAAATTGTAAAAGTCGAATTGGTGTCTATGCTGGTGCTAGTTTAAATAATTATCAATCATTTAATTTAAACCGTGACCAAATTGGGTCAGCCAACAGTTTCCAAAAAATGATAGGTAATGATAAGGATTTTTTAGCTACTCGTGTTTCCTATAAATTAAACCTTACTGGTCCAAGTCTTACAGTACAAACTGCTTGTTCTACTTCCTTGGTTGCAACTTCCTTAGCTTGTCAAAGCTTATTGAACTACCAATGTGATATGGCTTTAGCTGGTGGAGTATCTATTCGTATTCCTCAAAAAACAGGATATCTGCACCAAGAAGGAGGAATTTTATCACCTGACGGTCACTGTCGTGCTTTTGATGCCAAAGCAAGGGGGACGATTATTGGTAATGGTGCTGGAGTAGTGGTTTTAAAGCGGTTGGCTGATGCGATCGCTGATGGGGATCACATCTATGCAGTTATTAAAGGAAATGCTATAAACAACGATGGTTCTGGTAAAGTCGGTTACACAGCACCTAGCGTTAACGGACAAGCTCAAGTCATTGCAGAGGCGCTTGCTTTAGCTGATGTGGAAGCTGAAACAATCAGCTATATCGAAGCTCATGGAACAGGAACTGTATTGGGCGATCCCATTGAAATTTCTGCTTTAACAAATGTTTTTCGAGAAAGTACTGATCAAAAGGGATTTTGTGCGATCGGCTCAGTCAAAACGAATATTGGTCATTTGGACGCAGCAGCAGGAGTTACAAGTTTAATTAAAACTGCTTTGGCTCTAAAGCATCAGCAAATACCTCCCAGCCTAAACTTTGAACAACCCAATCCAGAAATTGATTTTGCTAACAGTCCTTTTTACGTCAATACCAAACTAACAGAGTGGAAAACAACTCATATCCCCCGTCGTGCTGGTGTTAGTTCTCTGGGTATAGGTGGAACCAACGCTCATGTCATTTTAGAAGAAGCCCCAATCCTTCCAGAGTCTACTTCTTCTCGTCCTTGGCAGTTATTAGTACTTTCAGCAAAAACAGACTCTGCATTAAAAACCGCAAGTGTCAACCTGGTAAATCACCTCAAACAGTATCCAGACTTGAACCTTGCAGATATTGCTTACACCTTACAGTGTGGACGACAAGCTTTTGAACATAGACAAACTGTTGTTTGTCGCGATATTGCAGATGCGATCGTTGCGTTTGAAAATCCCAAAAGAGTACTCAGCAACACCCAAGAAACGCAGGAACTGTCTGTAGCATTTATGTTCCCCGGTCTTGGTACTCAATATGAAAATATGGGTTGGGAACTTTATCAAGTTGAATCTATCTTTCGCAAGCAGGTTGATTACTGTTGTGAATTTCTCAAACCGCTTCTTGGTCAAGATTTACGAGATATCCTTTATCCAAACAGAAATTCTCCACAAACTCAAGAAAACCAACAATCGATATCTGAATCTTCAGGTTTGGATTTACGAAAAATGTTGGGTAGAAATGGGGAACAACCAAATGCACAATTGTTGTCTGCAACCTCCTTACTCAATCAAACCGATCTAGCTCAACCAGCTATTTTTGTCATTGAATATGCCTTAGCACAGCTATTGATGTCCTGGGGAATCCATCCTCAAGCAATGATTGGGTACAGTATTGGTGAGTATGTCGCAGCGACTGTGGCAGGAGTTTTATCTCTAGAAGAAGGCTTAAAACTGATTGCCGCAAGAGCGCAGATGATCCAAAAATTACCAGGTGGAGCAATGCTTGCAGTTCCACTTTCACAAGCGGAAATATCTCCCCTACTCAATCACAAACTCTCACTCTCTGCGGTCAACGGACAATCTATGTGCGTAGTTGCAGGTGAAACTAAGGCTGTAGAGACTCTTGAACAACAGTTAATTGAAAGAGGTTTAGCTTGTCGTCGTCTCGAAACTTCCCATGCTTTCCATTCTCACATGATGGAGGGTACTACCTCTGATTTACGTGAGTTGGTCAAAACATTTAATCTCCAAGCACCAAAAATTCCTTATGTATCTAACGTTACTGGAACTTGGATAACAGCAGCAGAAGCCACAAATCCCGATTACTGGGTTAAGCATCTGTGTCAAGCTGTGTTATTTGCTCCGGGTATCCAAGAACTGTGGAAACAACAGCATCCGATTTTGTTGGAAGTTGGTCCAGGACAAACTCTAGGTAGTTTTGCCCTTCAATGTATAGAAAATAATCCAACAGTCAATCAGATTGTCTTACCCTCTCTTAGATATTCCTATGATCGACAATCAGACTTGGCATTTTTACTAAAAACATTGGGTAGGCTCTGGTTAGCAGGACTAGAAATAGATTGGTCAGGATTTTATGCTCGCGAACACCGCCATCGTGTTCCTCTACCGACATATCCTTTTGAACGGCAACGCTACTGGAGTAAAAATGATAACAAAATTCATCCAGGAGATGAAAGTAAAATTGGTAAAAATTCAAATATTGCTGACTGGTTTTATGTCCCTTCTTGGAAGCAACTCCCTTTAGTAAAAAATGAGCAGGTAATATCTGCATGTTATATAGTGTTTGTTGACGAATGCGGGGTAGGTTCTAAGATTGTTCAACAATTGCGACAAGCAGAACAGGATGTAATTGCAGTATTAATTGGTGATAATTTTGAACAAATTAATAGTAATACTTATACCATTAATCCTGAAAAGCAAGATGACTATAACACTTTGCTTCAGGCTATTCAGAAGCAAGAAAAAACACCAAACCTGATAATTCATTTATGGAGTGTGGCTAATTCCTTGAATCATTCGATAGAAACTATTCAAAATAATAGTTTTTGGAGTTTGATTTATTTAGTGCAATCTTTAGAAGAACAAAACTTTAGCAAATCTGTTCGGATTTTAGTTGTTACTAATAATCTTTATGATATAACTGGTGAAGAAAAATTATCACCAATAAAAGCAACAGTTTTGGGAGCTTGTAAGGTAATACCCCAAGAGTATTTGGGTATAAGTTGTTGCCAAGTAGATATAGTCATTCCTGAATCAAACATTGAAAAATTGATAGAAAGTTTGATTGCAGAACAGAGAGTAGACTCTGGAGAATCAATTATTGCTTATCGAGGTAATCATCGTTGGGTGCAGGTATTTGAGCCTATAAATATAGAAAAACCTATTCACGGTAAAACACGATTACGGCAAGAAGGAGTTTACTTAATAACCGGTGGTATGGGAGGAGTAGGATTAGAGCTTGCTAAATATCTTGCTCACAAAGCAAAAGCTAAACTTATCCTAATTGGACGTTCGGAAGTACCTAAAAAAGAGTATTGGGATGATTGGCTAACCACTCATGATGTGTCTGATGCGATTAGCTGCAAAATTCAAAAAGTGCAAGAATTAGAAAAATTAGGAGCAGAAGTTTTAGTATTATCGGCTGATGTGACTAATGATGAACAGATGCAAACGGTAATTGATCTGGGTCTTGAAAGATTTGGCGCAATCAATGGTGTTATTCATGCAGCAGGATTTACCGATTTTGATATTGAACTAATCCAATATAAGTCATCAGGAAAAGAAAAAAATATTTCTGACCCCAAAGTAAAGGGAACTCTAGTACTTCATAATATTCTCAAAAATATAAACTTAGACTTTTGGGTACTCATCTCAAGTCTCAGTTCGGTTCTAGGTGGATTAGGAGACGTAGATTATTGTGCAGCCAATAACTTTTTAGATAAATTTGCCCACTTTAATACTCGCCAAAATCATCAATTTACAGTAGCTATTAATTGGGATGCATGGAAAGAAGTTGGTATGGCGGTTAAATCAGATGTCTCTGATGAACTCAAAAAATTAAGAAAAGAAACTATTGAAAATGGTATGCTATCTACAGAAGCAATTGATGCATTTGACCGAATTTTAGGAATTTCTCTCTCTCAAGTAATAGTTTCCACTCGATACCTACAAGCATTGATTAACAAAAATAGTAAATCTATTTTATCGAATGTTCCTGACTATAGCTTAGATAATTACACTAATTTATCCGATACCAAGTATTCACGAAATCTTCAAAACAATACTTACATTGCGCCCCGCAATAAAGTTGAGCAAAGTATTGCAGACATTTGGAAGGAATTGCTAGGTTTTGAAAAAATCGGTGTTAATGATAACTTTTTAGACTTAGGTGGAAACTCTTTAATGGCGACCCAAATGATTTCCCAACTTCGTAAATTTTTTCAAGTGGAGTTATCTTTGCGGACTGTTTTTGAAGCACAAACTATAGCTGATTTAGCCTTAGCTATTGAGGATACGATCATTAAAGAATTAGAAGAGCTAACTGAAGATGATAATTAATTACAAAGTATCAAACTCTGTAGAAGATTTATTAACTATATAAAGGAGATTAATATAAATTATGAACATTCAAACAGTAGGCGTTATTGGTGCAGGTGTAATGGGAATAGGAGTTGCCCAAAACCTTGCTCAAACAGGTCATAAAGTTCTTCTTGTAGATACTTCTGAAGATATTTTGGATAAAGCTAAACAGGAAATCAGAAATAATATCCGCTTTCAAGGCTTTTTCAAAAAAGGAGAACACCCAGGAAGCCCAGATGATATCATCGGTAAAATCGAATTTTCAACAAACTATAAAATTCTAGAAAATTCAGATTTTGTAGTTGAAAATGTCACTGAAAAATGGGATATTAAAAATAAGGTATATCCGCTACTAGATTCTATCTGTCCAGCAGATTGTGTCTTTGCCGCTAACACCTCAGCAATTCCCATTACCCGCATTGCTTCTGTTACAAAACGTGCTGATAAAGTTCTTGGCATTCACTTTATGAATCCTGTACCGATGAAGCCAATGGTGGAGATGATTCGTGGATATCATACTTCTGAGACTACAATTGAGACAGCAAAAAAAATGCTAGATCAAATGGGTAAAGAATGTATTGTTGTGAATGATTCACCGGGTTTTGTTTCCAATCGCGTGTTAATGTTAACTATTAACGAAGCTATTTTTCTATTACAAGAGCAAGTTGCAACAGCAGAAGATGTAGACAAAATCTTTAAAGGCTGTTTTGGTCACAAAATGGGTCCTTTAGAAACAGCGGATTTGATTGGTCTAGACACCATTTTATTTTCTATTGAAGTTTTGTACGAAAACTTTAATGATAGTAAATATAGACCATGCTCCTTACTCAAAAAAATGGTAGATGCGGGGTTATATGGGAGAAAAAGCGGTCAAGGATTTTACGTATATCAATAAATAGGAATAATCTCATAATCATGAACGAAATTCAAGCTAGAATCAAAAATTTCCTATCAAAATTTTTTGGCAGTCACGATTTACAACCAGATGAAGATATTTTTTCTCTAGGCTTTGTCAATTCGATGTTTGCTATGCAACTTGTTCTCTTTGTAGAGCAAGAGTTTCAGATAGTTATTGAGAATGAGGACTTAGAATTTGAAAACTTCCGCACAATAAATTCTATTGCCAATTTAGCTGAACGTAAAACTGCTATTCTCGTACAGCAATAAAATGTAAGTCGCCATTTTTAATAAGTGGCAGAGATGAGACTATGAAACTCGAACTATCTGCTCAACAAAAAAATCATCAATCTGAATTTAGGGCTTTTGTTAATGAGGAAATATACCCCTATGCTGGGGAATGGGATAGAAAAGAATTTACTCCGCCAGAGCTAATTAAAAAAATAGCGGAACGTGGTTTTCTCGGTGCCATATTACCCCAAGAATATGGTGGTAAAGCAATGGATATGATTACCTACGGTATTCTCAACGAGGAAATTGGTAGAGGATGTTCTTCTATCAGGAGTTTGTTGACAGTTCATAATATGGTTTCCCAAGCAGTGTGCAAATGGGGAAATAAATCTCAAAAAGAGTATTGGCTTCCCAAATTTGCATCTGGAGAAATAATCGCTGCTTTTGCATTGAGCGAGCCTAATGTAGGTAGCGACGCTAAGAGTGTAGAGACAACAGCAACGATTTCTGGTGATGCCTATATTTTAAATGGGCAGAAGAAATGGATTACCTATGGACAAATAGCAGATATATTTTTAGTTTTTGCTAAATGCGAAGGTAAACCAGGTGCTTTTTTAGTGGGGAAAAATAGCCCAGGTTTTTCCGTCAAACCGATGTCTGGTATTTTAGGTACTAGGGCTTCGATGATTGCGGAATTGAAATTTGATAACTGCCGCGTTCCTCTAGAAAATTTAGTAGGTAAATTAGGTTTTGGTTTTTCCTACATTGCTTCTTCTGCACTTGATTATGGTAGATATAGTGTAGCAACGGGTAGTGTAGGCATTGCTCAAGCTTGTTTAGAAGCTTGCATCAAGTACACTAACGAGCGAAAACAATTTGATGTATATTTGAAAGAACACCAGTTAATTCGCCAAAAGATTACTCAGATGATAACTAACGTGAAAGCAGCGAGACTGTTATGCTATCAAGCTGGTTATCTCAAAGATATTAACGATCCAAATTCAATTATAGAGACTTCTATTGCCAAGTATTTTGCATCCACAGTAGCAACGAAAATAGCAAATGATGCTGTACAAATTCATGGTGGTAACGGTTGTAGTAGTGAGTATCCCGTAGAAAGGTATCTACGAGACTCGAAAATTATGGAAATTATTGAAGGTAGCACTCAAATTCAAGAAATTACCATCGCCGAGTCAGGTTATCAAGATTATCTTCTTTCAAGCGCCTCTACGAGCTTGAAAAATAAACTAGCAGAAAGGATTTAAGTTATGATTAGCAGTCAGGAACAGGAAATAAATAGCAAACAGAAAGATAAAAAATTCATTAAATGTGTCGTTTGGGATTTAGATAATACCCTATGGCACGGTGTTTTGCTTGAAGATGAAAAAATTTGTTTACGAGAAAATATAGTAAATCTTATTCACACTTTAGACAGTCGTGGTATACTACAATCTATAGCAAGTAAAAATGAAAGTACAACAGCAATAGCTAAATTAGAAGAATTTGGATTAAAAGAATATTTTTTGTATCCTCAAATCAATTGGAATTCCAAAGCATCTTCCATCAAAGAAATTGCAACATTACTAAATATTGGTTTAGATGCGATCGCATTCATTGACGACCAATTATTTGAACTAGAAGAAGTACAATTTAACCTGCCAGAAATTCTTTGTATCAATGCCGATAAAATTAGTAATGTTTTAGACATGTCTGTGATGAATCCCCGTTTTATTACGGAAGATTCAAGTATTAGAAGATTGATGTACATTAGTGATATGAAGCGGCAGAATGCAGAGAAAGAATTCGTAGGGACATCGGATGAATTCTTAGCTACGCTCAACATGCATTTCACAATATCTACTGCCAAAGAAGAAGATTTGCAGCGTGCAGAAGAATTAACATTACGGACTAATCAATTGAATACAACAGGTTATACCTATTCCTATGACGAACTTAATCACTTTCGTAAATCACAAAATCATAAGTTACTAATTGCAAGCTTGGAAGATAAGTATGGCAGCTACGGTAAAATAGGTTTAGCTCTAATTGAATGTCAAGCTGATACATGGATAATTAAGCTTTTACTGATGTCCTGTCGTGTTATGTCAAGGGGAGTAGGCACAATTATGATGAATCATATTATGAGTTTGGCTCAAAAAAATAATGTCCGTCTTTTGGCAGAGTTTGTCTCAAATGACCGCAATAGAATGATGTATATATCTTATAAATTTGCGGGTTTTAAAGAATTTGATCAAAGAGGAAACTCAGTTATTTTTGAAAATGATCTAACTAGAATTCAACCTGTACCTTTATATGTCAATTTCAAAGTAATTGATTAATTTGCTAGTAATAAATTACTAATTAAATTTGTAAGGATAGTTTTATGGAAGGTAAGAATAATGAAATTATTAAGCGGCGTTCTCAACTTTCACCTACTAAACAAGCCATTTTAGAAAAGCGCTTACGGGGTGAGAGTGAATATAATCAAGCAATATTCATACCTCGTCGTACTCAGCAAAGCCCATGTCCTCTGTCTTTCCCTCAACAGCGATTGTGGTTTATCCAACAATTAGAACCTCAAAATTCCGCTTACAACGAATTTGCTTGTCTACAGTTAAGAGGTACTGTAAACTTTGCAATTTTAGAGAAAAGTTTTAATGAAATTCTAAAACGTCATGAATCCTTGCGAACTTCTTTTGAAACTTTAGATGGGCAACCATCTCAAGTCATTCATCCAGCCGTTACTTTAAAATTGCCAGTGGTAGATTTGAGAAACTTACCATCGGCATCGCAAGATGTAGAAGTAGAAATGCTGACTGCTGAAATCGCTCAAAAGCCTTTTGACTTGGCATTCTGTCCCTTGCTGCGAGTGATTTTATTACAGATTAGTGAAGATAAATCTTTACTCTTGTTAGTCGTCCACCACATCGTTTGTGATGGATGGTCAATACAATTATTCAATCAAGAATTAGCAGAAATATACAAAGGGTTTTTAACAGAAAAACCTTCTGCACTTGCAAAACTGCCGATTCAATATGCAGACTATTCGATATGGCAGCATCAGTGGCTACAAGGTGAGCGAGAAAAAACTCAACTTTCATATTGGAAGCAGCAACTTGCAGATGCTCCAACAACCTTATCTTTGCCAACAGACCGTCAACGACCTCTGGTACAAAGTTTCAAAGGAGCAGTAAGACACTTCAAGCTGTCATCAAGCTTGACTGATATGTTGAGGTCTTTAAGCAAGGAGCAAGGGGTGACTTTGTTTATGACCTTATTAGCAGCTTTTCAAGTACAACTTTACCGCTATACAGGTCAAGAAGATATCTGCATTGGCTCTCCAATTGCTAACCGCAACCATACTGATATTGAAAGGTTGATTGGCTTTTTTGTCAATACCCTTGTACTTCGTACTGACCTTTCTGGGAACCCAAGTTTTCTGGAATTACTAAATCGAGTCCGTGAAGTATGTGTAGGAGCTTATGCTCATGCAGACCTTCCTTTCGAGCGATTAGTCGGGGAACTATACTCTGAGCGGAATCTTAGTCATAACCCCCTGTTTCAAGTCATGTTTGTTTTGCAGGAAGATAACGACAAAGATTTGGTATTACCAAACTTGACTCTAAAATGGCTTCAAAACCATAGTGGGAGAGCCTTGTTTGATTTAACACTGAATGTGGTAGATGCTAAATCTGAACTTTGGGGATACTGGGAGTACAACACAGATTTGTTTGATGCTGGGACTATTGAGAGGATGGTAGGGCATTTTACTAATTTACTAGAAGATGTTGTTAGCCAGCCAGAGAAGTGTTTATCTGATTTACCATTATTAACAGAACCTGAGCGTCAGGCTCTTTTAGTTGACTGGAATAATACCGCTACTGATTACCCGCAAGATAAATGTATCCATGAATTATTTGAAACGCAGGTAGAGAAAACACCCGATGCAGTAGCAGTGGTATTTGAAAACCAACAGTTAAGTTATCGGGAACTAAACACCAAAGCAAATCAGTTAGCACACTACTTGCGATCGCTGGGAGTAAAACCAGAGGTATTGGTAGGGATTTGTGTAGAGCGATCGCTTTCGATGGTCATTGGGCTATTAGCCATCCTCAAAGCTGGTGGTGCATACGTACCTCTCGACCCTAACTATCCCCAGGAACGCTTGGCTTATATCTTAGAAGACTCCCAGCCAAGCGTATTACTCACACAACAATATCTGTTAGAAAAACTACCAAATAATCAAGCTCAAGTAATCTGCATCGATAATGACTGGGAATACATAGCTAAAGAAAGTATAGAAAATCCCATATCCAATATTACGCCTGATAACCTTGCTTACGTAATCTACACCTCCGGTTCTACAGGTAAACCCAAAGGAGCGATGAATGCCCATAGAGGTATTAGCAATCGCTTACTATGGATGCAAGAAACTTATCAATTAACATTAAAAGATGCAGTTTTACAGAAAACTCCCTTCAGTTTCGATGTATCTGTATGGGAATTTTTCTGGACGTTAATGACTGGTGCGCGTTTAGTTGTTGCTCAACCAGAAGGTCATAAAGATACAAATTATCTAGTCAAATTGATTAGACAGCAGCAAATCACAACTTTACATTTTGTTCCTTCAATGCTGCAAGTTTTTATTGAAGCAGAAGGTTTAGAAAAATGCCAATCACTGGTACGAGTCATTGCTAGTGGTGAGGCATTACCAGCCCAGTTACCACAACGCTTTTTTAACAAACTTGATGCTCAACTACATAATCTCTATGGTCCAACAGAAACTGCTGTAGATGTGACTTTTTGGCAGTGCAAAAAAGACAATGCGACCAATCAAAACACAGTTCCTATTGGTCAACCAATTGCAAATATCCAAATATATTTACTTGATAAATATCTCAATCCGGTTCCCGTGGGAGTAACAGGTGAGGTTTATATTGGTGGTGTGGGGGTAGGAAGAGGTTACTTAAACCGTCCTGACTTGACGGCAGAGAAATTTATTCCTAATCCTTTTAGTCAGCAAACAGAACGTTTATATAAAACGGGGGACAAGGCACTTTATTTAGCAAATGGAGATATTGAGTATATAGGTCGGATTGACAATCAAGTAAAACTACGTGGTTTCCGAATTGAATTAGGAGAAATTGAGGCAATCATTAGCCAATACCCAACAGTGCGGGAAACTGTGGCAGTAGTTAGCGGAGAATCAGTTGATTCTCAACGAATAGTTGCATATATAGTTCCTCAAATAGAACAAACGCTGACAGTTTCAGAATTACGGGGCTTTTTAGAGGCGAAGTTGCCAAGCTACATGATACCAGCAGCTTTTGTGACCTTAGAAGCATTACCACTCACACCCAATGGTAAGGTTGACCGCAAAGCATTACCTGCACCTGAATTCACACAAGTATCATCATCAAATATAATTCCTCCTTCCACTACAATTGAGAACTTATTAGCAGGTATTTGGTCAGAAATACTGGGTATAGAGCAAGTAGGTATTAGCAATAATTTCTTTGAACTAGGTGGTCACTCATTAATTGCAACTCGCGTGATTTCCCAAATTCGCCAAGTATTTCAAGTTGAGCTTCCCTTACGTTATTTATTTGAAAAACCAACAATAGCAGGATTAGCAAAAGAAATTGAAAAAGCGATTAAGGTAGACTCAGCATTTGAAGTCACAAACATTGAGCAGATAGAGCGTACACAGGAATTACCGCTATCATTTGCTCAACAAAGACTGTGGTTTTTAGCTCAACTAGAACCAGATAGCCCGTTCTACAACATACCTGCTGCTGTTCGTCTACAGGGACAGTTAAATGTAGAAGCATTACAAGAAAGTTTTAACGAAATTGTAAATCGCCACGAAGCACTGCGGACTAATTTTCAAACCAGAGAAGGACAAGCAGTAGCCGTTATCTCTCAAGAAAAGCCTATAACGTTGTCGATATTAGATATTAGCAACCTAGAAGCAAATCAACAACAAGCCGAAATCAAACAACAAGCAGCACAAGCAGCACAACAACCCTTTGACATTAGCAGTGACCACCTACTGAGAGTCAAGCTATTACGTCTTAGCGAACAAGAACATATTGTGCTACTGACAATGCACCACATCGTTTCTGACGGTTGGTCAATCGGTGTGTTAGTAGAAGAATTAGCTACACTGTATCAGGCTTTTTGTCAGGGACAGTTCTCTCCATTGCCTACATTACCAATACAGTATGTAGACTTTGCTGGTTGGCAAAGACAATGGCTACAAGGACAAGTACTAGAAAATCAGATATCTTATTGGCTAAAGCAGTTAGAGAACGCACCAAAAGTATTAGAATTACCTACAGACTACCCAAGACCAGCAATTCAAACTTACCGTGGTGCAACCTACTCGTTTGAGTTATCAAAAGAATTATCCGCATCCCTAAATAAATTGAGCCAGCAGCAGGGAAGTACCTTATTTATGACGTTGTTAGCAAGTTTCCAAATACTGCTATGGCGCTATACAGGTCAACAAGACATTGTGGTTGGTTCACCCATTGCTAACCGCAACCGAGCGGAAATAGAAGGGTTGATTGGATTTTTTGTCAACACCTTGGTATTGAGAACTAGCTTAGTAGGAAATCCTAGATTTGAGGAGCTACTAAAACGAGTGCGGGAAGTAGCATTAGGAGCTTATGCACATCAGGATTTGCCTTTTGAATTGTTAGTTGAACAAATGCAACCACAGCGTTCTTTAAGCCATGCTCCACTATTCCAAGTGATGTTTGTGCTTCAGAATGCGCCAATGTCTGGCTTAGAGTTACCCGGTTTGACTTTAACTCAGTTGGAAAGTGATAGCGGTAGTGCCCAGTTTGATTTAACCCTATATATGACAGAAACAGAGTCAGGGTTAGTGGGGAGTTTTGAATACAATACTGATTTATTTGCTCAAAGTTCTATACAGAGAATGGTAGGTCATTTGCAGACGTTGCTGGAAGCAATTGTTGCTAATCCACAGCGGCGTTTGTCAGATTTACCACTGTTGACAGAATTTGAGCAGTATCAATTGCTGCGGGATTGGAATGATACAGAAATTGAATATCCCCAGGATCAATGTATTCATGAATTATTTGAAGCGCAGGTAGATAAAACACCTGATGCAGTAGCAGTAGTATTTGAAAACCAACAGTTAAGTTATCGGGAACTCAACCAACGAGCAAATCAGTTAGCACACTACTTGCAAAAACTAGGAGTAAAACCAGAGGTATTGGTCGGGATTTGTGTAGAGCGATCGCTCTCTATGATCATCGGACTATTAGCTATCTTCAAAGCTGGTGGTGGATATGTACCCCTAGACCCCAGTTACCCAATTGAACGTATCGCTTTTATCTTAGAAGAGACTCAAGCACCAGTATTGCTCACTAAAACTTCCCTTGTTGAGCTAATACCCCAACACCAAGCTGAAGTAGTATGTTTAGATAGTGATTGGCATTTGTTCGCCCAACACAGCCAAGAAAATTTATTCTCCGAACTAACAACTGAAAATCTAGCTTATACCATCTATACCTCTGGTTCCACTGGTAAACCTAAAGGTGTGCAAATTCCTCACATTGCTTTGAGCAACTTTTTGCACTCCATGAAGAAAGTGCCAGGGTTAACTTCCGAAGATACTTTGCTAGCAGTAACTACTTATTCCTTCGATATTGCGGCATTAGAGCTTTTCCTCCCAATCATTGTTGGCGCTCGCTTAGTTATTGGCAGTCGGGAGGTAGTTGCGGATGGAAATCAGTTGTCAGCTTTACTGGTAGATTCAAAAGCGACGGTCATGCAAGCCACACCAGCGACATGGCAGTTACTTTTAGCAGCAGGTTGGGATGGTAATCGTCAATTAAAAATTCTCTGTGGTGGCGAAGCTTTACCCGGAAAACTAGCAAATCAATTACTTGGGTTATGTGATTGTGTATGGAATATGTACGGTCCGACGGAAACCACTATTTGGTCAGCCGCTAGCCAAGTGGAAACAGTGAATAATACCGTACCAATTAGTTCTCCAATTGCAAATACGCAGCTTTATATCCTCGATAAATATCATCAGTTAGTTCCTGTGGGTGTAATAGGGGAACTGTGTATTGGTGGGGAAGGATTAGCAAGGGGCTATTTCCACCGTCCGGATTTGACAGCAGAAAAATTTATTCCTAATCCTTTTAGTGATAAACCAGCACGTCTTTATAGAACAGGGGATTTAGCACGTTATTTAGCGAATGGAGATATAGAATATATTGGTCGGATTGACAATCAAGTAAAACTACGTGGCTTCCGGATTGAATTGGGAGAAATTCAAACCCTTATCAGTCAACACCCTGAGGTACGAGAAACTGTAGTTGTAGTTCACGCTTCGGAAGCAGATTCTCAACGAATAGTTGCCTATGTAGTTCCAAAAACAGAGCAAGCGCCAACGATTTCTGAACTACGGGGTTTCTTAGAGGCTAAATTGCCCAGTTACATGATACCAGCAGCTTTTGTGAGTTTAGAAGCATTACCCCTCACACCCAATGGTAAAGTTGACCGCAAAGCCCTACCGATACCTGATAGTATACGTCCTCAGTTGGAAGTAGTTTATCAGCCACCTCAAACAGAAATAGAAAAAACTATTGCTGATATTTGGCAAAATTTACTTAAACTTGAAGATGTGGGAATCCATGATAATTTCTTTGAACTGGGTGGTCATTCGCTACTTTTAGTGCAAGTACATAGCAACTTACGGCAAATTTTTAAACGAGATATATCTGTTCTAGACTTATTCAGATATCCAACGATAAATTCTTTGACAAATTATTTTAATCAGACAGAAAATCAACAAATATCTGATGATATAATGTTTGATATAAATGAAAGAATAGCAGATGGCAAGGCTCAACAAAGGAAGCGTCTGCAAAAGATTAAGTCTGGTGAGATAATTTAATATTTATCTGATGTTAGCTGTTGTTTCTGTAAGTGGAACTTACCTCAATTTATAGATACTCAGCGTACTAATCTGAAGAAGTAATTATATTGAAAAAATCAAGGAATTATTGTGAAAATGAGTATCCCAACATCATCAATTTCTACTAATGGTTCAGAAATAGCAATTATTGGATTGGCAGGAAGATTTCCTGGAGCTAAAAATATTGATGAGTTTTGGAACAACCTTCAAAATGGCATAGAATCAATTTCTTTTTTCAGCGATGAAGAATTGTTGGAAGCAGGAATAGACGAAGAACTGCTTAGTTCCCAAAACTATGTTAAAGCACATGGTGTTGTCGAAGATGCCGAATTATTTGATGCTGCTTTTTTTGGATTTAATCCCAGAGAAGCAGAAATCACTGACCCCCAGCACCGTATTTTTTTGGAGTGTGCGTGGGAAGCTTTAGAAAATGCAGGATATAAATCTGGAATTGAGAAATGTCCAGTAGGTGTGTTTGCTGGAGCTGGATTAAATAGCTACTTGCTTAACCTTTATTCAAATCTCAAGGCAATATCGTTAGATGGAAAACAGCTAACGATAGGTTGTGATAAAGATTTTCTTTCTACACGTACTTCTTATAAACTTAATTTAACTGGTCCCAGCTACACTGTTCAAACAGCTTGTTCAACATCTTTGGTTGCCGTCCACTTAGCTTGCCAAAGCTTACTCAATGGTGAGTGTGATATCGCTTTAGCTGGTGGTGTGGCTATCAGTGCAGAAAGAAAAGCTGGATATCTATATACAGAAGGGGGAATAGCTTCTCCTGACGGACATTGCCGTGCATTTGATGCTAATGCTCAGGGAGCAGTGGGTGGTGAAGGTGTAGGGATTGTAGTATTAAAGCGATTGGAAGACGCTTTAAGCGATCGCGATACGATTCATGCTGTAATCAAAGGTTCAGCTATCAATAATGATGGTTCATTCAAGGTTAGCTATACAGCACCCCGCATCGATACCCAAGCAAAGGCAATTAGAACAGCCCAACTAGTAGCCGAGGTCGAACCTGAGACTATTAGTTATATCGAAACTCACGGAACCGGAACAGTATTAGGAGACCCGATTGAAATTGCCGCGCTAACACAAGTTTTTCGCTTAAGTACTCAAAAGAAAGGCTTTTGTGCCATTGGTTCGGTTAAAACTAATATTGGACATTTGGACACAGCATCTGGTGTGGCGGGATTAATCAAAACCGTCCTAGCCCTCAAGCATCAAAAAATACCTCCGAGTTTACACTTTAATTCCCCTAATCCGGAAATTGATTTTGCCAACAGTCCTTTCTATGTCAATACCCAACTAGCCGAGTGGCAAAGCAATGGTACTCCTAGACGTGCAGGAGTTAGTTCCTTTGGAATAGGAGGAACTAATGCTCATGTAGTTCTCGAAGAAGCCCCTATTACCAAAGCTTCTAGCCCCTCTGAACCTTGGCAATTACTAACGCTATCTGCCAAAACCAGTTCTGCACTGGAAACAGCCACCAGAAATTTAGCGAACTATTTCCAAGAAGACCCCGATTTAAATCTTGCCGACGCAGCTTACACATTGCAAGTAGGGCGTAAGGCTTTCGACTATCGCCGCACGGTTGTCTGTCGGGATGTGCAAGATGCTGTCAATGCACTTCAAGACCCAAAACGGGTTTTTACGAATACTCAAAAAATTCAGCAACGTCCTGTTGCCTTTATGTTTTCTGGACTAGGAACTCATTATTTGGATATGGCTCTTGAGTTTTACCAAACTGAGCCAATATTTAGTTCCTGTGTTGACCAATGTTGCGAGATACTCAAACCCCTGCTTGGTCTGGATTTGCGAGATGTGTTGTATCCCCAGAGAAACACCAACAATGGCAATAAGCAAAAACAAGATACCCCCTCAACTGGGTTGGATTTGCGAAAAATGCTAGGTCGTGGTCAGGAACAAGCAGATGCAGAAACGTTACAGGCAACATCTTTACTAAATCAAACCGTTTTCACCCAACCAGCTATATTTATTGTTGAATATGCTTTAGCTCAACTTTGGATTTCCTGGGGTATTCGTCCTACAGCAATGATTGGCTACAGCATCGGCGAATATGTAGCCGCAACTCTAGCCGAAGTTTTGTCTCTAAAAGATGCCTTAACCTTAGTTGCTAGAAGGGCGCAAATGATTGAAGAATTGCCAGAAGGAGCAATGTTGGCAGTTCCTCTCTCAGAAGCAGAAATACAGCCCCTCCTGAATGAAGATATTTCCTTATCTGCAATCAACGGCTCATCATTATGTGTGATTGCGGGTGCTAAGGATGCAGTCGCAGCATGGGAGCAGAAACTAGGGGAGCAAAATTTAATTGGTAAGCGTTTGCAGACATCTCATGCTTTCCATTCCCTAATGATGGAGGCGATCGCACCTGCTTTTGGTGATTTAGTCAAAACATTTAGCCTTAAATCTCCCAAAATTCCTTATATTTCTAATGTCACCGGCACTTGGATTACAGCAGAACAAGCAACTGATCCCAATTATTGGGTGAAGCACCTTTGTCAAGCAGTACGGTTTGCTGAGGGTGTACAAAATTTATGGCAAAAAGACAACCCAATTTTATTAGAGGTAGGTCCTGGTCAAGGATTAATTAGTTTCGCATCCCAATGTCTAGAAAGTGAAGATAGAGCTAAATTAGTAATGCTTCCTACCCTGCGCCATTCCTATGAGCAGCAGTCAGATACCGCCTTTTTAATGAATACATTGGGTCGTTTATGGTTGACTGGGGTAGAAGTAGATTGGTCTAGTTTTTATGCCAAAGAACAACGCACTCGTATTTCCTTACCAACTTATCCATTTGAGCGTCAGCGTTACTGGATTGAGATGAACAAGCAAGTACAGGGTGATTATCAAACCTCTGCATCTCTTGGTAAAAAAACTGACATAGCTGATTGGTTCTACATTCCTCGCTGGAAGCAATCCACACCACTTGAGGTTTTCCAGAAAGAAAAATCCTTGAAGCAAAAGTTGTGTTGGTTAGTGTTTGTCGATACCTATGGACTGGGAGCAGAGGCTGCCGAAAGACTTAAGAAACAGAATCAGGATGTGATAGTTGTTAGAATCACGGATAATTTTGCGAAAATTAATGACAGCACTTATACAATTAATCCCCAACAAAGAGATGATTATGATACCTTGTTGCAATCACTACAAGAAGAGAATTGGACACCACAGGGAATAATCCATTTTTGGAGTGTTGCTCCTGCCGAAAGCTTACCAGACCGAGAATTAGGTGAACAAATACAGTTACAATCACGCTACCAATTTTTTGAAACCTGTCAGAATCTGGGTTTTTACAGCTTGCTATTTTTGGCACAAGCCTTAGCGAAGCAGAATATAACTGAATCAATCAAGTTGATGGTTGTCACCAGCAATATACATGATGTAACAGGCGGTGAGAATTTATGCCCTGAAAAATCAACCATATTAGGACCGTGCAAGGTAATTCCACAGGAATGTCCCAACATTATCTGCTGCTGTTTTGATATCGTGCTTCCAGAATCAGGAGCCAAATTACCCAGTAAATTAATAGATTCTCTCATTGGGGAATTTACGGCACAACCAAGTGAAAATGTTGTCGCCTACCGTGGTCATCATCGCTGGATTCAAACATATGAACCAATCCGTTTAGATAAAAGTAGTGTTGGTAGAAACAAGCTAAGGAAAGGTGGAGTTTATCTAATTACAGGAGGTCTTGGTAATGTTGGTTTATTATTGGCAGAATATTTAGCTCAGACAGTACAGGCGAAATTAATTCTGCTTGGGCGGAAATGTCTTCCAGAAAGAGAGCAGTGGCAAGAATGGCTAGCAAATCATGATGGGGATGATAGCATTAGCCGCAAGATTCGCAAAGTGCAGTCACTCATAGCTTTAGGTGCAGAGGTTCTCGTCATAAGTGCTGATGTTGCCGATGAACAACAAATGCATAATGCAATTGCGATCGCCATTAAAAAATTTGGTGCAATTAATGGTGTTATCCACGCTGCGGGAACAGGGTCAGATGGTATTATTGCAGAAACTTCTAAAGCCAAAGCACAATTAGTATTTCATCCTAAAGTGCATGGACTATTTGTTTTAGAAAAGGTTCTACAAGGTCAAGAATTAGATTTCTGTCAATTAACATCATCATTATCATCTGTATTGGGAGGTTTAGGATTTACTTCCTATTGTGCGGCAAATATTTTTATGGATGCTTTTACCCATAACTACAACAAAACTAGCCCCTCTCCTTGGAGTAGTTTTAACTGGGATGATTGGGTAACTGAAGAGGAACAGCAAAATGTAGATATTATGGACTCCCATAAATCTTTGTATAAATATGGCATGACATCCAAGGCTAACAGCATAGATGTATTTGAACGTCTATTATCGATGTGTGGTTTTCCTCAGCTTGTTGTCTCCAGTGGTGACTTGCAAGCTAGGTTACGGCAATGGATAAAGTTTGAATCTCTAGAAAAGAGTGAGTTAGAAGGAGAGAGAAACTTATTATCAAAACACTTATTATCAAAACATCAAAGACCTAACCTGGAAATAGCATATATTGCCCCTAGAAATCAAGTAGAAATATCTGTTGGTAATATTTGGCAAGATGTCTTAGGTATCGAGCAAATAGGTATCCACGATAATTTTTTTGAGTTAGGAGGAAACTCTGTAATTGCGATTCAAATTGCAGCTAAAGCTAACAAAGTAGGTTTGAATTTAAGACCAGATCAGTTTTTTAAACATCAAACAATTGCTGAATTAGCAGCAGATTTATGTATTACCCAAACTAACCAACTAGAACAGGATTTAAGTTCAAAAAAATTATACCTCACACCAAGCCAGCATTGGTTGCTTGAACAGAATCAACGTGATATACATCATTGTCACCAATCTCTACTGCTGGAAATGGAACAAGTGTGCGATCGTAATTTGTTAGAGCAGACTTTACAATATTTAATTGAACATCATGATGTATTTCGCTTGCGTTTAATTCAGAAAGAATCTATCTGGCAACAAGTTTATACCAATTATTCTGATAACATTGGATTGAAATGGGTAGATTTATCGGTACTACCAGAAATTGAGCGAAAATTCGCGATAGAGTCACAAGCGACAGAATTAAAGACAAGTTTGAACTTATTTGAAGGACCACTTGTAAGGTTTGCTTTCTTTGACCTAGCGCCACAACAAACTGGTTACCTGTTAATTATCATTCATCATCTTGCAATTGATAGTGTTTCTTGGCGGATTTTGCTAGAAGGTGTGCAAACAGTTTATCAGCAAATTAGTCGAGGTGAGGCGATATATTTGCCAGATAACACCACCCCATATATACAGTGGGCACAATTTCTACAGGATTATGCTCAATCTTCAGAAATGAAGCGAGAGCAAGATTATTGGCTCCAAGAAACAGAAAAATCATTTAGCTGCTTACCTGTTGACTATTCAACAGATGACAATACAGTAGCTAATTCGGATACCGTATCAGTTTGTCTAAGCAAACAAGAAACAAAAGCTGTATTAGACGAGATACACAAAGCCTATAATACTGAAATCAACGATGTCTTACTCACAGCTTTGGTGCAAGCTTTTGCAAAATGGACAGGAGAGCAGAAACTGCGGGTTGATATCAGGGATAATAATAGAGAGAAAATATTTAAAGATGTAGATCAGTCTCGTACTGTTGGTTTATTCAGCACTTGTTTCCCAACTATTTTAGATACAACGAAACTCTCTGAAGTGGGAGATTCATTAGTAGCAATAAAAGAATACTTACGTGGCATTCCCAATCGTGGAATTGGTTACGGTATACTACGCTACTTAAGTAGCAAGCAGGAGATACAATCTAAACTGCAAGCCTTGCCTCAGAGCGAAGTAAGTTTTAATTACTTAGGTCAGTATGACCAGGTGATATCAGATTCATCTTTATTTGCTCTACCCCAAAATTCTCAAGGTATCGACTACAGTCAGCCTACAAACCGAATTTATTTAATAGAGATTAATGCAATCGTGATTCAAGAACAATTGCAATTGCACTGGATGTACAGTCAGTCTATTCACCGTCGAGAAACAATTAAAAGTTTGGCTAATAATTTTATCGCAGCAATACGTTTTCTCATTGTTCACTGTAAATCAGTTAAAACAACAATGCATACACCCTCTGACTTTCCAAAAGCTAACTTAAATAAGCAAAACTTGGATCAGTTCATCACAAAAATTAGCCAAAAGCCAAAAAAGTAAAGGAAGAAACAAATGAACACAGAAAATATTGAAGATATCTATGAACTTACACCTCTGGAAAAAGGTATTCTCTTCCATTGTTTGTATGCGGAAAATGAATCAAAGCTATACTTTTTCCAATTTATCTGTACCCTCCGTAATCTTGATACAGATATTTTTGAAAAAGCTTGGCAGTTTTTAGTGGATCGACACACTATTTTACGTACTGGATTTTATTGGGAGGAGATTGAAAATCCACTACAAGTTGTGTACAAACAAGTCAAAGTACCGATAAATCATTATGACTGGCGCAAGCTAGATTTAATCGAACAAGAAGATAAATTGGAAAGTTTTATTAAGGGCGATCGTGAATTGTACTTTGACTTTTCACAACCATGTTTAATGCGTCTAGCTTTAATTCGTCTTACTGATGACTGCTACCAGTTAGTCTGGACTTATCACTTCATAATCATAGATGGTTGGACTGATGCACTAATAACTGGTGAGTTTGTGCAAATTTATGAAGCACTTATTCAAAATAAAGAAATATATTTAGCTCCTACTCGTCCTTATAGGGATTACATTAATTGGTTACAGGAGCAGGATATAGCTAAAACCGAAATTTTTTGGCGGCAGGCATTACAGGGTGTAAGAAGACCAACTCCCCTTACTTATATAGAGAGGATTGATAAGTCGTCTTCTCACGAACAAAGATACGATGAGGAAATAATCAAAATATCAACAGAAGGAACACGGACGATAGAATCCTTGGTAAAAGAATATCGTCTCACCCTAGCAACCATACTTAACGGTATTTGGGCTATCCTCCTCAGTCGCTATAGCGGTCAAAGGGATGTACTATATGGTTGTACCGTTACCGGTCGTCCGGCGGACTTGGATAATGCAGAATCAATAGCTGGTGTATTTATAAATACATTGCCAATTTATGTAAAAGTAGATACTGAGCAGTATCTGTTATCATGGATACAAAATTTCCAGACTCAACTGGTTGAGACGCGCAACTATGAATATACTCCACTGACAGAAATTCATAATTGGAGCGAAATACCGCGAGGCATGGATTTATTTAATAGTCATGTAGTCTTAGAACAGTTTCCAAGTGCAAAATTTACATACGATTGGGAAAAAATTTTAGGCATTAAACATAACAAAACATATTACAGAAATAATTATCCTCTTAATTTAGTTATATATCCAGGTGAAGAATTAGTAATAGCATTTTCCTACGATTCTAGAAAGTTTGATGTTAGCACTATTATCGGGATACTCAAAGATATTGAGATGCTTTTGCATCAGTTTATCGCTGACCCTAACATACAGATAAAAGATTTATTATTTTCTACGCAGAAACAGCGTTTAATCACGTCAATTTTAGAAAAAGAAGTATCAGCTATAGGAATATCTAAGTCATGATGATACTATATGAAATAGAAAGAAGATACAAACTTTCAAGTGATGAATTTACCAAAAACTATGTTAGTCGAGGAAAACCTGTCATAATTCCTGGAGTTATTCCTAACTGGAATGCTTGTAGTCAATGGTCTTTAAACTACTTCAAGGAATTAGCACCATCCTTGAATATTTACGCTAAAAGATTTAGCAATAAAGGAATTGAAATATGTAGTCTGACAATGGAAAAGTATATAGGATTAATAGAATCTTATGAAGCCGATCCTCTAAATAATCCCTCTCCACCATATTGTCACGACTTACCTTTATTTAGTTTAATTCCTTCATTAATAAAAGAAGCTCAACCGTTCCCTTTAGATTATTTGCCAGAATGGTATTGGTATAAGTGGTGGCGATACTGTCAGTTCTTTTTGGGTTGTTCTAATAGCGTTACTCCACTCCATTTTGATTGTCTACTTACTAACAATATTTTTTTTCAAATTGTTGGACGTAAACAATTTACGATATTACTACCTGAAGATGCAAAATATTGTTATCGCAAGGGCTGGCGATGGTTTCTTGTGAATCCAGAAAATCCAGACTTCAACAAATATCCTGAATATAAATATGCCAGTCCGATTAAGTTTATCGTTAATCCTGGTGAGATTTTATATATGCCACCTGGGACATTACATCATGTTAGAAGCTTAGATATGTCAATTTCTTTTAATATTGATTGGCACACAAAAAAAAGTTCTTTGAATGCCTTAGCAGCTAGTGTCAAAGGTATGCCTATACAAAACACTTACTATAATTCTTTGCTTGCGATGGGATTAGTATTTAAAATACCATCCCAAGTAATATTCAAATTTTACAAATCTTATCTGAATTATATCTCTTGATGGCAAGAAGATAATTCTTAAGCCAAACATATAAACCAATATATGTCCAAAGATAAAAGTAGTCGTAAAGCGAGATAAATTACATGAATATTTTTGAACAGTGCGAATCCAACGTTAGAAGTTATTGCCGTAGTTTTCCAGCCATATTTCATCGGGCTAAAGGTTCGATTGTTTATGCTGAATCAGGTCGAGAATATATAGATTTTTTTGCAGGTGCAGGTGCATTAAATTATGGTCATAATCATGACTATATAAAACAAAAAGTCATCTCCTATTTAGATGCGGATGGGATAGCACACGGTTTAGACATGTATACTTCTGCGAAGGAGAAGTTTTTAGCTAAGTTTAACGAAGTTATTCTAAATAAAAAAGGCTTAGATTATCGTATACAGTTCTGCGGTCCCACTGGAACAAATGCTGTTGAAGCCGCTTTGAAATTAGCGAGGAAAGTAAAGAAAAGACCTGGTATATTTTCCTTTATGGGTGCTTATCATGGAATGACTTTAGGTAGCTTATCAATTACTGCGAATACTTCAATTCGAGCAGGGGCAATTGGTACATTAAGTAATGTCACATTTATGCCCTATCCCTATGGTTTCATGGAGAGTTTTGATACGATAAAATATATAGAGTCAGTTTTAAATGACGTTAGCTCAGGAATTGAAAAGCCGGCTGCAATAATTTTTGAAACAGTACAAGCTGAAGGTGGAGTTGTTGTTGCTCCCATTGAGTGGATGCAAAGACTAAGAAACCTATGTAACGAGCATGATATCTTGTTGATCTGTGATGATATTCAAGTAGGTTGCGGTAGGACAGGCTCTTTCTTTTCTTTTGAAAGAGCAGATATTGTTCCCGATATAGTTGTACTGTCTAAATCTATTAGTGGATATGGGTTTCCTATGTCTTTACTTTTGATTAAGCCAGAATTAGACATTTGGGAACCAGGTGAGCATAATGGCACATTTAGAGGTAATCAATTAGCATTTGTTGGGGCTACAGCAGCTTTAGAATATAGAGAGAATAGCACTCTTGAACAAGATGTTAAGTCAAAAGAACTTTTCTTGAAAAATTTTCTATTCCAACAAATATCACAAATCAACGAAGATATAGCAATACGGGGAATAGGAATGATTTGGGGCATTGATTTGACTAATTTTGGCGGTAGTAATTTAGCAAAAAATATCACCATGCGTTGTTTTGAAAAAGGATTAATAGTTGAAAGGGCAGGAAGAAATGACACTGTTATCAAATTATTACCTCCTTTAACAATTGAAATGACCACTTTACGAGAAGGTTGCTCAATTATAGAAACGGCTTTTAGTGAATTATTGGAAAATAACTGAATCAAAGTGCAATCAAATATGAAATTTATCTAAATAGTTATTCTTAATTTATGACTAACTGAGAAAGTTATTGCGATAAATAAAAATTTCAACTGTCTACTTAATTTGACTATTATTCTACTAGTGTAAGCATTTACTACCAGCAAAAGCAAAAAATGATGACTACTACATTAGACCCTCAAGAGCTATTCTCTCAGAAAATATATTGGTTAAATCAGCTTTCTGGAGAATTATCAGAAACAAATATTATACAGGACTATGTAAGACCAACCCAGTACACTGGGAAAAATGGAAGTTATTATTTTGAGTTACCCAATTATTTGTCCGAGGAAATCACCAAGTTAGGGAAAGGGTCTGATTTTTTATTGTATCTAATCCTTTTATCTGCATTTAAAGTTCTGTTACGAGGATATAGTAGGAATAATGACCTTATCATTGGGATACCAGTTTACAAGAAAATAAATGATGTTAACCTAGATTACTTGGATGATAGTAAACTGATTCCCTTGCGAACTCAGTTACATAAGGAGATGACATTTAAAGATGTTTTCATTCAAGTTAAAGATAATTTAATTCAGGCATATAGCCATCAGGACTATTGCTTTGATGAGTTAATTAGTTTATTCGATTTACCTCAAGCAGAGAATCGGAACTCATTATTTGATATAGTTATACTTTTAGAAAGTATTCACAGTAAACATGATGCACTAAAAAATAATAATGATATCACTATTTCTTTTGCTGTTAAACATGGTAAAATCAATGGCTATATAGATTATAACGAAATCATTTTTAATAACGAAAATATAAAATCCATCATTAAATCCTATACGAATACAATAAGGAGTATTGTCAATAATATCAACATTAAGATATCAGACTTTGAGTTTTTGAATGATTTCGATAAGCAGAAAATAATTCAAGAATTTAATAACAACGCCAAAGAATATCCAATTGATAAGACAATAAATGATTTATTTGAGCAACAGGTAAGAAAAACTCCAAATAATATAGCGGTAGTTGATGGACAAATAAAACTAACTTATCAAGAGTTAAATGAAAAAGCTAACCAGTTAGCTGTAATGCTACGTCAACTAGGACTCAGGAAAGGTGAGTTTGTCGGTATATTTAAAGACCGCGATATAAATTTTCCGATTGCGATTCTGGCTACATATAAGGCTGGTGGTGCTTACGTACCAATTGATAGCAATTATCCATCAAACAGAATCGAATATATGTTATCTAATAGCGAAGTTAAGTTTCTTTTTACTGATACTTCATTATTAACTGCTTTAGGGGACTTAAAAGATAACTGCTCTCAATTAAAATCGATTATTTGTTTAGACGGGATTATTCCTGAAAGCATAAAACTAAATCAAAATCAGGAATTAACAATATACGATAGGCTTGATTTTATTAACCTTCCCACAAACAATCTAGAGTTAATAAATGATGCTAGTGACCCAGCTTACATGCTCTATACCTCCGGCTCCACGGGACTACCCAAAGGAGCGATAGTTAGACATGATGGTGCAGTTAACCATATTTATGCCCAATTTGATGAGTTGGAATTGAACGAGGAGTTTTGTTTTCTGCAAAGTGCCCCTTCTTCAACTGATATTTCCGTTTGGCAGTTTTTAGCACCTCTTTTAATAGGCGGAAGGACTGTAATAGTAGATATTGAAACTGTTACTATTCCTGAAAAACTACTTCAAGTGCTTAAAGCAGAAAAGATAACAGTTGTTGAATTAGTACCAGCATTATTTGGGGGATTGCTTGAACATACTTCGAGGCTACCAAATAAAGAAAGAGAATTGCCTAATTTGAAATGGATGATGGTTGTAGGGGAACCTGTATCAGTCAATTGGGTAAATAAGTGGCTTGAGATATATCCCGAAATCAAAATTGTTAACGCTTATGGTCCGACGGAAGCTGCGGATGATATTACCCAGTTTATTGTTGATCAGCCCTTACTAGAAAATCAGCGAACTATTCCGATTGGGAAACCCCTAGCAAACTTAAATCTTTATATCCTGGACGAGGAAATGAAATTATTGCCAATTGGTGCTCCAGGAGAGATTTGTGTATCGGGAATTGGTGTAGGTGCTGGTTACTGGAAAAACGAAGAAAAAACTAAATTCAGCTTTGTTCCGAATCCGTTTATAGATGTTGCAGATGCGAGTAAGAAGTTACCAGCAAATCGTGTTGATTTAATTTATAAAACTGGAGATTTAGGCAGGTGGCTTCCCGATGGGAATATTGAATTTCTCGGACGCATTGATCATCAGGTAAAAATCCGTGGTTTTCGGGTTGAGTTGGGAGAGATTGAGGCATTTTTACTGCAACACGATGCTGTGAAAGAAGTTGTGGTTGTAGTTAGGGAGGATGATCCTGGTGATAAACGCTTGGTTGCTTATTTCGTACCTAAATCTGAGTTTTATCAGGATACCTTAGCAAATAGCGAGCTAGTTCAACAGTTACGTGATTTTCTTCAAGAAAAGCTACCAGGACATATGGTACCTTCTGCGATTGTACAGCTAGAAGTATTACCCTTAGCTCCTAGTGGAAAAATAGACCGCGCTGTATTACCCGTACCAAGTTACAATCAGGAGTCAAAACTAGGCTTTGTTGCACCTCGCACTCCCACGGAGCAGATAGTTGCTGATATTTGGGGTCAGGTATTAAAGCAAGAGCATATCGGTATTCACGATAATTTCTTTGATTTGGGTGGACATTCTTTACTCGCAACTCAAGTCATCTCTCGATTGCGGGAAGCCTTTAAGATTGAGTTACCTTTACGCAGTTTGTTTGAGTCCCCAACCGTTGCTCAATTGGTAGAACAGATCGAGAAGATGCTGACAGTTCAACAACTACAGATGGTTTCAACGAATGGGTTAGACAATGACCGTGAGGAGATAGAATTATGAGGACTACGGAAGAATTTTTGTCTTACCTTTGCAGTTTGGATATTAAGCTCTGGGTTGAAGATAATCGCCTACGCTGTAGCGCTCCCAAGGATTTACTGACACCAGTTATCAAGAAAGAACTAGCTGAACGCAAAGAAGATATTCTTACTTTTTTACGTAATAACAGTGTAGATATAGTTGTTGATAAGCAGCTTATTCGCCCAGTCAAACGACTCTTAAATTTACCCTTATCATTTGCCCAACAAAGACTGTGGTTTTTAGCGCAATTGGAGCCAGATAGACCATTATACAACATACCTGCTGCCGTTCGCCTAGAGGGGCAGTTAAACTTAGAAGCATTAGAACAAAGTTTTAACGAAATTATTAGCCGTCATGAAGTACTGCGGACTAATTTTCAAACCAGAGAAGGACAAGCAGTAGCAGTCATTTCAGAAGATAAACCCATAACACTGCCAATATTTGATATTAGCGACCTAGTAGACAATCAACAGCAAGCCGAAATTAAGCAACAGCTAGCACAAGCAGCACAACAACCCTTTGACATTAGCAACGACCATCTACTGAGAGTAAAATTATTACGTCTTGGGGAGCAAGAATATATCGTGCTACTGACCATGCACCACATTGTTTCGGATGGTTGGTCAATCGGCGTATTAGTAGAAGAATTAGCAACACTGTATCAAGCCTTTTGTCATGGGCAGCCCTCTCCATTACCTAAATTACCAATACAGTATGTAGACTTCGCAGTTTGGCAACGACAATGGCTGCAAGGAGAAGTACTCGAAACTCAGTTATCTTATTGGTTAAAGCAGTTAGAGAATGCACCAAAAGTATTAGAATTGCCTACAGATTACCCAAGACCAGCAATTCAAACTTACCGTGGTGCAACCTACTCATTTGAGTTATCAAAAGAACTATCCGCATCCCTGAATAAATTAAGCCAGCAGCAGGGAAGTACTTTATTTATGACGTTGTTAGCAGGTTTTCAAATACTGCTATGGCGCTATACAGGTCAACAAGACATTGTGGTTGGCTCACCCATTGCTAACCGTAACCGAGGGGAAATAGAAGGGTTGATTGGATTTTTTATCAATACCCTGGTATTGCGAACTAACTTAGCAGGAAATCCCAGTTTTGAGGAGCTACTAAAACGGGTGCGGGAAGTAGCATTAGAAGCTTATGCACATCAGGATTTACCTTTTGAATTGTTAGTTGAGCAACTACAACCACAGCGAGATTTGAGTCATGCAACACTATTTCAAGTGATGTTTACGCTTCAGAATGCGCCTATGTCTACGTTAGAGTTACCTGGTTTAACTTTAACTCCGCTGGAGAGTGATAGTGACAACGCTCAGTTTGATTTAGGACTGGACATGACAGAAACAGCGCAGGGAATATCTGGTATTCTGGTGTACAATACTGATTTATTTGCGGAAAGTTCTATACAAAGAATGGTGGGTCACTTGCAAATGTTGTTGGAGGCCATTGTTGCCAATCCAGAGCAGCGGTTGTCAGATTTACCATTGTTGACATTTGAGCAGCATCAATTGTTGCGGGAGTGGAATGATACAGAAATAGAATATCCCCAGCAAAAATGTATTCATGAATTATTTGCAGCGCAGGTAGAGAAAACACCTGATGCAATAGCTGTAGTATTTGAAGATAAACAGCTAACCTATGGGGAACTCAACCAACGGGCTAACCAAGTGGCGCATTATTTGCAGCAGCTAGGAGTAAAACCAGAAGTTTTGGTAGGACTTTGCACGCAACGCTCAATAGAGATGCTCATTGGGTTGTTAGCCATCCTCAAAGCTGGGGGAACTTACGTACCTATTGACCCAAGCTATCCGCAGCAGCGATTGGCAATGGTGTTAAATGATGCTCAAATAACAATATTACTCACACAGCAGCACCTCTTAGCAAATCTACCAGCACATACAGCAAAAGTTATCTGCTTAGACAAAGATGTTAGTTGGCAATCAGCAATCCTACAAAATCCTGTTAATCAAACCACCCCTACAAATCTAGCCTATGTGATTTATACATCAGGCTCTACTGGCACACCCAAGGGCGTGACAATCCAACATCAGTCTTTAGTAAACTTTGTCCAAGCGGCAATAATAGAGTATGAAATACAAGCACAAGACCGCATCCTACAATTCGCCTCGATTAGCTTTGATGCTGCTTGTGAAGAAATCTTTCCTTGTTTGCTGCAAGGTGCAACTTTGGTATTGCGAACTGATGAAATGTTAGCTTCCCTGGCAAGTTTCCATGCAAAATGCCAGCAGCACTGCGTATCGGTTTTAGATATACCTACTGCCTTTTGGCATCAATTGACCTCAGAACTGGCAACATCAGAACAAATGTTACCAAAATCGCTGCGTCTAGTGATTATTGGTGGCGAAAAAGCCTTGTCAGACAAACTTAAAACTTGGCAACAACAAGTAGATTCACGCATCCGTTTGATTAATAGCTACGGTCCGACGGAAACTACGGTGGTGGCGACAATTTGCGATTTGACAACGCTAGAAGGTATAGTGCCGATTGGGAAACCGATCGCCAATGTACTAACTTATGTTTTAGATGCTGATTTGCAACCAGTTCCCATCGGTGTTTGGGGCGAGTTGTACATTGGCGGAGTTGGGGTTGCTAGAGGCTATCTGCATCAACCAGAACTCACAGCCCAAAAGTTTATCCCAAATCTTTTTAGTGACCAAGCAGGTTCTCGTCTTTATAAAACAGGCGATCGAGTACGCTATCGCAGCGATGGTCAAATTGAATTCAACGGTCGTGCTGACAATCAAGTAAAAATTCGCGGCTTCCGCATCGAACTAGGAGAAATCGAAGCACTCATTAACGAACATCCATCTGTTCGGGAAGCTACAGTGATTTCTCGCAAAGATGTGTCAGACTTCAAACAATTAGTGGCCTATATAGTTGCAAATACATCTGATGTTGTAAAAGAGCAAACATCAGCAGTTGATTTGAATACTCAACAAGCCTCGCAGTGGCAGGCAGTTTTTGATAACCTCTACAACGAGTTAGACTCACAGCAACAGTTAGGTTTTTATACCAAGGGCTGGGAAAGTAGCTATACAGGCTTACATTTCCCTGATGAAGAAGTTCGTTCTTGGATGAATCAAACAGTTGAGCGGATATCAGCTTTGCAACCAACCCGTGTATTAGAGATTGGTTCTGGTGGTAGCGGTTTAATGCTCTTACACTTTGCTCCCCATTGCAGACAATTCTGTGCAACTGACATTTCGCAAAATGCTCTCAACATTCTCCAACAACAACTGAGCAAATTAGAGCAAGATTTGTCAAAAGTAAGTTTCATCCACAAAGGAGCAGATGACTTTACTGGTATGAGTACAGATACTTTCGATGCTGTATTTATAGTCTCGGTTGCTCAATATTTTCCCAGCGTTGACTACTTATTTAAAGTATTGGAAGGTGCTGTAGATGTAGTAGAGCCTGGAGGTTTTATATTTTTAGGAGATGTTCGCAATTTCAGCTTACTAGAAGCTTTTCACACCTCTGTGCAACTACATAAAGCATCAGACTCTCTCTGTCTGACAAATTTACAGCAACTTGTACAAAAGCAAATATTGGCAGAGAAACAGTTAGTTATTGATCCTGCCTTTTTTCTCGCCCTAAAACAGCATATACCTAAGATTAGTCATATAGAAATTCATCTGGAACGCGGGCATTTCCATAATGAGTTGACTAAATTTCGCTACGATGTGATTATCCATGTCGGACATGAAATTTATCCGACAGTAGATATCTCATGGTTAGATTGGCAGCAAGCAAAGTTGACGCTTCCATCTGTCCGGGAATTACTCATAGAGACTGAGCCGGATATTCTAGGAATTGCTAATGTGCCTAACGCTCGTGTCGCGCTAGATGTCAAGGCTGTGGAATTACTCAATAACTCCCCAGGTTTGACGACTGTTGGAGAACTACGTCAAGCTCTCCAGACAAAAGCAACTATTGGCGTAGACCCCGAAGAAATATGGGCTTTGAGTACAGAATTACCCTATATCGTCGATATTCACTGGTTAGATGATAGTGTCGATGGTCAATACCAAGTAGTATTTAGAAAGCGCACTTTAGGATCACAGATGCAGCAGATGGTGGTGGCTCCTTTGTGTAGTGAAAAAACAACAAGCTCTCAGACTTGGAGTGATTTTGCTAATACTCCACTACAGCAAATGTCTAATACTCAGGTTGTATCTCTGTTGCGGCAGCATTTAGAGACGAAGCTACCGAACTACATGATGCCATCAGCATTTGTGATGCTAGATGCACTACCACTCACACCTAATGGTAAGATTGATCGCAACGCACTACCTGCACCTCATACAATCAGACCGCAATTAGAAGCAACTTATCAACTACCCCAAACCGAGATTGAAAAAACCATTGCTAGTATCTGGCAAAAAATACTGAATGTTGAGAACGTGGGAATCCATGATAATTTCTTTGAACTTGGTGGTCATTCATTGCTATCAATTCAGGTTCATAGCAAGTTACAACAATTCTTTCAGCAAGATTTAACCTTGGTGAATATGTTTGAATATCCGACAATAAGCCAATTGGCTAAATATTTGAGTCAGGAATCTATGCCAGAAAAATCTTTGATACAATATTCTCATAGTTATGAAAGTCGGAAAGCTTCGACGCAACGCCGGAAACAGGCGAGAAAAGAACATCGAGCAGCGACTAAGGAAAGGGGAGTTTCGTCCCAATCAGACGAATAAAATCTAGAAAATTAATTAAAGTTTGCTCTCAACTCTATGAGCATCCAAAAAATCATTACTTTACTCACCAATGGTGAAAGAAAAATACATTAGTAGTTATTTAAGGAAGTCACATGACATTAAGTGAAAAAGAAATTTTATCTAAAAGGAATTACTCTCGTTCAGAAAAAGTATTGTCTAATGAGATTGGTGAGTATGTAAAACAAATATTTTCGCCTGTTCAAGGGAAATCAATTGAAACTCAAATAGATGAAATGGTCGAGGATTTCTCTCAAGCATTTTTAATCGCAGACAGTACAAACACCAATATTGAGATTGAAGCGATTATCAAAAACTTTGGCGATAGCAAAATACCTGCACAACCTACTAATTTTGAAAGTTACTTTCAATCATTAAATGAAAATGTTGTCGCTCATTCAATCCACACCTCTGCGCCACAATTTATCGGTCATATGACCTCGGCGCTTCCTGCTTTTGTGCGTCCTTTAGCCAAACTAATGACAGCAATGAATCAAAACGCTGTCAAAATAGAAACAGCTAAAGCTTTGAGCTTTTACGAACGTGAGGCTTTAGCAATGATGCATCGGCAAATTTATAATTTATCTGATGTTTTCTACACTCAGCATATTCAAAATAATCAAAGTACATTAGGAATTTTAGTTTCTGGTGGTACAACAGCCAATATTACGGCTCTATGGTGCGCTCGGAATAGGTCTTTAGGCGCAAATAACGAGTTTTTAGGTATAGAGAAAGAAGGTTTCAATGCAGCTTTAAATTTTTACGGTTACAAAGGATCAGTTGTAATTGGCTCCGAATTAATGCACTTTTCTTTTGATAAAGCTGCGGATTTAATGGGCATCAGTACTAAAAACCTAATACGAGTCCCAGTCGATTCTAACAATCGAGTTAATATCAAAGTCTTACGCCAAGCCGTTGCAGATTGTCATGCCCAAAACTTACATATCATCGCCATTGTTGGTGTTGCTGGAACTACAGATTCTGGTAGCGTTGATCCATTAGAAGAAATTGCAGAGATAGCCCAAGAAAATAATATACATTTTCATGTGGATGCTGCTTGGGGTGGTCCGATGATATTTTCCCGAAAACATCAACGTAAGCTTGCTGGAATTGAGAAAGCTGATTCTGTTACCATAGATGGGCATAAACAATTGTATTTGCCAATGGGTATTGGTATGGTATTTTTCCGCGACCCTCATATAGCTTCTTCGATTGAAAAGCAAGCTAGCTATACCATGCGTAAGGGGTCATTTGATTTAGGTAAGCGTTCTTTAGAAGGTTCTCGACCAGGCATGGCTTTATTTTTACATGCTGGTCTCAAGCTAATTGGTCTTAATGGATATGAGTTTTTGATTGACGAAGGAATCAGAAAAACTCAATACATGGCTGCGATAATTTCGGCAATGTCTGAATTTGAATTATTGGCAGAACCTGATACTAATTTGTTGATTTATCGTTATATTCCAGAGCAATTTAGAGAAGAAATTACCAAGAAACAGTTATCTGAGGAAGATAATCAACTTATTAATAGTTTCAATGAACGATTGCAGAAAATGCAGCGCAAAATTGGTAAAACTTTTATCTCACGAACCACAAAAACAACTATTTGCTTGGATAAAGAAATTCCCGTAATCGCCATGCGTGCAGTAATTGCCAATCCATTAACTACTGAAGCAGACATTGATGTAGTTTTAAATGATCAGATTCAGATTGCTTCAGAAATTTCAATTAGATATTGAGTTATTTGGTATTAGACAAAAAATAATTTATGAACAGGTTTTGATTTATGGACGTAGCTGAAAATTTTGTTGATAGCTTAAATGATAGAGACGAAATCGCTATTATTGGGATGGTAGGTAGTTTTCCAGGAGCAAATACAATTGACAGCTTTTGGCAAAACCTTTGCTCTGGTGTAGAGTCAATTTCTTTTTTCACAGATGATGAGCTAATCTCTGTTGGGTTAGACTCTACATTATTAAACGATCCCAATTACGTCAAGGCAAATGGTATATTAGAAAACATAGATTTATTTGATGCTTCTTTTTTTGGTTTTTCTCCTAGAGAAGCAGAAATTACTGACCCACAACATCGGCTTTTTCTAGAATGTGCTTGGAAAGCGCTAGAAAATGCTGGTTATAACTCGGAAACTTATAATGGTCAAATAGGCGTTTTTGCTGGTCTTGGTATTAGTGGATACTTACTGACGAATTTATATCCTAATCGGGATTTAATGGCATCGGGGGATAATATTGTTATTGGTAATGATAAAGATTTTTTACCCACAAAAATTTCTTATAAATTAAATTTAACAGGACCAAGTATCAACATTCAGACTGCTTGTTCTACCTCATTGGTTTCTGTTCATTTAGCCTGCCAAAGTTTACTTAATGGTGAAAGCGATATAGTTTTAGCTGGTGGTGTAAACGTTGAAGGACAGCAAAAAACTGGTTACTATTATCAACAGGGAGGAATTCTATCTCCTGATGGTCATTGTCGCGCCTTTGATGCTCAAGCCCAGGGAACCGTTGGTGGCAATGGTTTAGGTGTGGTGGTTTTGAAAAGATTAGAGGATGCTATAGCTGATGGTGACTATATCCATGCAGTAATCAAGGGTTCGGCTGTTAATAACGATGGTTCTTTGAAGGTTGGATATACAGCCCCTAGTATTGATGGTCAAAGAAAAGTTATTTTAGAGGCTTTAGCCTTAGCTGTTGTCGAACCTGAGACTATTAGTTATGTAGAAACCCACGGAACAGGAACCATTTTAGGAGATCCGATTGAAATTAAAGCTCTCACACAAGCTTTTCGCGCTAGCACCAATAAAAAAGGATTTTGTGCTATTGGTTCAGTCAAAACCAATGTTGGGCATTTAGATGCAGCAGCGGGTGTAACAGGATTAATAAAAACTGTCCTAGCACTAAAACATAGACAAATACCTCCGAGCTTACATTTTGAAAAGACAAATCCACAAATAGACTTCGCCAATAGTCCGTTTTACGTCAACACTAAACTTACCGAATGGACAAGTAACGGCACACCCCGCAGAGCAGGTGTAAGTTCCTTTGGAATTGGTGGGACTAATGCCCATGTGATTTTGGAAGAAGCTCCAGCCATTAAAACTTCCGATCCATCCCGTCCTTGGCAATTATTACTGCTCTCAGCCAAAACCAGTACCGCTTTGGAAACAGCAACAATCCAACTGTGTGACTATCTCGAACAAAACCCCAATACTTCCTTCCCAGATGTAGCTTACACCCTACAAGTAGGTCGGCGAGCTTTTGAATATCGCCGCATCATTATTTGCCAAGACCGAAATGATGCAATCAAATCCTTCAATACTCAAAATCCACAACGCATTTTTAGCCACCAGCACAAACCTGGTCACTTTCCAGTCATCTTCATGTTTTCGGGACAGGGTTCACAATATACAAACATGGGTCGAGAGTTGTATGAAGTAGAACCGACGTTTAGAAAACACGTAGATATTTGTGCTGCTATTTTACAACCCCACCTTGGTCTGGATATCCGCTCCCTAATTTACCCCGACCCAGAAGTAGAAACTGCTGCAAATCAACTCCAACAAACATTCCTGACCCAAAGTGCATTATTTGTTACAGAGTATGCTCTTGCTCAGTTACTTATGACTTGGGGAGTGCGTCCAGAAGCGATGATTGGTCATAGCATTGGCGAATATGTTGCTGCAACTGTTGCAGGTGTATTTTCTTTGGAAGATGCTTTGAAAATTGTGGCAATCAGGGGACAGTTAATGCAAAGCTTATCCCCAGGGAGTATGTTAGCAATTAGACTGTCAGAAAAAGAGGTGCGATCGCTACTTTCTGAAAACGAGTTATATCGAGAATCTCTGCAAATTGCAGTCATTAATAGTCCTTCTTCTTGTGTAGTATCGGGAACAAGCGATATTGTTGCAGCACTGGAACAGCAATTATCTTCAAGTGAAATTGAATGTCGTCAGTTGCATACATCCCACGCTTTCCATTCGGTGATGATGGAACCGATATTATCAGAGTTTGGTGATGCGATAAAAACCGTTAAATTAAATTCACCCAAAATACGCTTTATTTCTAATGTTACTGGCAGTTGGATTAGTTCCGAACAAGCAACAAATCCAGATTATTGGTGTCAGCATCTACGACAAACAGTCAGATTTTCAGATGGGATATCGCAATTAATACAACAATTTACAGGTGTATTTCTGGAGGTAGGACCGGGACGAACTTTAGCGACGTTAACGACGCAGCATTTAGAGAAAGATGCTCAACAACAGGTATTGACTTCATTACGTCATGTTAAGGAGCAGCAATCAGATGTTTGCTTTTTGTTGCAGACATTGGGTAGATTGTGGCTTGCTGGTGTAGAAATTGATTGGTCGGGTTTTTATACTGATGAAAAACGTCATCGTTTACCCTTACCTACCTATCCCTTTGAACGTCAACGTTACTGGATTGAGCCTAAATCGCGATCGCATTCCGTAAACATTAAACCTACGACTTTAGATCAAAAGCAAGATATTGCCGACTGGTTCTATGTTCCCTCATGGAAGCGTTCTGTTTTGGCTTCTAGCTCATCCGCAGAAATCAACTCTACAAATGAAACAAAATGGCTATTTTTTGTGGATGATTTGGGAGTAGGAGAGCAATTAATTAGTAAGTTAAAAAATCAGGATAAAAGTATAATTATTGTTAAGCAAGGGGATGAGTTTAGTAAGCTAAATGAGGGTGTCTATAGAATTAATCCCTGTATAAATGAAGATTATGATAAGTTATTGCAAGAACTAATATCATTAGGTCAAAGTCCCGAAAAAATCGTTTATTTATGGAGTTTAAGTCATCTGGATAACCGTCCATCGGTAAAATATTCAGAATTTAAAAATCTACTATTTTTAACCCAGAGCCTTAGCAAGTTAAAAATTAGTAATCATCTACAACTTAGGTTGATATCAAACAACATTCAAGAGGTTAACGGGAATGAAGAATTAAATCCAGAAAAAGCTGCAATATTAAGTTTATGTAAGGTAATTTCTCAAGAGTATCCCAATATTAGCTGTCAGTGCATTGATATTAATTTACCTAACACCAGTAATTTAGGAGAAAAACAACAAAATTGTCATAATCATATTATTGATAAACTTGTAAATGAGTTAAATGTCGTATCTTTTGATACGGTAGTAGCTTATCGCGATCGCCACCGTTGGGTACAAATATTTGAGCCAGTTCGGGTTGAATCAACAGTTGAGGAAAAAATACCTTTAAGAAAACAAGGTGTTTATTTGTTTCCCGGTGGGTTAGACACGATTGAGATTGTGCTTGCGGAATATTTAACAAAAACTTTCCAAGCAAAACTCATATTTATTGAAGATGTTAAATTTCCAGAGCAAGATAATTTCTCACAATGGCTGGAAACTCATCCTCAAGATGATGAAAAAAGTCTCAAAATACAGCAAGTTTCAGCATTAGAGAAATTAGGTGCAAAAGTTTTGTTATTACGTGCCGATATCACTAATTACAAGCAGATACATCAAGCTTTTGCATCTGCTAATGTTGAAGAAATTAATGGCATAATTTACTCAACTGGGATTAAGCGCGATAACCTATTTGCTTCTATTCCCGAAATTACGGAATTAGAATTTGAGAATCTATTAGAATTACAAAGTAGTAAGGTTCTAGTATTAGAACAAGTCTTAGAAGATTTTAATATAGATTTTTGTATCATTTTTTCTTCTTTGTCTTCCATTTTAGGGGGATTTGGGTTAGGCTTATATTCAGTAGCGAACCAATTCATCGATACTTTTAGCAATCGGCATAATCAAAAAACTTCTTTGCCGTGGTATGTTATAAATTGGGATAAATTTCAACCGAATGTAAGCCAAGAAAAAATAGCATTAGAGCGAGTTGTCGGAGAAGGGTTAGCTATTACTCCATTAGAAGCAGTAGAAGTATTTAAGCGGGTGTTTTCCTTAAGGGAAGCAAGTCAGATTATTCTTTCTACAGTAGACATTAATGCAAGAAAAAATCATACAATTAGCCTAGACTCTCTGGCAAATTCACAATCTAATAATCAGTTAGATTCATCATCGCGCTATTCTCGACCAAGCCTAAGTAATTCCTATGCCGCTCCCACAAATGAATTGGAAAAACAAATTACAGAGATATGGCAAGAGATACTTGGAATTATGGAAGTTGGTATTTATGACAACTTTTATGAGCTAGGGGGTGACTCCCTAATTGCAACTCAATTAGTATCTCGATTGCGAGGCAAATTTCCTGTAGACTTACCACTACGTGATTTGTTGTTGGAAGCAATGATACCAATTAAGCAGGCAGAAATAGTTGAGCAACTTTTGTTGGAAAAGATTGAGGAATTATCTGAAGAAGAAGTTTCCGTTCTTTTAAGTAATTCATAATTGGTTAATCAATAATTATTAGCTATGGATAACAAATACTCTAACTTATCGTCAGGAAAGAAAGCCCTTCTAGAAAAATGGAAAGCGGGAAAACTTCAAGCTGATGTTATTCCTACACGTCAAGATTGCCAAAATATTCCCTTATCTTTTTCCCAACAAAGACTGTGGTTCATTGACCAGCTTTATCACGGCAGTTATTTCTACAATATTCCTATAGCTTTTCACATACAGGGAAACCTCAATATTGCAGCACTAGAGCAAAGTTTGAATGAAATTATTAAGCGTCATGAAGTTTGGCGAACAACTTTTAGACTTGTAAATGGAGAACCAACACAAGAAATTGCGCTCCAATATACTTGGGATTTACCTGTTATTAATCTAGAACATTTATCTGGTAAAGATTGGGAAGCAGAAGTTAAACAATTTGCAGCAGAGTCAGCTAAAAAACCTTTTAATTTGGCTAAAGGGCTATTAGTGAGGGCTACTTTACTACGATTGAGTGAAGAAGAACATGTTTTGCTTGTAACTATGCATCACATTATTACAGATGGATGGTCTTGCGGTGTATTCTTGCGCGAACTATCATCACTATACGCTGCTTTCTCAAAAAATCAACCTTCCCCCTTACCCAAACTCCCGATTCAGTATGCAGATTTTACCATTTGGCAACGCGATCGCCTGAAGGGTGAATTCCTTGCAACCCAATTAAATTATTGGAAGCAACAACTTCAAGGTGAACTGGCTGTACTACAATTACCTACGGATCGTCCACGCCCTAACCTTACTACTTTCACTGGAGCAAAACAATACTTTACATTCTCTGCATCCTTAACTAATGCTCTCAAGCAATTAAGTCAGCGGGAAGACGCTACTTTATTTATGAGTTTGCTGACAGCATTTAACATATTATTATACCGTTACACAGACCAAGAAGATATTTTAATCGGTTCTCCAATTGCTAACCGCAACCGTCCAGAATTAGAAGAGATGCTGGGTTTATTTGTTAATACTTTGGTGTTACGTAATAATCTTAGTGGTAATCCTAGTTTTCGTGAACTTTTACATCGAGTACGGGAGGTGACTCTAGATGCTTATGCACATCAAGATTTACCTTTTGAGATGATTGTAGAAGAATTACAACCCGAACGGGATTTAAGCAGAAACCCACTTTATGAAGTAATGTTTGTCCTGCAAAATACTCCTAGTTCTGTTCAGGAAGTGTCTGGTTTAACTTTACGTACTTTGGAGTTTGATAGCGGGACTGCTCAACTAGATATTTTCCTATCAATGTCTGAATCAGAAGAGGGATTAACAGGTTGTTTAGAATACAACACAGATATTTTTGATACAACAACAATCACCCAATTTACTAACAATTTTCAAACCTTATTAGAAAATATAGTCGCAAATCCAGAGCAGTATCTAAATGAATTATCGATACTTAGTGGTTTTGAACAAAAAGAATTATTATTTCAGCTAAACCAAACTCATGCAGACTATCCTCAAGACATATTTCTGCATCAATTATTTGAGCAGCAAGTTAAACTAACACCTGATTATATAGCATTAATTAGTAATTTTGAAGAAATAACTTACCTTCAACTTAACCATAGAGTTAATCAACTAGCGCATTATTTACAAAAAAAGGGTGTAACAAAAGAAACTTTAGTTGCTCTATGTTTGGAACGCGATCTAGACATGGTTGTGGGGATTTTAGCTATTCTCAAAGCTGGTGGTGCGTACATTCCCCTTGATCCAAGTTACCCGGTGGAACGTTTAAATTTCATGCTGTCTGATTCCCAAGCATCACTATTAATTAGTAAGCAAGAAATTTTAGAACAACTATCATTATTTGCGGCTAAAACTGTTTGCTTGGATATCCACAAAGAAGAAATTGCACAAGAAAGCTTGGAAAATCCCATTAATCTATCTTCCTCAGATAATCTCGCTTATATTATCTATACTTCTGGGTCAACTGGAACACCCAAAGGTGTTCTTGGTACGCATCGCGGTACAGTAAACGGCTTACACTGGTTATGGAAAACCTATCCTTTTAGCGAGGGAGAAGTTTGCTGTCAGAAAACAGCTATTAGTTTTGTCGATTCTGTCTGGGAAATTTTTGCCCCTTTATTGCAAGGAATTCCGACAGTAATTATTAGCAATGCGACTGTACTAGACCCACAATTATTTATAGAATCTCTAGTACAATATAAAGTTTCTCGGATTATACTTGTACCTTCGTTACTCCGACTACTTTTAGATAATTATAGTCATCTAGTTAAGAAGTTAAAGCATCTAAAATTCTGGATAACTAGCGGGGAAGCATTATCGGTTAAATTAGTTCAAACTTTCCAAGAACTTATACCCGAAGCAAAACTAATTAACCTTTATGGCTCATCGGAAGTTTCCGCCAATGCAACTTACTACAATACTAGTTTATTACCAGAACAAGCCTCCAGTGTGCCCATTGGTCATCCAATAAATAATACTCAAGTTTATGTATTGAATCGTGATTTACAACCAACACCCATAGGAGTAGTTGGAGAACTTTATATTGGTGGTGATGGGTTAGCAAAGGGTTATTTACATCGCACAGAATTAACCCAAGAAAGATTCATTGATAATCCTTTTATGCCTGGAAGTAAACTTTATAAAACAGGCGATTTAGTTCGATATCTCCGAGATGGTAATCTTGAATATTTGGGTCGCCGTGATGAGCAAGTAAAAATCAGGGGTTTTCGAGTAGAATTAGGTGAAATCGCAACTGCGATCGCACAGCATCCAAATGCACGAGAATCTGTTGTAATTGCTAGCAATGATAATCAAGATAATCCCCGCTTGATTGCCTATGTTGTCACAGATAAGCAGGATATCAACACAGAATTATTACCCTATTTGCAACAGAAGCTGCCCAATTACATGTTGCCATCTGCTTTTATCGTACTTGAGAAGCTTCCACTTACACCTAATGGCAAAGTAGATAAGCGTGCATTGCCAAATAGTGAGGTTATCCAATCAAATATAAATAAAGCCTTTATTGCTCCCCAAAATTTTACAGAATTAGCTTTAGCGAAAATTTGGGAAAATCTTCTTAATACTAATCCTATTGGAGTTACAGATAACTTCTTTGACTTAGGTGGGCACTCATTTTTAGCTGTTCGCTTAATGGCTCAAATTTATGATAAATTTGAACATAATCTTCCCCTGTCTACTCTTTTTGAAAACCCAACAATTGAAAAACTCGCTGTAATTGTTAGTCGCCCATCTCACCAAAGTTCTAATTCACATCTAGTAGCAATTAACTCTTCTGGTGACAAGATACCTTTCTTCTGTATGCATGGTGCTGGTGGAGATATTAGTTCATACTTCAAATTATCCAGAATACTAGGCGAAGAATATCCATTTTATGGATTAGAACATGGTCCAGACCCAGAAAAACCTAAAATTATTTCAGTAGAGGAAACAGCATCTCGCTATCTACAAGAAATTCGTCAAGTACAACCAAATGGGCCTTATCTTTTAGGTGGTCATTGTTACGGTGGTGTACTTGCTTTTGAAATGTCACAGCAACTACAAAAACAAGATCAAACAGTAGGTTTAGTAGCTATCATCGATGCCATGTTACCAGAGACAACCATTGAATCAACAAATGATGATGATGCGAAGTTCTTGCTGCGGATCGCTCAAGAAATTAAAATAGAGAATGACATAGATTTTGTTGTTCCATTTGATGAACTTCGAGGGTTGTCTCTGGATGAGCAACTGAATTTGCTAAACAAAAAAGCCAACTTTATTTTTTCTGATGTAGAGCTTAAGGATTTTCTTCGTCATTACCAACTTTTTAAAGCCAATGTCCAAGCTACACGAGATTATGTCCCGCAGATTTATCCCTTTTCCTTAACTGTCTTTCGCGCTCAAGAAGAAATTATCCATGATTTTGATAATCTCGAATGGAGTACTGATGACTTCTTTCTAGGTTGGGATAAATATTCTACTGAAGCGACTCAGGTTGAAGTTCCAGGAAATCATTTCTCAATGCTATTTGAACCTCATATTCATGAATTAGCTAAACAATTAAAAATATGTATTGACCATTCTATCCATAGTTTAAATATGCAATAGGAGTTAAAAAATCTGATGCAACTACCTCCTGGACCGAAAACTCCTTCTTGGTTACTACTGCTACAATTTAAGGCTGATATCTTTGGCTATATGGATACTATTTCCAGACGTTACGGTGACATTGTGACTTTAATGTTTGGTTCTACACCAACAGTTTATGTTAGTCATCCTTTAGGGATAAAAGAGATTTTTACTAATACCAAGGAAATTGTCGCAAGAGGCGCATTAAACCAAGAAGGTTTCGCCTTATTTGCAGGAGAGCAAGGTATTCTTCAATTGGATGGAGCGCGTCATAAACATCGGCGTAAGTTGTTAATGTCTGCTTTTCACGGTGCGCGGATGCAAGCTTGTGGGCAACGTATCTGTGAACTAACAGAAAAAATCATGAGTTTACAGGCAATTGGAAAACCTTTTCTTGCCTACTCAACTATAGAAGATATTACCCTGGCAGTAGGCATAGAAATTGTCATGGGGTTGTGTGAAGGAGCGCGCTATGACAGAATTAAACGCTTATTTGCACTGTTTGAAGTAACCGAAAAACTTTCCTTTTGGAGATGGAATTTCGGAGGGCAGAGTCGGGAAAAATATTTGCTTTACCTCCAACAAGAGCTTTTGCAAATACTAGATGCTGAAGTTCAAGAACGCCGCCAGCAAGCAGATCCATCTCGTACAGATATGCTTTCGGAATTAGTATTAGCAACGGATGAGACAGGTGAGCCGATCACTGATGAGGAAATACGAGATTTATTAATTTCACCCATCGGAGCGGCTCAAGGAGCTTCAGCAACTGCGATCGCTTGGGCTTTATACTGGATTCACCATTTACCTCATGTTCGCGATCGTCTGCTCGAAGAACTGAATGCCCTTGGCGAAAACCCAGATATCACAAGCATCTTGGCATTACCTTATCTCAATGCTGTTTGCAACGAAGTTTTACGAATTTACCCAACTCAACTTTTTACATTTCCCAGGATAGTAGAGTCTCCTGTTGAAATAATGGGCTATAGGTTAAATCCGGAAACAATATTGATTGCCAATATTTATTCTACACATCAGCGTGAAGATTTATACCCACAGCCAAAACAATTTAAGCCAGAGCGGTTTCTGGAAAGGCAGTTTTCTACATACGAATTTTTGCCCTTTGGTGGTGGTTCTCGTGTTTGTATCGCCGGAACTTTTGCTCTATTTGAAATGAAATTAGTATTGGCAACAATTCTTTCACACTATCAGTTAAAACTCAATAAAAAACAAGTAGAAAAACCAAAATTTGATGGTCTTCTTTGTTATCCTGCCTCTGGAATTAAGATGATTATGCAGGATCGGTATCATCATAAAGGATAATCAAAATCATTAGTAATTGGGTCATAGATTCAGTATTAAAGTAAATAAAAAACAATCACAGTAACTTTTTTGACTTTAGCTATTAGATTAACGACATATGGAGAGATTAGGTATGATTAAGAGTAATAAAGGCGCAGTCGTCATCACAGGAACATCCACAGGTCTTGGTCGAGAAATTGCACTTTTTCTTGACAAAACAGGATATCAAGTTTTTGCAGGAGTCCGCACAGAAAAAGATGCAGAGTCGCTCAAAGAAGCTGCATCTGGTAATTTAATTCCAATCATCATGGATATTACTAAAGAAGAACAAATTCGTTCTGCATCTGAGTTGGTTTCCTTAGCAGTCGGAGATGAAGGACTTTTAGCATTAGTGAACAATGCAACTGCAATAGTATTTGGACCTTTAGAATGTGTTCCCATAGAAGACGTAAGAGAAAATTTTGAAGTCGGTATTATTGGACAAATTGCTGTTACTCAAGCATTTTTACCAATGCTGCGAAAAGCTAAAGGGAGAGTAATAAATATTAGTTCCGAATGTGGTAGAATCGCTGATCCATATTTCGGACTTTTATGTGCTGCTAAATTTGCACTTGAATCATTTACAGATTCTTTGCGAATGGAATTATATTCTTCTAATGTCAAGGTCGTATCTATATTTCCCGACCAATTAAAAACAGATGTTTCTAAAAAAGTCGAAGCCAGCTATGAAAAGACATTTGCGAATATGTCCCCAGAAGCAAAAGCTATTTATGATAAAAATTCGAGAATTTATATTCAACAAACTGTCGCAGGACATATGAGTGGTATGTCTTGTGAAAAAATTGCGAATATTATTTTAAATTCCTTAGAAGACAAGAACCCAAAAAGGCAATATTTCGGCTATTCGACTTCATCAATCTTTTGGTCATCTTTGACATCTCTTTTGAAAAGGTTACTTCCACACCAGTATTTTTACGATCTTTATTTTAATATTTACTATGGTCATTTGAAGTAGGTGTTATCAGGAAACACTAAATTAATCGCAACTTACCCCTGAATTGGATTTGTGGGTGGGGCAAAATTATGTCTATGGTTTTCATTTAAAGTAAGATCAAAATGTAGATAATTAGTAATTAGATAGGTGAAAAAATGGCAACAATGGGAAAATACTGCAAGGCATATCTAGTCAAAACCCTGTGTCAATTTGACCAATGGCAGGAAAATTTAGAAAAGACAACAATAGCAAAGGAGCAGGTAGATGTTAAAGAAGTTGAAGCGAATAGGGTGTTGAATGATGATGATTTTTTATACTTACAAGGAAATTATGTAGTCACAGAAGGGATTTTTAAGGATGAGAATATCATATTTAATAATGTAACATCTGAATGGAAAGAGTTTTGCCACAAAACTGTGGGCTTCGAGATTCCTGTTTATGAAACTGTGCAAATGCAAACATCTGAAAGTCAAAATAAAAGTAATTTTTAGTTTGGAGATAATTTCATGAATGAGTTAGTACAAAGATTATCAAAAGGAGAACATCCTGTAGAGGCTAGTTTGCGACCTGAGAAAACAGCCGCAGCGTTTAAGGAAAGTATCGACCGAGGATATGTGCATATCAAATTCACAAATACCCAGGGTGGTACTGATTTAGGCATTAAACTCGATTCAGAAGCTTCTAATTTCAATGATGCTGACTTTGAGCATCAAAAAGGGAAAGTTCATCTGGTAGGGGAACTGACACTTAACTATGTCCAAGTTAAATGTATTGCGGATATTGACCTAACAACTTTAGACGGTAAGGGGCATTTAAAACCCTTAGAAGCATAGAAAATTTTTCCAATATTCAAAGATTAGAGAGGTAAGTTATGTATCAAGATGACAAGGAAGATACGACAATTTACAAAGTGGTAGTTAATCACGAAGAACAATATTCCATTTGGTCATTCGAGCGTGAAAATCCTCTGGGTTGGAAAGATGCTGGAAAAAGTGGACTCAAACAAGAATGTTTAGATTATATTAAGGAAGTTTGGACAGATATGAGACCACTCAGTCTACGAAAAAAAATGCAGGAAAAAGTTGGGAATATCCAATAGACAATGTGTATAAAAATTGGGTTTTGGGTATATTTTGCATTTCGATTTATCCAGAGAAATCATATTTTGCTTCTGCAACCTGAAATTTATTTAGCTTAGTGATACTTGCTTAAAACGGAGAATTTATATGGTGATTTCCTCAGATAAAAAGCCACGAGTATGGTTTATTACTGGTTGTTCAAGTGGTTTTGGTCGAGCTTTAGCAGAAACAGTACTTGAACAGGGTGAAACAGTAGTGCTAACGGCACGAAATCCTCAGCAGATAAAAGATTTAGCTGCAAGCTTTCCGGATCGTACATTAGCGGTGCAACTTGATGTAACAAAACCAGAAGAAGTAAGAGAAGCAGTAAAACAGGCGATCGCCAACTTCGGTCGCATTGATGTACTTGTCAATAATGCAGGGTGTGAGGTTGCTGGAGTAATTGAAGAAGTTCCCGATAAAGAAGTTCGTCGTGAGTTTGAAACAAACTTTTTTGGTGTCTTAGAAGTTCTTAGAGCAGTATTACCTCATATGCGACAGCAACGCAGTGGTCATATTCTGAATTTCTCGTCAATTGCATGTTTTGATGCTGGTGCTGGTGGAGGGATTTATAGCAGTAGCAAACTTGCACTAGAGGGAATTTCTGGTTCGCTGGCTAATGAAGTAGCACCTTTTGGCATCAAAGTCACAATTGTTGAACCTGGTTGGTTCCGTACAGATTTCTTCAGACGCTCCTATGTCTTAACCGACACCCAAATAGAAGATTACAAGCCGTTGATTAATGAAATACGTCAGCAGATAATCCCCGTACAGGAAATGAAAGATATGGCTCCAGGCGACCCAAGGAAAGCGGCCCTGGCAATGATAAAAGTGGTTGATAGCGATAACCCACCAATCAGATTGGCTCTGGGAGCCGATACGGTAGAAACTGTTGAAGGTGCACTAGAATTTATGAAATCAGAATTAGATGCTTGGAGGGAAGTGTCTATGAGTACTGATTTTGACGAGGTTGCAGCAGAAAAAATCGAAGTTCCCAGCTAGCTGATACTATAAAGCCAGAGATAGGCGCGTTAGTCTATATCTTTACTACCATGCTGATTTTGACACAGCAAAACATGTAGTATAGCTTGGCACTTTGCGCCTAAATAGCTCATTCCCACTGCCCATTTTATAGCTAGATTAATTTTTGCGGTTGCTCTAATGTAACCGCAAAAATTGAACTGATGAAAGAAACATTATGAAAACCGCACATCAATTGAATTCATGGATTACCTGTCCTAAACCCAATCCTCAAGCTGGCTTGCGATTATTTTGCTTTCCCTATGCAGGTGGTAGCTCTTTAATTTTTCGTACATGGGCTTCGAGCTTACCCCAAAATATAGAAGTTTGTCCTGTGGAACTTCCTGGAAGAGGAGGACAGATGAAATCATCTCCATTTACGCAAATGGAACCTTTAGTTAGGGCGATCGCTCCCATCATGCTCCCATATTTTAGACAAACCATTCGCTTTTTTCGGGCATAGTATGGGTGGATTGCTCAGTTTTGAATTGACTCATCATCTTCGTAAAGAGTATGCTCAACAAGCATCTCATCTATTTATTTCTGCTTGTCGCGCTCCCCAAATCCCCTCACGCAAACCACCTATCCACGCACTTCCGGAAACTGAATTTATACAAGAGCTTCACCGTCTCAATGGTACACCTGCTTCCGTGCTGGAAAATAGCGAGTTAATGCAACTACTTATCCCCCTCCTACGGGCAGATTTTGCAGTCCTCGAAACCTATACTTATACTCAACAGCTACCACTTGAATGTCCAATCACAGCTTTCGGTGGACTAAAAGACCAAGAAGTAAATATCCAAGAGCTAGAAGGGTGGCGATCGCAAACCCAAAATTCTTTCCAACTGGAAATGTGTTCCGGAGATCATTTTTTTATCAATTCAGCCCAATCTCTTTTACTGGAAAATTTATCCAAATATTTGAGAAATACTGTTTTACATAGTTGATGAATAATATTGCTACTTTGTGGTCAAAGCCACCAAAAAATTTGGCAATCTCGAATCAAGAAGTTCATATTTGGCGTATTTTCATAGATATAGATAGTCCAATCATTAAAACTTACTTGCCGATTTTAAGCATTGATGAGCAAGAAAAAGCTAATCGTTTTCGTTTTCCAAAAGACCGGAACAGGTTTATAACTGTCCGTAGCGTATTGAGGAAAATTCTTGGTTATTATATCGAGAAAAATCCTAGAGAATTAAAGTTTGATTTCAATCAATATGGAAAACCATTTCTAAACCGAAATTCATCAACAACTGCAATTAAATTTAATGTATCTCATTCACATGAAATTGCCTTAATCGCAGTAAATCAAGATTTTGATATTGGTGTAGATGTTGAATATATCCACACCAATTTTGACTTTGAGGGAATAGTTGAAAGATTCTTTTCTGCAAATGAAAAAAATGTTTGGCGTTCGCTACCTAATTATCATAAGGTAGAAGCTTTTTTTAATTGCTGGACAAGAAAGGAGGCTTTTATTAAAGCGAAAGGGAAAGGGCTTTCTTTACCGTTAAATGAGTTTGATGTCTCTTTCAAACCAGGAGAACCAGCATCGTTGCTAAATACAGCCTGGGACAAAAAGGAGGTTGATGATTGGTCTGTTGAAGAAATAAAACCTGCTTACGGTTACGTTGGTGCATTGGCAGTTGAAGCGAGTAATCTTGAGGTGAAATTTTGGCAATGGTCTGATAACTGTTTTCTCTAATACATCAGTAAATCAGAACAATAACCATATCATATCTATGATATGGTTATCCAAAAGCAAAACCATTAATTTAGGACTCAAATAATATTAATGTCAAAACAATCAACCAACAGCAGTTTACGTAATTTCTTGATTATATGGCTAGGTCAACTGGTTTCTGGCATTGGTAGCCAAATGACCGGCATTGCTTTGGAAATCTGGGCATGGTCAATTACTGGTAAAGCAACAACTCTCGCACTGGTCGCCTTTTTTAGTTTACTTCCTAGTATTATTATTACCCCTATTAGTGGTGTAGTTGTAGACCGTTTTAATCGGAAATTATTGATGATGCTAGGTGACACTGTTGCCGTTCTCACAACAATTGTTCTCCTCTTTTTATATATCAATAACTATTTACAAATTTGGCATATTTATGTAGCAGCAGCTTTTGTCGGTACTTTTGGTCAATTTCAATATCTTGCATATTCCGCATCAGTATCATTAATGATACCTAAGCAACACTACGATCGCGCTAGTAGCCTTGAATTTTTATCTAGTCATAGTGCAATTATTATCGCACCTGCTTTAGCAGGATATTTTTATAAATTGATTGGTCTAGTTGGTATTTGGTTAATTGATATTTCCACTTTTTTAGTCGCTATTTCCAGCATCTTTTTTATCCCGATACCTCAACCAGTGCAAACAGAAGAAAATCCAGACAACTTTTGGCAAGATGTCGGATATGGATTACGTTACTTAAATACCCACAAAAATCTTCTATTTCTGTTAGCAGCGAACTTATTATTTATGTTTGCCCACAATATTGGAGATTCACTTTATATACCAATGATTCTCTCACGTACAGGTAATGATACTCTTGTCTTGGGAAACTTAATCATAGCAGCAGGTTTTGGTGGTGTTACCGGAGCATTACTTGTTAATAAATGGGGGAATTTTCAAGATAAAGTTAGGGGTATTTTGTTGGGAATGATAGGTGTTGGTTTAACTAAAATAGTATTTGGTTTAGCTAGGACTATGTGGGTATGGATTCCTCCACAATTCTTGTGTTCTTTGAGTTTTACCATCAGTGGTAGTGCGGATAATGCGATTTGGTTAGCTAAAGTTGCTCCCAATGTACAAGGACGGGTTTTTGCTGCACGTTCTTTGCTTTTACAATTAGCTTCGGCTGCTTCGGTTTTGATTGCAGGACCATTAGCAGATAACCTCTTTATACCTGCATTTAGTCAGGGAGGTAGTCTTGTGGGTATCTTGGGAGGAATATTTGGGACTGGTGCTGGTGGGGGAATTGCGATGTTGTACGTAATTTGCGCGGTATGTATGTTTTTGGTCGGATTAGCTGGATTTAATTTTCCATTACTACTAAATTTGGAAAAGACTGTACCTGACCATGACGAGGTTGCGGTTTAGTCAGCTTGCAAATAACCAAGACATAAAAGTTATACCGATTTCAAAAATCTTTGCAACACATCCAGAATAGAATACGCGATATATCGCATCTCTACAAAATACATCTGTCGCATTCTTTTTTCAAATTGGTATTAATTTATGAAATCTCAATTTTTTGCGAATATTCCCCGCAGTGTCTGGATTTTGGGCTTTGTCAGCTTATTGACAGATGTTAGTACCAAGATGATTGATTCAATTTTGCCGTTGTTCTTAGTTTCCACACTGGGAGCAAATTTGTTGACTGTTGGTTTAATTGAAGGAATCGCTGAATCAACGGCTTCTGTATTGAAAGTCTTTTCGGGAATTCTAAGCGATTATTGGGGACAACGCAAACAACTTGCGGTGCTTGGTTATGGTTTATCAACCATAGTTAAACCTTTATTTGCTTTAGCTACAAGTCCTGTTTGGGTATTAATTGCTCGGTTCGGAGACAGATTTGGTAAGGGAATTCGCGTAGCCCCGCGTGATGCATTAGTAGCCGATATTACTGATAAGACTAATTTAGGAGCTGCTTATGGTTTGCGTCAGTCTCTTGATACTATAGGTGCATTCACTGGACCTATAGTTGCATTTATCTTAATGTCACTTTCGGGGAAAAACTTTCAGTTAGTTTTCTGGGTAGCATTAATACCAGGTGTTTTAGCTATTATTTTGCTGGCTGGTTTTATCAAAGAACCAAAGACTGAATCTAAACAGATACAAAAAAATCTTCTACGTTGGGATACTTTAAAGAGTCTGGGTAAAGAATATTGGATATTAGTTACAGTGGCATTGCTGTTTAATTTAGGTAACTCCAGCGATGCTTTTTTATTGCTCCAAGCACAGCAAGTTGGTATATCTCCTACCTTCGTGCCTCTGACAATAGTTGTAACGAATATTACTTACTTTTTGAGTGCCTATCCAGTCGGATTACTCTCTGACCGGATTGGAAGATTGAGGCTGTTGGTGGGTGGCTTTTTATTATATGCTTTGACATACTTGGGCTTTGCCTTTACTTCTGCTTCTTGGCAAATATGGGTGCTGTTTGCATTGTATGGATTGTATCAGGGTATGAACAAGGGTATATTCTCGGCGATGGTAGCAGAAAAAGTACCAGCAAATTTGCGTGGTACTGCTTTTGGGTTTATTAATTTGGCTACTGGCATAGCGCTTTTAATTGCTAATATTTTGACTGGTAGCCTGTGGCAATTAATTAGTCCACAAGTGGCTTTTATTACAGGGAGTGTTTTTGCTGTTGTGGCGATCGCAATTTTGTTAACAAAAATAAACAATCCCCAGACTTAAGCAAAACAATCTGGGGATTTTCATTTAAAACACTTTACGTTCCTCTAAATGGGCTGTAATTTCTTCTCGCTTTCGCCAAACCGAACGCAGTTTTTTCTCAGCAAACATTTGCAATTGGTCGCCAACATGACGGGAACCCGGTTGGGAAGAGTTACCATAACTCATTAGTGCCATTGCTTTAACTGGGTTAGAAAACTCAATTGCAGCAACGTAAGAATCACCAGCGAAAGGTTGAAATTTACCGTTTTCCGCAGAAATAAAGTCAACGACACGGAATATTCCTAACTCTCCGGAACCACCATTACCAGGTAAGTCCACATTCCCATATTTCAACCGGAAAACCTCTCCCCAAGGAACATCTAAATTTCCATAAGCTTTCTCTACTTTTGCAGCTGCGGTTTCTAGTAACTTCACAGCATCTTGGGGATTTGCTAATCCATCGGGTGTAATCCGGGGTGAATTTTCACTCCAAGGTTTACTAAAAGTCTTATCGAAGTCTAGCTCTTGTGCCCAAGCAGCAAATAATACTGCTCCTTTGCTATCTGCATTCGCTTGTCTATCCCACTTTTCTAAGATAGTTGCTGCTTTTTTTCCCAATTCACCACCATACTTTTTTGCAGCAGGAATTAAATCATCTAGAATCCTTTCTGCAAATTCCATCCTTGTTGAATGCTTATATTGAATCATTTCATCCAAGGTGATTTTTTTATCTTCATCCAGCATTCTTGCGGAACTCTGCGCTCGGAAATCCATGAAACGCGGTGCTATATAGGGCGGATATTTATCTGCTTTAATTGCTGATGGGAAAGTAGTTGTCCAAGGTGGGTCATTAGTATTTTGTAACCAACCACTTGGAGGGTCAATCACACGGGGTAAATCTTGATAAGGGTGAATTTTTGTCCATAGGGTTTTGGATGTATTCCCTGGAATAATACCTTGCCAATACTCAAAATCCCCTTGCTGACGCACTGGAACTTGACCGTTAAATAGATGCATAATATGCCCTTTTCTATCGGCATACATCACCGTAAACATCGGTAGTTGCAAACGTTGGAGTGCTTTTTCAAATTGTGCCAGATTCTGCGATCGCGCCATATCCCACCATTGTTCTAATACACCTGGTTTGTCAAGACCGACAACACGTAATGCGATCACTTTCCCATCTTTTTCTGAGACAATCGGTCCGTGTACAGAACTTTTGATAAGCAATGGTTGCTCACTTACTGTCCCATCTTTTTGTTTTACCTTCAAAGAAACTGTTTTTGTTTCCAAAGGACGAACTTTACCATCAAAACGATAGCTATCACCAATTAGTTCTAATTGATAAGCATCCCACCCATCATGGGTATTAACGGTATGAGTCCAACCCAAATTATCGTTGAAAGCAATATTTAAAACCGGAATACCCACCAACGATGCACCATAAGCATCAATACCTGGTGCAGTAATTTGCGCCTCATACCACAAGTACAAATCAGACCAAGGAAGATGGGGATTCGCCAACAACATAGCATTCCCAGACTCTGAACGAGAGGGTGCGATCGCCCATCCATTAGAACCTGCTTTAGACTCCGGTGTACTCACACCTGCAACTTGTTCTGGACTGACTACGAATGTAAAATTGAGTACTCTTTGCAGATGGGCAAGTATATCTTCTCCTGTGACTGGTAAGACAATTTCAATAGCATCATCAATCGCTTGCGGATTTTCTTTGACGTAAGTATTTACACCCTCTGCAAAAGCATCCAAATAACTGCGAAAAGATGAATTCTGCGCCTGATACCAAGAGCGAGCGCGTTCCGGTACTCCCATTGTCAACACCCAACGGTCAGAGTCAGTATATTCTTCTCCCCAATATTCAGCAGCACGTCCTCTTGCCTGTCCGTAAAGACGTAAAAGTAAGTTTCCATGACTTTGCATTTGTGCCCATCCAAAGGCACGGAAAGCACTTGCGGTATCCTTGGCGTAAATATGGGGTATTCCATAGGTATCCCACAATATTTCCGTACTTCTTATTGCTGGAGAACCTAGAGTTTGGCATCCTAGAATTAATGCCAGTAACAGACTGAGTGTAAATGGGGGAATTCGATTCTGATTTTTTTTCAAAACTCTGATTATGTTGAGTTTGTTGAAATCAGGCAAAATACGAATGATAGTAATTAACTGCGAAGAGCTAATAAACATTGGTTTTGGTTGATTTATGATACTTTGAAAAAGCTACAGATGTGCAACATAGGACATCTATTAATAAGGCACACAAAATTTATGACTTGAAAGCCTTGCGTTAAGCAACACTTTCATTCTCAATAGATACTAACAGTAATTTATATCAATTAATTTTAATTTCTCTCAATAAAAATATAAATCAATACGGAAATATATAAAATTGCAGTAATTAAGTTATACAAATCACAAATAAAATTGACATAAATACGAGTAATTATTTCTATATGCTTAACTAAAAGCAATAAAATGATAAAATTTCAGTAGTATTTAACACACTGAGTTACTTTGATTGCAGCATTAGCGTAACGGCTCCTCCGGTGCATCACATTCTACTTTAAGCATCCTCGTTATGTTCTCAACTATACCCATTTATTCACAGTAATATATTTTCTTGGAAAACTCCAGTTATTAAAATAGATGAGCTTTAAATGCACAAACTTACCTTTCATTGACGATCGCGATCGCTTGTTCGGGAGACAAGCCAACACAAGCTGCAAGTTCTTCTAATGCAACTCGTTCACGGGTGTTAGCACCGAGCATTTCTGTTGCTGCTGTCACATAATCAGAATTATCGATCTGATGTATATTTGCTTCCGTGCTAGTTCTCGCAGGAATACTGGTGACAGTTGCATGGGTAAACTTTTTCATTTTATGGGTGGCAATTTGCGTGGCTTGACGAGCTTGCAGATAAGCAAGATAGTATTGCACAACAGCCACTCTTTTTTGCTTTTTGGCTTCTTGCCAACGGGCTACGACAATCGGTTGTTGTGTGAAGGTATTTATGAGTTTGATGGGATCGATAGTGATAGTTGCAGATAAACTATTTTCGTTTTCAGATGAAGGGCTGGATGATATATACTTGCGATTCGTTAGAGAAGGTAATATTTCAATAGTGACAACATCTGTAAAAGCATTTAATCCCATCCCGGCTTTTGTCTCCCGAACTTGGGCTGAATTACCTTGAGCGATCGCAACTAACTGCTCGATAATTTTCATATCCCGTTGACTAATCTGGGTTTGCAATGGTTCCAAGACTTTAGTTGGATGAAGATTCTGTTCTGATGCATTGACGGATTGCAGAGTGCGTTCACGTATGCTTTTAGCATTGCCGGAGACTAGTGGCTCCGCAGGAGTATCGCATATCCCCAAACAACTAATACCAACAAATATTGTCGCCAGAGTAATGTAATGAATTTGTCTTGATAGCATTGTGTATATAATTGTGCGATCTGCTTGCTGTGACAGTTCACCCAACAGGATAGAACTAGATAAAAATCTTTCTTGTTAACGAATCAAAACAAACGTACCAATTAAAATCAAACCAGTTCCCAAGAATACTTTCAGCGTTAGTGGTTCCTTGAGAAAAAGTAACGAAAAAATTAGTACCAAAACCAAACTTAATTTGTCCAAAGGTGCAACTAAAGAAGCCTTTCCCACTTGTAAAGCGCGAAAGTAAAACAACCAAGATAAACCAGTTGACAACCCAGAGAAGACGAGAAACAATAAGGTTTTGGGAGTTATTGTTAAAAGCGTGTCGAATTGCCCTCTAACTAAAACCCAACTCCAAACCATCACCAAAATAACTAGAGTACGGATTGCGGTTGCTAAATTGGGGTTGATTGCTTCGACTCCAATTTTGGCAAAAATAGTCGTCAATGCAGCAAAAAATGCCGATAAAAGGGCATAAAAGACACTATTGCTTTCATCATTCAACATTCAATGTCCCTCAACAGATAAGTATTTATTGAGAAATAATATCACTATTTCCCTGTGGTTAAATCTACATATTCAGAATAACTCAACGGCAGGTAAAGCCTTCTCACCTACTACCCTCACCCACTCGGTATTCGCATCAATATTGGTAACTGTAATTTCTGTAATTCCCGCAAGGGGTTTTTCCGATTTTAACGTGAAAGCATCACTGTTATTTGAACCATAATTTGTCCAAATGGTCACGATATACTTCATAACCATAACCGGGTAGGACAAGATATGATTCAAAAGGCTTGTTGCGAATTAAGCTAAAAAATTGGCTAAAAACATTGTCAATCAAGACGTTCAGCGATTTACAAGCGTGAATGGGTGCAAGCCTTATCTTGTAAGCTTTTCAGCCGTTTCAAATTTTATTACACAACAAGTCTAAAGTTATAAATTGAATTTTAAGCCGTTCGCAGTATAGCAATGACTGTAAATATTTCTGCTCGCTCATCTACTTATCAAGTTCTTCCCTTCCTGCCAATGGGAACACACATCGGTGTTCCGGAAACTGGATCGGGGAAAACTCGACATTCCAAACCAAAAACTTCTTTTACCATTTCTTCCGTCATCACCAATTCAGGTTCCCCAGTTGCAAAAACTTGACCTTCTTTGACTGCAACTAAATAGTCAGCATAGCGACAAGCTTGATTTAAATCATGCAACACCATCACCAAAGTTCGTCCCTGATTTTGATTTAATTCCCACAGTAAATCTAACACCTCAATTTGATGTGCCAAATCTAAAAAAGTTGTGGGTTCATCTAATAGTAAAATATCAGTATCCTGCGCTAAAGACATCGCAATCCAAGCCCGTTGTCTCTGTCCACCAGAAAGAGTGTCTAATTCCCTTTCTGCAAGTTCTTTCATCCGAGTAATTTCTAATGCAATATCTACTAATCTTTCATCTTCCTTCGTCCATTGTTGCAGCCAATTTTGGTAAGGAAAACGACCACATACAACTAAATCTTTCACAGTCAATCCTTCCGGGGGAACAGGTCCCTGGGTGAGAATTCCTAATTTTTTAGCAATGTCTTTTGTGGATATTTTGAAAATATCTGCTGCATCGAGATAAACGCTACCTTTATTAGGTTTGAGCAATCTTGCCAATCCCCGTAGCAGGGTAGATTTACCGCAGCCATTCGCACCGACTAAAGCGGTAATTTGTCCTTTAGATATCGTTAAATCTAAACTTTTAATGATTGTTGCCCCGTCGTATCCTAAAGTTAAATTACGGGTTTCGATTTGAGAGTGTTCGCGGGTATTTAATTGCATTTTTTAGAGATTTAGTAATTAATAAACTGAGCTTTGGAGATACATTTTCATGAGATTTTTAGGAAAATATTTGTAGCAATAAGACATGAACAATTATGTATTCATGTATTATTAAATACCTTATCAAACATCACGAAAGTATGATGAACTGGTGCAAAAATAAAAGGCTTAGTATTTTCATATTTTTCTCTATTACCTATTAATGCCTTTTCTTTGAGAATTATTTCTACAATTTTCACACCTTCAATAGTATTCAAGTATTGAGATTTATTCTTACTTATCTTTAGATCACTCTAACGATAATTAGTAGCTTTAAGCAATAAGACAAACATGATTAAAACTTATAATAATACTATTTGTGATAAGAATATATAATCTAAGCTAAATGTCTTTATTACGATGTAAGAGGGATGTCATCGCCCAATACCTGACGGGTTTGATATCAAGACTGTATCTGTTGCTAAAAAAGTTGATGGTTATTATTTAAATCTTGTTTGACAATATTATCAATAATGATAATATTACTGTTAACGATAACATTCATTTCTCTAAAACTTTGAGTGGTAGCAAAGCAGACCTAATTCTCCATCCTGTGCGATTAAAAATCCTTCAAGCTTTTGTGGGCGATCGCCATCTTTCAGCACGACAGTTGTGCGAAATACTACCTAATATCCCTCAAGCAACGTTGTATCGTCATTTCCAAAAGCTTGTACAGGCAGAACTCCTAACTGTTATAGCAGAACATCCCATTAGGGGTACTGTTGAAAAATTTTACAGTCTACAAGAGCAAAACACTGAGCTTTTACCAGAAGAACTAGCCGCCTTAACAGGTGCAGATCATCAACGCCATTTCACAGCCTTTGTCGTTAGCTTGTTGACTGAGTTTGAAGCGTATTTACAACGGGATGAGATTGATATTGTCAAAGATGGAGTTGGCTATCGTCAGATAGCACTGCATTTGAGTGATGAGGAACTGGCTGAGTTAACACAATCTCTCAATCAGGTACTAATGCAGTTTTTGCAGAAAAAACCCTCAAAGCAGAGGAAACGATTTTTGCTATCCAGTATCTTGATTCCAGGAGATTAATCTGATGTTGGTTTTAAAGCAGTTTGCAATTTTATTTACGTTAGGTAGTTGGGGAATTTTACTGCTGATTCCGTCCTTGATTCCCGTAATTCAAAAGCAGTTAGCTACCTTACCAACAGAAGTAGCCGCAGAAGTGCCACCTTTATCGATTGTACTGCTATTGCAAGGAATCCAAATCGCAGTTTTATTAGCGATCGCTGTTTTGATTGGTATCTTTTGTACTCCTGTGGTGGGATTGCGATCGCATTTAATTGAATATTGGGTATTTCATCCATCCAACCCGATATCCTGGATAAATGATGTGAAATGGGGTCTAGGTATTGGTACAGCAGCAACAGCTATAACCCTATCGATTCGCTTATTGCTAGAACCTGTATTACCAGAAGCATTGCGGGCTACCAATCAGCCCCAACCAAGTATTATGGATGCTATAACGGGGATGTTTTACGGTGGGATTACCGAAGAAATTTTGACGCGTTGGGGGTTGATGTCTGTTCTCGTCTGGTTAGGCTGGAAGCTCTTCAAGCAGGGGGTAGGATTGCCTACTCATGCAGTCTACCAGAGTGCGATCGTTTTAGCAGCAGTTGTTTTTGGGTTGTTGCATTTGCCGCTAATCTCTAGTCTTACACCGATTACAGGTTGGGTGATCGTTTACGCCATTCTGCTTAATGGTATAGTAGGCATTGCTTGTGGATGGCTATTTTGGCAATATTCTCTTGAAGCAGCAATGATAGCCCATGCCAGCTTTCATGTTTATGTCTTTGCCTTGAATGCTTTGCTGACAAAATTTATTTAAGTTGCCAAAAAGCTAAAAAATCCAATCAGCTTTCTCATCAGCTAAAATATCATCAAGATTGCCTTGAGATACAACCCTACCTGCTTTCATCACAATAATTTGATCAGCGCACAGCACTTTCACCTGCTATGAGGTAAACACATAATCTCATTCCAATATCCCCTTTAAAAGACTATCATCCATCAAATGTATAATTATTTTTGTACTACTACTGACTTTATTAAGTCACTTTTTCCGAGTTTGAACTAGTAAATATAGAAAATATGGCGCACCAATCACAGCAGTAACAATTCCACAGGGAATCTCTATCGGAGCAAATACAACCCTCCCTAATAAATCTGAAATAGCCACCATCATCGCTCCTATAATTCCTGCAACTGGCATCAAATTTTGATGATTTCCTCCGACTAATTGACGGGCAATATGGGGAGCAATTAACCCCACAAAACCAATTGTTCCCGCAGTTGCAACTGCCGCACCCGACAAAGCAGAACTAATTACTAATAATAAACCACGTTGCCATTCAATCCTACTACCTAATCCTTGGGCAATTTCATCTCCTAAATTTAAAGTATTTAATTCCCTAGCTTTGATTAAAGCTAAAGGAACAAATACAATCAACCAAGGTAGAAAAGCAAAAAGTTGTTCCCAAGTTCTTCCATACACACTTCCTGCTAACCAAACTAATGCTTGATTCACTTCATAAATTTGTCCAAACGTTATCATAAAGCTAGTACAAGCACCTGCAACGGCGGAAATCCCCACACCAATTAAAATTAATCTCACGGGGTGGGTTCCACTATTCCAGGCGAAAATGTAAATTAATAAGGAAGCAATTAAAGCACCAATAAAAGCTGATATTGGTAAAATTCCGGCGGGTAAATTAGGAAGCAAGATAATTACACTAACTGCTGCTAAACTTGCACCCGCATTAATCCCAATAATTCCAGGATCAGCGAGAGGATTTCTAGTTAAACCTTGCAGAATTGTACCGGAAATTGCCAGAGCAATACCAACTAAACATGCTGTTAATGTGCGCGGTAATCGTAGGGTATTGATAACAAATCCATAATCAGGATTTCCTGTTTCTATTCCTAATAAGGTTTGCAAAACAATAAGCGGTGGAGTCGGGTATTCACCAACAGAGGTACTGATTATAAATGTTGTGAAGGTAATAATTAAAATTACCAGTAAAACTGATGGAATTCGTCGGTGAAGACGAAAGGATATGGGTAAAAATTTAGAGCGGAAAATAATAGTATTATTCTTCACTTTGTACCTGAGTTTTCCTAAATCAATGCAGAACGATGTCTCAGCTAAGTCTATCAGCTAAAAATTATTGAGAATTTATGCTTTACTTTTTCACCTTGGTTTTGGCTAAATAAACGAAGAAAGGGGCACCGACTAAAGCTGTCATAATTCCTACCGGAACCTCTTGGGGTTGAATGATTAATCGAGCGAAAATATCAGATAATAAAAGTAATATGGCTCCAAATAATGCACTATAGGGAATAATCCAACGGTAATCCACACCCACCACAAATCGAACAATATGGGGAACCACTAAACCAATAAATCCGATCACACCAGCAACAGCAACCGCACTACCATCTAAGAGCAAAACAGAAATCAGCGCTATAACTTTCACCCAAGTAGTTTGCTGTCCTAAACCCTTGGCAATATCTTCCCCTAAACTCAAAATCGTCACTTGTCTGGAAATACCTAAAGCTAATATCATCCCCATACCCACATAAGGTAAAACCTGGACGATAATATCTGCATCCACACCTGCTAGGGAACCAGCTAACCAAAAGCGAATTTCTTGTAATGTGCGTTGACTGACGATTAAAATCCCAGAAGTCAATGAAGTAAGCAAGCTGCTAATTGCTGCCCCGGCAATGGTAAGATTTAGTGGTGTCGCCCCACCCCGTCCTAATGATGCGAGAAAGTAAACCCCCACAGCAGTGATACCAGCACCTAAAAATGCATACCAAATATAGCTACTGGGAGTAGATGCACCCATGAGAAAAATAGCCATGACGACGGAAACAGCTGCACCGGAACTCACCCCCAAAATACCAGGATCAGCAAGGGGATTGCGGGTTACTCCTTGCATTAACGCACCTGCTACCGATGTGGATGCACCTACTATCATTGCCAGAAGCGATCGCGGTAATCTGACGGTACGAATGATTAAATGTTCTCTGGAAGCATCAAAAGACAGAAATGATTGCAAAATCGCGTCTAGAGGAATTTTTGCAGCACCCAGAGTAACACTAAAAATTAGGCTAGTAAGTAGTACAAGCAAGGCTACCACTAAACCGATTATAAATAATCTTACCTGTTTAGAGTCTTTCGGTAGTGGCGAGGTCTCTTTTAGCATTTTTCAATTGGTGATCAGTAATAGAGCAACAAGTTTCAGACTGTTTACTCAGTTATATTGACTAGTTCGTAAAGACGAAATATTCAAAGAGGTGGAATTGCCAAATATCTACAATATAAAGATTCTCATAATATCATGTCAAATTACTTAATTAAGACTAAATTATCTACATTATAGATTTACATAATTGAGAAATAATTGCAATCATCTTGGTCAGCAATTCCAAATTCAGATTTTGACAACGGGTACAGTTTACCTTGAGGATAAAGGAGTATTTCTTCAGGGGCATAAAAATGGAGCCGATGGCACTGAGTTTTGGGGTAATGCTGGGATTTCTTCAACGAGCGATCGCTAAAATCAAAGACCCAAGGCTTGCTAGTAATGCGACCCGCTACAGCATCAAAGATACTATGCTGGCAGCTTTTTCAGTATTTTTCATGCAGTGCGAATCTTTTTTGGAACACCAGCGTCAAATGCATAGTCGTTGTGGGCAAGATAACGCCCAAAGCTTGTTTGGTTTGACGCAAATTCCCACCACACCTCAAATTCGCAATATTCTGGACGAAATCTCAGCAAGCGGATTATTTCAGGTATTTACATGGGTTTACCAGGCATTGCATCGGGATGGACACCTGTAGTAGGCGGTAAGACTGAGATTGCGTTTCAAAGATGGAGACCTTGAAAGTGTCATTATTGCCTGTTTGTAGTTTCCAAGCTCGTTGTAAGCCAACGTGAGTTCGACTGTTAGAAAAAGCCGAAAAGCTTGCTAGATATAAAGCGCGAGAAACAGGGCACTAAAGAGCGATCGCGAAGATTACGTGAGTTCAACAGAACTAAAAAATGGCAGGAGGTAGAGCAGGCAAATCTTTTGGGTAAATATCAATCGAAGGTTTTTTAGGCAAAGGCGAGATACAATGCTAGACATAGCCGAGACCCTTGTTTTTGTTAGATATTCTTAGTCTCGGCATTTTTTTGTGACTTTTTTGCCACTTCTCAATCAATCGTAGCGATCGCCTTTTTGTATGCTCAGTTAAGCAAATCCATACATAGCAAGCTTTTTGCGCTTTTCTATCCGTCGAACTCACGTTAATTCAAGCGCAGCTTCCCCGACGCTGAGGGAAGCGATCGCACTTGCTTGCAAGCGTTCACTAAGCGTACATTGCTGTAAACCCAGTAATACTTAAGTACTACGATTATAATAAATACTGTTGTATTGCATAACTCTGAATGCGCTAAAGTATTGCCAGGCAAGGCTTTTAGCCCAATACCCTGTTTGATGGTAGTTATTAAATGAAAGTTCCGTGCGATCGCAATGCCCTGTTAGCCTATATGCGATCGCGGTTATTTCCTCCCTTCCCCATCCCTCAGCATTTTCACCAACGACACGCTACCATAAGTGTAATTAACAGGCTGTATACAGACTTTTATACCAAAACCCTGTGTTACCAATGCCTCTAAACGAAATCATCAGCGCGATCGCAAGTTTTGCTAGTCCTATCCTCAAGGACAAAATTCAACGCAATGAGACTGTAATCAAGCTATTACAGCAGTTTAAGCTGAATCCTGAGCATCCTCCCAGTGATTTTAGTGGGGTTTATGCCTATGCGTTGGTGGAATATGGTGTTGGTAAACCCAGGCAATTGCTAGAAATTTTCCGTCACGAAGAGGTAAAACAGGCTTTTCGTAAGGCATTCGACCATAATAACCCTTCAATTTTGCTTTCGGAAGTCGATACATTTCTTGATAGTTATAGTTTAGGTGATGAAGTCCGGGATTTAGGGTTGGATGTGAGGCGAGAAGTAGCTGAGTTTGCCACTGTTTTTATTGAGGTTGCTAAACGTAGTCGTACTCCTGGTGATGTTTTGATGAGCCATCAACTCGGTTCATTACACAAACGTATTGCTAGTATTCAAGAGCAACTGAGCAGGTTGCCGAATTTAGAAGGAATCCGTACCGAAATTGCCAGGTTAGCAGCAGAAAATTACCCCGCACTGCCAGGGGTTTCTGCTACAGAGAATAATTGTAAAGCGATCGCGATCGCACAACAAATGCGTGGTTGGTTTGAAACCTTGGGCTATCGGTTTGAAAAGTATGAAATCTGGCAAGATAGCTATTTTGAGTGGATTGTAAATATCCAAATCTGGCGCAACCGCTATGAGCGTTTTCTAATACGTGGGATTGCTGGGGAAGCAGGATTCGCTGATGTCAAGGCTTTACGCCAATCAGTAGAACAACAACGAACTGATGGTGGTTGGTTAGTAACAGCCCGTCGCATTTCCAGAGCAGCACGGGATGAAGTGGAAAAAGAGGAAAATCGCCACCTGGGTTGTTACACTTTCGATGAGCTTTTGGCGCAGGATGCTGACTTTAGCGGCTATCTCGATTGGTTGGAAGCAGAGATAAAACACCGCAAAATCGATACCAAGTATGTACCCCTTGCTTGTAGTAAAGAAGAAATTGACCCCGTTAGCAAACGCCAAATCGCCGTCAGTCGTTACGATGAGCAGGATGGTTGGATTGATGGATATATTGATCGTTGGCTCGACGACCCGGTGAAAGAGCATATTTCGATACTCGGTGAATTTGGTACGGGGAAAACTTGGTTTGCTTTGCATTACGCTTGGGTAACATTGCAGAGATACCGCGATGCCCAAAAACGCGGTACGGAATTGCCCCGATTGCCTTTGGTGATTCCTCTGCGGGATTATGCCAAAGCGGTGAGTGTGGAATCTCTATTTTCCGAGTTTTTCTTTCGCAAACATGAAATTCCCCTACCTGGATATTCGGCATTTGAACAACTCAACCGCATGGGTAAATTGCTGCTAATTTTCGATGGTTTCGATGAAATGGCAGCAAAAGTTGATAAACAGGAGATGATAAACAACTTTTGGGAATTGGCGAAAGTTGTGGTTCCTGGAGCCAAGGTAATTCTCACCTGTCGTACCGAACATTTCCCCGAAGCGCAAGAGGGACGGGCTTTGTTAAACGCAGAGTTGCAAGCATCCACCAAGGATTTGACGGGGGAAACACCGCAATTTGAGGTGTTGGAACTGGAGAAATTTACCGACGAGCAAATTCAGCAGGTGTTATCGTTCCAAGCAGCACCAGCAACGGTGGAAATGGTGATGGGGAACCCGCAATTATTGGATTTAGCCCGTCGTCCAGTGATGACCGAGTTGATTTTGGAAGCATTGCCAGATATCGAAGCGGGGAAACCCGTGGATATGTCGCGGGTATATTTGTATGCAGTGCGGCATAAAATGGAACGGGATATAAAGAGCGATCGCACATTCACATCTTTGGCAGATAAGTTGTATTTCCTGTGCGAGTTGTCTTGGGAAATGCTTTCCACCAACCAAATGAGCTTGAATTACAAGTTTTTCCCTGATCGCATTCGGCAGTTGTTTGGCATTGAGGAAAAAGACCTCGACCACTGGCATTATGACATGATGGGGCAAACGATGTTGATTCGTAACGCCGACGGGGATTACACTCCAGCACATCGGTCATTGTTGGAATTTTTTGTCGCGTATAAATTTGCGGCTGAGTTGGGTGTATTAGCTGGGGATTTTATCGAGTTAGCACAGGCACAATCTTGTTTGGATGGGAGTGCTGCACCTGTTGATTATACTTGGTCGGGGTATTTTTCACGACAATTGGATAATGCGGGGAATTATTTTGCGATACCTGCGTTGAGTGGGTTTGTGAGTGAGTCGTTGGAGAAATTGAGGGAGACATTTGGGCGATCGCAATTAACAAAAGCGGTGATGGATTTGCTTTTACCGATGGTTGATGGTGAGAAGAAAGAGGCGATTATTCAGGTTATTGAGGGTACGAGGGGAAGGAGTGAGGATGAGGTTGGTTATGTTGGGGGAAATGCGGCAACTTTGGCTGCGAAGGTTGATAAAACAGCGTTAGAGGGAAAAGATTTAAGCGCTGTGGTAATTAAGGGAGCAGATTTTAGCAATACTAGCCTACGTCATGTTAATTTCAGTGGAGGAAATTTTATTGATTCTATTTTTACCAAAGACTTGGGTAATGTTCGATCAGTAGCTTTTAGTCCAAATAGTCAATTTTTGGCTACTGGAGATAGTCGTGGTATGGTTCGCTTATGGGATGTTGCAAGTGGTCGAGAAATTTTAAACTGCAAAGGACACACCCATTGGGTAGAATCAGTTACTTTTAGTCCCACAGATGCAATTATTGCCAGCGCGAGTAACGATCAGACAGTAAGGTTATGGGATGTCAGCACTGGTAAATGTTTGAAAATTTTACAAGAACACACGAATTCTGTCTTGTGTGTTGTCTTCAATCCTGATGGTCAGAAGCTTGCAACTGCGAGTCTTGACCAAACTGTAAAGTTGTGGGATATTTCCACAGGTGAATGTTTAAAAACATTCTATGGTCATCTTGATTGGGTTTTTTCTGTTGCTTTCAGTCCCCAAGAGGATAGAATCGCCAGTGTTAGTGCCGATAAAACAATAAAGCTATGGGATATCAACACAGGAGAATGCCTCACAACTCTCCCAGAACAGGATATAGTCTGTGATATTGCTTATAACTGGGATGGCTCTCTAATTGCGACAGCTTGTAGCGACCAAACAGTAAAATTATGGGATGCCCGTGCAAGTAGATGTCTAAAAACCTTAGATGTAAATAAAGTTCGTTCTCTAGCTTTTAGCCCTGAAGGCGAAATGCTCGCTACAGGCGGCGCTGACCATAATATCAGGTTATGGAATATTCATACAGGTGAATGCGTAAAAACTTTTCAAGGTCATATCGACCACATAATATCAGTCGCCTTTAATAATACAGGTCAAATACTAGCTAGTGGTAGTGCAGACGCAACCGTTAGACTATGGAATATTAATGATGGTGAGTGCCTTAAAGTTTTTCAAGGACACACAGCAGCCATTTGGTCAGTAACTTTTAGTCCCACAGGTAAAATATTGAGTAGCGGTAGTTACGAACCAAATATTAAGATATGGGATGTTCAAACAGGTCAGTGCTTGAAGGTATTGCAAGGACATCTTTACTCAGTTGTTTCAGTTGCGTTTAGCCCTGGAGAGGAGATGCTTGCCAGTGGTAGTTACGACCAAACAGTAAGACTATGGGATATCAGCACAGGTGAATGCTTAAAAGTTTTACAAGGACATACAAATTTGGTTCGGTCAGTTGCGTTTCATCCCAATGCCAAGGTGATTGCAAGTGGGAGTTCGGACACAACTATAAAGCTATGGGATATCGATACAGATAAGTGTTTCAGAACTTTTCAGGGACATAGTAATTCCGTTGGTGCAGTTACTTTTAGCCCTGGGGGTAAGATTCTTGCTAGTAGTAGTTACGATCAAACTATTCGACTATGGAACCCCGACACAGGTGAGTGTTTAAGAATACTAAAAGGTCACGATAATTCTATTGGAACTATTGCTTTTAATCACAATGGCGATATGCTTGCTAGTGGAAGTTATGATAAAACCATAAGGCTATGGGATGTCCACACAGGTGAGTGTGTGAGAATATTGGAGGGACATACGAACTGGGTTAGAACTGTTGTCTTCAATCTTCAAGATGAGAATTTGGTAAGTTGTAGTTATGACAAAACTATAAAAATATGGAATATCTTTACAGGGGAATGTTTGGGAGATTTACTGGAATATACAAGTCCCTTGTTGTCAATTGCTTTTAGCCCAGATGGTAAAGTTATTGCTAGCGGTAGTAATGATAAAAAAATCAATTTTTGGCACTATGAGACAACCAAGTGCTTGAAAACTTTATGCGATCGCCCTTATGAAAACATGAATATCACAGGTGTCAAAGGTTTAACCGATGCTGAAATTTCCACCCTCAAAGCATTAGGTGCAGTGGAAGATGGGGAAATGTAAAGTAAACAGGAATTATGATTAATATATTAGGCGCGATCGCATTAGACATCTCCGAAAATGAATGTAGAGACGTAGCACTGCTACGTCTCTACAAGGGTTTCAGGTAACGCATAATTAATTTCTGGAGATGTCTATTGAGTAGAATTATGCGATATATTAGGTGCGATCGCATGGAGTTATGCGATATATTAGGTGTGATGGCGTTGAGTCGAATGATGCGATATATTAGGTGCGATCGCGTGGAGTCGAATTATGCGATCGCGTAGCGTCTCGGAACGAGAATCGCCCTGATGAAAATATGAATATCACAGGTGTCAAAGGCTTAACAGATGCCGAGATTAGCACCCTCAAAACATGATAGTGCAATAGAAGACGGAGAAATGTAAAATTAAAATATTCACATAATCCGAAAATGCGACTAGCCCAAATCACAATGACAACGAAAGAAAGTATTAAGCAAGAAATAGACAAGCTCAGTGAAGAACAATTTCAACTTGTAGCTGATTTTATTGAATTTATCAAATTCCGTACTCAAAAAATTGATACAAGTCCCCAAAAAAGACTTAGCGAATTCTACGGTGTATTAAAAGCAACTAAACCCTATCCAGGAAAGGAAGAAATTCGTACAATAGTGGGCGAATCTTTAGCTCAAGGAATACTTAACGAACAATAATGACAGATTTTTGGGTAGATGCTAATGTTTTACTGCGTTTTCTAACAGGAGAACCTCCTGAATTAGCAGAACGTGCTTTAAGGCTAATACAAAGGGCTGAACAAGGAGAAATAAACCTTAAACTTTCACCAATTGTAGTTGCAGAAATCGTTTGGGTACTGAGTTCATTTTATCGATATTCCCGCACCCAAATAGCTGAAGTTTTGTTACCGTTAATTGCATCTGACGGTATTAGCTGTGATGAAATACAACAAGTTACCGCAGCACTCAGCCTGATGGCTAGTGCAAATGTTGATTTCCTTGATGCTTATCTGGCAGAAATCGCACGTTATACAGGTGAAAGCGTAGTTTCATTTGATAGAGACTTTAGGCGTTTAGGGATTAACTGGGTTGAGCCAGAATAGATTAATCTCAGTGTGCGATCGCGCTTTGCGCGGCTCCCCTTGGGAGCATCGCGTAGCGTTTCGGAACGAGAATCGCCCTTATGAAAACATGAATATCACAGATATCAAAGGTTTAACGGATGCCGAAATTTCCACACTCAAAGCATGATAGTGCTGTGGAAAATCAAGAAAGCTGAAATTAATCATCAGCAAACAAAGACTCTAAATCTTGACGACCACTAACTATTCGTAAAATCTCAATACCATCATCAATAACCTTATACAAAATAATATATCCATCTAGCGGTAAGCCACGCAAATCGTCTCTAATCTGAGAGTAACTACGTCCCATATTCGGAAACATGGCTAATTTCTGGCACTTTTTATTAAATTCTCGAAACAGTTTTTCTCCAGCTTCAAGATTGACCTCCAAAAAATAATCTGCAATCTGGTTTAAATCCCTACTTGCAGATGGTGAAATAATCAAATTACTCATTCTTTTTCTTGACGCGCCCTTTTAAATCTATCTAGTATCTCCGCTATCACCGTTTCCCCATCCAACCCTTCACCACGGTCAAGTTCTGCAACTGCAACATCAACTTTTTGACGAGTTTCTTCTATCCATTCAGCATATTCAGATTGCAATTTATCAAACAATCTAAACGCTACATCAACGATTTCTTCTGCCGAATTATATTTACCACTTTCAATCTGCGTTTGAATAATTTTTTCCTGTTCGGGTTTTAACTGAATATTCATAATTTTTATCTCGCTGTTAAGTTAAACTATTTTAATGGCGAAACGATTATTGCTGGTCTTCTACCCGCTTGCTCGCGCCCAACTTGGGGCATAAAATTTATCCAAACAGTATCACCTTGTTGGGGAATATAATCTGGAGAATTTTTACTTTTTTGGTGATACTAAAGTTATTGTTTAGGTGCAGCCTAGCACAAGCGATCGCCACAGAATAAACTATATCTAAACCTATTTTATCACAAGTGTTAAAGGCTTAACCGATGCGGTTCACGTAGTGCGGCGCTAGCCCAAATTTCTACCCTCAAAGCATGATAGTGCAGTGGAAGACGGGGAAATGTAAAATTAAAATATCAGGCAATCCTAAAATACTGTGAACAACCCAAAAATACTTAAAGCCGTGAATACTCAATTAGTTGATACTTATGATGCTGCAATTTAGTACATATCAGAACCGTGCTTGATGTAGGGTAGGTAGCCAGCGAGTTACTATTATTAGCACTTTTTCAACCACCTCCCTCCAAACTACGCATGACCGCTTCCGTATCACGTAGCTTTCCGGTAATTTTTACGATTTCACGTATGATGTTCAGTATCGTTTCGGCTGTTCGCATCTCGCGTACCTCTCGATTTCTGTTTCATCTTTATTACCTGTTCTACAACGCCGGAGTAAACGGCTCTCCCGTTTGCCCTGGTGGGGCGTTACTCCCACGACTACTATTAGAACTCCGTTACCATAGGACTCGCGTCCCGTAGGCAATCCCATGTTCCGTCACTGATGAACGTATAAAGAACGACAATAGAACCATCCTATGGTAAAAGGGTATAAAATCATCTTTTTTACCACAAAAATATGAGTGACATGTTAAGTTATATTCAAAACAACCCTCAAGAAACACAGCGGTTAGTAAGTGTAAAGTATGACCAACTTGAGCAACTAATAAAACAGGCGATCGCGAGGGTGAAAGCCAGTCATAGAAAGGTATTCGCATTTTTTGGAGATGTCTAGTAGTGAGAGTTATTTTTAGGGTTGCCGCGATCGCATTACCTCGTGCAAGCTTCGCACTTCAATCCAAAACGACAAATACTAAACTGTCATTGCGACGAAGGAAGCAATCCCAACATTTTCTACACCAACGAGTCAATGCGATTGCTTCGTCGTTCCTCCACCCTTCGGGAACGTCTTCGACGAACGCAATGACAAGCGATCGCACTCCAACTCAAAGCACCAAAAACCGTCATTCTCAGCAATAAGCGATCGCATTCCAACTCAAAGCACCAAAAACCGTCATTCTCAGCAATAAGCGATCGCATTCCAACTCAAAGCATTAAGCTACACCGTAATCAGTATATTGACGCTTGTATGGAGCTTGCAAACCCAAGATAATATCCTCTGGTGGTACTCCCATCATTACTAACTCCTCTGCGGGATTGCGATCGGTTAAATTCTGTTGTAGCCAGATTTTGCCATCTTTAATATCAAAATGCATCACGCATCGATAAATACGATTCAATCCTTGCCAACCTACATTCATCCATTGATAATGATTGCGTTCTGTGTCTAAAATCAGTTGAACCTCGACATCGTTATCTGAGATATCATCACTGGCATAGTTCGTCAAAAGTTTTGTAACATACTCTTGATATTTTGTTAGTTTATCCACTCTACAATCACCTCATCTAATGGATTGTAAACAATTAATAGTACCTGATACTGTTTTATCGCAGTTTTAGTAAATTCAAGCTGAAAAAATGTTTTGTACGTATCAAATGGAACTGCTAGGTATAATACTCGCTCTGGTTCGTAACCTGCTAATGCTATACGGTAGCTCAAGAATTGCCCTAGAGCAGCGTAAAAATCTGTAATTGCGGAGGGATTTAAAAAGCTTTTGATTTCAATTGCTATTTTTTGATTTTCTTTTTCTGCGGCAATTATTTTTTCTGCACCTAAATCAATTTGAAAGTTGACTTCTCCAAATTTGAATTTTAATGGATCGCTGGTAATTATCCATTGTTCTTTTTGCAAAGCTTTTTTAACTGATTCATGGAAAATATCTTTTGCAGACACAATGATTTCCTCCTAGTAGCTGTTTTCTTAACTCCAAAGCTTGGATGTAAAGGGATTCTGCTTCTTCGTACCTTCCTTGGGAATAGTAGAGATAAGCTAAATTGTTGAAGCTAGTTGCAGTGTGGGGATGATTTTCTCCCAGTAGTTGTTTGTATAACTCTAACGATAGCTTGGATAAAAAGAGGTTCTGCTGCTTCGTGCTTTCCTTATTCTCTGGCTATTTCTAATTCCTTATTTACCTTCGTTTCCCCAATAATATGTAGTTCAAAAACTGGTTTAAAGATTATGGAAGCTCTGTTTTGGACTGTAGAAGAAGTTGCCCAAAGAGCCAGACATTTTTACGAAAATGGGATTCGCCAACAAGTAGAAAATGGCGATAATATCGGCAAGATGATTGTAATTGATGCCGAAACTGGCGAATATGGTATTGATAAAAGTGGTGTCGAATCGGGATTAATGTTAAAGCAAAAAAATCCCAACGCCAGATTATTTACCATGCGAATTGGTTACGATGTTGCATTTAGTTTCGGTGCTTCGATGGAGCGAATTGTTGAATGATTCAAGGCAGAATAATTGATGCTAGGGCAACAGTTCCAGTGGTTTTCCATTTACCTGGGCAAGCAGATTTCTGATTAAATTTTGTTGTCGATACTGCATTTAACGGCTACCTTACTTTACCAGTTCAAGCAGTCAGTGCATTTTATTCTTCTGCTTCAAATACCACACCTTCGTACAGTAATGCGATCGCCATCTCAAATTCGATGCTGGATAGGGTAATTATATCTCCTTCAATATAGGGATAGTAAAGCCACATTCTCCCTTCTCCCCGACAGAAACGTTCAACAGAAATTTTTTCGGAATCTATTAATAAATATTCTTGCAAAGAAGGCATTTTCAGATAATTGGTAAATTTTTCCCCCCTATCTCTGCTAGCTGTTCCAGGAGAAAGAACTTCGGCAATTATTGTCGGATTTTGAATAAATTTGCGAGCATTCTGGTCTTGAGGGTGGCAACTGACGATAACATCAGGGTAGTAATAAGGACTTTTAGGGGTGAGTTGCACCTTCACGTCCGACACATTCATCCGACAACCCCTAGCACGTAAATGTGGGTATAAGGTTCTGTAAAAATTCAGGGCAATATCATTGTGGGGAATTGTACCACCCGTCATGGCAAAGACTTTGCCGTTGTCGTATTCGTAACGAAGTTCTTGCAAGGGTTCCCATGCGAGATATTCCTCGATGGTCATTTTTTGTGGCTGTTGGGAGATGGCTACCATAGCAAGATTTTTCTAGTTTGTTTTGATTTTAGCGAATAGAGATAGCTTGCTGACTATCCGTGGAAATTGCGAATCGGTGTACAGACCTCATTGGCTAGTCTATCCCAATTATTGGCGCGAATTTAGCGATCGCAAGTAATTAGAAATTACCTATATTTTAGCAGTCTGGATATGGGCGTTTGTTTTCCCCAAATACGCCACAATGGTTATAATATCAGCTATAAGCAAGTTAGGTCAGGTTTCCTATGGCTGCACCAACAGAAATTCGTCAAAGAGCGATCGCACTCCTGGAACAACTACCGGGAGAATCTTTAGTCAGAGCAGTTGAATTTTTGGAGAGCCTTTCTAGCGAAACTGTGCAAAAATCGCAAACATCACCAGAAGCCAGCGAAACAGCTTTACTTGAAATTATTCAACGTCGTTTACCTCCTGAAGATCGACAAAGGTTGGCTTATTTACGTCAGCAAAACGAAGCAGAAGAAATTACAGATATCGAACATCAAGAGTTATTGGTGTATATCGATCGCGTCGAACAACTGGATGTCGAGCGTGCGGAAGCTTTGATTAAATTGGCTCAAGTGCGTCAAGTTGATTTGAAAGTATTAATTAAAGAATTTCTACCCGCACATAGCAACGTTGCCTAATGTCTGAGAAAACCCCAGAATCAATTAGGCGTATTGTTGCTGCTCGTGCCTTTGGCTACTGCGAATAATCTTGTTGTTATAATTTTATTCATTCCCATCTTTCAGACGTTGAGCAAGTAGACAATCCTCAAAGCTAAATGCTTCTTCATCTAGAAAACTAGATATTGCCATTTCGATAGTCGCTTCGAGCGAGCATTCAAGTTCAGTGGATTTTTTTAAGAGTGCAGCTTTTATATAATCAGGTAAGTGGTTAACGAGCTGATTAATTGCTTCCGGGGAAAGGTGTTGGGTACTAATGGTTTTAGTCATAATTCTCTGGGAATTTTAACGTTGTAAGGAGGATGGCTAGCTTGGAGAATAAGGGTTTCTAATTCATATAATAACCCTGGTTTTTGCCACTGGTTGAGAGTGACGAAGGTAATCCGTACATCTTCTGGATTGTAACGGTCAAGCCAGCCCCAGAGAAAGGCTTTGTGTCCCCCACGTAACCTGTCTCGTAAATTTTTAGCTTTGCCGATGTAGAGTAAACCTTCGGACGAATGCCGAAATGCGTATAAGCCTACTGTAGCAGGTATGTCTAAAAAATCGCGACTGAGAGGATGACATTGCTCGAAACTAGTGAAAGCAAGATTATCAAGGATTTGCTGGGCTTCTTGTTGGATAGAGTCGGACATGATAACAGGAAATGGCATTTGCCCGATTTTACATTGAGTGGAGACGCTACATATAATGTTCCAAAATTAAGTTATCAAAGCTTCTTATCGTATATTTTTGAGCCTTCGCATTCATTACCTCGATTAAATAACAAGTGAAATCGTCAAGTTGATTTGAAAAAATTGATTGTAGGTGAATATTAATTAATTAGCTTTTTTATTGAGTTTATGATTTTTAATAGGCGCAACTGGTAATAATAAACCTTCTTCTATTTCTTGGCGTATTACAAAGCTACAATTACTTAAGTATAAACAATTTACCAACAAAATAGTTGCATTATAAGATTGGTTAAATAGATTTTTGTTATGCTTTGTAAAATTCATATCCTGCCCAATATTGCGATGTTTAATCATGCAATCGCGCATTTTATTTAACCAATAGTTCCACTCTTCTTTACTCCAATCAGAAATTTTAGAGGGTAAAATATGCATAAGAAATTGTAGTTCAAGTTCAAGTTGAGGCGCAAGCTCAAGCTCAAATATACTTTGCATTTGCTTGATGGCAAAGAATAAAGCATTATCATCATCAAAAAGAAGAGCAAAAGCAATATCTATGGCAAGTTCATTTGAACGGCTAAAGATAAACTTGGCGGTTTTGATAGAGTAGTTTTCATAAGAATTAACTACATCCTGTCTAAATTTGAGGTCAATCTTATACGCAAGAACTTCTCTCATAGGATGAAGAAATTCTTGAATACAACTAAATTTAAGTTTAGCAAAATGAATATAAAATGCACGTATTGCTGCTGGTTTATATTGCGAATCAAGTATTAAATTAGCTTTGTTATTTGCCCACATCAACAAGCTTTGAAGGTGTCTATTATGCTTAATTAAGTCATTAATACGCTGTTGTAGTAGTTTCAAAAACTTTTCTAAATCAGAACATGGTAGCATATTTCCGAATAGTAGTAATACTTCATGCCAATGCTTCTCATATACATAATAAGTGAGTTTTTGTAGCTCTTTATGCTGTATGTACCACTTTGCCACCAAATACTCTTGAAACGTCAAATGAGAAAATGACCAAACCTTGTGCGATCGCTCAATCAATAACCCATGCACAGATGCGATCGCTCTCAATACCCCCTGACTTTCCCGTCGCTCAATCCCCAAAAACTCCCCAATATAACCCTCCAATTCCTCCTGCTCGAACAACACATACTGTTCTTGCTCAAACTTTTTCACCGCAACATAACTCAACAACTCCAACTTCCGCTCCACCGACAAATCCCGATAAACCTCATCCCGCTCCACTTCCCGCGATTTGTCCCACTGCACCAACAATAACTCCAACCCTTCCTCATACAACTTGGAACGCTTCGAGTAAAATTTCCCCGTTTACCAGCCGCGATCGTCCTTCTCAACCAAGCCAGGTGCGACATCAATCCCGTAACGTTCTTTCAACAAAGCTTTTCGTTCCTGGTGTCGCTCGGTTTTAGTTTTAGCTTTTTTGTCCTGCAATTTCTTAAACTCAGTATCAGAGATGGTTTCGGATTGTGCGATCGCTTGGCTGATTTTCTCTAGCTCTCCATCGATCAACGCACTTTCCATTTTTGGCGGAATTCGTTGCTTCTCCTCCATATTTTTGACCAAGTTGGGCAAAACACCCGCTAATCCAATCAAGCGATCGCGAAGCGCTGCCGCCTACGGCAGATCGCGTGCAATAGGTGGCGCTGTCGCCATGCGGAGAATGGGGAGTACCGATGGATGTTGGCGCAATATGGTAGGTGTAATGTTGGTTAAATTGGCTGTCCAAACCAGCGCTGATTCGACTTGCTGTGCGGTGATAATTAGATTTGCAACGAACACTTCTGCTGCCGAAATGCGATGTGCTTCTGTTCCATTAAGGCAACTTTCTCCATGCTCGTAAATAATCTTGGCACTCGTAACAACTAACTTGGCGATATCCTTCGCTTCCAAAAACCTCATTTTCCCATCGGACATCATAATCGGTGTTTCCAAGGCTGCGGTAATAAACGTATGCCTGGTTTGATACAGCTTGCGATACTCGATCCCAATTCTCTCCAATACTATATGCCAAGGTCGATTCGCCAAATTATGGGCATCAATCCAACCTCCTTTGGGTGCTGGGAAAACTTTAGTTTCACCCGTCGCGTCTTCCGGTTTGATGGAACGCAGTAAAGCAGCCAACTTGGGATTTACCGGAAAAGAACGTTTTTTCTGAGTTTTCAACCCCTTCCGATGGTCTGATAGCCTGTAGAAATATAATGCCGTTTGCCAGCAAAGTGGAAGCGTAACTGAATGCGTCCATTAGAAAGAATGGCTGTGACAGAACCCTTGGAAGCCTTGCCAAAGTCTTGCTTATTTCAAGATAGGCGATCGCCTTATCAATAAATTGACAATCCCCGCACGTCGCTTCGCTATGCGCGGGGATTCTTCTTCGACATAGATATATTTCCTGAAGGAAATACTGGATACTTTTCCAAAAATAGTGCAAAGTTAGTATTTGTGTGTTTGAAGCTCTATTTCCGATCTTCGTTTTTCCCTATGACCGAAACAACCTACGCTGCTCGCACTAATAATGCTTTTGTGTTGACGGAAACTGCAACGGTTGCTGAGTTAATCTACCAAGGAGCAACCGAGAACGATATTCGTCGGCAGGTTTTAGTGGAGGATTTATTTCAATTACGTTCTCAACTTTCCCGCGAACGAGCATTACAAACAATACTCAAGCGTCTAAATCAAGTACCAGAGAGTTACGTAAAGCTGATTGCTACTGGTAATATTGATATCCGTCGATATACTATTTTGTTCTTGATTTTGCAGGAGCATCGTCTATTACGAGAATTAATCGCAGAAATTTTGTTAGATAAAATTAAAGCTTTTGACTATATTGTCACTGCGGCTAATTTGCGTGCTTTTTTTGAAGGGAAGCAGGAGCAAAGCGAAACTGTTGCTGCTTGGTCTGATTCTACTTATAAAAAAGTAATGAGCAGTACGGTACAAGTTCTAGTAAATGCCGGACTCTTAGAGGTAAATTCACGAAGAGGGAATTATGAAATTCGATCGCTCCCAATACCATCGGTGTTACGTCAACAACTCCTTAATGATGGATTTGGGCACTATTTGCCTTTAATGCTCGATATTTAATCAGAAACTAGTTGCTATTTTTGCGTGCAGCGATCGCTTGTAATCCCAAACTCAAACCCCAGCCAATAAATGCCCCAATGATACCAAAGATGAGGCTTAAGACTACGGATGATACAAAGGGATGGGGTTATGCCTGATGGGAAGGAAAAGTATTTAAAATGCTATCCACTTCCAAGTCAGCGTAATCAAGGTCTTCTGTAGGGTTTTGGATAGCAAATAAGGATTGAAAATCATCACGTTGACGCAGTTGCAATTGTTGCAAGATTTGACAACTGGGTGCGTAACCTACACCCTGGGGGAATAAATCCATTAAGTAGGAATTATTTACAGGTAAAGCGTGGAGCGGAAACAGGTGCAAGAAGCGATGGGGAATGAGGGTTAATCGCTGACATTCTGCGGGTAAGTAGGTGATTATTTCCTCAAGATGGAGAATTTTTGCTAATTCTTGCAGTCGTGTTTCTAGCTGTTTTTTCCATTGATTTTTTTCTCTATCTTCTGGGTTGTAGTAGTCGTCTAAATATGCATTTCTCCAATCGAAGAGAGCTTGTAAATCTTCTGGTGGTGATTGCCAAGATGTTAATTCTTGCCCGTTGGGTTTAATCATAAAAGCGAGAATATTTTCTGCGGTGATGTACCATTCTTCCGCTTGCTTGCGTTTGGCTTCTTCTCTAGAATTAATTTCCCCCCGCAACCCTCCAACAGTGACTATGGCTTTGGTAAAAGTCTTCTCCGCTAATTCAAATTGTTTATCCTCTTAGTATAAAATGCCGAGATTTAACAAAGTTTTAGCATTATTTAGAGGAAAAGCGCTGCGGGTTCTAACTTCCAGAGCCGCAGAAAAAGCAGCGATCGCATTTTCGAGATTTTCAGCTTTCTCCCCGAATATTCTGTATAAGTAAGCATTGCCGAGATTATTTTGCGTGGTTGCCCATTGTTGGGGAAAAGCAGTGCGGCTTAATACAGTGAGGGCGATTTCGTAACCAGTAATCCCAATTTCCATGTTGTCGGCTTTGCTACCCAAGGGAAATTGACCAATTAGATTACCAAATGTCCCCATCAAATAGGCGATGTATGCTGCTGCGTCTGCTTCCGCTTCTCTTAAGGTATTGGTTGCCCAACGTCGCAATAATTCAGTAAAAATATTGTTGAGTTTATCGGTATTCCCTGCCAATAACGGGTAAATTACCCCCGCATCGCCATTGCTGTCTGAGGTTGCTTGTAGTACCTCTAATATAAATTGTCCGTAAGTTTCTATATCTGCTTCCGTGATGGGGGTTGCTTCTGGGGTGAGTTGTGCAGCTAAATTCCTCAACCGATTAGCGGTGTTTTCTTCTCCCTCCTGGGCAAAATGCTCTGCCACTGCTACCACCTCCTGCACAAACTCTGTATCCAATAATTCTTGATGCGCTGCTAATATCTCCGGTTCCTCCCCATTCGGGCAACTGAGTAAGCGTTCAATTAGTTGGTAGTAAGCTTGTAGGCGCTGTTCGTTCATGTGCTGGGAGATTGAGCAGGAAGTTACTTTAATATACAGAAAATTCAACCATTGCCTGAGCAATTTGGAGCAAATATTTAGAAAAATTTTGAGAAAATGTAGGGTGGGGTAGTTCAATAGACATCTCCAGATTCATACGTAAAGACGTTCCGGCGGAACGTCTCTACAAGGGTTTCGGGTAACGCATAATTAAATTCGGTCGATGTCTAATCAACTGCAAGTGCTTTGTAAACTGCATCTACGGGGTCAGCGTAAAACGATGTTTGGAATTTAGCAAATAATTCTGGTGGGACACTTACTAAATCAACAGCATTAGACATTGGTAAGAGAATACGTTTTGAACCTGCATCAAATGCAACTTGTAAGCTACCAGCCAAATTACTCACAGGGGTAATCGTCCCTCCTAAAGTCATTTCCCCGAAGATTGTAAGTTGGGTTTGGACGCTGCGTTTGAGAGTCACCGAACACAAGGAGATAAATAAAGCCAGTCCACTTTCTTCGGGTATTCCTACCCCTTGTAAGTCAAGTAACTGTAATAAAAAGTCATAATTATTTGGATAAATACTACTACTAATTCGTTGTGCGATCGCCTTAAAGTAATTTAAAGCAATATTGGCACTATCTTTAATTTTGGCTGTATTTGCTACACCTGTCCGTGTCAACTTGCCGTTACCTGGCACTACTTGGGATTCCAGTTTAAAAGCACCAATAATACCGCTATCCCCGGTGCTAATAAAGTGCAAATGACCGGGAGTTAATATTTCCTGACTAATTAAACTAGAACCACCTTGTTCGGGAAGGGAGACAAAATGCTCATCCATTGTCTCTAAGTCAATGTAGCTAAAATACACATCGTAAAATTCCATCCCACCAATTTTTTTGAGTTGTTCTTTTACCCTTCGTCGCACTCTTAGGGCATAAACTAAAGCCTCTCGGACATCTTCTTTGCTGTAGGAACCATCGGGGAAAAGTAATTTTAGTAACCCAGATACAGTTTTACGGACTGCTTGGACATCTCTTTGCTTTAAATTATTACCTAGTCGAAAATAGCGATCGATAGCATCGGCAAAGCTGCGTTTACGCATTTCCCGTAACCACTCGGCTAAATAATCGACAATAAAACCGTACTGATTGGTAAAGTTTTCTGGGCTAAATTTGGGAATTTCCCAACCGGGAATATATGCGTGAAAGCGATCGAAAAATGCTGTATCTATCATTGTTTCTGGGAAAGGTGCCAGTAGGTGGGAGGTTCTTACCAAGGATTCAACGCTTTGGTTGATGTTTCCCACAAATACCATTGAAGCGGTAGCGGTAATTTCGGCTTTTCCCCGTGCAAAGGAACCGGAAGCCATATAATCTTTCATGATTTGTACGCCATCGTTATCGTGGAAGCTAATACCAGCGACTTCATCGAAAGCGACTACATCGAATAAACCCACTAAACCGATGCGACGGGTAGACATATTGTAAAACAGGTTGGCTACTGTGGTTTTACCACCGGAAACCAAAATCGAGTTGGGGGAAACTTCTTTGTAAACGTGGGATTTTCCAGTGGAACGGGGACCCAATTCGCAACAATTGTAATTATTTTCGCATAAGGGGATTAAACGGGCGAGGAGATGCCACTTAATTTCTGGTTCAAAGGTGGTAGGTTCTAAACCTGCGGAGCGGATTAAGACATCAATCCATTCATCACGGCTAAAATGGGGACGACCTGCAAATAGTTCCTCCATATCCACATTGGGCATTTGGATGGGTTTGAGACTGGCAACAATGAAGGGACTGGGTTTGATTCCGGCTTCATACTCTAGTTGTAAAATACACCAAATCCCACCACCGAGTAACTTTTGATTGATTTTGACAATTTCCGGATCGATAACTACACCTTTTATACCCAGGTTCATCAAAGTACCTTGGTACATATCTTCTTTCTCATTTAGTGCTACTGTCACTCTGTCGATGATGGTGAAGCGTCCCAATTCCCGAATTTTTGATTTTACTTGTTCTCCTTCATCGGGACGAACGTAATTTTGGGCGAGGATGTTTTTAACACGGGTAACACCTTCCTCGATCGTCACTTCATCATCTGTAGCACAGTACATTCCCAGTAGGTATTCCAGAACGTACACGGGTACGTTGGCACCTTCTTTAATCCGCTTGGTTAGGTCTTTGCGTACCACCTTTCCCGGATAAATATTGTTGAGTTTGTGGTTGAGGTCATCCATAGAAGGCGATACAAGCAAATAGATAGTTTGGTTGTTTTATGGGCTTTTCAACCATTTTAGATGGTAGCTTTATTTTCGCCGATTTTTACTAGGTAAATAAACTTTCATCCACTTTAAATAATTCAGCCAGCGCTTTAGCTTGAGATTTACTAATCTGACTTTCACCGTTAATTATTTTCAAGACAACCTCCTTAGAACCAATAACTCCAACTAATGCTTCTGGCGACCTATCATGTTCTTCCATCAAGTGTAGTAGCATTGAGTGAGGAGTCCCTTGAGGTATTGGATAATGAGTTTCTTCAAATTTATCAATCAGCGTCACTAATAATTCTAAGAGAGTGTCCTCTTCCAAAGTTCGGTTGGCACGATGCTCTAAATCTTGGGCAATAGCAATAGCTTGCTCGTTTTCTGATTCTGTAGTAATCGTTTTTGGCTGATACCTAGCTAATAATTGACCGTAGGATTCGGGATTAAAAGTACGGGTCATCTTTCCACTTGTCCTTATCGTATTCGCTATGAGTTAGAACGTATTTAATATAAATCCTCTGACTTGAGTAGACAATATCAACAATTAGGCGGTAGTGATTCCCTTTGATATTAAATACAGTAAAGTTGCCAACAGCTTCTGCTTTTGGGTAAACTGTCTGAACATCAACAAGGTTTTTCCATTCAGCTTTGGTTGCGACCCTATACCAATCATAAAGCCTATCACTAACGTCTGCATGTGCTTCACAGAACTCTCGCAAGATTTTACGGCTAATTACGTGCATCGGACTTGTTATTTTCTTCTTTAACTATAAGAGCTACAAAAATGTTCTCTTAAATCGAGACTATAATTATCAGAAATATTTGTCAAAAATCGCCAAAATCGTTAGCAATACTCAAACTAATAGTCCAATCTTCCCGTACTAATTCGCTATCATCATCAGCATCGCGGATAATTAATAAGGCACGGGTAGGAGGGTTGGAAGTTGCGATCGTCAGACGGACGGTATTTTCTCTTTCGCTGGGATGGGGACTGCTACTGCTCAATTCGATTTTTTTGACATCGGTGATAGGTGTATTGCTATCGGTATTATATAAAGCTACTGTTATTTGACGCGATCGCCATCTTCCTTCAACTGCTTCTGATTGTACTAATGTCAAGCTAAAGCGATTATTCGTGACTCTTCTTTCTCTAGCACTAACTTGCACGTTAACTTTACGGGCTAATCCTTCATCATCTTTTGTGGCTCGTTTGTGGTGGTAGGTAATCAGGGGTACACAAATTTCTTGCAGAGATGCCCCACCGTGGACAAATTGGGAACCTGCACCCTGGATGCCAAAGCGCAATGTGCCGCGAGGAATGACGGCAAAAGCATTTTCTGCGTATGGTAGAGAAAAGTTTAATAAACTGGGTTCAGGTATTTTTTCTGAGGTTAATAGGTAGCGACGTTTACTTTCTAAAATTACTTCGCTGTTGGGTATGGGGCGCTTTTCGGCTTCTTGGACAGGACGACGTTGATATAAAAATCCGTGGTCGCTGGTAATAAATAAATTAGTGCCGTTAAGAGAATTACAGATTTTTTTGACTAAGCGGACAATTTCTTGAATTGCATCGTCACAAGCTGTAAATACTTGACGTTCACTGGCTGGTTTGTCACCGATCGCGTCGATAACGTTGTGGTAAATATATATCAAGCGGTAGGATGAAATAGCATTGCGCCCCTCTTCGATTGTCATTGCTAGTAAATCACCAGCATCGATGACTGTGGCTGCTACTTTGCTATTTTGAGTCAGGATTTTTTGCCGAGCTAGGGAACCCTTGCTACTCAATCCATCAACTTTGACATCATCGTGATTTGGTATTAATTCAAGCTTTATTCCTGGTAATAATGCTGCCATTCCCAGGCGAGTAATACTCGGTAAAGTACCTAACTGGGCTGTAAGATTGATATCACCTCGCAATTGTTGAGCGATCGCAGCTTCCAGTTCTTGAGCAACTTCATAGCGTAATGCATCGGAAATAATTACAAAAGCTTTTTCTCTGTCGCTGCGATCGAATATTGGTAAAACATTTTCGCGGTAAAATCTAGTTTGCGATGAGACACCTGTTACTTCCCACTTTTCACCGAGAGAATCTGACCAAGCAGCACCCAAACCATCGAGAAACCATTGGGTGTAAAGATTTTCGATATCATCGATTAACTCGCGTTTGAGTATATCACCTTGGGCTTTGTCACTAGCAACAATAAAATGACGGTAAGCCAGGTCAAATTGATATAATTCGCTGGTGTAAGCTTTAAATAAGACTGGTGCGGGATGATAAAAACCTTGTGGATATTGCTGTTTGAGTTCGATTAAAGTTATTGCCGCATCCAGAGCTTGATATATTGCTTCGTAGGTAGGAAACCAAATTAAAGTCCGACGGGCTTGCAACCAAGTTCGCCAAAGTGTTAAATCTTGGGTTATTTCTGTTATTTGCGATCGTAATGTTTTCACGCAACCACGAATGATGACTTTATCGACATCTTCAAAGCTAGCTGCTTCGCATAATATATCTGGTTCTAAATCTTCAATTTGATGGAAAATATTTAATTCATCACCAATGATATTACTTAATTTTTTCCATATTTCCGAGTCTTGTTGATCGCGCATCCATTGGTCTATAAAAGCATAAGCCCTTTGTCCGGGTGTAATTAAATAATTTTCTAGATATTTTTGGAATTGTTTGGGAATATTACCCCGCAAGGATTTATGAAAGTGAGTAATCAGTAAATGGGTAAATAATTTATTTAAACTGGGATTTGTATTGGGAAAATCTGTATGTTCTAGAACTATTTCCCAAAATATTTCTGGAGAAACATATTTTTCGATATCCGACCAAATTAAATTATCAGATTCGAGTAAACCAGCCATTAAAACCCGACGAATTAGTAAACCCGCATCGGGTACTTTTAAACCAGCAACAACAGACAGCATTGCCAAAAATAAAGCAGATTCGTTGCTATCGGGAGCAATTTTCATTGCTTCTAATGTTTCTTTGCGTTTGCGACTGTTGAAAAATATCTGATGTTCGCGGATGGTATTTTCTAAACTACGTTGACGCAATCCTAAATCAGCATAAATCAAAGCCGCAGGGTCAGCAGAAAAAGTTAAACCACTTTTTTGGATATCAAACAACCAATTATCTTGAGGTGTAGGTTCGCTTTTGGGAATGTATAGTAAAAAATTTTGATTTGGTTGTTGGATAAGTAAACGATGTTTGATTGCAAAAGGGTTATCAGTAACTTGGAGTTTTTCCACACCTTCAATTTGCAACTCATCAAAGGTACTGGTAAATTGTTCATCGCCATCATACCAAAACACTACCCGTCGTCCTGAGTGCAACCAACGGGGAGAATCTTGAAATAGGTTTTCTAAGGTGTTTTGGATGCGGGCTGTATTCACTCCCTTTGATTTCCCCTTGATGTCGCAGTTATTTTGAGCGTTACCTCATTCTTTTACCATATCGATCGCCAATTTCCGAGTATTTTTCTAACTTCCTCATGCAAATGCACTTAAAGCTTAAAATCGAAAAGGTGCAATCTTCCCACAAAATTCTTCATGCGTCGAGATACAATTTTCTATAAACTTTTTCAACAATCGCCAACTTTACTATTTGAACTATTGACTAATCCACCAGCTAATGCAGGTGAATATAGATTCGATTCAGTAGCTGTCAAAGAA
>JAESGE010000058.1_pt1 | contig 165571 bp, 149 predicted proteins | sample 9269601 | NCBI WGS metagenome assembly JAESGE01 (sample SAMN14515569, study PRJNA621662) | algae metagenome | isolation source: Tolypothrix brevis GSE-NOS-MK-07-07A and co-occurring heterotrophs from wet... | place: USA: Grand Staircase Escalante National Monument, Utah | collected 2006-04-16
GCCAGCCTCATGCTCGCGCAGCACCCCAATGATCTGATCCTCGGTAAATCGACTTCGCCGCATCGCTCGTCTCCATCTGACGAGCTAACTTACCAATGGCATGATTTCTGGGGAGCAGGTCACTGCCTGAGAAAGAGTTTTGATCTTTGCGTACGCAGATCATGATGAAACGCTTGCGCATTTGCGGCACGCCGAAATTTGATGTGTCGACTAACTCGGAATAAACGTCATAGCCAAAATCGCCGATTGAACCCAACTGCAACGCGACGCGGTCTGAGTATGGCATTTCATCTTCAGCAAATGGATGCTGGAAACCCCGAACGTTCTCCAAAAACAGGTATTTTGGTTGGATAAGGCCTACAATTTCAATGTACTCTTCGGTGAGTCGGTTCCTTGGATCGTCGATGTTCCTCAAACCCGCCATGGAAAACCCCTGGCATGGCGGTCCGCCGGCGATCAGGTCAACGCGGCCCTTCAGACCTTTCAGACTGGGGCGATAACTCTCCAATAAATGTGACGTTGTCATCGCCTCGCACGGCAACCATTTTGGCCATTGGAATCTGAATCGGCTTTCATCGGCACAAAGGTTGGCCTTGAAAGTTGCAAACGCATCCTCCGATTTCTCAACCGAAAAGAGGCCTTGCCAACCGGCCATCATCAATCCCAGCGACAAACCTCCGCACCCCGAAAAGAGGTCAATAAAAAGACGTGACGATGAGTTCGCACTCGGGGAACCATTGACCGCAGTCATCATCCTGCCGTCAACTCGTCAGCACTCAGGGGACGGCCAAGTTCTTGACTGAGCGCCGATGCCATCTTGTGAAGCGTCAGTTCCGAGACAGCTCCACCCTTTTCGGCTTTCGAAACCGTAGCTCGATCAAGCTCGGCCAATCTGGCGAGATGATTGAGCGACAGTTTGGCCTCAAGCCGAAGGGTTTTGATCACGTTCAGCGCCTCTTTCCTCTCAACGGCCGCAAGACCGAAGATTACGCAAGCAGCCCAAGCTGGACGTCAGCGATACCCTGATTTCCGCAAAAGTCAGCATAAATCAGCAGGTATGGCGGCGATTCAGCAAAATTCTCCGGAGAATATCAAACACTGATTTGCTGAACGAACGTCTGGATCACCGAAGCGGGGTCTCAAAACCGGACTGTCGAGACCGTCTAACATTGCAGCCACTACGAACGGGCTCATTCAAAGTCCGCTTTCGGAGCACCGGCACCGGACCGGCATTGGAGCGCGCTGCCGATCGTTCGCTTCGATCAGTCCGAACGGCAGTCCTCGCCGCGAGCTGACGTTCGTTGGGACGCCGCTGAACGACTGACTCTGGATCGCCTGCTGCCGGAGGCTCGTGGGCCTTTACTAATAATTTCAGCATCTTATCGAGAATTTTTTATATCAATCAGGATATCGCTGTTTCATGATTTATGAAGCGATAGCCAATCGATCACCAAAGGCACATTGTTGCTTCGCGCAGTCAATTCGTGGCGATGGCCAAATCCCGTCCGGGATCCCAATGGCCAACATGACAATACCGTTCGATTGTCATTTCGCACAGCGGAGCGCGGGACGTGCGACCCGCTTGCCATTCACATGGGCGATCCGCTGATGCAGGCTCCTGTCCCCCGTGCGGTGGACTTTTCAGAGCCTGCTATCTTGGATGGTGCGGGCGGTGGGAATCGAACCCACACTCCTTGCGGAACGGGATTTTGAATCCCGCGCGTCTACCAATTCCACCACGCCCGCGTTGGTGACGGCCTATAGCGCCGCCGCTAAAACGCGCAACTCGAAACATGAGGAACACAGCTTATGCTGTTGGCTTCGCGGCCTTCTTTTGGGTGGCGGCTTTCGGTGGTTTCGCCCTGCGAACATTGACGGCAGATGCGTCGATATTGTTCTTCAAATGCCGCCCGTAAAACTTTTCGATCATTTCGACACTGGTGCGACAGTTCTTGGCAACCTGATAAATATCAGCGCCTTCGAGCAACCGAAGGCAGATGTAGGTATGCCGCAGGCTATAGCAGGTGCGCATATGCCCATCGCGGTCGAACTTCAGATTTAGTTCGTCGAGAACAGTGTTCATCAACTCACGCGGTGATTTTCCGAAGATTCGATCGGTAGGTTTGAGCTGCTTGCGCTTGCGAACGCGTTCGAAGGGCAGGATTGCACCGGGCATCGACTTGCAGAAGCCGACGCCGCGCTTGCCGCGCACCTCGATCTCCAGAATGCGCTCGCCGGTCGAATCGTCGTTGACGATCTTGACGTCCCGCAGCTCAAGCCGAGCGGACTCATCGGGCCGAAGCCCGGTGTTGCCCATGAACAGAACATAATCGTGGAACGTCTCACAAACCTCGCGCCAGCGCGGCTTGGGCGGGTTCTTCGCCCGCTCGCGGGTGGCCTCATAAAGCAACTTGTATTCCTCGGGCGAGAACCACGCGCGATGCTCCACCTTGCCGGACGTCTTGTAAGGGGCGGACATATCCGGGATCGCCGCAATCCAGCCCTTGCGGTTGGCGGTCTTCAATATCTGCCGCAGCGTGACGATCTCGTGGTGCAAGGTCGCGCGGGCCGGTTTCTTTGCCTTGCCGGTCTTGGCATCGAGCCGCGATGTCTGCCGGTGCACTCGATATTCCTGAACCTTGCCCGCCGTGATGTCCTCAAGAGCAGTGTCGCCAAAAAACGGCATCAGGTGCACGCGGATGATGTCGGACTTCGATTTCACATAGCCAGCATTGCGCTCACCCATTGTGATGACCTCGAACTCACTGGCAAACGCTTTGGCCGCTTCCTCGAAACTGGGGCCAGTAGGCTTCACCCGGCGACGGCCATCCACCGCCGGAGGCGGTTCGACGGCGACAGGTTGAGTGGATCCGTTGAGAAGTGAGACGCCACCGCGGCGGCGCTGACGATCCTCGACGCACCGCTCCATATACCAGTCGCGCGCGAAATCCTTGGCGGCTGCAAGGCTGACCTTCTTAGTGGTCTGCCGGTGATTCCGGCTGCCCAGATAAGTGGCGCACTGCCAGAAACGACTTCCCTCACGCTTATAGACGTGAAGCGCTCCGTCCATCAGCAAATGGCTTTCCACGGGCATTGTGAGAACTCCAAAGTGTGTAAGACTTGTGTAAGCCTTTTTCGGAGTCTCGACCTTGCTCAAACTGTTGGTTTTAATGGGTTTTTGGCTTATTTTTTTAGGCCAAACGCAATTTTGAGTCGAGCGCGTCTACCAATTCCACCACAGGGGCGCCTGCGCGGATGCCGCTGTTAGCGAGGAGTGCCGCGTCATTCAATACCGTTCGCCCTGAGCTTGTCGAAGGGTCGCACTTTTCTTCTGCATACGTCGCTTGGGTCGAAAAAGGACAGTGCTTCGACAAGCTCAGCAGGAACGGGATTTTTACCGCAGAGCTCCAGCGAGCAACTTGTGCAGCTTGGAATGCAACACGTCATTCCCGGCCAGCACCTGATCAGCATGGATCGGAGCAGAGCGCCCACGGAAGTCGGACACAAACCCACCCGCTTCGCGCACCAGCAGGCACCCGGCCGCCGTGTCCCACTCAGAAAGCCCGCTTTCCCAGAATCCGTCAAACCGGCCTTGAGCCACGTAAGCCAAATCGAGAGAAGCGGCGCCAAAACGACGTATCCCCGCAACCTCGGGGCCGATGGCACCGAAAATCCGGCTCCATTCGGCAAAATCGCCGTGGCCGAAGAACGGCACCCCGGTTGCCACCAGGGCGTCTGCCAAGCGTGCCCGAGCCGAGACGCGCAGGCGCGCATCCTGCAACCACGCGCCGCGCGATTTTTCTGCCCAGAAGGTCTGATCGGTGATCGGCTGATAGACCACGCCCGCCACCACATCGCCCCAGCCGCTGCCATCGGGCTTGGGCTCCTGCGCGGCGATGCTGATCGCGAAATGCGGGATGCCGTGGAGGAAATTGCTGGTGCCATCGAGCGGATCGACGATCCAGCGCGGCATGCCGGGATCGCCCTCGATCACGCCCGCCTCTTCCATCACGAAGCCCCAGCCCGGACGGGCGGCGAGCAGCTCGTCATAGAGCGTGCGCTCGGCGCGGATGTCTGCCTTGCTGACGAAATCGGCCGGGCCCTTGCGGCTGACCTGCAAATGTTCGACTTCGCCGAAATCGCGCCGCAAACGCCCGCCCGCCTTGCGCGCGGCGCGTTCCATCACGCGAATGAGGCCGGAAATAGCTGCCATTTCAAACTCTCTGCCGTTCGCCTCGAGCGTAGTCGAGAGGCTTGGTCACGGCGCTGGTGTGTCTCGACTTCGCTCGACACGAACGGTGGGGTTTGTCCTCAGCCAGCCTTGCCGACATAGGCTTGCTCGTACACGTCGACGATGATGCGCGTGCCGGCGCCGATATGCGGCGGCACCATGATGCGCACGCCATTGTCGAGGATCGCGGGCTTGTAGCTCGACGAGGCGGTCTGCCCCTTCACCACCGCGTCGGCTTCGACAATCATCGCTTCGATCTGCGAGGGCAGTTCGACCGAGATCGGCTTTTCGTCCCACAGCTCAAGGTTCACCTGCATCCCGTCCTGCAGGAACGGGCGCGCATCGCCGAGCAGGTCGCCCGGCAGCGTGATCTGTTCGTAGGTATCGTTATCCATGAACACCAGATCTTCGCCCTCGGCATAGAGGAACTGGAATTCCTTGGTGTCGAGCCGCACGCGCTCAACCGTATCGGCGCTGCGGAAGCGCACGTTGGTCTTGCGGCCATCCTGCAGGTTCTTCATTTCGACCTGCATGTACGCGCCACCCTTGCCCGGCTGCGTGTGCTGAATCTTGGCAACCTTCCAGATGCCTTTTTCATACTCAAGGATATTGCCGGGGCGAATATCGACGCCGCTGATCTTCATGGGGCTGTGGGCCTTTTTACGTGATGGAAAGAGCGAGAGAGCGCACCGCCGTGGAAGGCGTGCACCCGCAAATGATGCGCGCCCATAGCCGAGGCAGCGGGTCCGGGCAAGCGCGGGCAATGCAACACCAAAAACCTTGGCCTAACCCGCCACCGGCTGATATGGGCGCGACCCATGAAGAACCGTTATATCTTCCTGTTGATCATCAGCGCAGCCACCGCCGCGGCGTTTGTGCCCGGGCAGTTGCGCGCGCAGAATGCAGCGGCGGGCCGATCGCAGGGCATGCTCGGCATTCTGCAGCATGGCACCTGGCAATGCGCGCTGCCGGGCGACGCGGGCGGCGCGGCCTATGTGGCCGTGCCCGCAGAGGAATTCCGCATCGGCACCGCCTCAAGCTATATCAACGCGGAAGGCAACGGCATTTATCTGCTGCGCGGTGACGAGGTGGTGTTCACCCGCGGCCCCAAAAAAGACCAGCGCTTCAAGCGGCTGGGCGAGAACACCTTGCAAAAGCTGAACCCCGATGGGAGCCTGAGCAAGCTGATCTGCACCCGGCTGGGTAGGGCGAATTAGGGTCCTGCGCCGTGCTCACATGCCCAGCAGCCAATGCCAGTGCATGAACCACACTTCCCGCGCCAGAAAGGGCATCTGGGTCGTAAGGCTGCGATAGCGTGACGAAGGCGTCGGACTTGGCTGCGCGTCCAGTCCGACATCCTCCGCCATCGCCATGGCGCGGCGCATGTGGAGCGGGTCTGACACAATAACGACCTTGTCTTTTCTCGCTGCCCCCAAAACCCGCCTTGCATTTTCAAGGTTCTGCCGGGTGGTCTGCGAGCGCGTTTCGAGCAAGATCGCGCCCATCGGCACACCTTTGTCCTTGGCATAGGCGGCCGCGGCCTCCGCTTCGGACAAGCGATCCTCAGATGACCTGCCGCCGGTCAGAAGCAGGCGCTGCACCCGCCCTTGCTGGTGGAGTTCAATCGCATGGTCGATCCGCGCGGCGAACACTGGCGAAGGCACATCACCATTAACCGCCGCGCCAAGCACGATCGCGGTATCGCCGCTTTCAGCCCCGGTGAGTGATGGGCCAGCCGCAATCCAGCCGGCCACGCCGCCAAACCAGCCGATAGCCGCGACCATCAGCCAAGCCAGCTTGCGCCTCACCCCCGCATAACCTTGGCAAAAGCCTCAATCGCAGCAACCTCGTCCCCGCCCCACACCGCGCCTGACACCGCGAGGAAATCCGCCCCAGCCTCAATCAGCGGCCTGCAATTCTCCGGCATGATCCCTCCAATCGCGACGCAAGGGATTTCGAAAATGCTCGACCACCATTGCAGCAGTTCCAGATCGGGCACCACGGCGTCCGGGCCCCTATCCTTGGCAACGTCCTTGGTGGTTGAGGGATAGAACGCCCCGAAGGCGACATAATCCGCCCCCGCCTCGCCCGCTTCCATCGCCATGTGGCGGCTGGCGTGGCAGGTGACGCCGATCTGCGCCTCGCGCCCCAATTCTTCGCGTGCATCGCGCGGCGAGCCATCGTCCTGCCCCAGATGCACCCCGTCGGCCTTCAACCGCTTGGCGAGCGCCACCGAATCATTGACGATAAAGGCGACATCATGCGCGGCGCAGATCGCCTGCAAGGGTTCGGCGAGCGCGGCGGCCTCGTGACTGTGCTCTATTCCGTTTAGGCCCTTCACCCGGAACTGAAAGGCGGTGACGAGGCCTTTGCCAGCCGTGAGCGCGCGCTCAAGCCGCGCAGGAAAGTCGCCGCCAACATCGAGCGGGGAGATGAGATAGAGTTGAGTATCGGTCATGTACGCCGCGCTAATGGCTTACGCGCCGCCTGTCACCTGCCGAGGCCTCACCCACTCGCGCTGGCAATCTGCTCGATCGCCTTGCCGAGCACAGTGTTGAACTCGGCGTCGGTCTGGCCCTTGCGCAGATCTTGCAACAGCCCCCGGCTGAAGCTCGCGATCATGCCGGGGTTTTGCGAGAGGCGCGAACAGGCGTCGTCGGTCGAGAATCCGCCCGACAGCGCGACCACGCGCAGCACCTTGGGATGCTGGGTGAGCGGGGTGTAGAGGCCCGCTTTCGCCGGGATCGAAAGCTTGAGCATCACCTGCTGGCCTTCGGGCAGCGCAATGAGGCGCTTGAGGATTTCGGCGAGCAAAATCGCCTCACCCTCGGCGCGGTCGGCGGCGGCGATGTCGTATTCGGGCTCGATGATCGGCATAAGGCCAGCAGAGGCAATCTGCGCAGCCACTTCGAACTGCTGGGCAACCACAGCGGCGATCCCGGCAGGGTTGGCCGATTTGATCACTGATCGCATCTTGGTGCCGAACATGCCCGCCGCAGCCGACTTTTCAAGCAGCGCGGCGAGCTTCACCATTGGCTTCATCAGCTGCACGCCGTCCGCCTCGTCAGACAAGCCTTCGTCGACCTTGATGAAGGGCACGATCCCGCGCGCCTTCAACGCATCGCCGGTTGAAACGCCGTCGACTTCGCCGTCCATGGTGCGCTCAAACAGAATCGCGCCGAGCACCTTGCCGCTTCCGAAGCAAGGCGAGGTGATCACCCGGGCGCGCATGGTGTGGATCGCCTGGAACATCTCATCCTCGCCCGACCACTCGCCATCATCCACTCCGTAACCGCGCAGCGCCTTGGGGGTCGAGCCGCCCGACTGATCCAGCGCGGCGATGAACCCCTGTCCGGTGGCGATGCGGTCGGTCATTTCATGGGTGTTCATTGCGGCGGTTCCCCTTGGTCTTCATTCTGGCTCTGCATACCTATGCAGGGCATGTCACCGCGCCCTTAGCGAGCACATGGAAATGCTGCAACTGCACAAGGCACGCAGTCGGGTTTAACGCCGCGCGAAACGCCGGATAATGCCAGTGAAGCTCAGCGCAGGCGCGCCGTCGCCGGTGATCAGCCCACGCACAAAGATGGTCTTGCCGCCGCCGCGCGTCACCTCGCCCCGGGCCTCAACCAGCGCGCCATCCTGCACTGCGCCGAGGAAATCGCCCGCCAGGTTGAGCGTCACCGCGTGATCGCCGTTCAATTCATCGGTGGCGATGGCGAACAGCGCAAAATCGGCGAAGGTCATCAGGCAGCCGCCATGCATGAAGCCGCCGCCGTTCATGTGGCGGGCCTCGGCGCGGAAGGCGCTGGTGTAGGAGCCATCCTCCTCACGCCGGTAGAAGAACGGGCCGGAGCGGGTTTCGAACGGGTCCCCATCCCAATACCGCCAACCGGCAAATTCCCCGGTTTCCATGACCGATAGGGCGCCGAAACTGGTTTCCACTGCTTCGCTCATGTTCACTTCCACAATTGCAGCTTGCCGACGGCAGCCGCGAAGCCATCAGCCTGTTCGAGCGGGGCCAGGCTCAGTTCGGCGAGTTTCCACCCGCCAATCGCGCCTTTGCGCCACAGGACGGACAACAGGAACGGGCCAGTCCATTCCCGGCCGCCCAATCGCAATTCCAATTCGGCCCCGGCCACCATCCACGCCGCCTTGCCGTGCCGGCGGGCATAGACTTCGCGCAAGGCGAACTTGGTGCAGGCAAAGCCGCGTTCCAGCGCGCCGAGAAAGCTCGGCCGATCCAGCAATTGCGGTGGCAATGTGCCGATCATCGCGGTGAAATCGCGGGACAACAGCTTCTTGGCTTCCTTGCCGTCAGCCGCCACCCACGCCCGCATGAAGCGCAATTGCAGCGCCTCGATCTCTCCGGCGACATCGGCCATCTCAGACTTCCAATGCAGCGACGCCGGGCAGCACGCGGCCTTCCATCCATTCGAGGAAAGCGCCGCCAGCGGTTGAAACATAGGTGAAATCACCCGCCACACCCGCCTGTGCCAGGGCTGCGACCGTATCCCCGCCGCCCGCCACGCTGATAAGCGAGCCTTCGAGCGTCAACGCCGCCGCCGTGCGGGCAAGAGCGACTGTCGCTGTATCGAACGGCTCGGTCTCAAACGCGCCCAGTGGGCCGTTCCACACCAGCGTGCGGCAGGTCTTGAGCACATCGGCGAGCGCTTCAGTCGCTTGCGGACCGAGGTCGAGGATCATCTCGTCCTCCGCGACTTCATGGACGTTGCAGGTGCGCAGAGACGCGGGGTTGGCCGCGAATTCCTTGGCGACCACCACGTCGTAAGGCAGGTGGACGGTGCAGCCAACACGCTCGGCCTCGTCCATGATGCGGGTGACGGTATCGGCCAGATCATGTTCGCACAGGCTCTTGCCCACGGCGACCCCGCGCGCGGCTAGGAAGGTGTTGGCCATGCCGCCGCCGATGATCAGATGCTGCACCTTGCCAACCAGATGTTCGAGCACGGCGAGCTTGGTCGAAACCTTGGCCCCGCCCACCACGGCAGCGACCGGCTTCTCGGGCGTGCCGAGAGCTGCTTCGAGCGCCTTCAGCTCGGCTTCCATCGACCGCCCGGCATAGGCGGGCAGGAAATGCGCCAGCCCTTCTGTGGTCGCGTGTGCACGGTGCGCAGCGCTGAAGGCGTCGTTGACGTAGATCGTGCCGTTGGCCGCGATGGCCTGCGCGAAATTGGGATCATTGCCCTCCTCGCCCGGCCAGAAGCGGGTGTTGTCGAGCAGCCCGATGTCGCCATCGCCAAGGATGCCGATCGATTGCGCCACCACCGGCCCGGTGAGCTCGGGAATAAACATGATCTCTTCGCCGAGCACCTCCTCGACATCGCCCACCACCATGCTGGTCGACAGCATTGATGAACGCTGCCCGCCCGGCCGCCCGAAATGCGCCAGCATCAGCACCTTGGCCCCGCGCCCGGCGAGTTCGAGGATGGTGGGCCTGACAGCCTCAACCCGCGTGACATCGGTCGCCGAACCGTCCTTCATCGGGAGGTTGAGATCGACGCGCACCAGCGCCACCTCGCCGGTCAGGTCGGCAGGCAGATCATCGAGGGTTTTGAAGGCCATGTTCCAACTTTTCCGTTCGGTTCGAGCGCAGTCGAGAACCGTTCGTGCCGAGGTGTGTCTCGACTTCGCTCGACACGAACGGAAGTGTGGGGATCAGAGAAACTTCGCCATCACCCCGGCGGTGTCGATCATGCGGTTGGAGAAGCCCCATTCGTTATCGTACCAGCTGACCACGCGGGCAAGCTTGCCTTCCATCACGCTGGTTTCCAGCGAATCAACCGTAGAAGACGCCGGGTAGTGATTGAAATCGCTCGAAACCAGCGGCTCTTCGGTATAGTCGAGCACGCCCTTCATCGGCCCTTCGGCAGCAGCCTTCAGCGCGGCGTTGATCTCTTCAACGGTGGTGTCGCGCGACGGCGTGAACACCAGATCGATCAGCGAGACATTGGGCGTCGGCACCCGCACCGAGGAGCCATCGAGCTTGCCCTTCAGTTCCGGCAGCACCAGACCAACTGCGCGCGCGGCGCCGGTGGTGGTGGGGATCATGTTGACAGCACCCGCGCGCGCGCGGCGCAGATCCTTGTGGATCTGGTCGAGCATGCGCTGGTCGTTGGTGTAGGAGTGGATCGTGGTCATGAACCCGCGCTCGATGCCGATGGCATCGTTGAGCACCTTCGCGACCGGGGCGAGGCAGTTGGTGGTGCAGCTGGCGTTGGAGATGATCTCGTCATCCGCGGTCAGGCTGTCGTGGTTCACGCCGAACACGATGGTCTTGGTCACGCCGGTCGCGGGCGCAGAGATGATCACGCGCTTGGCCCCGGCGGCAAGGTGCGGGCGGCTCGCTTCGTCCGACTGGAAGAAGCCAGTGCATTCGAGCACGATATCGATGCCCATTGCCGCGTGCGGCAGCTTGCCCGGGTCCTTCTCTGCAGTCACGGCGATGCGCTTGCCATTGACGATTATTGCATCGCCATCGGCGATCACTTCGCCGCCGAAGCGGCCATGAACCGAGTCATAGGCAAACAGCAGCGCGTTCGACTTCGCATCGGCTAGATCGTTGATCGCGACGAGATCGAGATCGTGATCGCTGCGCTCAAGGATAGCGCGCGCAACCAACCGTCCGATGCGGCCAAAACCGTTGATGGCAACTTTGGTAGCCATGAGAAATACTCCTGCTTAAGCGTTCAGTTTATTCTGGATTTGCGGAACGATGGCGTCGGCGGTTAGGCCGAAATGGGCGTAGAGATCGGCGATCGGGGCCGAGGCACCAAAGCTGTCGATCCCGATATTGAGGCCCTGCGTCCCGGTGTAGCGCTGCCAGCCAAAGGTGCTCGCCGCTTCAATCGACACGATCAGCGCGTCGGCGGGGAGCAGGTCCGCGCGGTAGGCGGCGTCCTGTTCGTCGAACAATTCGGTGCAGACCATCGAGATAACATCGGTGCCAATGCCCGCCGCTTCAAGCTGCGCGGCGCAGGCATTGGCGATTTCGACTTCCGAACCGCTGGCGAGGATCACGACCTTGCGTGGCCCCCCCGCCGCCGTGATCCGATACCCGCCCCTGGCCGACAGGTTGTCGCCCGCTGCCAAGCGAAGTTGCGGCAGGTTCTGACGGGTCAACGCCAGCACGGTCGGGCGGTCAGGCTGGCGCAGGGCCAGTTCCCAGCACTCCGCCGTCTCGACCGCATCGGCCGGGCGCATGACCAACAGGTTGGGCATGGCGCGCAGGCTCGCTAGGTGCTCAATCGGCTGATGGGTCGGCCCATCTTCGCCCAGCCCGATAGAATCATGCGTCATCACATAGACCACGCGGCAATGTTGCAGCGCCGACAGGCGGATCGCCCCGCGGGCATAGTCGGTGAACACCAGGAAGGTGCCGCCATAGGGGATCACGCCGCCATGCAGCGCCATCCCGTTCATCGCAGCGGCCATGCCGAACTCGCGGATGCCGTAATAGACGTAGCGGCCGGCATAATGGTCGCGGTTGAAGGTGCCGATCCCGCCCGCGAGGGTGTTGTTCGATCCGGTCAGGTCGGCGCTGCCGCCGATGGTGTCGGGCAACATCGGGTTGAGCGCTCCCAGCGCGATTTCAGATGCCTTGCGGGTGGCGGTCTTCTGCGGCGCGGCGATCAAGCCTGCAATGTGCGCATCAAGGCTGAAACCTTCGGGCAGATCGCCCGCCATCCGCCGCTCAAACTCGGCCTTCTGCGGTGAGGCTGCAAGGCGCCCTGCCCAAGCACCATGCGCCGCACGGCCCGGCTCGGCAGCACCACGCCAATCGGCGAGAATGTCCGACGGGATCACGAATGGCTCTGACGTCCAGTCCAGCGTCTCGCGCGCGGCTGCGACTTCTGCCCCGCCCAGCGCCGCACCGTGGACACCGCTGGTGCCCTGCTTGTTGGGTGCGCCCTTGCCGATCAGCGTGTGGCAGGCGACCAGCGAGGGGCGCGGATCAGCCTTGGCCTCAGCAATTGCGCGGTCAATATCGGCGAAATCATGCCCGTCGCATGTCGTCACGTGCCATCCGGTCGCGGCATAGCGGGCCTTGATGTCCTCGGAAGTCGACAGATCGGTCGGCCCATCGATGGTGATGCGATTATCGTCCCACAACACGTTCAAGCGCCCGAGGCCGAGGTGGCCCGCCAGCCCGATTGCCTCGTGGTTGATGCCTTCCATCAGGCAGCCATCACCTGCCACCACCCAGGTGCGGTGATCAACCAACTCGTCACCGAACACGGCGTTCAAGTGCCGCTCGGCCATCGCCATGCCAACCGCCATCGCCACACCCTGCCCCAGCGGGCCGGTGGTGCATTCCACCCCGTCGAGCAGAAAATTCTCCGGGTGCCCGGCGCAGGGGCTCGAAAGCTTCCGGAAATTGCGGATGTCGTCGATCGTCGGCGCGGCATAGCCGGTGAGGTAGAGGAGGCTGTAGATCAGCATCGATCCATGGCCTGCCGAAAGCACGAAGCGATCGCGATCAGCCCAATGCGGTGCGGAAGGATCGAACTTCAGGTGCCGGGTGAACAGCACCGTTGCGACATCGGCCATGCCCATCGGCATGCCGGGGTGGCCGGAATTTGCGGCCTCCACTGCATCCATCGAAAGCGCGCGGATAGCATTGGCCATCGGCTGAAGGCGGGCGGCGTCGATGCTCATGGGCGCACGTGTCTCCTGATGCTGCCCCGATCAGCCTTGATCCGGGCCAAAACCGACCGCGCCTTGGCTTTCGCGCCATGGTGCGGGCGGGCGATTCGATCCCTCGATTGCGGGCTGTGCCATTGCCGAGCCATCGGGTGAGGTCAACCTTGTGCAGAATTGGGCAGCGCGCACGGGCACTGCGCGCCCGCTCCGCAGCACTTATCAACAGACCGCTTCAAGCCTTTGCGCCGACAATCCAATCTTGGTATCGCGTTTACCATGAGTGCCGAGCGTATCGAACATGCGATCCAGCGCATCGAGGCTGCCATGCAGCGGATCGAGGCTGTCAAGGATAGCCCTGCCCATGCCAGCGCCACATCCGTTGGCGCTTCGCCAAACGTGATTGGGCTGGTGAACAGTCATGAGAAGCTGCGCGAGCAAGTTGCGGAAACGCTTCGCGAACTTGATGACGTGCTGGCCAAGCTGGAAGATTAGCGCCCCATGAGCACGGTAACCCTGACCATCGGCCCCAAGAGCTATTCCGTCGCCTGCGCTGATGGCCAGGAAGCCCATATCACTCAGCTGGGCGCGATGATTGCCGAAAAATACGCGCAGCTGGGCGCATCGCGCGCGCCGTTGGAAGCGCAGAACCTGTTGTTTGCCGCACTGTTCCTCGCCGATGAACTGGCCGAAGCGCGCAAGGCCGCCGTGCTTGCACCGCGCGAAGCTGCACCGCCCCCCGTTGATACCCCCCCCGTTGATACCGAAGCGATGGCCGCCTTGCGCAATGCCATCACCGTGCTCGAAGCCGATCTGGCCGCCGCGCGCGCCGCTGCGGCCGCGCCAGCACCGGATGCCCCGCCGCAAATCGATCTGTTTGGCGGGCCACCATCGCCCGATCTGGACCTTGCCGCGATCGCCAGCCAACTCGAAGAGCTTGCGAATCGCACCGAAGCCAGTGCCACCGCGCTTGAAGCGGCGGTCGCAAGCGCCTAGATAGGGATTGGCGGGACTGCCCGGCACGAGCCGATTGAACATCCCTGAGGCTATAAGTAATCCAAATGGGAGCTGTCCCTGCCCTTGCCTGCCGGTTCGTCCGGAAGTCTTGGGCATACGGCGCCCACCTGACGTAAAACGCGTCAGAGGATTTCTAGCGCAAACGACCCATGGTGGTTCCGTCACTTTTTGAGTTTTCGCATCGCCTCCGCGATGCGATCTCCTCCGGGGGCCCGGCCCCTTTGGGCCACCCCTGCGGGCGGGCAGTCGCCCTTGCGGCCCTGCGGGCCGTTCCAGTCCTCCCCTTCAGGGGAGGGGGACCACCGAAGGTGGTGGAAGGGCACGCTAACCTGTTCCTTGCCGCTTTGGGTGCCTCCCTCTACCGCCTCGGATAATGACTGACCTCACCAAACCCACCCTCCGCCAATCCCTGCGAGCCGCTCGCAGGGCGCATGTCGAAGCCCTGCCCGATGCGATCCGCGGGTTGCTATTCCACCGCCCGCCTGCGCCCATCGCGGCGCGCATTCCCGACGATGCGGTGATCGGGCTCTACCATGCCGGGCCGTGGGAGGCGCCTGCGGGCGGTTATGCGCGGTTCTTCCATGATGCCGGGCACAGGCTCGCCCTGCCCCGCTTTGCCGCGCGCGGCGCGGCAATGGCCTTTGCCCACCATACTGACCCCTACGACGAAAGCGATCTGGAGGTCGGTCCGTATGGCATGCTGCAACCATCGGGAGAGGCAGAAGCGGTCAAGCCTGATGTGCTTTTCGTGCCCTTGGTGGGCTTTACCGCCGCGCTCGACCGGCTGGGGCAAGGCGGCGGGCATTATGATCGCTGGCTGGCGGAACATCCCGCCGCGCTGGCCATTGGGATGGCGTGGGACGTGCAGCTATGCGACGCCCTGCCGACCGAGCCCCATGATCACCCGCTGGCCGCAGTGATCACCCCAACCCGGATCTACGGAAGCCTCTGATGCGCGAAACCCCCACCTGGCGAATTCCGTTTGGCATTATCAGCTTGTTTGTGGTGCTGATGATCTATGGCGTGGTGATCGCCCGCTATGCACCAAGCATCATCGGGCGCTGGTCAGGCGCGGCGCAGACCGTGGTCTATCTGGTGCTCGGCCTGATCTGGCTGCTGCCGTTGCGGCGCTTCCTGATCTGGATGGAAACCGGCAGCTGGAGCCCGCCCGCGCCCAAGGAATAGGCTGCGGCGACCTATTTCAAGGCAGATGGGATCAATGCGACTGGGGGATGCTGCCACTCCCTGCTTGGGAGAAAGTGGCGCGAGTGACGGGGCTCGAACCCGCGACCTTCGGCGTGACAGGCCGACGCTCTAACCAACTGAGCTACACCCGCGCATTGTTTCCGTATCGAGCGTCGCGGCGATGCCGTCCCGTTCGTTGGAGCAGCGCCATTAGGCTTGGGCGTGCAGGCTGTCAACGGTCAGATCGGCATAAATTGAGGCACGGCTAGCCTTCAGCACGCCTCGTATTTCCAGTTGCGCTTCTTGCCCTCGGCAAGCCAGGCGATCGCCTGAGCGATGCGTTTGTCGCGGGTTTCTTCGCGCTTGGCTTGGCTGATCCACTCGACATATTCGCGCCGGTGCGACGGGGCGAAACCATCGAACACACGCTGCGCCGCGGGAGCCGCTTCGAGTGCGGCGCTCAGTGCGGGCGGCATGGGCAAATCGGGCTTGCGCGCCGGCTTGGGCTTCGACGTTCCGAGTGCCGCAACCCCGGCCTGAAAACGCGCGATGAGCGCCGCGTCGGGCGGAAGGTCGGCAAGGCTGGTGAGCTTGCCGAGCGAGCCCATCGTCGTACCGCGCTCCTCATGGTGGATCACCACCGCCGCATGGGCCTTGAACGACGCAAGGCCGACAACATTGCGTCCGCCGACCATGAAGTGCGGCATGCCCCACTTGATGCCCTCCTCTGCACCCGGCAACGCGCGGTGCACAAGCGCACGGACGTGCGTGAGGATCGGCTGGGCAAATGGCGCGGCCTTGGCGATGTAGCCGTCTACGCGCGGATCCTGGGTCATGTCGGCACCTCCCGCTGCTGGCCTATACCCCGATCAGTCGAGCAGCAGAAGAGCAGGCGTCTCGATCAGCCGCTTCACCCCTTGCACAAAGCTGGCCGCATCATGTCCGTCGACCACGCGGTGATCACAGGAGATCGAGATATTCATCAGCTTGCGCTTGGCGATTCGCTCACCGCCCATCCCATCGCTGACAAACATCGGGCGTTCGACAATGCGGTTGGGGCCGATGATTGCCACTTCGGGCCGGTTGATCACCGGGGTGGTGGCGACGCCGCCGAGCGGGCCGAGCGAGGTGACGGTGAAGGTTGAGCCGGAAAGCTCCTCCGACGTCGCCTTGCCGGTGCGCGCGGCTTCGGCCAGGCGGCCAATCTCGCGCGCGAGCTGCCACAGGTTGCGGCTCTGCGCGTCGCGAATCACCGGCACCATCAGGCCTGCGTCGGTCTGCGCCGCGATGCCGAGGTGGACCGCGCCATACCGCGTCACCACGCCCGCTTCGTCATCATAGCGCGCGTTGATCATCGGGAAGGCGGGGATCATCTTGCAGATCGCGGTGATCAGCAGCGGCAACATGGTGAGCTTGGGCCGATCACCCCGTGCGTCGTTCAACTGCCCGCGCAGAAGTTCGAGATCGGTGACGTCGCATTCCTCGACATAGGCGAAGTGCGGGATGTGGCGCTTTGACGCGGCCATGTTCTGCGCGATGCGTTTGCGCAGGCCGATGACCTTGATGGTCTCGTCAGCGCGCGCCTTGCCTGCTGCCGCGAACCCGCTGCCCGCGCTGTAGGCGAGGAAGGCATCGAGATCGCCGTGGCGGATGCGGCCATCTTCGGCGGGTTTTACCTGAGCGAGGTCCACGCCGAGATCGCGCGCCCGCTGGCGTACGGCGGGGGTGGCGAGGACTTTCGTTTGGTGGCTTGGCGCAGGGCCTTCGACAAGCTCAGGCTGAGCGAGTTTGGGTTTTGCGACTTCCACCACTGGATCGGGGGCGGTTTCCTCTTCAACAAGGTCCGCTCGTCCTGAGCCGGTCGAAGGACGCTCTGGTGCATCGGACATCTCGTCTTCGATCTGCTCAGCCGCCGCTTCGGCCTGCTCCTCTGAGGCCTCACCCTCAACCTCGATCACCAGCAGCATTGCGCCGATGGCGATCACGTCGCCAACCTCGCCCGCCACAGCCGTGACAATCCCCGCCACCGGGCTTTCGATGTCAATCGTCGCCTTGTCGGTCATCACGTCGACGAGGTGCTGATCCTCCTCGACCCTATCGCCAACCTTGACGTGCCATTCGACGACCTCCGCCTCAGCCACGCCTTCGCCCACATCGGGCATGTTGAATGTGAATGTCGCCATGATGCGTCAGTCCTTGAGGAGCTTGTCGATGGCCTCGCCGATCCGGACGGGGCCGGGGAAATAGGCCCATTCGAGGCTGTGGGGATAGGGCGTGTCGAACCCGGTGACGCGTTCGACCGGGGCTTCGAGATGGTAGAAACAGCGTTCGGTGACCAGCGCAGAAAGCTCCGCACCAAAGCCAGAAGTGCGGGTCGCTTCGTGGACGATCAACACGCGGCCCGTCTTCTCCACCGAAGCCTCAATCGCCTTGATATCAAGCGGCACCAGCGTGCGCAGGTCGAGGATATCGGCATCCACCCCCTTGGCCTCGCACACCGCCTGCGCGACATGGACCATGGTGCCGTAGGCCAGCACCGTCAGCGCCTCACCTTCGCGCACGTGGCGCGCCTTGCCTAGAGGGATGCGGTAATAGCCTTCGGGCACCACCGAATCGGGATGGCGCTTCCACGGCTCGACCGGCTTGTCATAGAACCCGGTGAAGGGACCATTATAGATCCGCTTGGGTTCAAAGAAGATCACCGGATCATTATCTTCGATCGCCGCAATCAGCAGGCCCTTGGCATCGTGAGGCGTCGCCGGGATCACGGTTTTGAGGCCTGCGACGTGGGTGAACAGTGCCTCGGGGCTTTGGCTGTGGGTCTGCCCGCCGAAAATCCCCCCGCCAAACGGCGAACGCACGGTCAGCGGCGCAATATAATCACCCGCCGAGCGGTAACGCAGCCGCGCGGCTTCGCTAATCAGCTGATCAAGGCCGGGGTAAATATAATCGGCAAACTGGATTTCGGGCACCGGGCGAAGGCCGTAAGCCCCCATCCCCACCGCCGCGCCAATGATCCCGCATTCGCTGATCGGGGTGTCGAACACGCGGTTCTTGCCGTGTTTCGCCTGAAGACCTGCTGTGGCGCGGAACACCCCGCCAAAGTAGCCGACATCCTCGCCCATGATCACCACATCGGGATCGCGGATGAGCATGATGTCGAGCGCTTCGTTGATCGCCTCGATCATGTTGAGGCGGCGTTCAGTCACGGCATCGCCAATGGTTGCCATATCGTTTGAGGGTTCTGGGCTCATCCGAAGGGCCTTTCGGTGCCGAATTTGGTGATGCGTTCGCGGATCGCCTGTTCGGCCTGTTCTTCAAGGTGCCAGGGCAGTTCCTCGTAAACATCCTCGAACATGGTGTGGAACGGGTGGTGGAGGCCATGGCCAAGGATGCCGTTCTTCTCGGCCTCCTTGGTGACGGCCTTGACGCGCTCGGCGCATTCCAGATCCATCGCCGCCTGGCGCTCTTCGTCCCATTCGCCGATGGCGATCAGATGGTTCTTGAGCCGGTTGATCGGATCGCCGAGCGGCCATTCTTCCCGCTCCTGCGCCGAACGATAGCCGCTGGGATCGTCAGAGGTGGAGTGCCCCTCGGCGCGGTAGGTGAAGTACTCGATGAGCGTCGGCCCATGATTACCGCGCGCGCGGTTGGCGGCCCATTCAGCGGCGGCATAGCAGGCGAGCGCATCGTTCCCGTCGACCCGCAGCGCGGCGATGCCATAGCCGAGGCCGCGCGCCGCAAAGGTGGTGCGCTCACCGCCAGCAAACCCGCTGAAGCTCGAAATAGCCCACTGGTTGTTGACCACATTGAGTATCACAGGCGCGTTATAAACGGCGGCAAAGGTGCAGGCGGCGTGGAAATCGCCCTCTGCCGTCGAGCCCTCACCGACCCAGGTCGCGGAAATCCGGCTGTCGCCCTTGATCGCGCTTGCCATCGCCCAGCCCACCGCCTGCGGGCATTGGGTGGCGAGGTTGCCGGAGATGCTGAAAAAGCTGTGCTCGCGGCTTGAATACATGATCGGCAGCTGACGGCCCTTCAGCTTGTCGGCGCGGTTGGAATAGATCTGGTTGATCATCTCCAGCAGCGGGTATCCGCGCGCGATCAGGATGCCCTGCTGGCGGTAGCTGGGGAACACCATGTCGTCGCTGGCGAGCGCCATGGCGGGGGCAATCGAGGTCGCCTCTTCGCCGGTGCACTTCATGTAAAAGCTGGTTTTGCCCTGCCGCTGGCCGCGGAACATCCGCTCATCAAACGCCCGCACCAGCGCCATGTGGCCGAGCATCTGACGCAGCGTATCGGGGCTGAGGCGCGGGTTCCATGCCCCGTGGGCCTGATTGTCATCACCCAGCACCCGCACCAGACCATAGGCGAGATCGGGCATTTGTGCCGGATGGACGCTCTCGTCCGGGCGGGGCTGCGCGCCTGCGGTGCCGATATCAATATGCGAGAAATCTGCCGTGTCGCCGGGGCGATATTTCGGTTCCGGCACATGCAGCGCCAGCGCCGGGCGGTTAGTGTCTGCCGGTTTCGCAGTATCGGCCATGGCAGCGCTCTCCCCGGTGCTGGCACCCGCATCACGGCGGGAGCGATCATTGCTTGAATACGTATTTTTATTTCAACGCCGGGGAGCGGTCAAGCGTGGTGAGTGCGATGCGTCAGACCGCAACAGGGGCAGTGATCGCAGGCAGCGGCGCGTAATCATGCACCACAAAATCATCGATCGTATATCCGAATATTGTTTCTGGCTTGCGAGTGATTTCCAGCGTCGGGTGCCCCTGCGGCTGACGGGTCAGCTGTTCTGCGATCAGATGCGCGTGGTTCAGATAGAGATGCACATCGCCCCCCATCCACACCAGCTCGCCCGGTTGCATCCCCACTTGCTGCGCGATCATACGCGTGAGCAGCGCCGCCGACCACAGGTTGAACGGCAGGCCCAGCGCAACATCGCAGCTGCGCTGATAGAGCAGGCAATTGAGCCGTGCGTCCACACCCTCGCCCGCAACATGGAACTGGTAGGTCTTGTGGCACGGGGGCAGCGCCATGCGGTCAAGCTCGGCGACGTTCCACCCTTCGATGATGTGGCGGCGGCTGCCGGGGCTAGTGCGCAAGCTTTCGATCACGGCGGCGATCTGGTTGATCCCCTCGCCTTTTTCATAGAGCCCGTCGGGGCGGTAACGATAGGTCGGCCAGTCCACCCATTGCTTGCCATAGACCGGCCCCAGATCGCCCCAGCGCGCGGCAAAGGCATCATCTGCGGCGATTCGCGCGACGAAATCATCAAGGCTGATCGCATCGCCCGATTCGCGCACGTAATTGGCGTGGGGCCATTCGTTCCAGATCTTCACCCCTTGCAGCACCAGCGGGCGGATATTGGTGCTGCCGGTGAGGAACCACAACGATTCGCGAGTCGCGGTTTTCCAGTAGACCCGCTTGGTGGTGAGCAGCGGCATTGCGCCGTCGAGGAGCTTAAAGCGCAGTGACGCGCCACAAATTGAACGCGTCCCGACCCCGGTTCGATCAATTCTCTCATTACCGGATTCCCAGATCTTCCGCATCAGGCGCAGGTACTGCCATTCGGGATGCTTGGGGTCCGAAAGGATTTCCAAATCTAGAATCAATTGCGTTGCCATGGACGCGCGTTATCGAAAAAGCAGCAAAACACGAAATATTGAGTTATCAACATGTTAAGTCCGGGCATAACCCATGGATGTTCTGTTGATGTTCTTGTATAGACTGTGGATAACCCGAAATTGGCGGAAATGGGATTGCCCGCTTGCCACCCTCATCATCCACACCTATAGCGCGCGCCTTGCCTCGATCCGCATGGGGTTTTCCCCTCGCGGAGCCGACACGGTCGGGGAGTAGCTCAGCCTGGTAGAGCACTGTCTTCGGGAGGCAGGGGCCGGAGGTTCGAATCCTCTCTCCCCGACCAATTTCGCCCATTGGTGGCGGTGATTCGCAGCAGCTATCGCAACGGTTCGCCAGCCTGGCACGGGGCCTGTTTGCAGGCCATCAGCAGGCACCAAAAGCCATGCCCCAGAATCAGAAAAGCCCCGGTTTCCCGAGGCTTCCCCAAATCCGTGCGACCCGGCCTTAACGCCGGCTGCCCAAACCAATGATGAAGTTGGCCCACATGGGTATTCTCCTAAATCAGCGCCAATTGCTGTAGGAGCCTTTTAACACATTATTAACCCTAATCAAGCGTTAACCACACTGCGCCCGCCGCCCATCATCGCCAGCAGTTCAGGCATGGAGATTGCGCGGGCAAACAGGTAACCTTGCGCATGGTCGCAGCCCATGGCGCGTAGGGTTGCGGCCACTTCCTGATCCTCGACCCCTTCGGCCACCACCACCTTGCCCAGCGAATGGGCAATCTCGATGGTTGCGCGCACCACGGCGCGACTTTCTTCTGACGTCGCCATCTGTTGCACGAACTTCTTGTCGATCTTCAATTCGGAACTCGGCAGCTTCTCAATATACTCGAGGTTGGATTGGCCCGTACCGAAATCATCGATCGAAAGGCTGATGCCGCGCTGCTTCAATGCCTTAATCTGGGGGGCGATCCGTTCGTCCTCCAGCTTGGCGGTTTCGGTCAGCTCCAGCGTGAGGTTTTCCGGCGGGAAGTTGTGGCGGCCCAGCATCGTCATCAGATCAAACAAAAGATAGGTATCGCTGAGGCTTTTGGCCGACATGTTGATCGCCAGCTTGAAAGCGGGATCCAGCGCGATTGCCTGTTTGCCAGCGGCCAGCGCCGCTTCCATCACCACCACGGTCAATTCATTGATCCGGTCGCCCGCTTCGGCAGCCAGCACCAGTTCCTGCGGGTTAACATAGTCACCGCCATCGGGCTGCCAGCGGATCAGCGTTTCCGCGCCCACTATCCGCCCGGTCGCCAGATCGACCTTGGGCTGATAGCCAACTGTGATGCTGCGTTCGCGTAGCCCCTTTTCCAACACGCGCAGCAATTCCATCCGCTGGTTGCGGGCTTCGAGATGGGCGGCATCATTGATGATGAACCGCGCGCCGCGCGATGCGGCTTCTTCGGCCACCTGCATCGCCTTGCGGATGCGCTGGCCAAGCGGCAGGGCGTAATTGGTGTCAATGCCAAGCGCAGGACTTGCGCTGGCCGAGCGCCAATCATGGCTGATCGCCGTCTTGAGCATCAGCGCCAGCCCATCGGCGTGACGTTCAAGCTCTTCCGTCGTCATGCGGGGCGCAAGCCACACCAGAATATCGCGTTCGAAGGCGACATCGCCGATATCGCTCGGCCCCTTCACATAGGAGATCAGGGTGCCCACGAATTCGCCCAGTTCGCGCGCGGTCCAATCATCCGACAATTCGGCAAGGCTGGCGATCTTGAGCGCGTAGACATCGCATCCGTCGCTGGTCTTGTCCGAGCTGATCGCAGAGGTGGTCACGGCGTCCACTTCGCTGCTGTAATACTTGCGGGCAATCCGGTGAAATCCGATGCCGGCCCACAGCAGCGCCAGCAGCGCGGGCAAGACATCAATATTGATCCCGGCCTCGTCCGTCAGCAGCGGCAGGACGAGCGCCCCAACGCCGCCCACCATCAGCGTGCGGATCGATTTGGTCCGGCCAAAGACCAACATAATGATCGACACCGCCGCCAATAGCAGCGCCGGATACCACGCCAGATCGAGGGGCACACCGCGCTCTAGGGTGTGGGCGCCAATGACGTGGAAATAAGCGCCAGGTATTCGGCCTTGGCGTAAAGGAAAAATGTAGTAATCCGAGGATAGCAGGTAGCTTTCGCCAATTATAACCCGCTTTCCAGCAAGTTCACTTGCGGGGACTTTTCCCTGAATTACATCGACAAAACTGAATGTTGGTACCGTTAGCGGATCAAACGCATAGTCTGGACGATATTGACGGGAAGGTCCTGCATAATCGGCCAACACCGCCGACAGCGAAGGATGGGTTTGGCTGTCTAGTTTCACTTGCGTCGGCAGCTTCATCGAGAGGCCGAACGGAGAGGCTATTGCAGTCATTGCTGCAAGATTGGAACGTTTGCGAAACTCTGGAAGAGGAACGGTTTGCTCGACCACCTGAAATCCAAGCTCCTGCTTTGGAATAGCTCCGATCCAGACCTTGCCCTTGTGGCGCTCGAGCGTCTTGACGAAGGCCGCATCGGCTTCCGGCGTCTCGGCCTGGCTGTGTGCACGGTCATAGGCGACGCGTTCAACTCCTGCGGCGAACAGCGTTTCGACTAGCCGGGCTTCATCCGCGCGCGTTGGGAATTCACCGTTGAAGGCGTTGATCGTCTTGTCATCAATCGCGATCAGCGCGATGTCTTGCGGTGCTGGTCGGCTACGCAATTCTGCCCGCACCGCGCGGTAGAAATCCTCTGCCGGGACCGCCAGATCGATCAGCCCGGCGATCGCCCCGAACAGCAAGGCACACCCCGCCACCCACGCGCGCTTGCGGCGCAGCAGGGCGCTGCCCGAATTGCGGGTCAGCTTGCGTGCCAAGGTGGCAGCATCATCCAGCGGCCCGCCAGAGCGGCGGCGCGAGGATCGGCCAAAGAACTTGAAGGAACCCATCATGCAGCGCGCAACGTCCGAAGGAAAACACACGATTAACCCTAGGCTGCTTTGGTTAACGCATCGCAAAGAGTGGGGACGCAGGCCACGCCGCGCGGATTAGCGGTGTCAGATCACCTGTCCGGCCACCATCCCCAACGCAATCGACATCGCGCCCAAGCCCAGTGACAGATGCCAGCGCAACCGCAGAAAATCGGGCGCGGCAAAGCCCAAGGCGCGATCAATCATGGGTGACAGCGCAATCAAGGCGCCGAGATAGAACAGCGCCGGACCGGGCCATTCCCACCCGAAGGTCCACGGCAGGAACAGCGCCACTGCGAGCAGGCTGGGCATCACGGCCAGCACATATGCCCCAGCGCTCGCCCTCCCACTAGCGAGCGTCTGCCCCCACCACACCCCACCCAGAAAGCTGAAGATTGCGGCGCCATAGGCAAAGCCCCCCGCCAGCGCGGAATAACGCCATTCATGCCCCGTCACCACCATCGCAAGACAGATCGCCTTTGGCAGCAACCCGGCATAGCCGAGCATGCGGGCAGCAGTTGAGAGTGACGCGGCGGCGGGCTGTGTCGGTTGGTCCATCCCGCCACAAGTCGCAGGGCCGCCGCCCGGTTCCCGTCCACTTGCGGGATGGCGGCGATTACGCCACGTCTTGGGCCATGGAACTGTTCGATCTTACCGGCCGCACGGCAATCATCACTGGCGGCAATGGCGGCCTTGGTCTGGCAATGGCGCGCGGCCTTGCCAAGGCGGGCGCGAATATCGCGATCTGGGCGCGCAATGCGGAGAAAAACGCCGCGGCCCGCGCCGAACTGCGCGCGCTTGGCAGGGGTCAGGTGATAGCCCTGCCCTGTGATGTTGCCGATGAAAGCACGATCGAAGCAGCCATGGCGGAAACGCTCGCCGCATTGGGCCGGGTCGATATCTGCTTTGCCAATGCCGGGATTTCAGGCGCGGGCACGGCCATTCCCGATATTACGGCCGAAGGTTGGGACCATACGCAGGCGATCAACACGCGGGGCGCGGCGCTGGTCTACAAGCATGTCAGCCGCCACATGATCGCACGCGCCAAGGAAGGCGATGCGGGCGGCAAGCTGATCGCAACTTCATCGGGCCAATCGATCATGGGGGTTAACCGATCATCGGATTATGCGGCCTCGAAAGCGGCCTTGAACGGCCTCACCCGCGCCGCCGCCTTCGAATTGGCGCGCTACCAGATCACCGCCAATGCACTGCTATTCGGCTATTACGAGACCGACATAACCGCCAAGGCCGATCCCCGGTTCGGCGAGTGGATGGCCAAGCGCATCCCGCTGCGCCGCCCCGGCGATCACGCCGGGCTTGAGGGGCTGGCGGTGTTCTTCGCCTCATCGCATTCGGATTACATCACCGGGCAATGCCTGCCGGTGGATGGGGGCCTGTCTATTTCCTGAGGTTCGCATTTCCTGATTGCGTCTGTGCTGGCGCTCCCCATTTCAGACGGAACGCAGGCACGCCCAAGCCGTTGCCTGCAAAAGCCTCTCGCAGATGGAACTCCCCTTCCCGTGGCCGACGACCAAATCCCTGATTTCGACAAGCTCCCTGAAGACCGCAATCGCCAGCGCGCGGTGCCATCGGGCCGGATTGCGCGGTTCGGCACCTTTGGGCGGCTGGTTGGAGGGGTTGCAGGCGGGATGGTGGCTGAGGGTGCACGGCGGCTCGCCAGCGGTGAGGGCATCAATGCCCGCGACCTGATCCTCACCCCCGGCAATGTTCAGCGCATGACCGATCGTCTGTCGCACCTGCGCGGCGCGGCGATGAAGATGGGGCAGATGATCAGCCTCGATGCAGGCGATTTCCTGCCCGAGGAGCTATCCAAGATCCTCGCCACCTTGCGCGATCAGGCCAATTTCATGCCGACCAAGCAACTCGATCAGGTGCTGCGCGCCGAATGGGGGCCGGATTGGCGCAAGCAATTCCGCTGGTTCAACCCCCGCCCCATCGCGGCCGCGAGCATCGGCCAGGTCCACAAGGCGCTGACCCGCGATGGCGAGGAACTGGCGATCAAGGTGCAATATCCCGGCGTCGCCAAAAGCATCGACTCCGATGTTGATAATGTCATGACTTTGCTGCGCGTCGCGGGGTTCGCCCCGCCCGAGTTGGAAATGGACAAGCTGATGGCAGCGGCCAAGCAGCAACTCCGCGAAGAGGCAGATTACACCCGCGAAGGCCAGCAAATGGCGATGTATCGTGAAAAGCTGGCGGGCACCCCCGGCTTTGTCGTACCGCGCCTGCACGAAGGGCTGACGCGCGGTTCGATCCTCGCGATGAGTTTTGAAGACGGCGTTTCAATTGAGGAATTGGGCAACGAGCCACCCGAACGCCGCGATGAGGTCTTCGCGCGGCTGATCCGCTTGGTGGCGCGCGAATTGTTCGATTTCGGCGTGATGCAGACCGATCCCAACTTCGCCAATTTCCGGTACCGGCGCGAGACGGGCGAGATCATCCTGCTTGATTTCGGTGCCTGTCGCCCGGTCGATCCGATGGTGTCGAATGGCTATCGCAAGATGCTGGCCGCAGGTTTGAACGGCAATGCCGCAGAGGTGCTCGCCGCGACCATCGAAGCCGGGTTCATGATGCCGATTGTCGCCGAAAAACACCCCGAGCGGGTCAATAAAATGATCGAGATCGTCATCGGTGAAATGCGTGCGGATGCCCCGTTCGATTTCGGTGACCGCGCCTTCATCCCGCTGCTGCGCGAAGAAGGCTATGCCATCGCGCAGGACAAGGACACCTGGGCCTTCCCGCCAATCGAGACGCTGTTCGTGCAGCGCAAAGTTTCGGGCACCGCGCTGCTCGGCGCGCGGTTGAAGGCCAAGGTGAACATCCGTCGGATCACCGAAGAGGTTCTGGGAAGCACCACGCCGCTGCCCACCGCCGCTTGAGCGCATTTCAGTCCGGTTTAGACCTCTTCTTGTCGATCTAACCCCGCTTTTGCGAGGTTTATACCGCCGTTCTGTCGATGTTTCTGCTTTGCAGAGCTTCGCTTCCACGTGAAACAATCAGGGCACAGCATGGACAGCTACGCCGTCTTGGTATAAGTCGCGCCAAAGCTCGGGGGGGTCAATCGCGGCGTGGCGATACTGCTTGTATGTCTTGGCAATATTTGCCGGTCACCAATGGCCGAAGGCGCGTTTCGTGCGTCCGCCCAACGGCGCGGGCTTGATTGTCTGGTCGATTCGGCGGGCACGGCCGCCTATCATGTTGGCAACCCACCCGATCCCCGCGCCATCGCTACCGCCGCAGCAAACGGCATTGATATCGCCGGACAACGCGCGCGGCAGATCGATCGGGATGATTTCTTCCGCTTCACCCACATCGTCGCGCTGGACCGCGCCAATCTCGAAGGCGTGCGCGCCCGCGCCCCGCGCGATGCCACGGCCTGCCTGTCACTGATGATGGATGCGGTCGATGGTCGCCGGGGGGATGGCGTGGCCGATCCCTACCACGGCGATGCCGAAACCTTCGCTGCGACCTGGGAGATCATCAGCCTCGGCGTCGATGCCTGGGTGCGCCGCCTGATCAATGAAGGGGCTGACCTTAAGGTCTAACCTCCCCTCAACAACTGCACGCCCCAGTCACGCTCAAACAGATAGAGCAGCAACCGCGCGGCCTCGCCCCGCTGGCTGGTGAGGCCGCCGTCGCGCTCCATCAGCAGCCGCGCATCGGCGTGGGCGAGCGGCAGGAGTTTCTGCATCTGTTCAAGATTGGCGATCCGGAACGCCGCCTCCCCCGATTGCCGCGTGCCGAGCAGCTCGCCCCCGCCGCGCAGAGCAAGATCCTCCTCGGCAATCCTGAACCCGTCCTGCGTCTCGCGCATCAAGGCGAGCCGGGCTCGGCCCGTTTCCGACAAGGCCCCGCCGCGCAGCAGCAGGCAGGTGCTCTTCTCCGCCCCCCGCCCCACCCGTCCGCGCAGCTGGTGCAGCTGGGCAAGGCCGAAGCGTTCGGCCTGTTCGATCACCATCAGCGTAGCGGCGGGGACATCCACCCCAACCTCAATCACCGTGGTCGCCACCAGCAAGCGCGCCTGCCCGCTGGCGAAGCGCTCCATCGCAGCATCCTTGATGTCCGGGCGCAATTGGCCGTGGACCAGCACCACCGCATCACCAAACCGCTCCTTCAGCGCAGCATAGCGCGCCTCGGCGGCGGCGATGTCGGCTAGGTCAGGCGCGCCATCGATCTCGCGCACCATCGGGCAAACCCAATAGGCCTGTTGCCCCGTGGCCAAGTGCCGTTCGACGCCTGCGACCACCTCGTCCATCCGATCTTGCGGGACAACCCGGGTGTCGATCGCCTGCCGTCCGGGAGGGAGCTCATCAAGGCGGCTGACGTCCATTTCGCCATATTGCGCCAGGGTCAGCGAACGCGGGATCGGCGTCGCGGTCATGGCGAGAGTATGCGGCGCGCGCCTGCCCTTCGCCGCCAGCGACAGGCGCTGCGCCACTCCAAAGCGGTGCTGCTCGTCGATCACCACGAGCCCCAGATCGCGATAATTCACCGTGTCCTGAAAGATCGCATGGGTGCCGACCAATATCTGGATTGATCCATCCATTAGCCCCATCAGGATGCTCTCACGCTCCCGCCCCTTGGCGCGGCCCGTCAGCAACGCGATTTCCACCCCTGTCGGGCCGAGCATTTTGCGCAAGGTTTCATAATGTTGCCGTGCGAGGATTTCCGTGGGAGCCAGCAGCGCCGCCTGCTTGCCCGCCTCAACCGCGATCAGCATCGCATTGAGCGCCACCACCGTCTTGCCCGCGCCGACATCGCCTTGCAGCAGCCGCAGCATGGGCGCTTCCTGCACCATATCGCCTTCGATCTCGGCAATGGAGCGGGTCTGCGCGCCCGTCAGCGCAAAGGGCAGATGCAGCTTGGTCCGGAGGCTGCCATCGCCCACCAGCGCCATCCCCTTGCGCCGCCGCCCCTCGGCCTTGACCAGCAGCAGCGCGAGGCTGTTGGCCAGCAATTCATCATAGGCGAGCCGATCACGCGCCTTTTCATCGGTGGTCTGATGGGCAAGCGCCAAGGCATCACGCCACGCGGGCCATCCGGCATGGGCGAACTGGCTGGGTTCGATCCATTCGGGCAGTTCCGGCAACCGGGCCAGCGCCTGCTCCACCAGCCCGCCGACCTTGGGCTGGGTCAGCCCTTCGGACAGGCGATAGACCGGCTCCGCCAGCCGCCCCATATTGGCCGCGCTTTCAACCTCGATATGATCGGGATGCACGATCTGGAGCATGTCGCCGTACCGGTCGAGCCGCCCGGCAATCCAGCGCTTCTCTCCCACAGGGAGCAGCTTTTTGGCGGAATAGGCCGCTTTGCCGAACCAACTGAGCGCGCAGATATTGCCGACCGCATCCTGCGCCAGCACCCGATACGGCCCCCGGCTGCCCGCGCGCGGCGCGCGGTGTTCAACCGGAGTGAGCGCGATAATCACCTGCTCGCCTTCGCTGCCCGCATCCAGATCAGCGATCGCATGGCGGCTGACGAAACGTTCGGGCAGGTGATAGGCGACATCCTTGACCCGCGTCAGGCCAAGCTTTTCGAGCGGCTTCATCACCTTTGGCCCGACGCCTTCAAGCGTCTGGACTTCGGCAAACAGCGGATTGAGAGCCTCGGGGCGCATTATGCCATGCTATAGCCGCTTGCGCGCGCGGGGCGAGTGTCTTACCGCGCGGCCCATGCCGGATATGCCCACTTTCGAACAGCGTCTCGCCAGAGCCAAGTTCCGCGCGTGGCACCGCGGCACGCGCGAGGCCGACTACATGATCGGTGGTTTCTATGATCGCTATCATGGCAGCTGGGGTGAGCCCGAATTGGTGTGGTTCGAGGCATTGCTCGACGAAGACGACGTCGATGTGATGGCCTGGGCGCTGGGATCGCAGCCCGCGCCCGAGCATCTGGCGGGCGACCTTCTGTCCACCATGCAAAAGCTCGATTACGTCGATATTCCGCGCTGAGCTGCTTCGCCCTCCTCTTTAGAGGAGGGCAGCGAGGAAGCGAAGCTGTCCATCGGACACTTACGGAGCGAAGCGCAGTTAGTCGCAGCGGGGTGGTGCTGCGACGGATGCGGCGCTATGCGGCCACCACCCCCAACCCCCTCCTCTAAAGAGGAGGGGGCAATTTTGCATGGCGAATTGACCTTATGCCCGACCTTTCCCGCATCCTCGCGGCCCGTGAACCGCTGACTCTCGCCTCGCTCCCGCGCGGGAGCCTGCCTTTGGTGCTGGCCGATCTGGCGCGCGCGGCCAAACGCCGGGCGGTGTTCATCGCGCCCGACGATGCAGCCATGCGCGCGGCGGTGGAAGCGGCGCAGTTCTTCGCGCCTGAAATTGAGGTCTTCGCCTTCCCCGCGTGGGACTGTCTGCCCTACGACCGGGCCAGCCCCGCGCTATCGATCAGCGCCGAACGCCTCGCCGCTCTGCACCGCTTGCAGCAACCTGGCACCGCGCAGCAATTGCTGGTGACCACGGTCAACGCGGTGCTGCAACGCGTGCTCACCCCGTTCCGGGTGCGCGAGAGTGTGCGCGAGTTTAAGGTGGGCACGAATATCGGCCACGCCAGCCTGGCGGCCTTGCTGTCCCGGCAGGGCTATAGCCGCACCGACACGGTGATCGACCATGGCGAATTCGCGGTGCGCGGGTCGATTGTTGATATCTTCCCTTCCAGCCTCGACGCCGGCCTGCGGCTCGACTTCTTCGGGGATGAGCTGGAAAGCCTGCGCCTGTTTGATCCCGCCACGCAGTTGACGGTGGAGCGGGTGGAATCGCACCTGCTGCTCCCCGCCTCCGAAGCGCTGCTTGACGAAGACAGCATCAAGCGGTTCCGGGGCCGTTACCGCGAGCTGTTCGGCGCCAACGCCACGCAGGATCCCCTATACGAGGCCGTGTCCGATGGGCGGCGGCTTGCCGGGATGGAACATTGGCTGCCGCTGTTTGAGGACAAGCTGGCGACCCTGTTCGATCACCTCGGCAAGGATGATGTCGTCCTGATCGATCAGGGCGCAGTCGGCGCGGCTGAGGAGCGGTTGACCGACATCAGCGATTACCACGATCAGCGCAGCCGGATCGCAGGCGAGAAAAAGGGCAGTTACCGCCCGCTTGGCGCAGACGCGCTCTATCTCACCCGCGCCGAATTTGACGCGGGTCTTGCAGCAATGCCCGCCCACCGTGCCAGCGGATTTGTGGCCGAAGCTGGTGCCAATGTGCTCGATTTCGGGTTCAGTTCGGCGCGCGATTTTGCGCCGGAGCGCGGGCGCGGTGAGAATATCTACGAGGCCGCTGCTGCGCACCTAAAGGCCGTCAGCAAGGCGGGGCGCAAGCCTATCTTCGCGGCCTATTCCACCGGCAGCGCGCGGCGGATTGCCTCGATCCTTGATGAAGCGGGTGCGCCGACGGCATTGGCCAATAGCTGGCAGCAGGCCTTGGGCCTTGCTGCAAAATCCAAGGCGGCGGTCGTCGTCCTGCCGCTGGAAACCGGGTTCGCCAGCGATACGCTTGACCTGATCACCGAGGCCGACGTGCTCGGCGACCGGTTGGTGCGGCGCAAGAAGAAGCGGCGCGATTCCGATGCCTTCCTCGCCGAACTCCAGGCGCTGTCGCGCGGCGATCTGGTCGTGCATATCGAACACGGGATTGGGCGTTACCTCGGGCTTGAACCGATCCCGGTCGGCAAGAGCCAGCACGATTGCGTGGCGCTCGAATATGCCGGGGGGGACAAGCTGTTCATCCCGGTCGAGAATATCGACGTCCTCTCCCGCTATGGCTCGTCCGAACAGGCGGTGCCGCTCGACCGGCTCGGCGGCGAAGCATGGCAGCGCCGCCGAGCGAAGCTGAAAGAACGCATCACCGCCATCGCGGGCGAGCTGATGCAGGTCGCCGCCGCCCGCGCGCTGCGGCAGGCCACGGTGCTGGCGAGCGATCCCGCCAGCCTCAACCAGTTCGTCGACCGCTTCCCGTGGTCCGAAACCGAGGATCAGGAGCGCGCGATTGCCGATGTGCTGGGCGATCTCGAAAGCGGCCGCCCGATGGATCGGCTGGTGTGCGGCGATGTCGGCTTCGGCAAGACCGAGGTGGCTTTGCGCGCGGCGTTCGTTGCGGCGATGGCCGGGCAGCAGGTCGCGATTGTGGCCCCCACCACGCTGCTAGCCCGCCAGCATTACCAGAACTTTGCCGAGCGGTTTGCGGGCTTCCCCTTGCAGGTCGGGAGGCTATCGCGCCTTGTATCCTCCAAGGAAGCGACCGCGACCCGCGAGGGACTGGAAAACGGTCAAGTCGACCTCGTGGTAGGCACCCATGCGATCCTGTCCAAATCCACGCAGTTCAAGAACCTCGGCCTGGTGATTGTGGACGAGGAACAGCGGTTCGGTGTGACCCACAAGGAAAAGCTCAAGCAACTGCGCGCCGACGTTCACGTCCTCACGCTCACCGCCACCCCGATTCCTCGCACGCTGCAAATGGCGATGTCGGGCCTGCGCGAACTCTCCACCATCCAGACGCCTCCGGTCGACCGGCTGGCGGTCCGCACCTATGTGATGGAGTGGGATGACATGGTGATGCGCGAGGCTTTGCTGCGCGAACATCACCGCGGTGGGCAGAGCTTCATCGTCGTGCCGCGCATCTCCGACATGGCGGACGTTGAGGAATGGCTGCGCGAACATGTGCCCGAAATCAAGTCGGTCTCGGCCCACGGTCAGATGTCGCCGAGCGAGGTCGAAGAGCGGATGGGTGCGTTCTATGATCGCAAATATGACGTGCTGCTATCGACCACCATCGTCGAAAGCGGGCTCGACATTCCGTCCGCCAACACCATCATCATCCACCGCGCTGACCGGTTTGGCCTCGCTCAGCTGTATCAACTGCGGGGCCGTGTGGGCCGGGCCAAGCTGCGCGCCTATGCCTATCTCACGCATTCAGCGGGCGTGGCCCTGTCAGAAGTTGCGCAGAAGCGGCTGAAGGTGCTCGGCGATCTCGACAGCCTTGGCGCAGGCTTCCAGCTCGCCAGCCACGATCTCGACATTCGCGGCGCTGGCAACCTGCTGGGCGACGAGCAGTCGGGCCACATCCGCGAGGTCGGGTTCGAGCTCTATCAGGCGATGCTGGAAGAAGCGATCCTCGCCGCCAAGGCCGTTGAAATGGGGCTGGAGCAAGCACGCGACAAGATCACCCCGCAGATCACGGTCGATGCCCCCATCATGATCCCGGAAGACTACGTCCCCGATCTCGCGGTGCGCATGGCGCTCTACCGCCGCCTCAATCAGGCCGAGGGGCAGAACGAGATCGAAAGCATGGCCGCCGAAATGATCGACCGCTTCGGCGATCTGCCGCAGCCGACCAAGAACCTGATCCGCCTGATCGAGATCAAGCATCAGGCCATCGGCGCCAACATCGCCAAGATCGATGTCGGCGCGCGCGGTACGCTGGTGGCTTTTCACAAGGATGATTTCCCCGACCCCGCAGGCCTGATCGCCTATGTCGCGCGCCTCAACGAAGGCGGGAAGGACACCGCCAAGCTGCGCCCCGATATGAAGCTGGTGATCAACCGCGCCTGGGCCGATCCGCTCAGCCGCTTGAACGGATTGTTCCAGCTGACCAAGGGTTTGAGCGGGATTGTGAAGAAGGCGGCGAAGGCCCCCTGAGGGCTCACATAGCCCGCACCGCAACGCTCTGGCCATTCATCACCAGCGGTCCAAAGGCGGTAAGGAAAGCGACATCGCCGCTATCGCGGCCGATGCCGATGATTGCCGTGTCGCTCGCGCTTGCCATGCCGGTTGGGTCCACCAAATGCCAGGCATCGCCAAGGAAAACCTCGGCCACCGCATGGAAGTCGGGTGGAGTGACACCGGGCGCATAGACGCTGGCGAACCGGGCGGGAATGTCGGCTGCGCGGGCCAGCGTGATCATCAGATGGGCATAGTCGCGGCAAATGCCCTCGCGGCTATGGAAGGTGTCGACTGCGGTCGTCTCCGCATGGCTGGAGCCGGGCACATAGGACAAGTGGCCCGCAATCCAGTCACGGATCGCGGCGATCTTGGCCCCGCCCGCGAGCGCCCCGAACCGCGCCTCGACAAAGTCAGTGAACTGGTTGGACTGGCAATAGCGCGACGGCAGCAGATATTGTACCGCATTGCCCGGCAAGTCACCAAGCGCGACCGCTGGCAAATGAGCGCAACCCGCACCGTTCCTGTCAATGCTTACATGGGCCGTGTAGTCGACGACTACCCTCCCCTGCGCGCGCAGCCACATCCGCTCACCAATACCATCCTGAGCAGGAACCCGCCGGTGCGGAATATCCGGCGTCACCGTCAGATGCGCATGTTCGATAACCTGTTCTGGTATCTGTGCCGCTTCAACCTGAAGCAGAATGTCGCAAGGGTGTTCGAACCAGTAATCCAGCTGCACATCGATCTGGAGCTTCACGTCAGGTGTTCCATTCGGGTAAGCTTGCGAGCGAAGACCGCGACAAAAATGGCCGCTCGCCGCGTGAAGCACAATTGTGGTCTGGAGATGATCGGAGCCACTCCAAAATCAAGGCCTGACCCGAAAAAGGATGATTGGCATAGCGGGGCGTCGATCACCCGTGTCCCATTCCCCGCGCTGTGCGTGCCAGTGCCACCACGCTTTGGCTCGGCATCGGTTGGGCACGCAGGAAGCCTTGCCAGTAGTCGCAGCCTTCGGCGGTGATCGCAGCGCGCTGGATTTCGCTTTCGATCCCCTCGGCATAGACCGTGAGGCCCAGCGCCTTGCCGAGTTGCAGCATCGCCCGCAAGACGGCGAGTGCGGTGGCATCGCCGGGCACGCCTTCGAGCATCGCCTTATCAAGCTTCAGCGCATCCAGCGGCAGTTCGCGCAGGTAACGGAAATTGCAGAAGCCCGCGCCGAAATCATCCAGCGCAGTGCGGAATCCGAGCCCGCGCAGCGCCTTCAGCGCGGACGCCGCCTGCGCCAGATTGCGCAGCAGCAAGTCCTCGGTAATCTCCAGCATCAGCCGCTGCGGCGCGATCTCCGATCGGCCGATCAATGCGGCGAAGTCAGCGGCAAAGCGCGGATCGCCCAACTCTTCGGGCGTGATGTTGAGCGACAAGGTCAGCCCCTCGGGCCAGGTCGCCGCATCCTCCAGCGCGCGGGCGACCACGTGGCGCGACAATGGGGCGACCAAGGCCGCACGCTCGGCAATCGCGAACAGATCGCGCGCGCCGATTTCTCCCAGCGACGGATGCCGCCAGCGGGCCAGCGCCTCTGCCCCGACCACAGCCCCGCTGCGGCAAGAAAACTGCGGTTGGAACAGCACCTCGATCTCGCGCCGATCCAGCGCGCTGAGCAGGTCCGCTTCGAGCATGCCGGGGCTGACGCCGGGAAAGCGCCCGCGAACCGGCCCGCGCAAGGATGTCCAACCCTGTTCCATCATGCTCCCGCCTTAATCATTGAAACTGCGCTTGCCTCCCATCAATTGCAATCCGACCGAATCTGGCACATCAGGGCAACCCGCCAGCATCGCGCTGGGGATAAACGGGCGGCGCCTGCCTTTATTCCCGGGGAGGGGACAACATGGCCAGCAATGGAACAACCTTTCAGCGCCTCGCGCTGGTCGCGTCAGATACGCCGCGCGCAGAGGAGGCCTTTGCTGCGCTGTCGGAACAGCACGAGTTTGTGCCGATCGATCTGGCAGATGCCGTGGTCGTCCTCGGCGGTGATGGCTTCATGCTGCAAACCCTGCACGCCATGATCGATGCCGGGCGGGTGATCCCTGCCTATGGCATGAACCTGGGCACGGTCGGCTTCCTGATGAACCGTTATGACAAGCGTGCCGCGATAGCTGCCAGAGTGGCGCGCGCGCGCCGCTGGACGATTTCGCCGCTGCGGGTCGAAGCGATCACGCAGGATGGCGAAAGCCACGAAATGTGCGCGATCAACGAAATATCGCTGCTGCGCGAAACCCGTCAGACCGCCAAGATCGAAGTCACTGTGGGTGACAGGGTTAGGATCAAGGAACTGGTGTGCGACGGGGTGCTGGTGGCGACCCCGGCCGGATCGACGGCCTATAACCTGTCAGCCCACGGCCCGATCCTGCCATTGGACAGCAAGATGCTGGCGCTGACCCCGATCAGCCCATTCCGCCCGCGGCGCTGGCGCGGGGCGATTTTGCCGGATCGGATGAAGATCATCCTCAAGGTATTAGACCCTGCCAAACGCCCGGTTTCCGCTGTGGCCGACCAGAAGGAGCTGCGCGACATTTCCGAGGTGCGGTTGGAAATTGCCCAAGACCGGGAACTGACCCTGCTGTTCGATCCCGGCCAATCGCTTGAAGAACGGATCGTGGCGGAACAGTTCGTCACGGCGTGATTTGCGCATGGCTGCTTTCTCAAAACCTGCTTGCAATCCGGTTAGCCCGACCATATAGGCGCGCTTCCGCTCTTCCTTAGACCGCTTGGAAGAGTTGCTCCCCGATAGCTCAGCGGTAGAGTAGGTGACTGTTAATCACTTGGCCGTAGGTTCGAATCCTACTCGGGGAGCCAAATTTTCACCGATAGCCAGTGGTTGCCCAAGGCTGACCGGGCCTGGTTTGCCGCCTCGCAAGCAGCCATCCGCTACTTGGTTTAGATGTTGCCATACGCAGCCGCATTGCGTTCGATGCAACTCCCGCTAAACCTCTCCATGTGAAGCTGTTCGCCACAATCACCCTTCTGTTCCTGATCGGCTATGCCAGCCAGCGCAGCGGTGTGTGCATGGTGCGGGCCGTGCGCGAGGTGATTGTGCGGCGGCGGGTGCACCGCCTTTCGGGCTTTGCTCTGGCGGCGGCGAGCGCGATGGTGGTGATGGGCATTGCCGAATGGCTTGGTGCCGAGCCCTTTGCGACAATCCTTGGAACTCGCCCCGATCCGCTTGCGGCAGTGGGCGGTGTGGTGTTCGGGATCGGATCGCTGGTCGCCGGGCATTGCGCGATGGGGCTCCTCGCTGGGCTCACACGAGGCGAGGTATGGCGCGCGGGCTCGATTGCCGCGATGTTCGTGGCGGTGCTGCTGCTTGGCCCGGATATGTCGAGCGCCGCGCTGATGATCCCGCCGCGGCCGCCGGTGCCCTCGCCGCTCACGGGCCATGTTGGCTTGGCCTTGACGCTGGGCGGATCGATCGCGGTGGTGGCAGCGAGCTATATCTACCGGCGGATCGGCTGGAAGCGCCCGCGCGGCGGCTGGTCGCCGCTGATCGCGATGGGCCTGATCGGTTCAGCATCGGGCCTGCTGTTCGCGCTTGACCGGAACTGGGTCTATACCAGCCGCATCGCCGAGTTGGCCTATGGCTCAGCGACAGCCACAGCCGTGACCTACGCCGGGCTGACAGCGTTGGCCGGTGCGATGGTGATGGCGGCCGTTCTGGGCGGCACCTTCAGGCTGACGCTGGGCGATGGGCGCGAGTGGCTGCGCGCAGTCGCTGGCGGGCTGCTGATGGGTGCCGGCGCTACGCTGGTGCCGGGCGGCAATGATGCGATGCTGTTCACCGGAGTGCCGCTGCTGCTGCCCAATCTGTTGATCGGCTATGCCGCTTTTATCGCGACCCTGTTTGTCTTGCTGCAAGTGACCGCACCGCGCGGCGGCCTCCGATCCCAGCCAACCGCCTAACCCCCTGCCAGCGGCTTTACCGCCGCTCGGCAGAAATCAATCCACGACGAATTTGCCTCACCAGCAAAACCGTAATGCTTCTTACGCGGAGCGGCTCTAGCAGCAAGTATGGTTAATCGCGCTGTCGGCGATCAAGGAAGATTCGGCGGCGCTGCATCAGGGGGCTCAATCATGGTTGCAGGCACGTCGTCCACCACCTTTATCAATGAATTCCATTACGATAACAACGGCACAGACACCGGGGAATTCATCGAGATTGTCACCCTTGCCGGGACTGATCTGACGGGGTGGTCAATCGTGCTGTACAACTTCACCGGTGGGGTGGTCTATGACACCGACCTGCTCAGCATCGCGACCCGGACGACGGTTGGCGGACGCGACTTCTATGTGTTGAACTACCCTTCCAACGGGATCCAAAACGGCCCGCAAGACGGTATCGCGCTGGTCGACAACAACGGCAATGTCGTGCAATTCCTGTCCTATGAAGGCGTTTTGACGGCGACCAACGGCCCCGCCGCCGGACTGACCAGCACCAATATCGGCGTGAGCGAACTGGGCACAGAGGCGCCCGGCCTCTCGCTCCAACTGATCGGCACGGGCTCGACCGCGGGCGATTTTACCTGGGCTGCCTTGCCTATTACCGCGACCGCCGGTGGAGCCAATGCCGGGCAAGTCTTTGCAGGCAGTGAACCGCAGCAGCCCGGCGCGCTCAGCATTGCGGACGCCAGCATTGTCGAAGGCAACAGCGGCACCATCGATCTGGTATTCACCGTCACGCGCAGCGGCGGCGATGATGGCGCAGTGAGCGCTGCCTTTGCCATCACCTTTGGCACGGCTGACAGCAGCGATGTAACAGGATCGCTGGCCGGTACGGTGAGCTTTGCCGATGGCCAGACCACCGCCACCATCACCGTCACCCTGACTGGCGACACCGTGGTGGAGCCTGACGAGACCTTCACAGTCACATTGTCCGATCCCACCGGCGGCGCGACGATTTCCACTGGCACTGCCACCGGCACAATCCTCAACGATGATACACCGCCGCCGCCTGCCGATCCCGTCGTGTTCATCAACGAAATCCACTATGACAATGCCGGCACGGATATCGGCGAATTCGTTGAAGTGGCTGGCACGGCTGGCACCAATCTCGCTGGTTGGACGCTGGTCTATTACAACGGCAATGGCGGCGCGGCTTATGCCACGGTCGCCCTGTCCGGTGTGATTGACGATGAAGGGACCGGCTTTGGTGCGCTCGCCTTCGCTGGCCCCTCCGGTGGGATCCAGAATGGCTCCCCCGATGCCGTGGCCCTGGTTGATGCCAACGGCAATGTGATCGAATTCCTGTCCTATGAAGGCAGCTTTACGGCGGAGGGCGGCCCTGCCAATGGCATGACCAGCACCGATATCGGCGTGTTCGAGGCGGGCACGGAGGCAGTTGGCAACTCATTACAACGCGTTGGCACCGGCGCAGAAGCGGGCGATTTTACGTTCACCGGCCCGGCACCTGAAAGCCGCGGCAGTCTCAACACCGGTCAGACCTTTGGCGGCCCGCAGCCGCAACCCGGCACACTCAGCATCGCCGATGCCAGCGTCAGCGAAGGCGATGCTGGCACCACTGCGCTGACGTTCACCGTCACCCGCACCGATGGATCGGACGGCGCGGTCACTGCCGATTATGCGCTAACGCTCGGCACGGCCGGTGCGTTCGACATTGCCGGGCCACTTGCGGGCACCGTCAGCTTTGCCGATGGCGAAACCACCGCGACCATCACCGTTAGTGTGGTGGGCGATATCGAGCTTGAGGCCGACGAAATCCTGTCGGTCACCCTCGCCAACTCCACCGGCGGCGCGATCCTCGGTACGGCGACGGCGACGGGCACTATCACCAATGATGATTTGCCCCCGCAAGGCCCGGCCGAGGTGTTCATCAACGAAATCCATTACGACACCGCAGGCGCCGATGTTGGCGAGTTCATCGAAGTCGCTGGCCCGGCGGGCACCGATCTCACCGGGTGGTCGCTGGTGCTCTACAACGGCAATGGCGGCGTGGCGTATGGCACTATTGCCTTGAGCGGGGTGATCCCTAATCAGGACGATGGCTTTGGCACCCTCGCCGTGCTTGCCCCGGGCCTCCAGAACGGCTCGCCCGATGGCGTGGCGTTGGTGAATGCGGCTGGGCAGGTGGTGCAGTTCCTATCCTATGAAGGTGTGATGACCGCCACCAACGGCCCAGCCGCAGGGCTGACCAGCACCGATATCGGCGTGGCAGAGGTTTCAGCGCCGGTTGGCACCTCGCTCCAGGCGGGTGGCAGTGGCTTTACCGCCAATGACTTCGCCTTCCAGCCATCGCAAAACGCCACCTTCGGCCAGGTCAACAGCGGGCAGGATTTTGTCGCGGCCAACACCAATGGCACCCTGTTTGTCGATGATGCCCGCGTGACCGAAGGCAATGATGGCAGCACTGCAATAACCTTCAACCTGTTCCGCGTCGGCGGAAGCACCGGTGCGGTATCGATCGATTTCGCCGCCGAATTCGGCGACGCTTTCACCGATGCCAACGCGGCCGATTTTGTTGGTGCGACGGCAGGCACAGTGAGTTTTGCGGACGGCGAAACCTTCCGTGCAATCACTTTGCGGGTGGCGGGCGATATCACGGGCGAACCGGCGGAGTTCTTCCGCCTCGTCCTGTCCAACCCGGTCGGCGGTGTGAGCATCGGTGATGGCCTGGCGGTGGGCACGATTGCCAATGATGATCCGCTGGTGTTGAATATCGGACAAATTCAGGGCGCTGGCCACACCTCGCCCTTTGTCGGCAATGAAGTGACCACATCGGGCATTGTCACAGCCGTCGCCAGCAATGGTTTCTATCTGCAAGACCCCGCGGGAGACGGCGACCGGGCCACATCCGATGCGATCTTCATCTTCACCGGCGCTGCACCCACGGTCGTCGCGGGCGACGGGATTTCGGTGCGCGGCACGGTGAGCGAATTCCGCGGCGGGAACGATCAGTCCAACCTGTCTACTACCCAGCTGACCAGCCCGGTGATCACCGTCAACAGCACGGGCAATGCCTTGCCCGCGGCGATCCTGATCGGTCCAGACGGCATCACGCCGCCCACGGAAATCATCGACGACGATAGCTTCGCCACCTTCGATCCCGAGAATGACGGCATCGATTTCTTCGAAAGCCTCGAAGGGATGCGGGTGACGGTGCAGAACCCGGTCGCGCTCGAATCGACCAATGGGTTCGGCGAGCTTTTCACTGCGGCAAGCGATGGCAACGGCAATCTTGCCGCCACCAATGTCTCGGCTGATGGTCTGCTGACTGTGCGCGGCGGCGCCGACACGCTCGGCTTCCTCAATTCCGGCGTTGGTTCGGACTTCAATCCCGAACGCCTGCAGATCGACGAATCCGGCCTGATCGACGGTCAGCTTTACGCAGTGCCCAATGTCACCCCCGGTACGGTGCTGAACAGTGTCACCGGCGTGGTCGATTACGGCTTCGGCAACTACCAGATCCGCCCGACCGAGGCGGTGACTGTCGCGCGCGCCAGCACCAACGTGGCCGAAACCACCACCCTTGTGACGGGCGCGGCCAACCAGCTTGCGCTGGCGACCTACAACGTCCTCAACCTCGATATCCGCGCCGATGATGGCGATGATGATGTGGGCAATGGGCGGCTCGCTGGCATTGCCTTCGATATCGGCGTCAACCTTTCGGCCCCGGACATCGTGGTGTTGCAGGAAATTCAGGACGATAGTGGTGCGATCAATGATGGCACGACTTCGGCGCTGTTGACCTTGCAGGCGCTGGCAGATTCTATCTTTGATCAGACCGGCGTGCGCTATTCGGTGTTCGACAACCCGTTTGTGGTCAACGGCCAGACCGGCGGTCAACCCGGCGGCAATATCCGCGTCGCCTTCCTCTACCGCGATGACCGGGTCGATCTTGACGAAGCCTCGGTGTTCACCATCACCGATCCCGATGATGGAGCGCTGGCCGCCGCTTTCGAAGGATCGCGCGCGCCGCTGGGGGCGACCTTCAGCTTCAATGGCCAGAATGTCACGGTGATCGGCAACCACTTCACCTCGCGGATTGGTTCCGGCCCCGGATTTGGCGCGCAGCAACCGGCGCTTGCGGCGGCCGAATTGACCCGCGCGGCTCAGGCGGCTGCGGTCAACAGCTACGTTGATCGGTTGCTGGCGATCGATCCCAACGCGCGGATCGCTGTGGCGGGTGACTTCAACGAATTCCAGTTCGAAGAACCGCTTCGGGTGCTGACCGGCGAGCTTGATTTCGATGGCGCGCAGGTGACCGGCGGCGGCATTGAAGTGCTGCGCAACCTCACCTTCCTGCTGGAAGAGGAAGAACGCTACAGCGCGCTGTTTGAAGGCAATGCTCAGGCGATCGATCACATCTTCGCCAGCCTCAGTCTTGCTGCCGGGGCGCAGGTCGATGCGGTGCACACCAACACGATCCTCGGCAATATCAATGCCGATCACGATCCGATCCTGGCGCTGTTCAACATCGGCTCGCGCGTGCTGAATGGCACCAATGCCAATGACACGATCAACGGCAACAGCGGCAATGATGTGATCAATGGCGGCAACGGCAACGACGTGATCAATGCTGATGCTGGCGATGACACAGTCAATGCCGGCAATGGCAATGACCGTGTTGATGGCGGCGGGGGGACCGATACCATCGAAGGTGGAAACGGAAACGACACCATTCATGGTGGCAGCGGGAACGACACGGTCAACGGCGGCAATGGCGATGACAATCTGGCCGGCGACGATGGCGCCGATATCATCAACGGCGGCAACGGGAACGACCGGATCGACGGCGGCCTTGGGGCGGACGTTTTGACCGGCGGCAACGGCAATGATATCTTTGTGCTCCTTGCCGATCAGGCGGCGGCCGATGCTGATTTCATTGCCGATTTTTCCACCCGCAATGATCGCATCCGCATTGAAGGTGCGGAAGGCAGCACGATCACCTTTACGCAGGACGGCGCGAACACCTTGATCGCGGCAGACGGCGTGTTGGTGGCCACGGTCCGCAATGCGCTGGCCCGGCAGGTCGAAGCTGCCACCGTCATCGAGAACCCAGTGGGCTTCTCGGTATCGCACGGTTTCGGCGATAATCGCGGCTCGCTTCCCGATTTCGCCGCGGGCGATGCATTTGTCTTTGCCAGCGCCGGGTCAGCGCGCACGATCGGGTTTGGCGCCGCCGCTGTATCGTTCTCGGACCTGTTTGGCGCTCAATCCGCCCCTGCCGAGCGGCCCTTCGTGCAAGCGGCTGATTTTGCGATTGTCAGCCCCATCGATCCGTGGCTGCTCAACAGCCATTTCGGGCTCGAGCATATGGTCTGATTGGAAAGGGAGGCAGGTCGCCATCAAACGGCGTTCCTGCCTCCTTTACACCCCTGCGAGTAGCCGCACGCCGACAACGAGCACCAACAGCGCAGTCAGCCAGCGGATCCATTGGGGGGGGAGCAAGCGTGCGGCCAGCAGACTGCCTATCTGTCCGCCGATCACCACCGCCACCAGCAGCGGCAGAGCGGCCCCGATCGCAGCACCGAACAGGCCGGGGCCATTCTTGACCATCTGCCCGGCCAAGCCGAACAGCGAATTCACCAGAATGAACAGGCTGGCGGTCGCGGCGATCCCGCGCGCTTCATGCCAACGCGCCAGATGCAGCAGGGGTGCGAGGAAAATCCCGCCGCCAATCCCCACAAGCCCGGCAAAATAGCCCAGCGGCGCGGCGGCCAGCGGCATCCATCGGGCGAACCGCGAGGGCGCGCCGCCCGCATTCTCGCTCACCGGAACCAGCATCGTCAGCGCAGTCAGCACCAGACTGCCGCCAAGCAGTGCCAGAAAGGTTGCCTCCTTGATCGGGGTGAGCCCGCCCAGAAAGCTGAGCGGTGCGCCCAGCGCCACGATCACCGCCGCCTTGCGCCACGGGGTCAGGCCCGCGCGAGCAAAGCGGATGCTCGACCCGGTCACCACCACGATATTGCAGGCGAGGCTCACGAGCGGCAGCAGCCGGTAATCGAGCCCCGACAGCGCCAGCAGCGCCGAATAGGTCGATCCCCCGCCAAACCCGACACTGGCATAGAGCAGCGCGGTGATCAGGAAGGCGAGCGCCAGCAGCGCCGGAACCGCCCCGATCATCATCGCCGCCTAAGCCCCCTGTCCGTCAGACAGTCTGCACGCCGGCAATCGCCCCGTGGCAATGCTTGTACTTGTTGCCGCTGCCACAAGGGCACGGCGCATTCCGGCTGATCGCAAGATTGGCCCAGGGATTGTCAGTATTCGCCCCGCCCGGCCCGGTCGCCGCGCGCGGCGCCCCGGCAAGCGAGCCGAACAGTTCGGGCCGCAGTTCTGATCCATCACCATCGCCCGAATTGTCGAGCCCGGTCAAAGCATCGATATGACCGGTGAGGAAATCGGGCAAATCCGGCAGCGATTGCATCGGCGGCGGCTCCATCCGCAATTCAGCGCGGAACAGGATCTTGGTCACTTCCTCGCGCAGGGTATCCAGCATCGATTCAAACAGACCAAAGGCTTCCTGCTTGTATTCGTTGATCGGTTGCTTTTGCGCGATGCCGCGCATCCAGATCACCTGACGTAGTGCGTCAAGTGTGGCGAGGTGTTCCTTCCAGTGATGATCAAGCTGGCGCAGCAGCACGTCCTTTTCCACGATCCGCCAGATCGCGGGATCGGAATTGGTGACCTTGGTGTCCATCATCTCATCGGTGAGAAGCCGCAGCTTTTCCTCGAGCAATTCGGGCTCCACCTGCTCTTCGGCGAGCCAATCATCGAGCGGCGGTTCGAATCCGAAGGTCTCATCGATCTTGGCCCTGAGCCCGGCTATGTCCCACTGTTCGGGATAGGATCCCGGCGGGCAGGCGGTGCCGACCATGGTGTTGATCGTGTCGTGGCGCATATCGACCACAACATCGTCAACCGCTTCACTATCCATGATTTCGGCGCGCTGTTCGTACACGACCTTGCGCTGATCGTTCATCACATCGTCGTATTGCACCACCTGCTTGCGGGTGTCGTAATTGCGCGCCTCGACCTTTTTCTGCGCGGTTTCGATCGCCTTGGAAAGCCACTTCGACCCAATCGCCTCGCCATCGGCGAGGTTCGATTTCATCATCTTGGAAAACAGCGTGTCGGGGCCAAAGATGCGCAGCAGATCGTCTTCGAGGCACAGATAGAAGCGCGACAGACCGGGGTCACCCTGACGGCCCGAACGGCCGCGCAGCTGGTTGTCGATCCGGCGCGATTCGTGGCGTTCGGTGCCGAGCACGAACAAGCCGCCTGCGGCCTTGACCTGTTCCTTTTCCGCCGCAACTTCAGCGCGGATGCGCGCGAAGGCCTCGTCACGTTCGGGGCCTTCAGTCATTTCGACCAGTTCGTCGCGGATGCGGTATTCAACATTGCCGCCGAGCTGAATATCGGTCCCGCGCCCGGCCATGTTGGTGGCGATAGTCACCGCCCCCAGCCGGCCCGCCTGCGCCACGATCCGTGCTTCCTGTTCGTGGAATCGGGCGTTGAGCACCGAGTGCTTAACCCCTTCCTTGTCGAGAAACTGGCTGAGCAGTTCGGACTTTTCGATCGACACCGTGCCAACCAGCACCGGCTGCCCGATCTCGTTCTTTTCCTTGATCGCCTTGGCAATCGCACCGAATTTGTCGACCGTGTTCTTGTAGAACTCGTCTTCCTCGTCGATCCGGGCGACGGGCAGATTGGTCGGGATTTCGACCACGCCGACCTTGTAGATGTCCCAGAATTCCGCCGCTTCGGTCGCGGCCGTCCCGGTCATGCCCGAAAGCTTGGGATACATGCGGAAATAGTTCTGGAAGGTGATCGAGGCCATCGTCTGGTTTTCAGGCTCGATCCGCACGCCTTCCTTGGCCTCGACCGCCTGGTGCAACCCGTTTGACCAGCGGCGGCCATCCATCATGCGGCCGGTGAATTCATCGATGATGATGACCTTGCCGTCCTTGACGATGTAATCCGTATCCCGCTTGCGCGCGAAATTGGCGACCAGCGCTTGATCGAGATGGTGCACGACCTGCGTGTTCTCGACATCATAAAGGTTGTCAGTGGCGAGCAGATCCTTTTCGATCAGCAGCTTCTCGACTTCCTCCAACCCGTCTTCGGTCAGCTGAACGCGCTTCACCTTCTCGTCGATATCGAGCCATTCGACCGGGATCTCGCGCGCGACTTGATCGAGCGAGACGTAGAGATCGCTCTTGTCTTCAGTTGGGCCGGAGATGATCAGCGGGGTGCGCGCTTCGTCGATCAGGATCGAGTCCACCTCGTCGACAATCGCGAAATTGAACGGCCGCTGCGCCATTTGCGCGCGCTCGTGCTTCATGTTGTCGCGCAGGTAATCGAAGCCGAATTCGTTGTTGGTGCCGTAGGTAATGTCGGCGTTGTAAGCGTCGCGCTTGGTTTCCTCGGGCATGTTGGGGACAATCACCCCAACGCTGAGGCCAAGCCAATTGTACAACTGCCCCATCTCCGCCGCGTCACGCCGGGCGAGATAGTCGTTCACGGTGACAACGTGGACGCCCTTGCCTTCGATCGCATTGAGATAGACCGCGAGCGTTGCCATCAGGGTCTTGCCCTCACCGGTGCGCATTTCCGCGATCTCGCCGCGGTGGAGCACCAGGCCGCCGATCAACTGCACATCGAAGTGCCGCATCCCGAACACCCGCACCGATGCTTCGCGCACGGTGGCGAAGGCTTCGGGCAGGATGTCATCAAGCTTGGCGCCATTATCGATCAGCGCGCGTAGCTTGGCGGTTTGCGCTTGCAAGTCACCATCGGACAGCGCCTGCATTTCGGGCTCAAGCCCGTTAATCTGCGCGACAATCTTGCTCAGCGATTTGATGTATCGGTCATTGGCCGAGCCAAACACGGATTTGACGAGAGTATTGAACATGGGGAATCGGAACCTTTTGTGGGGCATGGCCCGGCGGCGCAGGCTCAAAATGTGTCATGGAAGAGCGCGCACGGCCTAAGGCTCAGCACGTCGGAAACAGGGGGTGTAAGCGAACCGCAGCCTATTCGTAGGCGCGTTCGATCCCCATCAGCACCGGCAGGCGCAGCGACGCGGGCGGAGCCGGGCGGCTTTCGGGCGCTTCCACTTCGCGGCTTTGCTTGAGCGTGGCGGGTGCAGGCTGCACCGCGGCGCTTTCGCTACCCGATGCCTCTTCCCCAGCGGCCGCAGCAATGCTGGCGCTGCACGCCAGCGCCTCAGCCAGCGACGCCTGCGCCGGGCTGCCAAGGGCAGCGAGGCCAGACAGCAAAGCCAGAAATGCGAGGATATGCCGGGTCATCGTGCGTCACAAATAGGGAAACACGTGCGTTTCGTCCACCTGCTTGTGCGATATTTACGACAGGCCCTCCGCGTCCTAGAGCGCCGCCATGCAGACTGAACGTTCGCCCCTCGCCCGCCCCTTCCCCGCTCTGCCAGCGATTGCGGGCGTGACCCTGCGTGTGGCGCGGGCGCAGTACAAGGCGTGGGACCGCTGCGACCTGACCTTCGCCGAGCTGGCCGATGGCACGTCCGTCGCCGGCGTGTTTACCAAAAGCGCCTGTGCCTCAACCGAGGTGGAAATGGGGCGCACAGACATCAAAACTGGCCGCGCGCGGGCGCTGATCGTCAATGCGGGCAATGCCAACGCCTTCACCGGTTATCGCGGGCGCGAGGCGGTGGAATTGATCCGCGCGCAGGTTTCGGACGCGCTTGGCTGCGCGGGTGACGCGGTATTCGTCTCCTCCACCGGCGTGATCGGCGTGCCGCTGCCCAAGGACAAGGCCCGCGCCGGGGTGGCTGCGGCGCTCGTGGCCGCGCCGTGCAGTTGGGAGGATGCGACGAACGCCATCGGCACCACCGATACCTTCGCCAAGGGCGCGGGCGCTTCTGCGATGATCGGCGGCACCCGCGTGGAACTTGCCGGGATCATCAAGGGCAGCGGCATGATCGCGCCCGATATGGCGACGATGCTCGGCTATATATTCACCGACGCCGATATTGCGCCCGCCTTCCTGCAAGAGGCGCTGGAGCGCGCCAATGCCGCAACCTTCAGCTGCATCACGGTCGATGGCGACACCTCGACCAGCGACACGGTGATGGTGTTTGCGACCGCCAAGGCGGGCAATGCCCGGATCGAAAGCTGGGACAGCCCCGGCGCGGATGCCTTCGCTGCCGCGCTTGCCGACGTGTGCCGCAGCCTCGCGCAATTGGTGGTGCGCGATGGCGAGGGCGCGGCCAAGTTCATCACCATCCGGGTGTCGGGAGCCGTGAGTGACAACAGCGCGCGCCGCATCGGCCTCAGCATCGCCAATTCGCCGCTGGTCAAGACCGCGATTGCAGGCGAGGACGCCAATTGGGGCCGCGTCGTCATGGCAGTCGGCAAGGCGGGCGAACCGGCAGACCGTGACAAGCTGTCGATCGCATTTGGCGGCGTATGGGCCGCGCGCGATGGCCTGCCGGTCGAAGGCTACGACGAAGCCCCGGTGGCCGCGCATCTGAAGGGCGAGGAGATCGACATCGCGGTCAATCTTGGGCTGGCAGATGGCCGCGCCACCGTGTGGACCTGCGATCTCACCCACGGCTACATCGCGATCAATGCGGATTACCGATCCTAGTCGAGCGCAGGCCCAAGATCGTTGTTTTCCTCGATCCGCAGCATGCGAATGTCACGCACCGAAGGCTGGAACCAGTTATAATGGCGTTTCAATGCCTGCGCAGCCAAGACACAATCGACAGCGGTGATGTTCTCGCCGCCAAAATAGGTCGAACCTTGCTGCCATTCAAAACCGCGATCTTCGAGGACACGGCGAATGTCCTGATAAGCATTACGCCAGCTGGCGTTAGGATAGGTCTGCTCAAGGGTGGCTGTGTCCAGATCAAACACGATTGCGTACATGCTACCCCCGCTGGCGCTTTTGGAGCGATTATGACCGAACATCGTTGCCATGTTTTCCATGTAATCCATCACATCTGCAAAACCAAGAGCAGCCAATGAACCCCCTCGACGCAGAAATCCGCGATCTGATGCGCTTTGCCGCGCAGCGATCAATGCTGCCGCGCTTCCGCAACCTTGCCGCAGGCGAGGTCGAGATGAAGGGCGCGGATGATCCCGTCACCATCGTTGACCGCGAGGTGGAGGCCTTCCTCACCGAAGCCCTGTCCAAGCTCGCCCCCGGTGTAGCAGTGGTGGGCGAGGAAGCGGTCCACGCTGACAAGAGCGTGCTCGATCACCTCTCCGGCCAATGCTGGATCATCGATCCGCTCGATGGCACCGCCAACTTCGCCGAGGGCAAGGAGCCATTCGGGATCATCATCGCGCTTGCCGACGCAGGGCGCGCGGTGGCTGGGTGGATCTATGATCCGAACAAAGACCGCTTCTGCCACACGCGCTTGGGCGAAGGCGCCTTCGTCAATGGTGAGCGGATCACTGCCCGGACCACGGGACAGGAACGCCCGGTCAGCGCGGTCAGCCGCATCTTCCTCACGCCCGAACAGTCAGCAATGGTCGATGCGAAGCTCGCCCCGCATTACACGCTGGTCGACATCCCGCGCTGCGCCGCCGAGCAATACCCGCGCCTCGCATTGGGCGAAAACGACGTCTCAAGCTTCAAGCGCACGCTCGCCTGGGACCACGCTGCCGGCATTCTGTGGCTCAACGAAGCGGGCGGCAAGGCCGCGCGGCTCGACGGCAGCGAATACCGGGTGGATGAGCAGGACAAACCCGGCCTGGTCGGCGCATCGAGCCCGGCAATCTGGGACGAATTTGTGGCGCGGGTGCTGGCCTAGTCTTTCGCAGAACCGCCATCGCTGCTAACGGCGCGTGGCCCCGCATGGGGCGCAACGACAGGAGGCCACCATGGCACGCAAGACCACTGACCTCTCCGACCTGCCCTGCTTTCGAGCGTTCGTCCAAGCGGCGTAAGGGCTTCCCCAGCGAAACGCGCGTGAAGCGCGGCCTGCGTTTTGTCCACGGTGACAAGGAGCTGGTCGAAAAACTCGGCCGCAAGGATCCCTGTCCCTGCGGTTCGGGGAAGTGTTTTCAGCAAATGCTGCCTTGAAACGGGCCGGTTTCGATGGTGCCGAACGCCATGATTACTGGCGCTAGGAAAAAGGGGTGCCGCACTGGCACCCCTTGATCTTAAAGTTCGCTTTCGAGCCATGCCTTGAGCTGGCTCTTGGGCGCAGCGCCCAGCTTGCGCGCCACCGCTTCGCCATTCTTGAACAACACCATCAGCGGGATCGACTGCACGCCCATTTGCGCAGCGATATCGGTGTTTTCCATGATGTCGATCTTGGCAATCTTGACCTGTCCGGACAGCTCATCGCTGATTTCCTCAAGCGCCGGGGCGATCATCTTGCACGGCCCGCACCAATCGGCCCAGAAATCGACAAGGACGGGGGTGTCGCTGTTCAGCACATCGGCCTGAAAGCTGGCATCGGTGACATTGACGGTGGCCATAATCGCATTCTCCTGTTTGTCCGCAGCATAGAAGCGCCGGACATCGAAATGCAACTTAGTGCGCCGCCTTGTTCACTCAATAGCGAGCGGGAGATAGGATTGCTGCGCCTCCTGCAACCCTGCCTTGTGCGCAGCCAGCCGGTCTGGCGGGAGATCGAACAGCACCGGCCCATGGGTGTAGAGCACCCCTGCCCGCACCTCACGCCCCGGATAGATCGCCTCCAGCGCGGCGACATAGGCCGCCATCTGGCGCAGGGTTGCCGTGGGAACAGCCTCGGCACTGGTGGGAGGGCGGCGGGTGGTCTTGAAATCGACCACGGTGATGCGCGCGTCCTCGATCAGCAGCCGGTCTGCCGTACCCGCCACCACGATCCCGCCGACAGTCGCCGCCAGCGGCACTTCCGCCAGCGCTTGAGGAGAAAACAGTGTGGCGAACGCGGGATGATCAAGCACGCCAAGCGCAGCGGCGAGCATCTCCTCATGTGCGGCATCATCCAGATCATGGGCCTGACGTGCCAGCCACCTGCGCGCCGCAATCTGGCGATCGGCAGCGAGGACATCAGGAAGCCGTTCCAGCAGACGGTGGATCAGGCTTCCCCTCCGGGCCGCATCCCGCATCGCATCCGGCGGGAGCGGCGGTTCGGCCCCGCTCTCCTCGCCAACGCTGGAAGGTGCCAGAGGACGCGGCGGACGCGGCTCCGGGCCGATCGGCGTCACGATCCAGCGGGGCAATTCGGGCGCTGCATCCTCGCCCGTCAGCCCAGCATCTACCGGCACCAGCGGCTCTGCCCGCTCGCCCCACTCCTTGCGCCAATCCCAAACCGGATCGGCAAGCTCTTCGCCCTCAAACAGCGGAGCCAGCCGCGCGTACCAGCTGTCGTCGTGCGGCACGCCCTTCTTCGCCTCGTTCTTGTTGAGCGATCCGCTGATGAACAGCGCCTCTTCCGCCCGCGTCAGCGCGACATAGAGTAGTCGCCAATGCTCCTGCTCCGCGTCGCGCTGCTTGGCCGCTTCGGCCTCGGCAATCCGACCCTTGCGTTCGTCCTTCGACAGCGGCGGGAGCGGCACTTGGCGTTTGCGATCCGCGCCTTGCCCTATCGGATCATCCTCCAGCGCCAGATCACCGGGCTCCCCCGGCGCACCGGCGGCATCGGCGAGGATCACGATCGGCGCTTGCAAGCCCTTGGAGCCATGCACGGTCATCACCCGCACCTGCCCGCTAGCGCTATCGGAATCGCGCTTCAGATCGGTCGTTCCGGCATCGAACCAGGTGATAAAGCCCGCAAGGCTCGGCCAGTGCTCGGCCTCATAGGCGAAGGCGGCGTTGATCAACTCGTCGAGCGGATCATTGGCCTCGGCTCCCAACCGTTCGACCAAGCGCGCGCGCCCCTGCCACGGCCCGGTCAGCAGCCAGGTGATCAGCGCCTGCGGGGTCTGGTAATCGGACAAGCGCAGCAGATCGCGCAAGCGATCGGCGGCGGCGAGCACCAAAGGCGGCGCATCGTCCCGGCGCAGGTGATCCCACAACCGTTGCTTGGGCGCGCGCGGCATATGGGCGAGGAGATCGTCTTGGCTCCACCCCATCAGCGGCGAGGCGAGGAGGTTCGCAAGGCTCAGATCATCCTGCGGCTGCGCGGCAAAGCGCAGCGCCGCCATCACATCCTTCACCGCCAGCGGCGCGCCGAGCCGCAGCCGGTCCACCCCCGCAACCGGCACACCTTTGGCGTAAAGCTTGGCGACGATCTGCGCAGCGAGGTCTTTGCGTTTGCGCACCAGCACCATGATGTCACCCGCCTGCGCATGACGGCGGGTGCCCTTGGCGAGCACGAAGGGATCGGTGGTCAGCCAGTGCTGCACCTGATCGGCGATGCGTTCGGCCAGCTGCGTCTCATGGGGCGCGAGCCAGCCCTGCTCACCCTCCCCGCCTTCGCCGCCATCATTCTCGTCCTCGTCCGCATCGCCGCCGTGCTGGTCCTGCCCCGGCACCACCAGCGGCCACAGCGTCACGAGGCCGGGTCGCTCAGTGCCCTTGTGTTCAGGCGGGGCCTTGTCGAGCCCGAACGCGCCGAAGCCCAAGAGATCGATCATCCGGTTCACGAAACCGAGCACGATATTGGCAGTGCGGAAGGAATTGCCGAGGTCGAGGTCCTCCCAACCGGGCACACGGCGGTTGACCCGCCCAGCGCGGATACCTTGCTGTGCGGCGCGGATGCGTGCGTGGATACGTTCCTTGGCGCGGGCGAAATTCTCGGGGCTGGTGCCCTGAAAGCCGAAGATCGCCTGCTTGTAGTCGCCCACGGTGAAGATCGTCCGCAGCTTGTCCCCGCGCGCTCCTTCGCCGGTGAAGAAGTCGTCGATCAGCGCCTCGACAATGTCCCACTGGCTTGCGTTGGTGTCCTGCGCCTCGTCGATCAGGATGTGATCGAAATGGCGATCAAGCTTGTAGCGGATCCAGTCGGAGGCTTCGGATTTGCTGAGCAGGGCGGCGGCCTTGCGGATCAGATCGTTGAAATCCAGCAAGCCTTCGCGCGCCTTACGGGCTTCCCACCGAACAGCGAAAGCGCGCCCGATTTCGAGCGCAGAGGTGAGGATTTCGGCGGTAGCGAGCAAGGAGCGGCGTTCTTCGAACACGCGCAGGGCGGCGCCAACTTCCTGCTGACGCGATGTGAATCGGGGATCATTCTTCTCCGGCGTCGGCATCGAACGCGGTTCGCCATCGGCCTTCAGCAGCGTCTTGCGGAACATCGCCGCCACCTCGGAGCGGGCAGCGGCATCGAGCGCCAGCCACTGGCGGATAAAGGCCGCAGACTCCTGCCCGCCCTTGGCATTCCAGCTGGCCAGGATTGGCAGCATTGTTTCAAGCTGGTGATCAGGGAAGATATCACGGTTCAGCGGTTCAGCCGCCCACTCCTCATCCGCATCGGCGGGCATCCCGAGCGTCTGGCGCACCCGCGCGGCCATCGGCGATTGCCAGCCGGCCTGCCCCTGCCACAGGTCCTGCGCATCGGCGGCGCGCATCAGCCATTTGTGCAGGGCCGCCGGGTCCTTGCGCAACGTGAACTGTTCGATGCCGTCCAGCACCCGCACATCATGGGTGCGTTCAGCCTCCTCGATCAGATCGGAGAGCACCTCGCGGCTCAGCAATTCGCGGTTGCGGTCATCCAGCAACCGCGTGCCGGGGGCGAGCCCGGCTTCCTCGGGGAAATTGCCGATCAGGAACTGCGCAAAGGCGTGGATGGTGTCGATCCGCAGCCCCCCTCCGGGGCAATCGAGCACGCTCGCAAACAGCCCTCGTGCGCGCTCGCGAACTGCGATGGTGTTGGGCGCGCCCAAGTAGCCAAGTTCCTCAAACAGCTTGGTATCGGGCAGCCGCACCCAGCGCGCCAGCACCGCATTGATGCGGTTCGCCATCTCGGCTGCACCCGCCTTGGTGAAGGTCAGGCAGAGGATCTGCGAGGGCGCGACATCCTCGCGCAGCAACAACCGCAGCACCCGCGCTGACAGCACCTGTGTCTTGCCCGTCCCGGCCGATGCTGACAGCCAGACATTGTCCTCAGGCTCGGCCGCCTTGAGCTGGTTGTCCTGCAAGGGGAAGACGAGGCCGTTCCCGCCGCTCATGCACTGGCGTCCTTGTCACCCGCGCGGACGATCCATTCCTCCAGCCGCATTAGCTGGTCGTAATCGGTGTAGCCCTTGTAATCGGGGTTTTCGCGCGCTGTGAAGGGGTCAGTGCCCGTGATGAAACGGCGGATCGCTTCGGCGAGCTTGTCTTCGTGGTGAGGCAGGAAAACCTCGGGCAAGAGGCCGGTCTTGGCCTTGCCGACCTTCATCGGAATCTCGCACTTGCCGAAGCCATCATCCTTCTTGCCGAACGACCAATATTCGAACCCGCTCGCATCGCTGGCGGGCACTCCTTCGCCGGCAAAGCCACCGGCTTGCGCAATCAGACCCAGCAGACCCAATTGCAGCGCATAGCCCGCCTCAACCTCGCGTTTGGTCGGCACCTTGCCGGTCTTGTAGTCGATGATCGCAAGGCTGCCGTCAACCAGCCGGTCAATCCGGTCAGCGCGGCCCATAACCTTGACCCCGTCCACCATCATGCTGCCCGAAATCTCGCTCGCGACGACAGTGCGGCCTTCGGCGGCATGGTCTGCGACCCACCCCTCGAACCGATCGAGCGCGGCGATGAGGCGTGGCTGCCACAAGGCGCGGAACAGCGGGTGCACCCGCGCGGCAGCGAACTGCGCTGCCGCAAAGGGAACGATCGGCAACGCCGGATCAGCCTCGCGCGCACCATGCCACTTATCGAGGATATCATGCACCAAGGTGCCGCGCAGCGCCGGATCGCTGAACGGATCGGCCGCGAGCGGCTGCAACGTCTTCAGATCAAGGATCGTTTGCGCGTAGAATTGATAGGGATCGCCAAGCAGCCGATCGAGCGCGGTGACCCTGATCGTCACATCGCGCAAATGCGGTGCTGGGTCAGGTGCCGGGCGCGGATAGGGATCGGCCGTGGGCCGCGCGCGATCGAGATGCGGCAAGAGCGCGGGGATCGCGGTTTCGCTGTGCTCCCTGGCAAGATCCTGACCCAGCAGTGCCTCGACCCTGAGCCAGAAGCGCGAGGGCAGTGTCGGCCCTTCGGCGTTGCGCAAGGCGCGGCTTAGCACCACCTTCGGCGCGCCGAGTGCGCCCGCAAGATCGTGCGCCGAAAGGCCGATGCGGAACTCGGCCCCCGGAATGCCAAGCGCGCGCAGGATCGCCGGGGCAAGCAGCGGATCGGCGGCGGGTGGCTGCGGCCAGCTGCCTTCATTCAGCCCGCCACAAATCACCAGATCGGCCCGCCCCATGCGTGCTTCAAGCAGGCCGTAGATGCTGACACGCGGGTGGCCGCCATATCCCATGCGCACCGCCACCTCGTCCATCACATCGCGCAGGACGCCCGCAATATCAGCGCTTTCGATCACTGTGCCCAGCGCGAGCGCCTGACTGTGCAAGTCTTCGATCATCGTGCCCAGCGCGCGTCCATCCTCGCGCTCCCATGCCATCATCCCGGCAAAGGCTTCGGCCATGTCGGCAAGCGTGCGCAAGGCCGTGGCAAGCGGGATCGTCGCCGACCAGTTGGCGAGCGGTTCGATCAGCATCTCAGCCTCAGCCCACCATGCGGCAACGCCTGCCTTTTCAGCAGCCTTGCGCAGCGGGTCAAGGCCGGGCGCCAGCGCGGGGCCGCGCAATTGCCGGTCGAACGCTCTCAGCCCGTTGAGCCACGCGCGCCTCGCCTCGCCATCCTGTCCGCGCACCAGCGGATGCCCGAAGGCGGCCACGAGATTGCCGGGATCGGGGCCATGCGCGGCGATTTCCGCGAGCAGACCCAGCAGCCGCCCCGCCGGGGTCAGCGCCAGCGGCCGACCGGCAGAATCGTCCGCCGTGATGTTCCAGCGCGCCAGATGCTGCTCAACGCGCCGGGCCAAGCCACGATCAGCGGTGACGACAGCAATGCGCTGCTCAGGCTGCTCGAGCGCCTCGCGAACAAGCAGCGTAATCGCCTGCGCTTCGACCTCGATCGTGGGGCTTGCCAGCAACCTCACACCAGCCAAGCGGCGATGATCCGCTTCGAGATTCGCCCAGCTCCGGCTGGCCTGTGGGGGAAGGAACAGCGACGAAATCGCACGGCTGCGCGCCGGTTGCGATGCGCCCGCCCCGCGCCGGTGCCATTGCTGCACTTCGGCGCGGTTCACGCCCATCCGGTTCAGCAGCAGCTTGAGGTGATATTGCGGGTGGGTGAGCGCGTCATCCGTCCCGAACACCGTGCCGCCCGCTTCGTCCGCCGCCCCTGCCCGGCCAAGTTCGTCCCACGCGGCATCATCCATGCCCAGATCAAGATCGGGCAGCACCACCGCGCCTTGCGGAAGATCAGCGATCACACGCAACAGCCGCGCCAACGCAGGTGACGCGCTCGTGACCCCGGCGGCTACGATGGGATGCGGCGGCGGTGTGCCCTTCCAGCGATGGGCCGCGTGGTCGAACAGCAGATTGCGGCGCTGCGCAGCATCAATCTCGCCCCGCTCGGCAAGTTCCGCCTGCCAACGGACATTCACCCGGCCAAACAGATGGATCGCGCGCTTCCAGTGATCAGCCACGTCGGCGACGCTATCCATTACCGCTTTGCAGAGCAGATCTTCCGCGCCCTTTTCCTCGACCAGCAAGCGATCCATTGCCCGCGCGATCTCTCGCGCGAGATTAAGCCGCGCCCGGCCCGGCAGCGGGCTGAGGCCTTCGGCTGCCCGCTCTTCCGCAATCAACCGGTCGAGCGCCAGCCAGCGCCGCACCGGATCGCATGCAGGCGGGATGTCAGCCGCACCCAACGGATCAAGCGCTGCGCCGAGTTTCTCGTCGAGATCAAGATCGCCCACCGCGATCATGCGCGGCATCAGCAGCCCGGTTTCGCCCGCATCGCCAGCGTGGCGAATAAAGGCTTCGGACAGGGTCCGGGCAGCGCGGGTGCTTGGCACCAGCAGTGTCAGCCGGGCAAGACCAAAGCCGGGTTCCCGGTAACGCGGCACCAGCCCAGCCACCAGAGCATCAGCAAAGCCGCGGTGCGCGGCTATGGAATAGACAAGCGGGCCAGCGCGGCGCGGCTCAGCCACTCTGCAGCGCCTCCTCTGTCGGGCGGATTGCTTGCGGTGTGCCGACTTCGAACCACAGGCCGGTGAAGGACATTCCGAACAATCGCCCTTCTTCGATCGCCCGGTCCCAGAGAATATTGGTAGAAAACGGCCCATTGGGCGCATCACGCAGCAAGCGGTGTGAAATCAGCTGAATGCCGGTAAAGATAAAGGGCGCAATCCGCCCGTCGCGGCGGCGCGAGAGCCGCCCGAGCGGGTCCATATGGAAGTCGCCCGGCCCACTGAAGTTGGCAGCCCGCGCGTGCGGCACCACCAATAGCAGCGCGTCCATGGCCTCAGGATCCCAGCGCCGGGAGAGGTCGCTGAACGCGCTTTTGGGCCCGTCGAGCCAGATATTGTCGGCGTTGAGCGCAAAGAACGGATCGGGAAGGTGCGGCCGCGCCTTGATCATCCCCCCGCCCGTTTCGAGCAACAAGGCCCGCTCATCCGACACGGTGACCTTGGGCACGGCGCGGGCCAGCACGTGCGCCTCCAGCGCATCGGCAAGATAGTGAACATTGACAACCGCGCGGGCCACGCCTGCCTCGGCCAAGCGATCCAGCGCGTGATCGATCAGCGCTTTGCCCGCCACCCGCACCAATGGCTTGGGCTGGCTTGCCGTCAGCGGTCGCATCCGCTTGCCCAGACCCGCAGCAAGGATCAACGCAGTGTCCGAAGCGAGCGGGGGTGTGCTCATGCCGCGAAAGCCCCGTTGGCAACCCGCAGCTCCGCCGGGATATTGGCATCAAACCAGCGCGCAACCGGGGCGAGCGCGGGATGCGCCAGATCACGCTCCATCGCCGCCCAAACGCGCGGGATCATGCCGAGATATTTGGGCTTGCCATCGCGCCGATCAAGGCGCGTGAAAATGCCCACGATCTTGGCATTCCGTTGTGCGCCCAGCCGCGCGTAATCGGCGAGGAAATCGTCGCCTTGCAGCATTGCTTCGGTGCAATAATGCGCCAGCATTTCAGCCTCCAGCGCCTCAGACACGTCCCGCCGCGCATCCTGCAACAGCGAGACCAGATCATAGGCCGGATGGCCGACCAGCGCGTCCTGAAAATCGATCAACCCTTGCAGCGCGCCCGCCTTCCCATCCAGCAGCATGATGTTCTCGGCATGGTAATCGCGCAGCACTGTCACGCCGGGGTTCTGGCGCGCAAGCATGGGGGCGAGCACTGCCTCCCACGCCGCAGCATAGCCTTCCACATCCACTTCCAGCCCCTGCGAAGGGCAATACCAATCGGTCAGCAGCGCCACCTCGCGCTGATAAACCGCCATGTCGTAGGGCGGGAAGGGCCCGTGCGGCAGGCGGTGCAGATCGACCAAGGCGTCAATGGCTGCGCGGTAGGCCGTGGTTTCGTCAGCTGGGTTCAGATCGAGCCAGTCGCGCATGCGGTCATTGCCGAAATCCTCGGTCAGCACCCAACCTTCAGCGGCCTGTTCGGCAAGAATCGCGGGCCCGCGCATCCCGTGGTTATTGAGCCAATGGGCCACATGCAGAAAGGGCGCCGGATCCTCATGCGGCGGCGGCGCGTGCATCAGCATCGCGCTAGCGTCGCCGCGCGTCAGCCGGAAATAGCGGCGGAACGAGGCATCACCCGGCAGAGGGTCGATTGCCGCGCCCTCCCATCCAGCTTGGGCAACAAATTCGGCAAGACCTTGGGGAAGCACGCTCATGGCATCCGCCCTACCCAATCCGCGCCGCCAACTGCAATCGCAATCCGCCCGCCTGCGCCGCTTTCCCCCACCAAATCCAGCGTGATCGACAGGCACCCCGACTCGCGATCAAAGCCGCCCGCGTGATCGGGCCATTCGGCGATCAGCACTGCGCCCTCGCGGTAATCGTCGAGACCGATTTCGACCAGTTCCGATGGGTCATTCAAGCGATAGAAATCAGCATGCACCACTGGCAAGCGCAGCGCGGGGTCATCATAGGTTTCGATGATGGTGAAGGTTGGCGATGGCACTTCGCCATGATGGCCCAGCGCTGCCAGAATGGCGCGCGCCAGAGTGGTCTTGCCCGCTCCCAAACCGCCGTGCAGCGCCACAACATCGCCGACCCGCAGCCGCGTGGCAATCGCCCCGCCATAGGCTGCCATCGCCGCCAAATCAGGAAGAGCCGCGCGCGCTTCGATCACGGCAAACGGATGGTTGCGGTGGTGCCCGCACGCCTTTGGCTGGCGATATCCAGCGTACCATCATGGGCTTCGATCAGCTGGCGCGCCAATGGAATGCCAAGGCCGGTGCGGCGTTCGGGAGAGCCATCCTTGCCCGCCTTCAAACCGCCTTGGGCGCGCGCCAGTTCTTGCGCGGTCATCCCGCGGCCATTGTCAGCAATCACGATCTCGATCCCGGCATCTGCGCCTTCAGGCAGCTTGCGCAGGTCAATCACGATCCGGCCACCATCGGGCGTGCCTGTGACGGCATTGTCCAGCAGATTGCCAATCGCGCGGCCCAATTGCCGCGGATCGGCATCGACCACCCGGCCCCGGCGGCCTTTGAGATCGAGGCTTAGCCCCGCAGCAATGATCGCCGCCTCGCGTTCGCGCACCAGCGTGGTGAGGAAATCGAGCAGATCGACCCGTTCCTTGCTGATCGGCAGCAGCCCAGCCTCGCTCTGCGACAGATCGAGCACATTCTCGACCTGCTCGGTCAGGCGCTCGACCGCGCTAAGGATCGCATCGACATATTCGCCCGCCTGCGCCGGATCGCTCGCCACGCCGCTTTTCAGCAGTTCGGCATAGCCGCCAATCGTGGTCAGCGGGGTGCGGAATTCATAGGACATATTGGCGAGGAACTTCGCCTTGACCGCATCGGCCTCTTCCAGAGCCTCAGCCCGCTCGCGCAAGGCTTGCTCGGCCTTTTGCGAGGCGGTGATATCAAGCACGGTGAGCAGCCCATTGCCATCGGGCAGCGGAATCCCGGCAAAGCGCAGGGTCCGCCCATCGGCCAGTTCTACCTGCCCGCCCTTCTCGCGCCGATCGAGCGTTGCCGCGCGCACCGCCGCGCCGATCAGCGCGGCTTCCTCGGGATGGACGAGATTGCGCCCGATCGCACTCAGCAGCTCGTCCGCGCTCGGGTGGCGGTCGAGCAGGTCAGTGGAGAGGCCCCAGGTGCCCGCAAAGCTGCGGTTCCACAGCTGCACCGAACCATCAGGGGCGAAAATCGCGAGTGCCTCAAACAGACTGTCGAGCGTGGCGGTGCGCGTGCGTAGCAGCGTGTCGCGCACGGCAGAAAGTGCCAGGCTTTCGGTCCGGTCTTCGGTTATCAGCACCAGCCCGCCATCGGGCATGGGCTGGGCAACCACCCGCAAGTGGGTGCCGCCGGGCAGCGGCCAAGCCTCTTCGCCGGATTCACGCATTTCGAACCACGCCTGCCGCTCCCGCCGCCACTCGGGAAAGTCGCGCACTTCCGGCGTTCGTCCGCGTTCGCGTGCTTCAGACATGAAGCGATCAAACGGCGTGCGCGCTTCGATCGCCTCGTCGGTTAGCGAAAACAGGCGGCGAAACGGGCGGTTGGCAAAAGTCAGGCGCTCTTCCGGATCGAACTGCGCAACGCCCACCGAAAGCTGATCAAGCATCGCCCGCTGGGCATCTCGGAACGCCCGGAACTCGCGCGCGACCTGCTGTTGTTCTTCGATGTCGATGGCATAGCCAGCGACGCCTTCCTGTCCGAGCGGGAGATCGCTGACGCGCAAGGTGCGCCGCGCGCCGTGGATCGTGGCGGCCACGATCCGTTCAAACTTGTCCTGCTGTTGCAGCGAAGCCCCCGCAATTGCCGCAGGGGAACGGCCCTCTTCTGGCTCGAGCAGCTCGATCTGCCCATCGACAACCTCGGCAGCGCTGCCAGCACCAACCGCGTCAACATAGGCCTGATTGACGAGCTGCAAGGTAAGGTCGCTCCCGCGGAACCACATCGGCATCGGCGCAGCTTCGATCAGGCCGACAAGCGCCGCGAAGTCTCCGGTGGCCCGCGCCGCCGAAGCGCGCAACCGGGACAACTCGCTCTGGCTGTCGGTAAAGTCGAACACCCATACCAGCGCCGCGCCGCCGGGCGACACCTGCGGATCGGCCAGCGTGCCATTCAGCGCCAGGCTGCGCGCCGAGCCGGGCAGGTTGATCACCATGCGAAATGGCGCTGCGCTTTTCTGGGTGGCCTGTACCTTGGACCACAGCTGATCGACCTGCGCGCGCGACAATCCACCAGCTTTGGCGCCTGTGCCATCCTGTGCCAACTCGGTCAGATATTTCGGCATGGCATCAAGACCAAGCAGGCGTGCAAGCTTGTCCGGCGCCTCGATCCGCCCATCCACCCGCACGAGCAAAGGCAGCGCGGGCGCGACATCAAGCAGCGTCTGCATCCGCTTGAGGCTGGCCTTCAAGGCTTTGGCGCGCTTCATCCCGCGATTGGCGCGCAAAATGACAAGCGCCGCCCCCGCCGCCCACGCAGCAAAGAACAGGGCAATCAGCACCAGCGAGAGCACAGAGAATTCCATTGCCTAACCGCTATGCGCCGCGCGCCGCCAGCGCAACGGTGATGAACCCGCCCGCCCCCAGCCCTGTGCCTAAACATGGTGGGACGGGCGATATTCTCGCATCAGTAGCGGTAATGGTCCGGCTTGAACGGGCCGGCTTCAGGCACGCCGATATAGCTGGCCTGCTTGGGGCTCAGCTGGGTCAGCTTCACGCCCAGCTTTTCGAGGTGCAACGCCGCGACCTTTTCGTCGAGGTGCTTGGGCAGAACGTAGACGTCGTTGTCGTATTCGTCGGCCTTGGTGAACAGCTCGATTTGCGCCAGCGTCTGGTTGGTGAAGCTCGCGCTCATCACGAAGCTCGGGTGGCCGGTGGCGCAGCCCAGGTTCACCAGACGGCCCTTGGCGAGGATGATGATCGACTTGCCATCGGGGAACGTGACGAGATCGGTACCTTCCTTAACTTCGCGCCAGTCATAGTTGCTGAGCGACGAAATCTGGATCTCGCTGTCGAAGTGGCCGATGTTGCACACGATCGCCATCGGCTTCATGTTCATCATGTGATCGGCGGTAATCACGTCTTCGTTGCCGGTGGCGGTAACGAAGATGTCAGCGCGCTTCACAGCGTCTTCCATCGTCACAACCTCAAAGCCGTCCATCGCCGCCTGCAGCGCGCAGATCGGATCGATCTCGGTCACCATCACGCGCGCGCCGCCATCACGCAGCGAGGCGGCCGAGCCCTTGCCGACATCGCCGTACCCTGCAACGCAAGCGACCTTGCCGGCCAGCATCACATCGGTGGCGCGGCGGATCGCGTCGACCAGCGATTCCTTGCAGCCATAAAGATTGTCGAACTTCGACTTGGTCACCGAATCGTTGACGTTGATCGCCGGGAACGGGAGCTTGCCCGCCTTGGCGATCTGGTAAAGCCGCATCACGCCGGTGGTGGTTTCTTCCGAAACGCCCTTGATCGCCTTGACGGTCTTGGTGAGGTAGCCCGGCTTGGCGGCGACGAAAGCCTTCAGCGCGCGCTGGAATTCAATTTCTTCAGCGTTGGTCGGCTCGCCCATTTCCTCGCCCGCTTCGATGCGCGCGCCCCACAGCGCGAACATGGTGGCATCGCCGCCATCATCGAGGATCATGTTGCAGGTGAGATCGAGATCGTCTTCCGAAGCCCAATCGAAGATGCGGCCGACGTAATCCCAATACTCAGCCAGGGTCTCGCCCTTGATCGCGAACACCGGAATGCCGCGCTCTGCAATGGCTGCGGCAGCGTGGTCTTGCGTGGAGAAGATATTGCAGGTCGCCCAACGCACTTCGGCGCCCAATGCTACCAATGTTTCGATCAGCACGGCGGTCTGGATCGTCATATGGAGCGAGCCAGTAATACGCGCGCCCTTCAGGGGCTGGGCCGCTCCATACTCTTCGCGCAGCGCCATCAGGCCGGGCATTTCCGTCTCGGCAATCTGGATCTCGTCGCGGCCGAAACGGGCGAGCGCGATGTCCTTGATGACATATTCTTGGGTCGGGGCGGCAGCGAGGGTGGCCATGATCATATCTCCTGCGCCAAGGCGCGTAAGGGGGCGGATTGTTCCAAGTCCCGCCCCTAGCCGCGCACTGCTTCAGAGGCAAATATAAACTTATCTTTATATGTCTATTTGTTGCCCGTGCCAACAGGGCCGCTATAGGGAGGCGCAGTTTCCCCGCGCAAAGGATGCACACAACATGACAATTTCCGTTGGCGACACCATTCCCGAAGTCACCTTGGTCAAGGCCACCGCAGAAGGCCCGCAGGCGGTCAAATCGTCGGAATACTTCGCGGGCAAGCGCGTCGCGCTGTTCTCGGTCCCGGGCGCCTTCACCCCGACCTGTTCGGCCAAGCACCTGCCGGGGTTCGTCGAGAAAGCCGCCGACCTGAAGGCCAAGGGGGTTGACGAGATCGTCGGCACCGCCGTCAACGATGCCTTTGTGATGGGCGCTTGGAACAAGGCCGCGGGCAGCGATGACATCACCATGCTAGCTGACGGCAACGCTGAATTCGTCGAAGCGATCGGCCTTACCATGGATGGTTCGGGCTTTGGCCTTGGCAAGCGCGGGCAGCGTTTCTCGATGGTGATCAACGACGGCGTTGTCGAACAGCTCAACATTGAAGCGCCGGGCGACTTCAAGGTTTCCAGCGCTGACCACATGCTCGGACAGCTCTGAGGCTTTCACGCCAGGTGATTGAGAGGGGCACCTCCCTGCGGAGGGAGGCACCCCTTTCCCGTTCAGGTCAGCGGCGGCGCGCCATAGGCGACCCACAGAGCACAACTCGCTGCCAACGCGATCGCCAGCAGCGCGCGCGCCCATGGCGTGGGGCCAATCCCGCTCACCCCCTCCAGCGGTGGTCGGTCGCCGCTCAGCATTGGGCTGAGCAAATCCTGTCCGCGCACTGCATAAAAGGTGATCGCGCTAAGGTGCAGGCCGATCAGCCCCACCACCACCCAGAAGAATGTTTCGTGCCATTCGGTGATCATGTCGGCCAGCGACACGCCAACCAGCGAATTGAGCGGTCCGGTCATCCCGTCGAAGGGATCGCCCGCGAACAGCCCCATGCTGACCTGCGTCAACATCGCGCCCAGCAGCACCATCGTGCTCCACCCGCCCACCGGTGAGTGCCCGATCATCTGCGCCGCGCCCGCCAGCTCCCCGCGCAGATAGGCGATCACTGCGCGCGGCCCCCTCACAAAGCTGGCAAAGCGAGCGGTCTCTGGCCCGAGAATGCCCCACAGCACCCGGAACACTAGAATGCCGAGCAGGACCAAGCCAATCCTGCGATGCCACGCCCATTTGGAATTCTCCGCCGTCCACCACATCGCCGGGATCAGCAGCGCAAAGCTCCAATGGGTGATCCGCAACAGCGGATCCCACACACGGACATCGCTGACGCCAACCCCGTTCGGCGCGGAGGCCGGAGGATCGAGCGGATCGCTCATTGGATCACTTCTTGTCGTCGACCCGGAACTTGTCGTGGCAGCCCTTGCACGCGCCGCCCATGGCCATCGCCTGCGCGCCCACAGCGGTCTTGTCACCTTCACCTGCCAGTGTGGCGAGCTTGGCGCTTTCATCGACCAGCTTCTGGGCGGCGGCCTTGAACTCTTCGGGCTTCTGCCAGATCGTTGCCAGCGCCTCGGTCTTGTAGCCATCATCGACGCTGGTGCCGGCCGGGAAATGGGTTTCGATCAGCTGCGCGCGGGTGTTGATGTCGGTGGCCTTGGCCGCGATCAGCGTGAAATCGGGCGCGTCCTTTTCAAGCTCACCGCGCACCGCCTTGAAGGCATCGCCGATCGCTTCGAAGTTCTTCTCCCGCTCCTTGAGCACGGGAGGCGCCTCTGCCGCAGGAGCGGCCTCACCACCACCGCCACCGCCACCGCCCGAACAGGCGGCCAGCACCGCGGCCAGGGTTGCAGCAACAATCAAACGGGAAGCAGAAGTGCGCAGCATCGCCAATATCCTTCGAGGGTTGTCGGAGTGATGCTGCACGCTAAGCGCCATTCACGCTGATCGCAAATACGAAAAAGGGGCACCCTCTCCATGAGAGCGCCCCCTTTTTGTTGTCGGAGCTGCGCAGTGGGATGACGTGCGATCAATAGCCCATCAGGCTCATCACTTCCTTGCGGCTGCGGTGATCATCCATGAAGCAGCCCAGCACCCGGCTGGTGATCATCCCCACCCCCGGAGTCTTCACGCCGCGGCCGGTCATGCAGCCGTGCTGCGCTTCGATCACCACCGCCACGCCATGGGGTTCAAGATGGTCCCAGATGCAGGCCGCAACTTCCGCTGTCAGCCGCTCCTGAATCTGCAGGCGCTGGGCATAGCCATGCAGCACGCGGGCCAGCTTTGAGATGCCGACCACCTTCTTGTTCGGCAGATAGGCAATCGCTGCCTTGCCGATGATCGGCGCCATGTGGTGTTCGCAGTGCGATTGGAACGGAATGTCCTTCAGCAGCACGATCTCATCATAACCGCCAACTTCCTCGAAGATGCGGCTGAGGTGGATCGCCGGGTCTTCCTTGTAGCCCTCACAATATTCAAGCCACGCGCGGCCAACGCGCTTGGGCGTGTCGCGCAGGCCTTCACGGTCTGGATCATCACCGGCCCAGGCGATCAGGGTGCGAATCGCATCCTGCACATGCGCGGGCACATCGGGCTTGCCCAGCGGATTGTCCGGATCGAAATCGTGATCGTGATCGTGGGCCGCATCAACGTAGTTCATCGGCTATTGTCTTTCCTCGCAATGCAAGGGGTCGGGTGACCCCTGCCGGTCGATCCGGAGTGACGTCAACCATCTAGCGCCCAAGGCGTTCCATGGCGGCACGCCGATTGAAGATAGCAGACCCTGCCCCCATCTTGCAGATGTAGGCAGAAGCGACCGTATTTCACCCCCTTTTTCAGCGCCCCATCCCAAGGAACCCCGTGCGCCATCCCAGCCCTGACGATTTCGCCGCAGAGGCCAGAGCAGTGTTGGCACGGTTGCCCCTCGCCTTCCGCGAAAAGCTCGCCGATGTGGTGTTGCAGGTGAAGGAATTTGCTTCGCCCGAACAACTCGCCGCGGTGGGCCTGTCTGATCGCTGGGAATTGACCGGGCTCTACGAAGGCGTGGCGCTACCCGATCAGTCGGCGTTCGATCATGCCCTGATGCCGCCGGTTATCACCCTGTTTCGTCAACCGCTGCTGGACGAAATGGAAGACACCGGGGTCAGCTTCAGGGCGCTTGTTCGCAATGTTGTGATCCACGAGGCGGGGCACCATTTCGGCCTGTCGGACGACGATATGCACGCGCTGGAGGATAGCGCGGAGGAATGAGAGGCACCCGGCCTCTCGGCACCCGGAACGATTGATCCGGCGGCTGCGCCGCGTCCGAATCTGAACAGGTTCGAATGTTCCAAGGGTAGAACCAACAAAGCCCGCCCCTTTTTCAAGGAGCGGGCTTTGTTGGCGCACCCGGAACGATTCGAACGTCCGACCCTCAGATTCGTAGTCTGATGCTCTATCCAGCTGAGCTACGGGTGCGCATTGGAGCGCGGCACATAAGGGGGTCTACCCCGCTTGGCAAGGCCCGTTTGCAGGCAAAATGGGTTTTTGGAACAGCTGGCGCGCAAGGCTCACATCCAGCGGAGGTTTGGGCAGGGCCAAGACCTCTTCAGGGGTAAACCAGCCGATCGCACCGCCTTCCAGCGCCTTGGGTTCGCCTTGCCACCGGTTCACGCTGTAAAGCAGGATGACAATCGGCTGACCATCGCCGAACGGCGGTGTTTCAGCAAAGGCAACCGGCGCGATCGCCCCGGATTCGCAGCCAATGCCAAGTTCCTCCATGAGCTCTCGGGCCAGCGATTGAACAGGCATTTCAGCGGGTTCCACCTTGCCACCCGGAAACTCCCACAAGCCGCCGTGGTGTTTGTGCGGGGGGCGCTGCTGCATCAGGCACAGACCGTCGTCCCGCAGCAACGCGCCCGCTACGACCGTAATCCAGGCCGGAGTCATGTCGGTTTTTTTTCCATCATTGGTCCGCGCATCAACCATTTGTTAACCCGGCACTGCGATTTTGGGTTTGTCAGGAAGCAAATCGCAGGTGGTGATCCCATGTTTTCGTCATTCATTAAGAAGACTGTCGATGACACCTCCGGGGCGACTGCCATCGAATACGGCCTGATACTGGCGATGATCGCCATTACCATCATTGGAGCGCTGTCATCCTTTGCGGGAACGACGATTGCAATGTGGACCAATGTGGCAACTAGAATTGTTGCTGCAACCGGCGCCTGATGAAGATCGTCCTGCCGATTAGGACTTTCTCAACAGTTGCCGATTAATAGAATTCTTGTCGGATCGCCAGGGGGTGGCCGGCACGGGTAACGAAGACCAAACCAGGAGACTACACATGACCTTTTTCAAGAACCTCGTCCGTGACGAACAGGGCGCCACCGCCATCGAATACGGCCTGATCGCCGCTCTCATCTCGGTTGCTGCCATTGCTGCCCTGACCTCGCTCGGTGGCAACCTGCGCACGACCTTCGAACGCGTTGACACCACGCTGACGACCGCGAACGCGTAATCGCTACGAAGTCGACTAGACAGGATGACGGCGGGGAGCGATCCCCGCCGTTTTTCTTTGTGTGGAGCGCATCGGTCCGCCGATCAGCGCGCGCGGACCACGATCTTGACCTTTTGGCCCGGCGTGACTGAAGCGCCGCTGGCAAGCGCATTCAGCACCCGGAAGCGCTCCTCTTGCGCCGCTGGATAGGCCATGCGCCGCGCAAGGCTGGCCACTGTATCGCCGCGCGCAACAGTCACCACCTGGAGCTTTTTGGGCACCACGCTGGTGGCTTCGGCATCGGTGACCCGCCGCATTGACTGGAACATCGCGTTGAAGGTTCCTGCCTGACCGGCCGGGGCAATCACGGTAAAATGATATGCCCGATCGCGCGCGAATTCATAGGCGAACACCACGACATCGACCTGCGAATTGCCATTGGCCACGCGCGCCGTGCCAAAGGCTGCGGGCAAACCGTTGACTGTCGTGCGTTCCAGCTGCGCGGGCGCAAGCGTGCTGTCCTTCCCGCCCAAGGCCGTGAATGCCGAACGCACATAGGTATCAAGGTTGCCATTATAGGGCGCGAGCGTCATCTGCGCCTGCCCGCCCTGCCCCTGAATGCTGACAGCGCGCGGGCTGTTCACCATGTAAAAGCCCTGAGGGGCCGTAAAAGCCAGCCGAAGTTCGGGGTGGATGAAGGTGCTGCCCTCAATAATCCCCTGCGCCGGGTCATCGCCATACAGCATCCCGTCAATCCGGGTGAGGAAGGTGTCGCGATTCGTTACGCCTCCGGTCGCCGCCCCGGCCTTGGTAAGCGCTGCCTGAACGCGGCTGGCAGGATCAGGGTGGGTCGAAGCCCATTCCGGCACGCTGGCATTGCGGCCCTGGAGCCGGGCATCGAGCGCATTTTGCGCTGCCAGACTGGCCAGCACAGTGCCCATCGCGCGGCGATCATACCCGGCTTTGGTCAAATATTCGATGCCGAGGTCATCCGCCTCCAGCTCCTGTGAGCGCGAGAACTTGAGCGTGAAGAACTGCGACCCTTGCAGGAAGCCCTTCGACAAGGTGCTGCCCAACCCCGAATCGCCCAAGAGGATGCCCGACAATATCGCGAGACCGCCGCCAATCAGTGTATTCTTCTGGGCGGTCTGCTGGCGGCGCTGCGAATGGCGCGCGGCGACGTGGCCGACTTCGTGGCCCAGCACGCCTGCAAGCTCCGCCTCGTTGTTCATCAGCGTCACCAGTTGTCGGGTGGTGTAGATATAGCCGCCCGGCACCGCAAAAGCATTGTTCACCGGTGAATTCAGCAGGCTGACGGTAAAGCTCTCCCGCGCATTGCCGAGGCCCGATTGCACTGCGATATTCTTGCCCACCTGTTCGACATAGGCAGCGTGCGGCCCGGTCATCGCGCCGCCAAATTCGGCGAGGAACTGCGGGTGATACTGCGCGCCCTGCTGCGCTTCAGTTTGCGTGATAGGCGCCGAGGCCGAGGGAATCGGTGCCCCGGCCACACACCCTGAGAGCGCAAGCGGCGCTGCCCCGAGCGCGAGGATCCTGCGTGTCATTCGAGCCATGGCTTGTTCTCCCGCTATGTCTATCGTTCCCCAGACTACCGGGAAACGCTGTGCGGGCATAGCCATGGTAACCGGAACCTTAACCCCCGATGGCGAGGAACCGTTGTTCGCGTGCGGTGATCAGTGCTGCGGGGGTCTGGCCGGACAGCATGTCAAGCTCCTCGGTCAGGGCCGTGCCCAGCAGCCGCGCCGCCGCCGCCGGATCGCGGTGCGCCCCGCCAATCGGCTCTTTCACGATGCGGTCGATCACTTGACTGCGCTTCAGGTCCTGTGCGGTGACCTTCATCGCCTGCGCCGCATCCGCCGCCTTTTCGGACGTGCGCCACAGGATCGAGGCGCAGCCTTCGGGCGAGATGACCGAATAAACCGCATGTTCCAGCATCAGCACGCGATTGGCCGCCGCCAGCGCCACGGCGCCGCCCGATCCGCCTTCACCCACAATCACCGCCACCATGGGCACAGGCAATGCAAGGCAGGCCTCGGTCGAGCGAGCAATCGCTTCGGCCTGCCCGCGTTCCTCTGCCTCGATCCCCGGAAAGGCACCCGAAGTATCCACCAGCGTGACAACCGGCAGGCCGAATCGCCCAGCCAGTTCCATCAGGCGGATCGCCTTGCGGTAGCCTTCGGGCTTGCCCATGCCGAAATTGTGCTTGATCCGGCTTTGCGTATCATCGCCCTTTTCATGCCCGATCAGCACCACCCGCCGACCGCCAAGCCGCGCAAAGCCGCCCATGATCGCCTGATCATCGCCATAGAGGCGGTCCCCGCCCAGCGGCATGAAATCGCTGAAGACATGGGCCACGAAGTCGCGAAAATGCGGGCGCTGCGGATGACGGGCAACTTGCGTCTTCTGCCACGGCGTGAGCGAGGCATAGGTGCTGGCCAGAAGCTCGGTGCTCTTGGCTTCCAGCCGCGCAATCTCGCCCGCCACATCGACATCATGCAGCGCGTTGACGCCCCGCAATTGTCCGATGCGTTCTTCGATCGCGGCGACCGGCTTTTCGAAATCGAGGTAGGAAATCATTGCGCGGAGCTAGTCCGATGTTGCCTTGGTTGCAAGCGGATGGCGGGAATTGACCAGCGCAACCAACCGCGCAGCATCCACATGCGTGTAGATTTGCGTGGTGGAAATGTCGGCATGACCCAGCAATGTTTGCAGCACACGCAGGTCTGCCCCGCCTTCGAGCAGATGGGTGGCAAAGGCATGGCGCAGCACGTGCGGGCTGAGCATCGCCGGATCGAGCCCGGCCCGCCCCGCCAGCGCCTTGATCAGTTGAAACAATCGCACCCGGCTAAGATGCGCGCCCGCCTTAGACGGGAACAGATAGCGCGATGCGGGCAAGACCGGCCGCTGCATCACCCACCGCGCCAGTGCCTCAAGCGCGCGTGCACCAACCGGCACCAGCCGTGTCGCACCGCCCTTGCCCGTGATGGTCAGAAACGGCGCATCGCGCGGCACGGCGCTCAGCGGCAGGGCAACCAGTTCAGTGGCCCGCAGACCGGAGCCATAGAGCAGCTCGATCAGCGCCAATTGCCGCACCGCCTTGGGATCATCGCCAGCGGCCTCTTCCTCGGCGCGGGCGAACAGGGCGGCGATCTGATCATGCCCCAGCACCTTGGGCAATGGCCGGCGGGTGCGCGGCGCGGGCAATGCGCCCGATGGATCATCGCGCCGCCAGCCTTCATCAACCGCAAAACCGAAAAACTGCCGCAATGCCGAAGCTTTGCGCGCTACGCTGGCAGGTGCGAGGCTGGCCCATTCCCCCGCAAGGCTGGCGACCGCATCGCGCGGCGCGGCGGCAAGATCGCTGATCGCCTCTTCTGCCCCCTCAAGATCGCGGCGGTAAGCGGCCAGAGTGTTGAGTGCCGCGCCGCGTTCCGCCGCCAGCATGGCGAGGAACGCCTCGGTCGCGGCAGACATCAGCGCTGCCTCAGCCGCGCGCCACAGCTTCGGCGGCGATCATCCGGGCCTCGGCACCAAGCCCCACACGGTTGAGCGCCGAGGTGATGTGATATAGGTGCAGCGGGGTCATCTGCTCCCAGCTTGTCCCTTGCATTCCCAGTCCAACAAGCAGGCTGACCAGCACCGGATTGCCCACCTCAGCCGCACGGGCAATGGTTTGGCTCCAGCGGGTCTGGCGGGTCAGATCAAGACCCACATCACCCGCAAGGGCTTCCGCCTCGCTACCGCTTAGGCGGCCCAGCCCCGCAAGACCCGCCACCAGAAAGGCCGATTTGCGGGACGCAATGCTTTCATCATTGCCGATGAAGCTTTCCACTCCGCCCTGACCAACGCCAGTGATGCGCGGAGCGGTGAGCATGATGAGAGCCCAGCCCAGCGATCCATCATCCACAACATCGCGCCACGCCAGCGCATCGCGGTCCAGCCCGGCGGTGAGCATCGCTGCGATCAAATCATCGGCGGCATCGGCATGGGCGGCATCGGCAGGAATGCGCGCTGCGGCATAGGCGGTCAGCACTCTTGCGCCGTAGCCATCGCCCCCACCCAGCGCACTGCCAGCGCCCCACAAGCGTTGCATTGCAGCGATGCGCGCAGCGGGAGCCGCCGCGACATAGGCTTCGCGCAGCGCGCGGGCATGATCGGCGGCATCGCCCTGCGCGGCCGGATCAGCGTAAACCTCGCTGTAGAGATCAACCATCGCATCGGCCGAAAGGATGCCTTCGCGCGCCGCTCGCCCAGCAAAAGCCGCTCGGCCCACCGCTGGCAGCATCGGCAGAAGCGCGCCAGACCGCGCGTAATAATCCCCGCCCTGCGCGGTCAGTGCGCCATTGAGCAGCGCGGCAGGCACCGGCTCACCCAAGGCATTGGCGAGCGCGAAGCGCCATGGGTTGAGATCATCGATCCCGTCCCATTCAATCTCGACAGCGCGCTGCCCGCGTCCGGCGGCACCGGCAAAGCGGCGCGCCAGCAGCACATCAATTCGCGGCGCAACACCGCGGCCCAGTGCGCGATCCAGCTGCGAGGCGGCGAGCGCGCTTTCCCCAGCATAGGCGTTGCAGATCGCCTGCAGCATCTGCCATTCGCCATCCTTGCGCGCCGATCCCTGCAGCCGCACCGCCGGGCAGGCCCCGGTGATATCCCCGCTCGCCAGATAGGCGGTCACACCAGCGGAGGTCAGTTCGGGCGACCAGTTGGCGGTATCAATATCCTGCACCAGCGCGCGGGCGAGCGCATATTCGCCCATGCCATTGAGCACGTTGGCGCGCAGTGCGGCGAACTCAACCGGGTCCATCCCCAGCGGCGCGGCAAGGCGGCTGGCGAGCGCGCGGCGCAGCAGGATGTGGCCCCAGCGCGACACCACCGGGCCCTTGGTGCCCGCAAGTGTTGCCCGCACGAGGGCTTCTGGCTGATTGAACAGCGCGGCGGGGGGCAGGCCGCCCTCCTCGGCCGCCAGCACCCCGGTGCGGGTCAAATCGCGGCGGGCGCCGTTGGGAATATCCGATTTGGGCTTGAGACCAAGCAGCTGGTCCAGCTCATCGGTCGACATGCTCTCAAGCTCGTCAATGCTGGGCAGCCGGGACAGCTGATCGCGCGTGATCGAAGGCAGCGGCGCAGCACTTGCGGGATCGGCCTGGAATGCTGGGGGGGCAGTGACATTGCCCGGCGACGGCGAGGCATTGCCCGGCGTTTGGGCCGGAGCGGGCGACGGACGCGGCGCCGGGGTCGGATCGTCAAATCCGGGCGGAAGCAGCGATTCGGGCTTTTGCTGAGCGACGGCGAAACTGGCGATCCCCGCCCCGCCGATCGCTCCGGCAAGGCCGAGCGCCAGCACGCTCGCCGTCATCATGCGCCGCGATCCCTGCCGGGCGCGGATCATTTCGGCTGCTCCGGCAAGGCGACATCCTCGGCGATGGGGCGCAGTGCCCGCTCTCCTCCCTCAAACCATGCGATGGCGAGAACTGCAGCCAGCGCACCGGCAATCAGGGGCCAGCGCCGCACAGCGCGCGGGCGCGGCGGCGGTTCGGTAGACAGGCCTTGAAGCGAAGGAATGGAGCGTCGCAGGTTTGCCATATTGCGCGTGCCCTAGCCCATCTATAGGCCATGCGGCAATGACCGCCGCGCCCACCTCACCCCATGAAAGCAACATTTCCGCCATCGCCGCGCGGATCACCCGTCCGGTGGTGCTGGTCGGGCTGATGGGCGTCGGTAAATCGACCGTCGGGCGCAAGCTTGCCGCAATGCTGGGCCGCGATTTCATCGACGCCGACGAAGCGATTGCCCAAGCCGCTGGCCGGTCCATCCCCGAAATCTTCGAGACTTTCGGAGAGGCCTATTTCCGCGATGGCGAGCGGCGCGTGATCGCGCGGCTGATGGACGAAGCTCACGGCGTTATCGCTACCGGTGGCGGAGCCTTCGTCGATACAGCCACTCGCGCAGCCGTGCTGGAACGCGGCATCGCGGTGTGGATCGATTGCGATGTCGATACGCTGGTAGAACGCACCGCGCGGCGCGGCAATCGCCCCCTGCTGAAGCAGGGCGACCCGCGCGAAATCCTGACCCGGCTGGCGCAGGACCGCGCGCCGTTCTACGCGCAGGCGCACATCCGCGTGATGAGCGACACCGGCCCCCATGCCGACACTGCCCGCGCGATTATCGAGGCGATTGATCAATGGTTGTAATCTCCGTCGCGCTCGCCGGGCGCAGCTATGATGTGGTGATCGAGGAAGGGTTGCTGGGGCGGTTGCCTGCTGCCGCAGCACCGTTCCTGCAGAGCTATGCTGGCGAGCGGCCAGTGCCCTTTGTGGCGGACACCAACACGCACCACCTTTACGGCGAAGGGATCGCCAGCGACTTGGCTGCACACGGCTTGACGCCCGAATGGTTCGTGGTGGAGCCGGGTGAGGATGCCAAGACCTGGGGCGTGCTGGAAAAGCTCACCGATTGGCTGCTGGCGCTGGGCGTGACCCGGTCGGATCATGTCTTCGCGCTGGGCGGCGGGGTAGTCGGCGATCTTGTCGGGTTCGCCTGTGCAGTGACCAAGCGCGGCTGCGGCTTTGTGCAGATCCCGACAACGCTGCTGGCGCAGGTCGATTCCTCGGTTGGAGGTAAGACTGCGATCAACACCAAGGCGGGCAAGAACCTGATCGGCGCGTTCCATCAGCCCTCGCTCGTGCTGATCGATCCGCTGGTGCTCGCGACCCTGCCGATGCGCGAAATGCGCGCCGGTTATGCCGAGGTTTTGAAGTATGGATTGCTCGGCGACGCCGCATTTTTCGATTGGCTGGAGACCAACTCAGCCAAGGTCTTGGCCCGCGAACCGGCGGCATTGGAACACGCGATTGCTACCAGCATCGCGATGAAGGCGCAGATCGTTGCCGAGGATGAGCGCGAGACACTTGACCGCCGGGCGTTGCTCAATCTGGGGCACACTTTTGGTCATGCCTTGGAGGCGGAGACGGGCTTTTCCGACCAGCTGCTGCACGGCGAAGGCGTGGCAATAGGGATGGTGCTGGCGGCGCGCTATTCAGCCCGGCGGGGGGAGATTTCTGCTGCCGATGCAGAGCGTGCCGCTGGGGCGATTGCTGCGGCGGAATTGCCTGCGCAACTTCCGTCGTTGGGCCTGACCTGCGATGGTGGGCGGCTGGTCGATCACATGCGACATGACAAAAAGGCTGAGGCGAAAACGCTGCCCTTCCTGCTGCTCAAGGGCATTGGTGAGGCCTATGTCGCGCGCGATGTCGATCTAGCTGATATTGCAGTGTTTCTGGACGAAGAACTGGCCGGATGATCATCACCTTCGCCGACCTTGCCGACCCTGAGGTGCAAGGCCTGATCGCCTATCATCAGCAGGCGATGCAGGCAGGCTCTCCGCCCGGTCACAGCTTTGCGCTCGACCTGTCTGGGCTGACCGATCCGGCGGTGACGGTGTGGACGGTTCGGGTGGATGACCAGGTGGTGGCGGTGGGCGCATTGAAGCGGCTTGGCCCCCATCACGCCGAGCTGAAATCGATGCGCACCCACCCGGATTTCCTGCGCCGGGGGATTGCGGCCCGGTTGCTCGAAACCATCATCGATTTTGCCCAAAGCGAAGGCCTCACCCTGCTCAGCCTTGAAACCGGCAGCGGGCCCTTGTTTGAGCCGGCGCTCAATCTCTATCGCCAACGCGGGTTCACCAATGGCGAGGCGTTTGGCGATTACCGGCTGACCGATTTCAACCAGTGCTTGCACCTGCACTTGGCCTGAGCCTGCCCCGGCGATAGCAGGCGTGTGTCACTCCAGTTCGAGAATCACCGCATCCACCGCCAGGCTCTCGCCTTCCGCCGCGTTTATCTTGGCTATCACGCCCTCCTTTTCAGCGCGCAGGATGTTTTCCATCTTCATCGCTTCGACTGTCGCGAGCGGTTGACCCGCCTGCACCGTCTCGCCCTCAGCCACGTGGAGCTTCACCAGCATCCCCGGCATCGGGCAGATAAGGAAGCGCGACAGATCGGGCGGCACCTTTTCCAGCATCAGCGTTTCGTGCCGCGCCAGCCGCAGCGGCAGCACCAGCGCAGAGTGCGCCGCGCCGCGTGTGGTGACCTTCCAGCGATTGCCGATTCGTTCGACAATCAGGCCAAACCGCTGCCCCGCTTCGTCAGTCGCACTCGCCTGCATCATGCCCGGCATCCAGTCGCAATGGCCCTCGATCCGCACGCCATCGACCATCGCGTGACCATCTCCCAGCACCACTTCGAAGCGTTGGTCGCCCAGCTTCACCAGCCATTCGGTCGTGACCCGCAGTACGCCTTCACGCCCATCGTCGCCATCAAGCTGGCCCGAGATGCGCCGCGCGCGGCTTTGCAGGGTGAATTCATTGCCCGCGCAGATCGCCGCCAGCTGCCGCGCAAAGTCCTCGCTGATCGGCGCCCCGTGGAAGCCTTCAGGATATTCCTCGGCGATGAAGCCCGTGGTCAGCTCGCCCGAACGGAAGCGCGGGTGCTGCATCACCGCGCTGAGGAAATCGATATTGTGGCTCAAACCCCGGATGAGGAAATTGTCGAGCGCTTCGATCTGCAAGTCCGCCGCTTCGTCGCGCGTCGGGGCCCAGGTCACCAACTTGGCGATCATCGGATCGTAAAAGCGTGAAACTTCGCCGCCTTCGTAAACGCCGTCATCTAGGCGGATATAGCCTTCCGTGAGTCCCCGCGCAGGCGGGAACCTCAGGCCATCTGCCGCTTCGCCAGACTGACGGAGACCCCCGCCTTCGCGGGGGCTCACATCGGGGGGGTATGGCCCCTGTCGGAAATCCGCCGCAGGCGGCGAATATTCCACCAGCCGCCCGGTGCTCGGCAAAAACTCGCGATTGGGATCTTCGGCATAGACGCGGTTTTCAATAGCCCAGCCGTGAATGCCGATATCATTCTGGGTCATCGCCAGCTTTTCACCATAGGCGACGCGGATCATCTGTTCGACCAGATCAATCCCGGTGATTGCCTCGGAAACGGGGTGTTCCACCTGAAGCCGGGTGTTCATTTCGAGGAAGTAGAAGCTCTCCCCCGTGGCGTCCGCGCCGCTGACGATCAGCTCGACAGTACCCGCGCTATAGTAGCCCACAGCCCGTGCAAGAGCGACGCATTGCTCGCCCATTGCCTTGCGCATTTTGGGCGTCACGAAGGGCGACGGCGCTTCCTCGACTACTTTCTGATGCCGGCGCTGGATCGAGCATTCGCGCTCGTTCAGATAGAGGATATTGCCGTGCTGATCGCCGAGGATCTGGATTTCGATGTGGCGCGGGTTGAGGATGAACTTTTCGATGAACACGCGGTCATCGCCGAAGGAGCTCAGCCCCTCGCGCTTGGTGGCTTCAAAGCCTTCGCGCACGTCAGCTTCGGAATAGGCAAGGCGCATTCCCTTGCCCCCGCCGCCGGCGCTGGCCTTCATCATCACCGGATAGCCGATCTCAGCCGAAATCCGCACCGCGTGTTCGGTATCCTCGATCTCGCCGACGAAGCCGGGGACGACATTGACGCCCGCCTGCATCGCGAGTTTCTTGGATTCGATCTTGTCCCCCATCGCCGCAATCGCGCCGACCGGCGGGCCGATGAAGGCGATGTTTTCCTTGGCTAGTGCCTCGGCAAAGGAGGTGCGTTCGGACAGGAAGCCGTAGCCGGGGTGGACAGCGTCAGCGCCGGTCTGCTTGCAGGCGGCGATGATCTTGTCCGCGATCAAGTAGGATTCGGCGGCGGGCGAAGGCCCGATATGCACCGCCTCGTCCGCCATCGCCACAAACGGCGCACGCGCATCGGCATCGGAATAGACCGCAACGGTCTTGATCCCCATCTTGCGAGCAGTGGTGATAACCCGGCAGGCGATTTCGCCGCGGTTGGCAATCAGGATTTTCGAGAACAAGGGTGAGACCTCTCGTATAATCGCGTTACATTATCACCGGGCTATGCCGAGGGTTTCGCGTCGCTGCAAGCTAGCGGATTTGGGGCCTTGTCAGGCGCGCGCGTCAACATAGGCAATCAAGCTGGCAGCATAGGCGGGCGCGCCCCTGCGGTCACCTTCGCCATTGAGCAGGCTTTGCACCGCCCTTCCCAGCATCGCGATGTTGGCGGGGGAGAGTTTGCCAAGCGGTTCGACATAAATCCCGATGCCGAACAGGATCGCGCCGGTCTGCGGCAAGCGGCGCAGCGTCTGGCGTTCGGAGCGCACGAACAGGGTTTCGCCGGCGTTGTCCGGAGTGACGTGGGCGAAAGCCTCGGTGGGCGGCTTGTCGGGGAGCCAGCGGCGCTCTCCAGCGGCGGCGATGAACCAGTTGCAGCGGCCGTAGATGGGACCGGGCCGCAGGGTTTCCATAAAGCGGTCAACCCCGGTGGCGAGTTGCTCCTCATAGCCCACAATCGGCGCGTGGAGCGCGCGCAGAGGGAGGCCGATTTTCTCAGCTGGGTGCCAGTCCGAAGGCCACGCCACCGCCGCGCCGATCAGGCGGTAAACCTCCTCGCCCTCGCGTTTGGTGAGCAGGCACAGGTCTTCGTGGGTGGCGAGCGCGGCTTCGCGGAGCGCGCCGTGGGTGCCCAGCATGGCGGCGAGTTCGCGGCCGGGAGCGTCAACTTCGGCGGTGAGTTGCACCCCCTCGGGCCAGCTCGCGAACCCCTCGGCGCGCGCTGCCAGATCGGGCGCAGGGTCGCGCCACTCGCGCTCCTCAAGCTTGACCAGCCCCATGCGCAGCTGCCCTCCCCCGCGCGCCTTGGGGAGCAGGGTGTCGACGGAGAAACCGAGGGTCATTGTCCCCTAAACCGTTCATGCTGAGCTTGTCGAAGCACTGCCTTTTTTCCTTTCACGCGATGCACTGAAAGAAAAGCAGCCCTTCGACAAGCTCAGGGCGAACGGGAAAAGGGGCTACCCGCCCCGCCGCTCGCAGCGCAGCACCATCCCGAATTCCTCCAGCCAGTCCGCCTCGGTGGGCAGCAGATATTGCAACGCCTCGGGCAGCAAGCCGTGCAGGCTCGTGGCGTGGCGCAACTGCGTGCGGCGGTCGGAGAAGCAGTAGGGCTGATCCTTGGGCAGCACGCCCAGCAGTCGCTCCATCCCCGTCTCGGTCGCCCCGCCCTCGTCGGCAAGGCTGAGGTAGAGCGGCGGGCGGGCGGCGGTGCCCACATCCCGGCGGCTCAGCCCCTCTCCATCCCATTGCAGGCTCGGGGAGATCGCGGCGTAGCCGGTGAACAGGCCGGGGGTGACCGCCCAGGTTTCGACCACAAAATGCCCCGCCGCGCTTTCGCCGACCAGAAACGCGGTGCCATCATGGCGATAGCGCGCCTCGACCATCGGCTTGACCGTGCCCACCAGCCACGCGCGAAACGCGGCGCTTTCGCCCGCACTGGGCCAGGCCGCCTGCTCCTCGGCGCTGCCAGAGGGCGGGAGCAGTTCGCGCTGGCGATCTTTCGTCTCGATCCCGACAAGGATCACCTCATGGCTGCGCCGCCAATAGGCGTTCCAGCGCATCAGGCCCACGCCCAGCATCAGATCCTGCGTGATCGCCCCGTCGAGCATGTAGACCACCGGCCAGCGCCGTTCCGGATCGGTGGCGTAATCGGGCGGGAGGACGATGTTGACGCTGCGCTCGGCCCCAACGGCTTCGAGCGTCACAGTCTCGCCGATGGTGAGCGGTTGCGGCTCCGGCGCGGGGGTCGTGGCGAGGGCTGCGGCGGCGAGGAAGGTGATCACGCCATTGCAACCTTGCACGCCCGCGCGGGCTCCTCGCCCTTGAGCGCGGTGAGGCCCAGCTTGGCGAACAGCGCGCCGTCCTTGTCGTCACCTGCGTTGGGCGCGGTCAGCAACTTGTCGCCGGTGAAGACTGAATTCGCGCCCGCGAGGAAGCACAGTGCCTGCGTCGTCTCGGACATCGACTCGCGCCCCGCCGACAGCCGCACCATCGAGCGCGGCATGGTAATCCGCGCGACCGCGACCGTGCGGACAAACTCGATATCGTCGATCTTGGCCAGAGGAGTATCCGCTAACATGTTCCCCAGCACCGTGCCCTTCACCGGCACCAGCGCGTTGACCGGCACGCTTTCGGGATGCTGCGGCAAGGTGGCGAGCGTGTGGATAAAGCCCACCCGGTCCTCGCGCGTCTCCCCCATGCCGACGATCCCGCCGCTGCACACGTTGATCCCGGCCTTGCGGACGTGACCCAGCGTATCGAGCCGGCACTGGAAATCGCGGGTCGAGATGACGCGCTCGTAATACTCGGGGCTGCTGTCGATATTGTGGTTGTAGTAATCGAGGCCCGCCTCGGCCAGCTGTGCCGCTTGATGCGGCTCGAGCATCCCCAGCGTCATGCAGGTTTCCAGCCCCATGGCGCGCACGCCCTTCACGATATCGACAATCGCGGGCATGTCGCGGTCCTTGGGATTGCGCCACGCTGCGCCCATGCAAAACCGCTGGCTGCCCGCATCCTTGGCCTGCGCCGCGCGCTGAAGCACGGCCTGCACGTCCATTAGTTTTGTGGCCTCAACGCCGCTGTCCGCCTTCACCGATTGGGAGCAATAGCCGCAATCCTCCGGGCACCCGCCGGTCTTGATGCTGAGCAGGGTGCAGAGCTGCACCTGTGTGGGAGGGTGATATTTGCGGTGGGCGGTCGCGGCCTGGAACAGCAGCTCGGTGAAGGGCAGGTCGAAGAGGGCTGCGATTTCGGGGCGGGTCCAAGTGGTGCGGGGGTGGGTCATTTCTTGTCTCATTCTTATCGAAAGCTCATCGCGAGGACCGTCAAGCGATCAGTTGGCTGCTTCCCGCCAAAACAACGGACATCCATCAAATTGCGTAGCCTCTATCACTTTGACGATCGTTTTCCTGCCCGTGAAATATATGCAGCCATATCGATCAAGTATCGGGAAATCACTGGAATCGGTGACGTACGGTCCCTTCGGCAAATAGTGCTCTTCTATTAGAAACTTGTCGCCACTGATCAGAAGATAAAATTCCCCAAGCAATGTCAGGGCGAAGCAGGACAGGACTATGTATTTCAATAGTTTAGGCATTTCGATAAATCGGCCTCGGTTTCGACTGGATTCAGATTTGCCAGGAGGCCCGTCGTCACTCACTCCGCCACCCCGCCCTACGCCGCCCTCGGAGCAGGCGCGCCTCTGAGAAGACCTTCGGTGTTGAGGTCCTCATCGATCTCTGACCAGTGGATGCCATAACCCGCCCCGGCCTTCTCCCACGTCGCGCGCTGCTCAGGCGTCGCGTGCAGCAGGCGCGGATACCATGCCAGCGGCACGGCAATCGTCCGGCCATCCATCAACTCGACGATCAGGCTGGCCTCATCGAAGCGCACGTCGAGCACGCGTTCATCGGGAAGTTCAGTGACATTCATTTCATTACCATAACCGTTCGGGCTGAGCTTGTCGAAGCCCTGTTCTTTCTTCAGCACTGACTGCGCAAAAGAAAGGCAGCCCTTCGACAAGCTCAGGGCGAACGGAGTAGGGGAAAACCTTACTCCGCTGCCTCGTCCAGCCCCTCGCCCAATGGCGGCATGTTATGCCCGAGCAGCACCAGAATATCCGCCGCGCATTCGACCACGTTCGAGCCCGGCCCGTAGATCCCCTGCACCCCCGCTTGCCGCAGATATTCGTAGTCCTGCGGCGGGATCACGCCGCCTGCGGTGACCTTGATGTCGCCGCGTCCAGCCTCGCGCAAAAGCCGGACCAGTTCGGGGATCAGCGTCTTGTGGCCTGCAGCAAGGCTCGACGCGCCGACCACGTCGACGTCTTTCGCCAAAGCCATCGCGGCACTTTCCTCGGGCGTCTGGAACAGCGGGCCGCTGACCACATCGAAGCCCATGTCGCTGAACGCGCTGGCGATCACATTCGCGCCGCGGTCGTGGCCGTCCTGGCCCATCTTGGCGATCATGATGCGGGGCGAACGGCCCAAGCGGCGGCCCACGGCTTCGACGCCGTCCGTGACCTGCGCCCAGCGGCGGTCGAATTCATAGGCGCTGGCATAGACCCCGCTGACCGGCGCGGGCGTGGCATCGTGGCGGCCGAAGACCTCTTCCATCGCGGAGGAGATTTCGCCGAGGGTGGCATCGTGGCGCGCGCATTCCACCGCGAGCGCCAACAGGTTCTTCTCCCCCTCCTCTTCAGGGGAGGGGGTCGGGGGGGGGGGGCTATCCGACAAGCTCGGTGCCAGATCGGCAGCCCCCACCCCTAACCCCTCCCCTGAAGGGGAGGGGGATTGGCCGCGACGCGCACCCGCCGTCAGCGCAGCCAAAGCCGCACGGCATGCCGCCTCGTCCCGCCCTTCGCGCACGGCGGCAAGGCGGGCGATTTGGCCGGTGCGGACCATCTGGTTGTCGACCTCGAGGGTCTCCAGCGCGTCCTCGCTTTCCTTGCGGTACTTGTTGACGCCGACGATCACCGTCTCGCCCTTGTCCACGCGGGTCTGCTTTTCCGCCGCCGCACGCTCGATCGCGGCCTTGGGCGCGCCGGTGGCGACATAGGCGGTCATGCCGCCGGCTGCGTCCACATCGGCCATCATCGCTTCGGCCTCGGCCACCAGCGTGGCGGTCAGCGCCTCGATATAATGCGAGCCGCCGAGCGGATCGACGACGTTGCAGATGCCGCTTTCCTCTTGCAGCACCAGCTGGGTGTTGCGGGCAATCCGGGCGGAGAAATCGGTGGGGAGCGCAATCGCTTCATCGAGCGCATTGGTGTGCAGCGACTGCGTGCCGCCCAGCACCGCCGCCATCGCTTCCACCGTGGTGCGAATGACGTTGTTGTAGGGGTCCTGCTCCTGCAGCGAGACGCCGCTGGTCTGGCAGTGGGTGCGCAGCATCTTGGAGCGTTCGTCCTTCGCCCCCAGATCGTCCATCACCTTGTACCACAGCGTGCGCGCGGCGCGGAGCTTGGCGATCTCCATGAAGAAGTTCATGCCGATGCCGAAGAAGAAGCTGAGGCGGCCCGCGAAAGCGTCGATATCGAGGCCCGCGTTCATGGCGCGCCGGGCGTATTCCTTGCCGTCCGCGATGGTGAAGGCAAGCTCCTGCACCGCCGTCGCCCCGGCCTCGTGCATGTGGTAGCCGCTGATCGAAATCGAGTTGAATTTCGGCATGTTGGCCGAGGTATATGCGATGATGTCCGAAATGATCCGCATCGAAGGTTCGGGCGGGTAGATATAGGTGTTGCGGACCATGAACTCCTTGAGGATGTCGTTCTGGATCGTGCCTTCAAGCTTGTCCTGGCTCACGCCCTGACGTTCTGCCGCGACGATGAAGAACGCCAGCACCGGGATCACCGCGCCGTTCATCGTCATCGAAACGGACATGGTGTCGAGCGGGATCTGGTCGAACAGAATCTGCATGTCCGCGACCGTATCAATTGCTACGCCCGCCTTGCCGACATCGCCGACCACGCGCGGGTGATCGCTGTCATAACCGCGGTGGGTGGCAAGGTCGAAAGCGACCGACAGACCTTTCTGCCCCATCGCCAGATTGCGGCGATAAAAGGCGTTGCTCTCCTCGGCGGTCGAGAAGCCTGCATATTGCCGGATCGTCCACGGACGGCCTGCATACATGCTCGCCTTCACCCCGCGCGTGAAGGGCGCAAAACCGGGCAGGCCGGGGTCGAAATCCGCGTGGTCCTCAGCCGTATACAGCGCCTTGACCGCAATACCTTCGGGCGTTTGCCACGTGAGATCACGGCCCTTCACCTCCTTGGCGGCGAGGGTGTTCCAGTCGGTGAGGGTGGGTTTTTGGGTCATCTGCACAGCCTAATCCGTTAGGGCTGAGCTTGTCGGTTGCGACAGCAGTCGCGAAGCGACAACCCATGCCCTTCTTTCTGAGCAACGCACCTGAAGAAAAAACGACCCTTCGACAAGCTCAGGGCGAACGGGTGCGAGGTGTGGCGGAGCGTTACGCCCCCTTGAATTCAGCCTTGCGCTTTTCGAGGAAGGCCTTGCCGCCCTCTGCCGCATCCTTGGTGCGGCCCGCGATCGCTTGCGCCTCGGCCTCGGCGAGCAGCACCTGCTGGAGCGAGCCGTCGAGCGCGGTGGCAATATTGCGCTTCATATGGGCGTAGGCCAGCGTCGGGCCATTCGCCAACTTCTCTGCCAGCGCGCGCGCCTCGGTCATCAGGTCGGCGTCCTCGACGCACTTGTAGATCAGGCCCCATTCCTCAGCCTGCTTGCCTGAAATCTTCTCGCCCAACATCATCATCCGCGTGGCGCGCGCGCGGCCGATGGCGCGGGCGAGCAGCCAGGTCGATCCGCCATCGGGCACAAGGCCGATATTGACGAAGGCTTGGAGGAAATAGGCAGAACGTCCGGCAATGGTGAAGTCAGCCGCCAAAGCTAGCGAGCATCCCACCCCCGCCGCCGGGCCATTGACCGCGCAGATCACCGGCACGTTGGCGCGGATCAGCTGGCTGATCGCCGGGTTGTAGTGATTGATCAGCGCCTCATGGCTGCCGCCCTTCCCGCCCAACGCCGAGCCGGAGCCGCGCGCCGAAAGGTCTGCGCCCGAGCAGAAGCCCTTGCCCTCGCCCGTGATCAGCACCGCGCGCGCGTCCCCAAGGTCATAGAACGCCTGGCCAAGCTCGTCTGCCATCTGCGGCGGCATGGCATTGAGGCGCTCGGGGCGGTTGAGCGTGATGGTCAGCAGCGGGCCTTCGCGGTCAACGCGGATGGTTTCGTAGGGCATTTTCAAAAACTCCCGTTCGCCCTGAGCTTGTCGAAGGGTTGTCCTTCTCTTGCCCTCGGCGGAAATAAAAAGTGCAGGGCTTCGACAAGCTCAGCCTGAGCGGTTCTATTTCAATTCGACCAGTGCGCATCGTCGCGCGGCGTTTCCATGATTTCGGTAAGCATGCCGCCCATGTCCTTGGGATGGACGAAAAAGATAGGGGTGCCGTGCGCGCCGATCCGCGTGGGGCCGAGGATGCGCTTGCCCTGCTCCTCGAATTCCGCGCGGGCTTCTGCAATATCAGGCACTTCGAAGCACAGGTGATGCTGCCCGCCCAAGGGGTTCTTGGCGATGAAGCCTGCGAGGGTGGAACTTTCACCGAGCGGCTCGATCAGCTCGATCTGGGTTCCGTTCATCGCCCCGTCCGCGCCGGGGGTGTCGACGAAACAGACCTTCACGCCCTGTTCCTCAAGGTCGAACGGCGTGTGGATCTTGGTCGCGCCCATCACCTCGCGGTAGAACGCGATCGAGTCCGCGATGGAGGGCGTGGCGACGCCGATGTGGTTGAGCCGTCCGAGTTTCATTGTTCTTCGATCCGTTTCTGTCGCGCTTGCTGTGCACCAATGTCGATGATCCGTTCGAGCGCATAGAGCCGCTTGTCGAGATCGTGGGAAACCTCCGCCAGACCATCAATGTCATCGGCCATACGTCCCATGCGCTGATCGATTCGCTCAACCCTGTCCTGAAGCAGGATGACTTGCTTCAACGCTTTGAGCGCATCACCGAAAGTGCTCACTTGCGGACACCTTTTTCGCGCAGGAAGGCATCAATTTTCTGGTGTGACGCATCCATCCGATCGATGATCCGGTCCAGTGTTGCGTTCATGCGGGGGATGGCCTCGTTCACCTGCTGCGTGAGCGCGATCAGCTCCGCCTCCTCCTCAGCCGAGGGTTGGCCGAGATACTCCGCCACCGCATCGCGCAGCACAGAGCCAACCGATTCCCCGCGCGCCCGCGCAAAGGCTTCGAGCGCGGCTTTCTGGTCGGCGTTGGTGAGATAGGTGACACGTTCGGTCTGAGGCTGGGCAGTGGCCATGATTGTCTCCGTCGAAACCTTATAATGACCTTATAATGTGCAGGTGGGCCGGGTGCAAGCCGAGCTTCTCCCCCTCTCCTTCAGGGGAGGGGGCCGGGGGGTGGGGACTGTCCGCTGGGCAAAGCACTTGATGGCAAGCCCCCACCCCAACCCCTCCCCTTAAGGGGAGGGGCTTTAGGGCGTGGCGGGGGCGATGTGGTTGAGAAGGCCGAGTTTCATTGCGTTTCCCTAAGCCAGTAAATTATTGGTATTGCGAAGGTTAGCAGAGCCATGCCCGCCATGAATGCAGCTTCCCCAATGTAAGCAGCGGCACGCTCTGCAGGCACCCACCGCATGGCGACACGGTCCCAGTATGAGTGCGACCGCAATGCCTTCACTGCTCCCCATAGGAAGAGCCCTGTAAGCACCCAAAGCCCTACAAAGATTGCGGTCAGCATGGTTTACAGCGGAATATTGTCATGCTTCTTCCAGGGGTTCTCCAACTGCTTCGTCCGCAGCTTGCGTAGCCCCAACGCGATCCGCCGCCGGGTCGAGTGCGGGTGGATCACCTCATCAAAAAATTCACTCATGAATACCTAAGGACCATGTAGATGATAGCGCCTGCGGTAACCCCAAGGGCCAGAATTGCGACCTTGATCGCGTCTTTGCGTGAGGCGTTATCGTTCATTCTCTGCTCCTAGAGCGGAATATTATCATGCTTCTTCCACGGGTTCTCCAGCTGCTTAGTCCGCAGCTTGCGTAGCCCCAGCGCGATCCGCCGCCGCGTCGAATGCGGGTGGATCACCTCATCAATATACCCGCGCGATGCCGCCACAAATGGATTGGCAAACCGATCCTCATATTCCTTCGTCCGCTCGGCGATCTTGGCGGGGTCGTCCTTTTCCTGGCGAAAGATAATCTCCACCGCGCCCTTGGCGCCCATCACCGCGATTTCGGCGGTCGGCCAGGCGTAGTTCAAATCGCCGCGCAGGTGCTTGGACGCCATCACGTCATAGGCCCCGCCGTACGCCTTGCGGGTGATGACGGTGATTTTGGGCACGGTCGCCTCGGCATAGGCGAACAGCAGCTTCGCGCCGTGCTTGATGATCCCGCCCAGTTCCTGCGCAGTGCCGGGGAGGAAGCCGGGGACGTCGACGAAGGTGATGATCGGGATCTCGAAGGCATCGCAGAACCGCACGAAGCGCGCCGCCTTCTTCGAGGAATTGATGTCGAGGCAGCCCGCCAGCACCATCGGCTGGTTCGCCACCACGCCAACCGTGCGGCCCTCCACGCGGCCAAAACCGCACAGGATGTTGCCCGCGTGGGCGGGTTGAATTTCGAAGAAATCGCCCTCGTCCAGCACCTTGGCGATGACTTCGTGCATGTCATAGGGCTGGTTGGCGTTGTCGGGGATCAGCGTGTCGAGGCTCATCTCGAGCCGGTCCCACGGATCGCTGGTCGGCAGTTCGGGCACGCCTTCGCGATTGGAGAGCGGCAGGAAATCCACGAACCGTTGGGTCGCCAGCAGCGCCTCGACGTCGTTCTCGTAGGCCAAGTCAGCAACCGAGGTCTTGGTCGTATGCGTGATCGCCCCGCCCAACTCCTCTTGCGTCACGACCTCGTTGGTGACGGTCTTCACCACTTCCGGCCCGGTGACGAACATGTAGCTGGAATCCTTCACCATGAAGATGAAGTCGGTCATCGCCGGGCTGTAAACCGCCCCGCCCGCACACGGCCCCATGATGAGGCTGATCTGCGGCACCACGCCGCTCGCCAGCACATTGCGCTGGAACACCTCGGCATAGCCGCCAAGGCTCGCCACACCCTCCTGAATCCGAGCGCCGCCCGAATCGTTCAACCCGATCACCGGCGCGCCGACCTTCATCGCGGTGTCCATCACCTTGCAGATCTTCTCGGCATGGCGCTTCGACAGCGAGCCGCCGAACACGGTGAAATCCTGCGAGAAGACATAGACCAGCCGCCCGTTGATCGTGCCGCTGCCGGTCACCACCCCGTCACCGGGGATGCGCTGGGTCTCCATGCCGAAATCATTGCAGTCATGTTCGACATAGGCGTCGACTTCTTCGAACGAGCCTTCGTCGAGCAGCACGTCGAGCCGTTCGCGCGCGGTCAGCTTGCCCTTGGCGTGCTGGGCTTCGATCCGCTTGGCCCCGCCGCCCATGCGGGCAGCTTCGCGGCGGCGTTCCATTTCGGCGATATTGGCGGACAATGGGGATCCCCTCTGATGAGCTTTGCCAAACGCGTTGCCTTAGCGCGCCTCAAGCGTCAACGTGGCAAAAATGGCGGGAGCATTTGGATGATCCGGACAAACATGCTGGTGATCGGCGGCGGGATCGCAGGGCTGTCGGTGGCAGCGCGGTTGGCGGCGCATGGGAAGGTGGCCGTACTGGAGGCTGAGAGCGCGCCAGGATACCACGCTTCTGGTCGCTCGGTCGCTTTTGCCCATTACGGGCTGGGCAACGAGGCAGTGCGCGCGCTGACGGCGCTAAGCATGGCGGAGCTGGCCGCGCATGGCAGCGTGCACCCGGCGCTGCATATCGCCGGGGCAGATGAGATCGCTGCGCTCGATGCACTGGAGGCCGTGCATCGGCAGTTCGGCTGCGACTATGCGCGGATCAGCGCCGATGAAGCGCGCGCGCTGATGCCCTGCCTGAAGCCCGAGGCCTGCGCGGCGGCGCTGGTCGATCACGGGTCATTGAAGCTCGACACCCACGCGATGTTGCAGGCCCATGCTGCGGCTTTGCGCGCAGGTGGCGGCACGCTGGTGACGGGCGCGAGGGTCAGCGCGATTGCGCGGGAAGGTGGCGGCTGGCGGGTGATAACGTCGGCAGGGGACTACGCCGCGCCGATCCTCGTCAACGCGGCAGGCGCGTGGGCGGATGAGATCGCCCGTCTCGCAGGCGCAACTCCCATCGGCATCGAGCCGCGCCGCCGGACGGTGATCAGCTTCGCCGCTTTGCCGGACGAGGATGTGCGCGCCTGGCCCTTCACCAAGACAGTCGGCGAAGGCTTCTACCTGCTTCCCGAGGGGCGCGGACAATTGCTCGCCTCAAGCATGGACCAGACCCCGTCCGGGCCATGCGATGCGGCGGCGGAGGAACTCGACATCGCCGTTGCCGCTGACCGGGTGGAGCAGGCGACCACCCTCCCTATCCGGCGGATCAGCCATAGCTGGGCAGGCCTCAGAAGCTTCGCAGCCGACGAATTGCCGGTGATCGGTCATGCGGCAGGCGCGCCCGCCTTTGTGTGGTGTGCCGGGCAAGGCGGGGCCGGTTTCCAGACCGCCCCGGCCCTGTCGCGCATTGCCGAGGCGGCTGTGCTTAGCCTGCCCTTGCCGGAGGATTGCGCAGCGGCGGGGCTCAGTTTCGCGACATTCTCGCCCGCGCGGCTCGGCGCCTAGTTGCTCCCCTCCCCTTGGGGAGGGGCTGGGGGTGGGGGTACTGCCCTCCGAGGTGTCGAACCCCCACCCCAACCCTTCCCCACGGGGAAGGGCTTTTTGGCTCCTTGCCTCAAGGTTACCCGTCAAAACCGCCGCATCACGCTGCGCGCCAGCGCTGGCGAGAGCGAATAGACTGCGCGGAGCAGCTTCACCATGCCGACATTGGCTTCATCGTGGCCTTTCTCCAGCGCGGCGATGATCTGGCGCGCGCACTCCTCGGGCGGCATCTTGGAGGTCTTGCGGTCGGCGGTCATCTGGGTGTCGACTACCGGCGGGAGGGCCTCGATCACCTGGATCGGCTCGCCTGCCAGCTGCGCGCGCAACGCCATGGTGTAGCTCCGCAGCCCCGCCTTGCTTGCGCAGTAGACCGAGCTTGCGGTGTTGGGCGCAATCGCAAGGCCGCTCGTCACATTGATGATCGCCGCCTGTGGACGCGCGCGCAGGCGCGGCAGCAGCGCGGTGATTAGCCGGATCGGTGCGGAAAGGTTGGTGTAGAGGCAGCCATCCGCCGCATCCGGATCGGGAAGTCGCTCGCGCACGTCATGCGCCACGCCCAGCCCGGCATTGTTGATCAGGACATCGATCGGCCGCTCGCCCAGCGCGGCGACAAGCGCATCGACCCCGTCCGCGCTCGATAAGTCGGCGGAAAGCGCCTCGAACCCCTCGCCGCGCATGGCTTCGAGCCGCGCAGGATCGCGCCCCGTGAGGACAACAAGCCCGCCCTTGGCCTTGAGCTGGCGCGCAATATCCCGCCCGATCCCGGCGCTGCCGCCGGTCAGCAGCACTGTCTTACCGTTCACATCCATCAGACTTTCACCACCCCATGCCGGATCAGGCTTGTCCCGCAATCAGCGATGGTGTCCTCGACGGGCCGCATTGTCCAGCCGAGCCGTTCCTTCGCATGGGAGGCGTCGACATGGCGCACCTTGCCGATTTCGGTCTTGATCCCGCGCACCTCGGCATTGAACAACGCGAGGATATTGACCACCCAATCGGGCATGGGCCGGGTCGGCGTCTTGCGTGCTTGCTCGCCAAGCCGTGCGCGCAGCACGCCCGCGATTTCGAGCGCGGTAAGGAACTGCCCTGCCCCCAGAAACCGCTCCCCCGCCAGCCCTGAGGTTTCGAGCGCGAGCACATGCAGCGCAGCAACGTCGCGCACGTCAACAATCGGGAAGCCGAGATTGGGCGCCATCGGCATCGCGCCGCTGAGCAATTGCGAGACCAACTCGACCGAAGCGGAAAAATCGCCACTGTCGACGGGGCCAAGCACCATGCCGGGATTGACCGAGACGAACTCCATATCCCCGCCTTCGGCCGCCACCCAGTCGCGCGCGGCGCGTTCGGCGAGGGTCTTGGACTTCACATAGGGATAGGCGTCAGGATGGTCGATGTCGGTCCAGCGGCTTTCATCGAAAGTGTATTCGCCGCGATCCACCCCGTAGACCACCGCAGCGGTCGAGCTGGTCTGGACGAAGCGGGTGACGCCCGCATCGCGCGCGAACCGCAGTGCCCGCAAGGTGCCTTCGCGTGCGGGGATGATCAGATCATCCTCATGCTTGGGTGCCTGCGCCGGGATCGGCGAGGCGACATGGGCGACATGGGTGCAGCCTTGCGTGGCCTCAGCCCAGCCATCGTCGCTCATCAATTCGGCAGCGAACAGGCGAAATTGGTCGGTGGGTGGATTGCCGAGCCGGGCGCGCAGGCCCGCCTCGCTCTTGGCGACATTGCGGACGGTGCCGTGCACCACCCAGCCCTTGGCCAGCAATTGCCGGATCAGCTCTCCGGCGATGTAGCCGCTTGCCCCCGTGACCAAAACCGTCCCTGCCATGCGCACACCCTCCCTGTCGAATCAGTGTCGTGCCGCGCTTAGCATATAAGTTTTATAATGCAACTTATTTGAACAGTACCAGCTCTTCCGCCATCGTCGGGTGGATCGCAACCGTCGCGTCGAAATCGGCCTTGGTCAGCTTGGCCTTCACCGCGATGGCCGCGGCCTGCATGATCTCGGGCGCTTCGGGGCCGATCATGTGGATGCCGACGATCCGGTCGTTCGCGGCATCGACGATCATCTTGTAAAGGCTGCGCTCGTTCCGCCCTGCCACGACGTTCTTCATCGGGCGAAAATCGGATTGATAGACCTTGATATTGCCGAGCTTGTTGCGGGCTTCACCTTCGGTCATGCCAACAGCGGCGATCGGCGGGTGGCTGAACACCGCGCTTGGCACGCAGGAATGGTCGACCGCATAGGGCTCGCCCGGGCCGAACACCGAATCCGCGAAGGCCTGCCCTTCGCGGATCGCCACAGGGGTGAGCTGCACCCGGTCGGTCACATCGCCCACGGCATAGACATAGTCGAGGTTGGTCTTGCTGAAGGCGTCGACCACGATTTCGCCCTTTGTGCCGACCTCGACCCCGATCGTCTCCAGTCCCAGCCCTTCGACATTGGGCACGCGGCCGATGGCGACCATCACCGCATCAAATTCGCGCACATCTTGCCCCGTCAGCTTGACCAGCAAGGTGCCGTCCGCCTGCTTGGCAATCGTCTCGAACTCGGCGTTGAAGCAGAACTCGATCCCCTTGGTGAGCGAGATTTGCAGCAAACGATCGCGCAAGGCGGCATCATAGGACCGCAGGATCGTGTCGGAGCGGACGGCGATAGTCACCTTGGCGCCGAATTCGTTGAAGATGCCCGCGAACTCATTGGCGATATAGCCGCCGCCCGCGATCAGGATGCGGCGCGGAATCGCGTCCAAGTGAAACGCTTCGTTCGAAGTGATGACATGCTCGTTGCCCGGAAAGGTGGGGATCAGCGGGCGCGCGCCGGTGGCAATCAGGATATGCCCAGCGGTGATGATCTTGCCGCTCGCCAGCGTAATCTGGTGATCGCCGGTGATAGTGGCGCGTTCCTTGAACACCGTCACATTGTGGTTGCTAAGCGTCTGGCCGTACAGCCCTTCAAGCCGCGAGACATCATTCTGCACGTGATCGCGCAGCTTCACCCAGTCGAAGCTCTTGCCCTCGATGGTCCAGCCGAACTGCTGCGCATCGACCAGATCCTCAGCGAAATGCGCGCCGTAGACGAGCATTTTCTTGGGCACGCAGCCCTGGATCACGCAGGTGCCGCCGACGCGGTATTCTTCGGCTACGGCAACGCGCGCGCCGTGGGCAGCAGCAATGCGGCTGGCGCGGACACCGCCTGAGCCTGCACCGATGGTGAAGAGGTCGTAATCGTATTCGTCAGCCATTGCCGCGCTCCCGCCTGAGACGCTGCGCATATGGGCGAACGCCCTGTTGGCGGCAACCACCACGGCGCGGAATGCAGTGTTTCAGAAAAAAAGGGGCGGCAGCGATGCCCCCCCTCTTCCGGTATTAGATGAGATGATCAGGCACTGGCGGACCGCGGACGACCGCCACCACCGCCGCCGGGGCGACCGCGACCGCGATTGCCACCGCCGCCGGGGCGACGATCACCGCCGCCATTGCCACCGGGCTTGGCACCAAAGGCGCGGCGATCCCCTTCAGGACGACGCTCGCCCTCGGGACGACGCTCACCCTGCGGACGACGCTCACCCTGTGCAGCGCGATCGCCCTGCGGCCTGCGCTCACCTTGTGGTGCGCGATCACCCTGTGGCCTGCGCTCACCCTGCGGCTTGCGCTCGCCTTGCGGACGCTGGCCAATCGGGCGCGGATTAACGCGCTTCATCGGCACGCGCGCGGCCGGCTTGGTCGGGCCTTCGCCTTCGACCACCGCACGGAAATTGTCGGGCAGCGCAAGGCGTTCCAGCTCAGCGCCGGTGACCTTGCGGATGTCCTTCAGGTAGGCGCGTTCATCCTCCGCACAGAAGGCAATCGCCACCCCGTCCTTGCCCGCCCGCGCGGTGCGGCCGATGCGGTGGACATATTGTTCGGGCACATTGGGCAGCTCGTAATTGATCACGTGGCTGACACCCGGAATGTCGATCCCGCGCGCGGCCACATCGGTTGCGATCAGCACCGGCACGCGCGCCTTGCGGAATTCGTCGAGCGCGCGCTGACGCTGCGGCTGCGATTTGTTGCCGTGGATCGCGTTGGCGGGAATGCCTGCCTGCTCCAGTTTCTTCACCACCCGGTCCGCGCCATGCTTGGTACGGGTGAAAATCAGCACACGTTCAATCGTGCCGGGCACCTGATGGCGGCCCTTGAGGATCATTTCGAGCAAGCTCAGCTTCTCGTCCTGCTGCACCATGAACAGGTATTGGTCGATCCGCTCGGCCGTGGTGCTTTGCGGGGTGACCGAGACCTGCACCGGGTTGTTGCAGAAGCCGCTCACCAGCTCCTTGATCGCCTTGGGCATGGTCGCGCTGAAGAACAGCGTCTGGCGATCCTTGGGGGTGATGTCGCGGATCTTGCGCAGCGCGTGGATGAAGCCGAGATCGAGCATCTGGTCGGCTTCGTCGAGCACCAGCACTTCGATTCCATTGAGGTTCAGCGCCTTCTGGTCGATCAGATCGAGCAAGCGACCCGGCGTCGCGACCAGAATATCAGCGCCGCGGTGCAGCTTGTTGCGATCCTTGCCGACCGACGTGCCGCCAACGATGCATTGCACCTTGAGGCCTGCGAGCGCGCCGTAATCCTTGGCGCTGTCGGCGATTTGCACTGCGAGTTCGCGGGTCGGGGCCAGCACCAGCATGCGGCAGGATTTGAACGGGATCGGCTTGTCGGATTCGCGCAGCCGATCAATGCTCGGGAGCATGAAGGCGGCGGTCTTGCCCGTGCCGGTCTGGGCAATGCCGAGCAGATCGCGGCCCTTGAGCACGGCGGGGATCGCCTGTTCCTGGATCGGGGTGGGGGTATTGTAACCCTTCATGTCAAGGGCCTGGAGCACGGGCTGCGACAGCCCGAGGTCAGCAAAAGTCGTCATATAAAAAAGCTCGCAAATAGTCTGCGACGCGCGCTGGTCTGCCCAAACGCCATACGTTAACGGGCACACCACGCGAGGCGCGGGGGTTGAAACCGCCCGCGTGAAAAGGGAAGTCTTGGAGAAAAACCGAGGCGCGGCCGGGGCGGATGCTTTTAGAATTCCGCCGCTTCACGCATGGCTAGCGCGCTTCGATGAGCGCCAGATGGGCGCTCATCACGCAAATGTCAAAGGATTAACGATTCGCCTGAAAGAAAGACCACATCTGCACTTCACCCTTGTAAGTGCCGGTGATCGGATTGCCCGCCGCATCAACCGCTGGGTTGAGCCTGGCATTGCGCATGAAAGACTTGCACAATTCCTTATTGACGAACTGCCTGCGGAAGGTGCGCGACAATGTGCAATCGGTCGCCTTGCCTTCCGGGCTGACCGTGAGCGTGTAACCGAGTTTTTGGGTCAGCAGGCCCAACTGGGTCGCGCGGTCAAAGAACTCGTCATAGTCAAATTCCACCAACGTGGCCGGGCGGGGGTCATTGGCCGGGCTGCCGGAAGTTTGCGCAAGATCGACAATGCGTTCAGCGGTATTGGCGGACAGCGCCATCGGCGTGGCACCGGCCGCCAGAACGGCGAAAGCGGCAAAGGCGGACCGAATTGAATTTTTGAACATCAGACGACCCTTTCACACTGCGATGCGATCAAGTTATCAAAAATCCGTCCCTTGTCACTCTTTTTCGCGCATTTCCAGAAAGTTGAGCCGCCCTTCATAGGTGCTGTCCACCGCTGCGCCGGTCGCATCCTGCGCCGGTTCAAAGCTGTGATGCTTTAACAGCACTTCACACAGCTTGTCGTTGACGTAGTTCATCCGGAACTTGTCGGTCAGCTCGCAATCAACCGGCGTGCCGGCAGAATCCACCGCGATGGTGTACCCCACCTCGCCGCGCCACACCCGCAGGCGCGAGGATTCCTTGAGGAACTCACGGTCACCGGTGAACTCGATCAGCCGCGCCGGTTTGACCTTGGACCGCGCCGTCCCGTCACCCTGCGGCCCATCTTCGGCGAGCGCCGGAACCGACGCAGCGCAAAACACGATCAGGGCAGCGGACAGGAGAGCAGGTTTCATGGAGGCGCCTTGCTGAGCTGGAGGGGACGCGCAGATCACCGCGCGATGTCTTCCAGAATACGCATTTACGCTCCGCGCGCAATTCGCACCCGACATCGGACGCAAATTGATCGCAAATATCGGACAATCGCCCCGACACTGGCCATTTGTTGCGTGCGGTTGAAAAATTGCAACCAACTTGCAACATTTATGCAATCTTTACCGTTACGGCGTTCGCGACCTGTGGCGATTCGGCATCATCTGCCCTTCACCCAAGCCCCGCCGCTGCCATCAGCGCCTTGGTGCTCGGGTCGAAATCGCCCTCGCCCGATTCGATCTGCTTGGCGATCGCCTTGCCCAGCTCCACCCCGAATTGATCGAAGGGGTTGATCCCCATCAGCACCGCGTTGGCAAAGGTGCGCTGTTCGTGGAACGCGATCAACGCGCCCAGCGTAGCCGCGTCGCAATCGTCGAGCAGGAAGGTGGTTGAGGGGCGATCGCCCGAATAGGCCCGCGCCGGATCGTCTGACGCCTTCCCCGCCATAAGCGCTGCGCCTTGCGCAAGGCAGTTCATCAGCAGGGTTTCGTGATGTGCTGGGTCAAGCGCGTCGCCCGGCTCAATGCTGGCCAGAAAATCGACCGGGATCAGGTGCGTGCCCTGATGCAGCAGCTGAAACACAGCGTGCTGCGCATCGGTGCCCACCCCGCCCCAGGTCACCGGCGCGGTCGGGCCGTCGACCGGGCCGCCATCGGTCTTCACGCTCTTGCCGTTCGATTCCATTTCCAGCTGCTGGAGGTAATCGGGCAGCAGCTTCAGGCGCTCGTCATAAGCGAACACCGCGCGGGTCTGGCAGCCGCGCAGCCGGGTGTAATATTGATCGGCAAAGGCGGCGAGCAGCGGGGCATTGGCGCGGCCTTCCGCCTCGCGGAAGTGATCATCCACTGCCTTGGCCCCGGCCAGCATCGCGCGGAATTCCTCCATCCCCACCGCCAATGCGATGGGAAAGCCGATGGATGAGAACAGCGAGTAACGCCCGCCCACGCTTTCGGGGAACGGCAGCACGCGGGTTTCATCGACCCCCCATTCCACCGCCTTTTCCGGCGCTGCGGTCAGTGCAATCACCCGCCCACCGGGATCTTCCACGCCATTATCCGCCAGCCATTTCAGGGCGCTGATCGCATTGGTCAGCGTTTCGATGGTAGTGAAGGTCTTGGAGGCAACCGCGATCAGCGTGGTGGCCGGATCGCAGGCGGCAAACGCCTGTTCGAGCGCGAGGCCATCAATATTCGAGACCACATGCACATCCACCAGCGCCAGATCGCGGGTCAGCGCATCAATCGCCAGCGCCGGGCCAAGCGCCGATCCGCCGATACCGATGGCGATGCAATGCTTGATCTCGCCCAGCGCGCCTTCATGGATCGCCTCGACCAGCATTCCCATGCGGGCGAGCAGCGCCTCGGCCTCCTCAACCTGCGGCGGAGTGCCGCTGCCACGCAGCGCGCCGTGGGTGGCGGCGCGGCCTTCTGTGACATTGACGATCCCGCCGCCGAACAGCGCATCGCGCGCGGCGTCAAAGCCCTGCGCCTCGGCCAGCGCTTCGAACGCGGTCAGCGCTTCATCGCTGAGGTGGGTCTTGGAAAAGTCGATGATCATACCCGCCTCGGCCCCGCTGCCGGGGGCGACCGGCCAGCTGATCTGCCGGGTGTAGGCATCGGGACGATCAGGATCGGCCGCAAACAGCTGCGAAAGGGTGGGCTTTGCCAGCCCGTGCAACTCTGTCCACAGCGTGCCCGCTCCGGTCGTCGCTGCCTGATCTGATCCACTCACTGCCGTTCCCCTTTGCGCATGTCTGCCGAGCCGAGTAAGGGCAGGAGCAATGGATGTTAAGACTCAATCTCTCGGCGACATCGCGCCATCTGCCGCCTTTGCCGCCGAAGATAGTGCCGCCGTCCCGCGACGCGTGGGGTGGGGCAGCTTTGTCTGGTTCATGATCAAATTGCTGGCGCTGGTGCTGGCGTTTCGCACCGTGGTGTTCTCGCCCTTCTCGATCCCGACCGAAAGCATGGTGCCGCGCCTGATGAACGGCGACTATCTGCTGGCGGCCAAGTGGCCCTATGGCATCTCGCGCCACTCGCTGCCGTTTGATTTGCCGCTGGCAGATGGCCGCATTCTGCCCGCCGCCCCGCAGCGCGGCGATATCGTGATCTTCAAGCATCCCGTGGATCGGCGCGATTATATCAAGCGCGTGATCGGGCTGCCGGGCGATTCTGTGGCGATGGTAGATGGTCAGGTGGTGCTCAATGGCAAGCGCGTGCCGCGGGTGCCTGCTGATGATGTGCTGATCTCGCAATCGCCCAACACCGGCTGCGCCTGGGGCGGCGATCTGGAGCAAAGCGCCGATGGCAGCGCGGTGTGCCGCTATGCCGCTTTTCGCGAGACCCTGCCGGATGGGCGCAGCTACACCGTGCTCGATTTCGGGACGACGCCGGCGGACAGCTTTGCCCCCATCACCGTGCCGGCCGGAACCATGTTCGTGATGGGTGACAACCGCGACAATTCCCGCGACAGCCGTTTTCCAGCGGCGGCTGGCGATGGTGTCGGGATGGTGCCGCAAGACCTGCTGGTCGCCCGCGCCACGATTATCGTCTGGTCCACCGATGGCAGCGCCGAATGGCTGCTGCCGTGGACTTGGTTTTCCGCCGCGCGCTGGGACCGGATCGGAGACAGCCTGTGACCACGCTCGATCCTGCCGCGCGAGAATGGCTTGAAGCGCAAGGCTTTGCCGTGACTGACGAGGCCCCTTGGCTGGAAGCGCTGACCCATGGCAGCTTCAACGGATCGGGCGCGGAGGCGGCGGATTATCAGCGGCTGGAATTTCTCGGGGACCGGGTGCTTGGCCTGTCAGTCGCCGCATGGCTGTTTCGCGCTGGCGACGCGCCCGAAGGCAAGCTGTCGCAGCGGCTCAACGCATTGGTCAGCGGCACCACCTGCGCGCGGATTGCTCGCACGATTGGCATGCCCGCGCATATCCGGCTCGGCAAGCAGGCGCGCGATGATGGCGGGGCGGATAGCGACAAGATCCTTGGAGATGTGATGGAGGCGCTGATCGGCGCATGCTTCATCCAGCATGGCTTTGATACCGCGCGCGATCAGATCTATCGCCTGTGGGCTGAGGAGCTGGAAGGCGACGTTGGCAAGGCCAAGCACCCCAAAAGCGCGTTGCAGGAATGGGCTGCGGGCAATCGCCGCTCAGGCCCGGTTTACGAAGTCACCAGCCGCAGCGGCCCGGATCACGCCGCGCGCTTCACTGTTCGGGTGAGCGTCCGCAATGTTGGCGAGGCCGAGGCCACCGCCTCCAGCAAGGGTGAGGCGGAGCGGCTGGCGGCCAAGGCATTTCTGGAGGAGTTTGGGTGAGACCTTCTCCCCTCCCTTGAGGGAGGGGTCGGGGGTGGGTGTTCACCCGCTCGCTCGAATGCACCAAACCCTCATTACAAAACCGAAAACAGAACAGCCCTTCGACAAGCTCAGGGCGAACGGGTATCATAGCGAAATGACACAAACACCCCCTACCCTTGGCCCCACCCGCTGCGGCATGATCGCAGTGATCGGCGCGCCCAATGCCGGCAAATCGACCCTTGTGAACCAACTCGTCGGCCAGAAGGTCGCGATCACTAGCGCAAAGGCCCAGACGACCCGCGCCCGGATGCTCGGCATCGCGCTGCATGAATTGGCGGGCGCGCCGGTGCAGATGATCCTCGTCGACACCCCCGGCATCTTCGCCCCCAAGCGTAGGCTCGACCGCGCGATGGTGAGCGCCGCATGGGAAGGCGCGGAGGCGGCTGATGCCGTGCTGCTGCTGGTCGATCCGATTAAACAGCGCCGCCACGAGTTGGAGCCGCTGCTGGAGGCGCTGGCGGGCCGCCCGGAGCGCAAGATCCTCGTCATCAACAAGGTGGACCGCGCCAAGAAAGAACCGATGCTGGTGCTGGCGCAGGATCTGGCTGGCAAGGTCGATTTCGCGGAAATCTACTTCGTCTCGGCGCTGACCGGCGACGGCGTGCCTGAGTTGAAAGATGCACTGGCGGGCATGATGCCCGAGGCGGAATGGATGTACCCCGAAGACCAGGTGTCCGACGCATCAGAACGCCTGCTCGCCGCCGAAATCACCCGCGAACAGCTGTATCAGCAGCTCCACGAAGAACTGCCCTACGACAGCGCAGTACGGCCCGAGAAATACGAAGTGCGCGCCGATGGCAGCATCGAAATCCACCAGCAGATCGTGGTGGCGCGCGAGACGCAGCGCGCGATCGTGCTCGGCAAGGGCGGCTCACGGATCAAGCAGATCGGCGCGGCCGCGCGCAAGGAATTGTCCGAAGTGCTGGGCGTGCCGGTGCACCTCTATCTCCATGTGAAGCAGCTGGAGAATTGGGCTGAGGACAAGGAGATTTTCGAGGAGATGGGGCTGGACTGGGTGCGATAAGCTACGTGCCAGGTTTTACCTCGAAGTCGACCTTGACCGTTCGTACATAGGCCACTGGTTCCTTCGCTTTCGAATAGCGAACTTCAAACTGGTACTCCATTGCACGTTTGCAAGCGATTGATCCCAGCGTTCCGTCCAATTGCTCGCCATGGTCGCAATTCGTCACGCGTCCATCGCCACCGACAAGTACGCGCAGATCGGCTTCATTGGCAGGGACGGCACTCGCATTGGCCGACTCCAGTTCGACAGTCACTTCAGGCGCCGGACGTGATGCGTCCAGCTCGCCCGTCAACTTGTCGCGCAATGCGTAATTGTCGCCGTCAAAGGCCGAAAGCGTCGTTCTGAACAAACTGTATGTCTGCTTGCCAGTGGAGTCTGTCGCCGGTTGAAATCTAAGCCCGACCATTTTGCGACAGAGGACATTGGCGGTTTTCGGCGAACCTGCGGCTTGAACAATTGTGCAATCGAGAACCCGGCCTTTCTCATCCACCCAAAGATCGGCCCGCACAGCAGCAGCGTTCTTTTCCGTAACGGAGGGCATACGTTTGAGAAGGCTGCCGACTGTCTCCATGTCCGAACGAGGCAGTTGCAACGCGGCGGCGAGGAGCATTTCCAACATATTCAAAGATTACCAGAAATCTTCCGGCTCTGAAATACCCAAACGGCTAGCGTGTGATCTCAAATAGCACCCGAAAGATTCCAAGTGGCCCGGTTCCGCCTGCGGCTACTCTCCATGGCGAAGCTCCGTCGTCCCGTGCTTGACACGGCGCCCCGCTTCTCCCCTCCCGTTGGGAGGGGTTGGGGGTGGGGGTTCGACATCAGCGGGCGTCGCACACCCATCCCCAGCCGTTGGCGCTGCGCGCCAGCTTCGCTTCCCCTCAAGGGAAGGGAGTTAGTAGTGCGATTTGAGGGCGTAAAGCCAAGCCCCGTGTCAAGCACGGGGCGACGAGGGGTTGCTCACCCCCGCCCCAGCTTCTCCAGCTTAGCCTTCAACGCAGCCTCATCGAACGGCTTGACGATGTAATCATCCGCCCCCGCAGCAATCCCATCGTGGATATCCTTGGCCTCGCCGTTCGAGGTGCAGAACACCACCACCGGTTCCTTGGGCGTGGGGATTGAGCGGAGTTTCTCCACAAACTCGATCCCGTCCATCTCGGGCATGTTCCAATCGGTCAGCACCAGATCGGGCATCGATTTCTTGCAGCGGGCCAACGCCTCTTCGCCGTTCTCGGCCTCGATCGGCACATAGCCCAAGCTGATCGCGATCTTGCTGGAGACCTTGCGGATCACCCGGCTATCATCGACGATTAGGCAGGTCTTCGCGGTCGCGGACGGGGCGACGGCGCCGTCGTAGCGATGGCGCATCGCCTTGGCGGCCGCGACAATGGCGTCGGTTTCCGAGGTGTCAGCCCCATGCGCCACGACCTGAGCCGGGCTCTGCGGTGCAGTGGGTGCCGCTGCCTCGCGCAGGCTGGCTGGTGCAGTTTCGTCAGCGTGCTCGGCCACCGCCTGTTCGGCGTCTTCCGCCGCTTTGGTCAGTGCCGCTTCGTTCAGCGCGAGCTTTTCGGCCAGAGTCCGGCCATCCATCCCCGCGCGGCGCGTCTGGCCCGAATTGCGCTTGATCAGGTTGTGCATGATCAGCGCCCCCCGCCAAGCGTCGCAAAACCGGCTTCAAACGCCTGCGCCGCATAATCATCGGAATAGGGATCAGCGTCGAGCGTGCCGACCGCCTCGCCCGGCGTAAGGCGGACATGGAGATAGGGCATCCAGACATCGCCATAATCGGCCTTCTGATACCAGACGTCGATCACATCATAGCTGGCCCACATGCCATCGGGTTCGCGCAGGCGCAGGCCTTCGCCGATCCGCGGCACCGCGGCAAAGCGGACGCGGTCCTGAGTCTGGTGGGTCTCGTTCTGAACTTCGATTTCTATCACGGTGGCGGTCCCTGGTCTTGGGACTCAGGTGATAGGCAGCAATGCTTTATGATTTACCAACGCGCCGCGATAAGTGCGCGTGGCGGCAACTTATTCGGTTGCCGCCGCTGCCTTTTTGGCGGGAGCCTTTTTCTTGGCGGGCGATTTCTTGGCGGCAGGCTTCTTCGCTGGGGCCCTTTTGGGTGCGGCCTTTTTGGGTGCGGCTTTCTTTTTGCCCTTCTTGGCGGGCGGCCCCTTGGCGATGCGCGCGTCGATCAGCGCGATGGCGATGTCTATCGTGACATCCTCGGGCTTCATGTCCTTGGCGATGGTCGCGTTGGTGGTGCCATCGGTGACATAGGGGCCATAACGGCCCGGCATCACCTTAATCTCCCCGCCGCTGGTCGGGTGCGCGCCGAGTGTCGCAATTGGTTCGGATGTGCCGCGCGTCGCCCCGCCCCGATTGGCCGCCTGCGCCAGCAAATCGACCGCGCGGTTCATGCCGACTTCGAACACCTCACGCGTATTGGTCAGCTTGCCATACTTGCCATCGTGGCGAAGATAGGGGCCGTAACGCCCGATATTGGCTTCGATTTCCTTGCCCGTATCCGGGTGCGCGCCAACGATGCGCGGCAGATCGAGCAGCTTCACCGCCCAATCGAGATCGAAATCATTGAGATCCTTGGGGATGCTGGCGCGTTTGGCTTCCTTGCCGTCGCCCATCTGCACGTAGGGGCCGAAGCGGCCGGTCTTGCGGTGGATATCCTCGCCCGTTTCGGGGTGCTGGCCCATCACGCCATCATCCGCGCCGTCTGCGCCCTCACCGCCCGGTTGGGCAAAGCGGCGGGTGAACTTGCACTCGGGATAGTTCACACAGGCGACGAAAGCGCCAAATTTGCCGCCTCGCAACGAAAGGCGGCCATTGGCCCGGCCTTCGCTGGCGCAGAGCGGGCAGGCGCGCGGGTCGGCGCCGTCCTCACGCGGTGGGAACAGGAAGTCGGCGAGGTATTCGTCCAGCGCCTCGGTCACCTCCGAGGGGAGCTTCTCCATCACCTCGTCAGCCTTGGGCTTGAAGTCCTTCCAGAAGCGGGCGAGCACCGCCTTGTAATCCTCGCGCCCGTCGGAGACGACGTCGAGTTCATCCTCCATCCCGGCGGTGAAATCATAGGCGACATAGGTCGGGAAGAAGCGTTCAAGGAAGGCGGTCAGCAACCGGCCCGATTCCTCCGCGAAGAAGCGGTTCTTCTCCATCCGCACATAGGCCCGGTCGCGCAGGGTCTGGATGGTCGAGGCGTAGGTCGAAGGCCGCCCGATGCCGAGTTCTTCGAGGCGTTTGACAAGGCTGGCTTCGGAGAAACGCGGCGGCGGCTGGGTGAAATGCTGCGTGGCATCGACCGCGCGCTTGGCCGGGCAATCGCCCGCCTTCATGACGGGGAGCAGGCTGCCGTCTTCATCATCGCTATCGTCAAAACTTTCCTGATAGACCGCGAGGAAGCCGGGGAAACGAACCACCTGACCGGTGGCGCGCAGCTCGTGCTGGCCGGTCGCATCGCGCAGGGTGACGGTCGTGCGTTCGAGCTGCGCGGTCGCCATCTGGCTCGCCATCGCGCGCTTGAAGATGAGGTCGTAAAGCTTGCCCTCGTCCCCGCTGCCAACGCGCTCACGGGTGAAATCGGTCGGCCGGATCGCTTCATGCGCTTCCTGCGCGTTCTTGGCCTTGGTGCTGTAGAAACGCGGCTTTTCGGGACGGTAGTCTTCACTGAACCGCGCGGTAATGGCATCGCGCGCGGCCATAATCGCACCCATGTCCATCTGCACGCCGTCAGTCCGCATGTAGGTGATCGCGCCTGCTTCGTAGAGGCTCTGCGCGAGGCGCATCGTGTGTTGCGCCGAATAGCCCAGCTTGCGGGCAGCTTCCTGTTGCAGCGTGGAGGTGGTGAACGGCGGCGCGGGGTTGCGCTTGACCGGCTTGGTCTCGACCCCTTCGACCGTGAAGCGTCCGGCCTCGACCGCGGCCTTGGCTTCCAGCGCAATGCCTTCCGCGCCAAGGCTCAGCTTCTCCAGCTTCTCGCCCCGGAACTTGACCAGCCGCCCATCAAACGCAGTGCCATCATGCATCATCCGCGCGACGACGCTCCAGTATTCGTCTGCACGGAAAGCTTCGATCTCGCGCTCGCGCTCAACGATCAGCCGCAGCGCGACCGATTGCACCCGGCCCGCGCTCTTGGCGCCGGGCAACTTGCGCCACAGCACCGGCGAGAGGGTGAAGCCAAACAGGTAATCAAGCGCGCGGCGCGCCAGATAGGCATCGATCAACGGCTGATCGAGCTCGCGCGGCTTCGTCATCGCCTCGGTCACGGCCTGCTTAGTGATGGCGTTGAAGGTGACGCGGTCGACCAGCGCGGGCACGCTTTTGCGCTTCTTCAGCAGTTCGAGCACATGCCAGCTGATCGCCTCACCCTCGCGGTCAGGGTCAGTCGCCAGCACCAGCCGGGTCGCGCCTTTGGCCGCGTCGGCGATTTCCTTGAAGCGGCTCTGCTTGTCGCGGTAAAGTTCCCACTCCATCGCAAAGTCGGCGTCAGGATCAACGCTGCCATCCTTGGGCGGCAGATCGCGGACGTGGCCGTAGGACGCGAGAACCTTGAAGTCCTTGCCGAGATATTTCTCGATAGTCTTCGCCTTGGCGGGCGATTCAACGATGACAAGCTGCATGATGCTGACGCGGTGTCCCTTACGTGTGTACGCGCGAGGGTGGAGCGGCGCCGCTTACAGCGTCAAGCGGGTTGTGCAAGCGAAAGGCGATGCCGCATGGCTTTGGCCGGTCAGGCAAACACCTCCGCCAGCGCTTCACCGCGGTCGCGCAGCAAAGCATATGAGGCAATTCCCACCACTGTGATCGCGGCGGCGCCCAACGTCACCGCAAGATTGGCGAACGCCGATGCCGCAAGCGTCATCGTGCCATCATCATTGGAACCGAGGATGTAGATTACCGTGCCGCCGATAGTGAGCGCGATTGCAGGCAGAAAGGCGAGCAGCAACGGCCAGAAATGCGCGCCGGTCGCCGCCCATGCCTTCCCCAGCGCATCTGTCACGCCTTCGCCTTCGCCCAGCACATAGCCATAGGCCGGTGACCACCGCACGAACAGCACAAGGCCGGGGATGATGAGCAGCAGAGTGCCCAAGACGATGCCCAGCCCGGACAAGAGCGATGTGCCGAAATAGCCGCCAAATCCGCCCGCTAGGCCGCGCGGGACCAGCCCACCTTCGCGCAGCAATTGTACCGTCAGCACAAATCCCATCGCAATGGAAATGGCCGAGAAGATGAAGTTGGACGCGCTGAGATCGCTCGTCTGGTCGACGAACATCCCCACGCCGGTCAACACCACCACATAGGCCAGCGCCGCCAGCCAAGCGGCGCGTGCCAGCCGGGTGCTTTCATCCATGATTTGCCCCAGCCGCTTGCCGATGGTGTCGTTCGTGTTCATTGCGATACCCCCTTGTTATTATCCGAAGACCTCTTCGATCGAGGTGTCCTCTGGACCCAGCAGCTCGTAGGTTGCGGCCGAAAGGCCCAGCAGCAACAGGGGCAACAGGTTGACCTGTATGACGTTGGCAGGTTTGGCTGTGCCGAAGGCGGCCACGGCCGACAGAATGCCATCGATAAAGCTTGCAGCGACCCCGAACAGGCTGACCAGCACAAAGAACACCGTCACCGCTCCGGCAACCTTAAGGGTCGATCCGCGCACCGCATTCCAGCTGCTCGTCGCCGAAGCGAAGACGCCTTCGCCCCGCGCGACGATGAAAGCGGGCGCAGCGATCCAGCGTGCCACCAGGAACAGTCCCGGCAGTATGAACAACCCGAGGCCGAAAATGATCGGGAAAATCAGCACAAGGGCCAAGCCGATAAAGGCAAGGAAGTGGCTGCGCTGGGTCTCCAGCATCCCGCGCGCCTTCATGAACTCCTGAAACAGCCAATATTGTCCGACAAGATAGGCAACAAGGCCCGCGCCGCCGCCAAGGTTCTGGCCGAAGAGCGGCAAAAGAAAAGCGGCAGCCACCAGAATGGCGAGATAGGCAGCGATCTGCCGCCCAATGAGCCGAAGATTTTCGATGGAGCGAACCATCAGCGTGCCAAAATCGACTGCGCGCACAGCGCCGTATCGCCCGTTCATCCTCCCGCTCCAGCGCCCGAGCGCCGCACCAGCCCGCTGCCTTCGCGGTCCAAATCGCCCGCGAGTTCGAGTTCGAGCAGCGCCATGTGCACCGCCGCCGCGCCCGCGCCCGATTGGCGGATCAGCTCGTCAACGCTGATCGGTGCAGATGAAAGCAGCGCGGCAATGGCCTCGGTTCCGCCCGCGTCCCATTCGGCCTCGGCCAATTCGGCGTAGTCGAAATCCGCCGCCCCTTCGCTCACCCGGAAGCGCGATCTCGGCGCGCCGGTGAAGCTTTGCAGCAATTCCACCACTTCCTCCGGCGTCTGCACGAGCACCGCGCCTTCGCGGATCAATTGGTTGCAGCCCAGCGCGCGCGCGTCGAGCGGGGAGCCGGGGATCGCCATCACCTCGCGCCCCGCCTCGCCAGCCAGCCGCGCGGTGATGAGGCTGCCCGATTGCGGCGCGGCCTCGACCACCAAGGTGCCGAGCGCCAGCCCGGCGATAATGCGATTGCGCGAGGGGAAATGCCGTCCGCGCGGCTCGGTGCCGGGGGGCTGTTCGGCGATCAGCAGCGCGTCGGTGGCGATGCGTTCCTGCAAGGCCTCGTGCTGCGGCGGGTAGGTGATGTCGATCCCGCTGGCGATCACGCCGATGGTGTGCGGAAAGGCGCCCTCGTGCGCCGCGCCGTCGATGCCGCGGGCGAGGCCCGAGACGACGGTGAACCCCGCTTCAGCCAGCGCCGCGCCAAAATCGCGCGCCAGCTTGACCGCCGCCGCGCTGGCATTGCGCGCGCCCACTAATGCCACGCACGGCGCGCTCGCCAGCGCGAGGCGGCCCCGGCAGGTGACAATCGGCGGGGCGCTGTCGAGCTCTGCCAGCAGCGCGGGATAATCGGGCTGATCATGGAACAGATAGCGCGCCCCGGCCTTGCGCACGGCGGCGACCTCGCGCTCGATGCTCTCGGCGGCAGCGGGGCGGTATGGCCCCCTGCCCCGGCTGGCGAGATCGGGCAGCGCTTCCAACGCCGCCGCCGCCGTGCCGAACCGCGCCAGCAACTGCCGGTAGCTCACCGGGCCAATATTGGGCGAGCGCAGCAGGCGAATGCGCGCGAAGGCTTCGGCTTGGGTGAGTGCGACCTCTTCCATTCCTGTCATCCCGGCAAGAGACAGGAATTCACGGCTTGCTGGAGCCGATCTTAGGCTCCTCCCCGCGCATCAGCCGCCCGATATTGGCGCGGTGCTGCACCAGCACGATGGCGGCGATGGCGATCAGCGCGGGGACCATCTGCGGATAATTTAGCGCCCATGCCACCAAGGGCGCGGCAACCACAGTCACCATCGAAGACACTGAGGAAATCCGGCTGACAAACAACGTGATCGCCCAAATGGCAGCGCAGGCCAGCATCGCTGGCCACGCCAGCGCCAGCAGCGCGCCAGCCGCGCTCGCAAAGCCCTTGCCGCCCTTGAAGTTCAGCCAAGGGGTAAAGCAATGCCCCGCCACCGTCGCCACGCCTGCGATGCCTTCAGAGCCGGGCCACACCACCCCCGCCACCAGCACCGGAACCACCGCCTTGGCCGCATCGAGCAGCACAGTCGCCGCCGCGAGCCCCTTGTTGCCCGTCCGCAGCACATTGGTCGCACCGATGCTGCCGCTGCCGATCTGGCGTACATCGCCCAGCCCGGCGGCACGAGTGAGGATCAGGCCGAAGGGGATTGAGCCGAGCGCAAAGCCAAGCAGGGCGGCGAAAAACAATTCCATCAAAACCCCATCCCGTTCGCCCTGAGCTTGTCGAAGGGCCGTCCTTCCTTCTAGCGCCCAACATTCCAAAAGAAAGACAAGGGTTGGCCTTTGGCCCACTTCGTGTCCGACAAGCTCAGCCCGAACGGAGGTATTTGGTAGGACAACCTGTCGTTCTCCATCGCGCTGTTCGTTTTCGGCGGTGGCGGTTTTACGGTCCAACCATACTTTCGCACGCATTCCCAAGCCGCTAGGGTCTCCGCCATGGAGGCTAACAATCCAATTACGCGGCTGACAGCGCGCGAGAAGGAGGTGCTGCGCGCGTGGCTCCAGCACAGGACCGCCAAGGAGATCGCCATCGATCTTGGCATTTCGCATCATGCTGTTGAAAAGCGGCTCAAGATGGCGCGAACCAAGCTGGATGCGGGATCTTCGCTCGAAGCCGCGCGGATGCTGGCCCAAGCGGAAGGCGCGACGGAAGGGTACGGTCAGGCCGTAACCGCTGCGCCGGACCTATCCCCTGCCCAGCCACAAGGCCCATCACGGCGATACCGATCCATCATCCTTGGAGCTATTGCCATGTCACTTGCCATCGTTCTCGCGCTTGCCCTCACGACCGGAGGACAGCCGTCTGCGGCCGATGAAGACCTCGCCGCTGTCACCGCTGCAGCCTCTGCCGCTGTCGCCAACGCGGAAATCGAAATCGAAATCGACGGTGATCTCGGCAAGCTATTTGCGCACCACGACACCAACGACAGCGGCTATCTTGAAAACCCCGAGTCCCCGTTTGTCGAAATCGAATTCATCGACGACTCCGGCCCAGAACCGCTCGACAGCACGGCGGCCATCAGCGCTGGCGGCGATCCCGATCAGATCGCCGAGTTCTATGCAACAGCCGACTCCGACAGGGACGATCGGATTTCCCTCGCCGAATTCACCGACTGGAGCAAAGCGCAGTGGGCGGCGATGGGGATCGAGGTCAAGACCATCGTCAAGGTGCTACCCGCGCCCGAGAGTTGACCGCGCGCACAGCCTCGGCCATCGCCGCGCAACGATGGCCGATCCTGCCTCCCCCATTCTGCTGTTCGATTCCGGCGTCGGCGGGCTGACGGTGTACGATGCGCTGCGCAAGGTGCTCCCCAACGCCCCGGTGATCTACGCCGCCGATCTTGCAGGCCTGCCCTATGGCACCAAGACCGAAGCGCAGATCGCCGCGCGGGTGGCGGGCTTGCTCGGGCGGATGGCGGAGCGGTATCAGCCGCGCCTTGCCTGTATCGCCTGCAACACCGCCTCCACCATCGCCTTGGGCATGGTGCGCGATGTGCTGGAGATTCCGGTGGTCGGCACCGTGCCTGCGATCAAGCCCGCCGCTGCGCTCACCCAGACCGGCACCATTGGCCTTGTCGGCACCGAGGCGACCATCCGGCAGGCCTATGTCGATGATCTCGAAGCGCGCTTTGCCCAAGGCAAGCGCCTGCTGCGCATCGCCGCCCCAGGCCTCGTCGCCGCCGCCGAAGCCAAGCTGCGCGGGCACCCGGTCGACCCTGCGCTGATCGCCGATGTCTATGCGCGGCTGATGGCCATGCCTGGGGCTGCGGATATCGACACGCTGGTGCTCGCCTGCACCCACTTCCCGCTGCTAGCCGACGAACTCGCCGCCGCGTTCGGAGAAGAGGTCAAGCAAGTTGATGGGGCGCAAGGCATCGCGCGGCGGATCGCTCATCTGCTCGAAGGGCAGAGCTTCGCCGCAACCGCCGCCAACCGCTTCATCATCACCGGGCCGCTGTCCGGCGCAGACGGCTTGCAGGCCGCACTGGCGCTGCGCGGCTTTGGCCCGGCCGAGGTGTTCTGAATCGCGCACCAACCCCCAGGCAAACCCTTGCGAAACACTCGCAAAGATCGCTGTGGCAAAAGCCTTTGCGCGCACCTAAATAACCGCGAAACCAACCGCCGCCTTGGGCGTTAAGGCGGGACAGAATTCCGGCAGGAACCGCGCCCGCCCCGGTGGCCGCGAGAGCAGCGAGACGCGAGTGAACTACGATCAGATTTTCGATTCCGCGATCGACCGGCTGCACGAGGAAGGCCGTTACCGCGTCTTCATCGACATCCTGCGCAACAAGGGCGCCTATCCCAACGCGCGCTGTTTTCACGGGCATAATGGGCCGAAGCCGATCACGGTGTGGTGTTCCAACGACTATCTCTGCATGGGCCAGCATGACAAGGTGATCGGCGCGATGGAAGCGGCGCTGCATGATGTCGGCGCGGGTTCTGGCGGCACCCGGAACATTGGCGGCAACACGCACCTGCATGTGCAGCTCGAAAACGAACTCGCCGATCTCCACGGCAAGGATGCGGCGCTGCTGTTCACCTCCGGCTATGTGTCGAACGACGCGACGCTGTCGACGCTGGCCAAGCTGCTGCCGGGCTGCGTGATCTTCTCCGACGCGCTGAACCATGCCAGCATGATCGCAGGGATCCGCAATTCGGGCTGCGAAAAGATGGTGTTCCGGCACAATGATGTCGCGCATCTCGAACAATTGCTCGCCAGCGTAGACATCAACACGCCCAAGCTGATCGCCTTTGAAAGCGTCTATTCGATGGACGGCGACATCGCCCCGATCCACGCGATCTGCGACCTCGCCGAGAAATACAACGCGCTCACCTATATCGACGAGGTCCACGCAGTCGGCATGTATGGCGCGCGCGGCGGCGGGATTTCCGAACGCGATAACGCCGCCCACCGAATCGACATTATCGAAGGCACGCTGGGCAAGGCGTTCGGCGTGATGGGCGGCTATATAGCGGCGAGCACCAAGGTGGTCGATTGCATCCGCAGCTATGCGCCGGGCTTCATCTTCACCACGTCGCTGTCGCCCGTGCTGGTGGCAGGTGTGCTCGCATCGGTGCGGCATTTGAAAGAAAGCAGTGTCGAGCGTGATGCGCAGATGCGTGCCGCCGCCATGCTGAAACTGAAGTTTGCCGAAGCGGGCCTGCCGGTGATGGATTCGGTCACCCACATCGTTCCGCTGATGGTGGGCGATCCGATCCGCGCCAAGAAGATCAGCGATATTCTGCTGGCCGAATACGGCGTCTATGTGCAGCCGATCAACTTCCCCACCGTGCCGCGCGGCACCGAACGCCTGCGCTTCACCCCCGGCCCGCACCACACCGAACCGATGATGGACGAGCTGACGAGCGCACTGGTGGAAATCTGGGATCGTCTGGAGATACGGCTGGCGGAAGCGGCGTGAGACATGGCAGATGCCGCAAATCCTGATTTCCGGCATGAATTGCCTGACGAGATCGAGGCGCTGCTGGCGGGAAATGCGGATTTGCGGGCGCGCTGGGACCGAATGACCGATTTGGCGCGCAACGAGTGGATTTGCTGGACCATCTCGGCGAAGCAGGAAGCCACACGATCAAAGCGCCGGGCGTGGCTAGTCGAGGAAGTATCGGAAGGCAAGACCAGGCCCTGCTGCTGGCCCGGCTGCCCGCATCGCCGCGAATCGGCCAGAAAGTGGGTTGATGCCTGACATGACATTCGACGAAGTCGTCCTCACCCGCCGCAGCATTCGCGGCTATCTCGACAAACCAGTGTCGCGCGCGTTGATCGAAGAAATCCTGACGCTGGCAATCCGCTCGCCCACCTCAATGAACACCCAGCCGTGGCACTTCCATGTCATCACCGGCGAGCCGCTCGATCGCATCCGCAAGGGCAACACTGAGCGCATTCTCGCGGGCGAGCCGGACAGCCGCGAGTTTCGCCGGGGTGAGCCCTTCGCGGGCGTCCATCGCGACCGGCAGGTCGAAGTCGCCAAGCAATTGTTCGGCGCGATGGGGATCGAGCGCGACGACAAGGATGCACGGCAGGATTGGGTGCTGCGCGGCTTCCGCCAGTTCGACGCGCCAGTCTGCGTGATCGTCACCTATGACCGCGAGCTTGGCACGTCCGACGACACCGCCTTCGATTGCGGCGCGGTAACGACGGCGCTGGTCAACGCGGCGTGGTCACGCGGGCTCGGCTGCGTGATCAACTCGCAAGGGATCATGCAATCGCCGGTTGTGCGCGAGCACGCGGGCATTCCGGACGATCAGGTCATCATGAAAGCGGTCGCGCTCGGCTGGCCCGATCCCGACTTCCCGGCCAATGCGGTGGTGTCCCTGCGCAAGAGCGTGGACGAGGCGGCGCGGTTTGTGGGGTTTGATTAGGCCGCGCGCGGCCCCCACAAGATGATCGCCGCGCCAACCACGCAGACCGCTCCGCCGATTACGTCCCACCGATCCGGACGCGCACCCTCGACCGCCCACAGCCACCCGAGGCTGGTGGCGATATAGATGCCGCCATAGGCAGCGAACGCCCGCCCGGCATAGGCAGCGTCGACCTTGGTCAGGAGGTAGGCAAACAGGCAGAGGCAGAGCGCGCCCGGCACCAGCCACAACGGCGAGCGATCAAGCCGCGCCCACGCCCAGAATGCGAAGCAGCCCGCAATCTCGGCCAGCGCGGCCGTCAGGAACACCAGCATCGTCATGGACGAGAGGGTGGCGGTGATTGCGGACAATCGCAAGCCTCCACCCTCTGGATAGGATCAGCGCAGGCTCACCACATTATCGCTGGCTTCGCGCACGCGGGTGCCGTTGAACAGGCTCATCATCGGCTCGTCAGCGACCGTCACGACGGCGGCATTGCCGTAGCCGTTAAAGCCGGTTTTCATCGCCGCGCCGTAAGCGCCGATCATACCGACTTCGATGTAATCGCCGGCCTGAATGTCTGCCGGGAGCCGGAACGGGCCCTTCATGTAATCGGCATCGTCGCAGGTCGGACCGTAGAAGGCGAAATCTTCGTCTTCTTCGATCAGATCATCCTCAAGCGCACGCACCGGGAAGCGCCATGCGACATGGGCAGCATCATACAGCGCGCCGTAAGCGCCATCATTGATGTAGAGTTCTTCCCCGCGGCGCTTGTTCACCTGCACGATCATCGAGGAATACTCGGCCGACAGCGCACGGCCGGGTTCGCACCACAGCTCGGCGTTGTAGGCGATCGGCAGGGCTTCGAAGTGCTTGGCGATGATCGCGAAGTAATCTTCCATCGGCGGCGGTTCGAGGCCGGGATAGGCGCTCGGGAAGCCCCCGCCGACGTCGATCATGTCGATCACCACCGAAGCCTCGGCAATCGCCGCACGGGTGCGGTCGAGCGCTTGGACGAAAGCAAACGGCGTCATCGCCTGACTGCCGACGTGGAAGCACACGCCCAGCCAGTCGCAATGTTGGCGGGCTTCCTGCAACAGCGCAGGCGCTTCGATCAGGTCGCAGCCGAACTTCGACGCGAGGCTGAGCTCCGAATACTCGCTCGACACGCGCAGGCGCACGCAAAGGCGCAGGTCGCGCGGGGCTTCACCGGTCTCCGGCGAACGGCAGGCATCAATGATCTTCTCCAGCTCCTCGACCGAATCGAGGCTGAAGGTGCGCACGCCGTGATCGAAATAGGCTTCGGTGATCGCCGCTGGGGTCTTCACCGGATGCATGAAGCACAGCACGGCGTCGGGAAGAATCCCGCGCACCAGCCGCACCTCGGCAATCGAGGCGACATCATAATGGGTCACGCCTGCGCTCCACAGCACGCTGATCAGATCAGGCGCAGGGTTGGCTTTGACAGCATAGAGCACCTTGCCCGGGAACTTCTCAACGAAGAAACGGGCGGCGCGCCGCGCTGCATGCGGGCGGTTGAGGATAACAGGTTCGTCCGGACGAAGGTCGCGGACTACAGCCAGTGCGTCAGGATAGATGTGCAACTCAAGGGACCCCCAAAACGGTTTGTTGAAACCATAAAACGACAAGCTGCCTTGCGGTTTGGAAGTCCCCTTGGGGCAGCGGAAGGGCGCATCTAGGGCTTGGGGGGGGAAATGCAAACGAAAAATGGGCCGCGACGGGATGAAATGTTACTTTTTGAAGACACCCACCCCAACACGACCGAAATGTGACTGAAATCCAGTGATTTCTCTCCGGTTTCTGACCGTTCAGAACGAAATGCGCGGCACCTGATCAACGACCCCCTGCTCGCTATCATCAAGCCGATGGAAGTCTGCCTCAGCGAATCCGAGCGCGCTGGCAAAGATCACCGCCGGGAAGGATTCGCGCGCGCCGTTAAACCGGGCCACTGCCGCGTTGAGGGCGCGCCGCGCCGCAGCCAGTTTGTCCTCCACATCGCCGAGCTCATTCTGCAGTGACTGGAAATTGTCTGATGCCTTCAGATCAGGGTAGGCTTCTCCCAGTGCCAGCAGATTGTCGAGTGCGACCCGCAGCTGCTTTTCCTCGCCCGAAGACGGTGCGCCCTTGGCGGCAGCATTGCGCGCGGTAATCACCGCCTCAAGCGTTGAGGATTCGTGCCCGGCATAGCCTTTGACAGCCTCAACCAGATTGGGAATCAGATCGTGCCGCTGGCGCAACTGCGCATCGATATCGGCAACGCCCTGCCGGACATTTTGCCGCAGGCCGACCAGATTATTGTAGATGGCGATCACCACAATGATGATGATCACCACCACCGCCAAGCTGATCCATACGAACATATTGATTGCCCCTCTTTACCAAACACCCGCAATTGTGCTGCACAATGATTAAAGAATCGCGCGGGAGAGGCAATGCGCAACAATATTGACACCCTGATGCAGGGTCAGCTGGGCAACTGGCTGGCCGGGCAGACCCAGATGCGGGAAGCCGCAAAGGAGAAGGCGACCTCGCGCTGGGTGTGGGGCGCGGCCATCCTGATGCCCGTGCTGGCCTTCCTGTGGTTTGGGCCGGACCTGTCGGGAAGCCTGAAAACCGTCATTGTGGTGGGCGGCGCGCTGGCTGTGGGTGCCTGGGGCTATCAGCCGATTGCTGAAGCCAAGAAGACGATCAAGATCGGCATCAACTCCGCCATCGCCGAAAGCTACGGCGTCACCTACGAGCATGACGTTGAACCCGGCGCAGAATTCGAAGCGGCGCAGACCTACGGCCTTGTCCCTGATTTTGACCGGTCCGGGTTTGAAGATCGCTGGTTTGGCACGCTGGAAGACCACGGTTTCAACCTCTACGAAGCTCTCCTTGAAGAACGCCGCGGGTCAGGCAAAAACCAGCGCTGGGTCACCGTATTTCGCGGGGTGATTATCCAGATGGCGTTTGGCCGCAGCTTCCATTCCACCACGCTGCTGCAACGCGCAGGCGCGCATCGCAAATGGCTGGGGCTTGGCGGGGCCAAGGATAATGTCACTTTTGATGGCCACCGGCTCGACAGGGTCGATCAGGTACATCCTGCCTTTGCCGAGGTGTTCGGACTGTTCAGCGATGATCAGGTCGAAGCGCGGGTGCTGGTGCATCCCAGCTATGTCGAACACCTGTTGAAGCTGGAAAGCGCCTTTGGCGCAAAGGAACTGCGCGCGCTGTTTATCCGTGGGCAGGTGATCATCGCTGCGGAAGGCGGCGACATGTTCGAAAGCGGGTCGATGGACGCGAAAGATGATCACGCCCGCGCCAGCGAAGCCGCCCAACAATTCGGCGCGCTGGCGGGCCTTGCGCTGGCGATCAACCAGAATGAGCGTGGCCGGGTGATTGCGCCGGACCCACAGCCTTCGCCCGGCCAATAGAGCGCGTCAGCTCAACCGGTCGCGGAAGTCAGAATAATCGAAGCGCTTGATGCATTCGAGCGCATCGGTTTCGCTGTCCCACATCCAGATGCTGGGCAGTTGCACCCCGTTGAAGGTGTTGGTCTTGACCATCGAATAATGCGCCTGATCGAGAAAGGCGAAGCGCACGCCGGGCTCAGCGGGCACGGGCAGGCGGTAATCGCCGATCACGTCGCCTGCGAGGCAGGAGGGGCCGCCCAGCCGGATCGGGATCATGGCCTCGTCCGCAATCTCGCCAAGCATTGCCGGGCGATAGGGCGCCTCCAGCACGTCAGGCATATGGCAGGTGGCGCTGATATCGGTGATGCCCACTGGCACCTCGTTGAACATTGTGTCGAGCAACGTGCCGACCAGAATGCCGGCATCGAGCGCGACTGCTTCGCCCGGTTCAAGGATGATCTGACAGCCGGTGTCTTCAGCCGCGTCCTTGAGGAATTCGACCAATTCATCGCGCTGGTAATCGGCGCGGGTGATGTGATGGCCGCCGCCCATGTTGATCCACTTCAATTGGCCGAAATAGGGTTCGATCACGTCGAACACCCGGTCCCACGTGGCCTTCAGCGGCTCAAAATCCTGTTCGCACAGGTTGTGGAAGTGGATGCCTTCCACCCCTTCCATATGCTCCTCGGTCAGCTGGTCGAGCGGGAAGCCGAGCCGCGATCCGGGGGCGCTGGGATCATACTTGGCGACCTCGCCCGTCGCCACCTGCGGGTTGATGCGCAGGCCGACGCTGACCGGCGCGCCATTGGCGGCGGCGTGGTCAAGGATCAGCCGCGCGCGCTGGTGCTGAAACGGCGAGTTGAAGATCACATGGTCGGAAAGGCGGCAGATTTCTTCGAGGTCTTCAGGCTTGAAGGCGGCGGAGTAGGTCGCAATTTCGCCGTCGTAGAACTCGCTGGCAAGGCGCGCCTCCCACAGGCCCGATGTGGAAACCCCGTCGAGATATTCACCGATGATCGGCGCGGCCGAGAACATGGAGAACGCCTTCAGAGCGGCAAACACCTTGATGTCGGCGCCGTCGGCCGCCGCCGCATCGCGCACCTCTGCCAGCACCCGGCAATTGGCACGCAGGCGGGCCGCATCGACCACGAAAGCGGGGCTATCGACCCGCGACAGATCGAAATGGGCAAAGGCGCCCGGATCACCGGCTTTGGTCTGCATGGCTACTGGTCCGATTTGGTAGGGATTTGGAACCGCACCACGCGGCCCGCAGGAACGTCGGCGACATAGATATGGCCGTCCGGCCCGATAGCAAGATCATGGCCCAAGCTGGCATCATCGCGGGGCAGGCCGATATCATAGGACGCGGCAATGGTGCCGTCCGCGGCATAGATGCGAATGATCGCCCCCTTGCGGTCAGCCCCGTCGCGCCCCTCGACCGCCAGCAACCGCCCGCCTCTCAGCGGTTTGAGACTGTAAGTGTGGTGGCCCGCAGGCGAGACACGGCTTTCGAGGAGCTTGCCCGCATGATCGAAGACCTGAATGCGCGCATTCTCGCGGTCAGCGACATAGATGCGCGTAGCGTCCACCGCGACCGTGTGAGCAACTTTGAATGTGCCCCACTCGCGGATGAATTTGCCCTCCGTGGAGAACTCGGCGATGCGAGTATTGACGTAGCCATCGGCGATCAACACGCGCCTATCCGCTTCGGCACCAAGGAACGCAATATCCGCGGGCCGGCCGAAATGGGTCGCATCCTGCGCCGTCTCGCCACGCGTCCCGATCACCAGCTCCTGCACGCCATCGGGGCTGAAGCGGAACACCTGTTCGAGGCCCGGATCGGTGATCCAGACTTTACCTTGTGGGTCGACCGATAGACCATGCGGCATGATGAACAGCCCTGCGCCCCACTGGGCAATCAGAGTGCCATCCGGCGCGAACTTGAACACGGTCGGTTCAGCGATGGGCGCTTTCGGAAACGGCTCCTCCCACGCCCGCCCGGCGCGGTGGAGCACCCAAACGTTGCCTTGTGCATCGACATCAACTGCGCTGACCTCACCAAACTTCGTGCCGGCCGGAATGGCGGGCCACCCGGCATCCACGGCGAGCTTGGGCACGTCCTCGCGCGGCAGCGGAGCGGTGTCGCAGGCAGTGAGAGCGAAAATCAACAGCGCGGCAAGAAGTGGTCGCGAAACGTCGGCACAGGTCATGACCTTCACGCTCCCACCGTTCTTTCACGCGAAGACGCGAAGAGGTTAGTCCCCATACCGACCACCGCGATGATCGTTAACAACGCGCCTGACCCCGTCCTTAAACATCGCCTGCCCAAAGTTCATCAGAAGGCCAAGCCTCAGGTCGGCGAGACGCAAATATGTCATTACTTGCTTGCCATGCACCGGCGCGATCTTTTCGATCGATTTGAGTTCGATGATCAGACTTTCCTCGACCAGCAAATCGATCTTGAAGGCGTTGTCGACGACAACGCCATTATACACGAGAGGCACTGACACCTGACGCTTCACTACAAGCCCAGCCTGCCGAAGTGCTTCGGCCATCAGAGCCTCATAGGCGGATTCGAGCAACCCTGGACCGATCTGGGTGTGGATCTGGAACCCGCAGTCAACGGCGATGCGGGCAACATTCTCCAGATCGTCCGAGCGCAACATCTTCGCGTCTTCGCGTGAAATCACTCAGAACCCAACCGGACCGGCCATTTCCTCAACCGTCCATGGCAACCCGTGTGCGTTGAGCATTGCCATGAAGGGATCGGGATCGAGCTGTTCGATGTTGAACACGCCCTCACCCTGCCAATCGCCGCGCACCATCATTGCCGCGCCGATCATCGCCGGGACGCCGGTGGTGTAGCTGACGGCCTGATTACCGGTCTCCTCATAGGCGGCTTCGTGCGAGCAGATGTTCTTGATGTAGAACGTCTTCTCGCCGCTTCCGTCCAGCGCCTCGCCCGTCGCGATCACGCCGATGTTGGTGTTGCCCTTGGTGGTCTCACCCAAGGTCTCCGGCTTGGGCAGGACGGCCGCGAGGAATTGCAGCGGGATGATGTCCTTGCCCTGATAGCGCACCGGCTCGATGCTGGTCATGCCGACATTCTGGAGCACGGTGAGGTGGGTGATGTACTGGTCACCGAAGGTCATCCAGAACCGCGCGCGCTCCAGTTCGGGGACGAACTTGGCGAGGCTTTCCAGCTCCTCGTGATACATTAGGTACATGTTCTTGGAGCCGACCGCCTCGAAGTCGAACGCCACCTTGTTCGCCATCGCCGGGGTTTCGACCCACTCACCGCCCTCCCAGTGACGCGCGGGCGCGGTCACTTCGCGGATGTTGATTTCCGGATTGAAGTTGGTGGCGAAATGCTGGCCGTGGTCGCCGCCGTTGCAATCGAGGATGTCGAGCTGGCGGATGGTCTTTAGCTTGTGCTTCTTCAGCCACATGGTGAAGACGCTCGTCACGCCGGGATCGAAGCCCGACCCCAGCAGCGCCATCAGCCCTGCTTCCTTGTAACGATCCTGATAGGCCCACTGCCAGTGATATTCGAACTTGGCCTGATCCTTGGGCTCATAGTTCGCGGTGTCGAGGTAATCGACCCCGGCTTCAAGGCAGGCGTCCATGATCGGCAAATCCTGATAGGGCAGCGCGAGGTTCACCACCAAGCCCGCACCGGTCTTGCGGATCAGGTTGACCATCGCCGGGACTTCTTCCGCGTCAATTTCATAGGCGGCGATATCACGTCCGCAGCGTTCCTTGACGCTGGCGGCAATCGCATCGCATTTCGATTTGGTGCGGCTGGCCAAGTGGATCTCGGGGAAGATGTCCGGATTGAACGCCATCTTGTGGACGCAGACCGAACTCACCCCGCCCGCTCCGATAACGAGAACCGTGGTGGATTTTGCTGCCGACATGATAGGAACCTTTCGTAATGCGAATCTTGCGCTGCGCCTTAAAGCATTGCTCCGAAAAGTGGGAACCGGTTTTCGGATCTCAGCAATGCGGCAATGAATGAGAGCATTGCTCCGAAAAGTGGGAACCGGTTTTCGGATCCCGGCAATGCTCCAATAATTGACTCGAATGCATGGATGGGGACAAATGATCCGCATTTCCTACAGGGGTATGATCAGGCAGGCCGAAACGATGTTCGCTACAGGCCTCATCCCCCGGATTTCTCTCTGCCCAGTTTCAGGCACCGTGTGGCGGTGGTTTTTCTGTTCCTGAACAGTGTAACATGTGTCTCCAACAGACAGGTTGATGCGCCGATGACTGAACGAATCCCCTCCAGCCACGGCGTGATCGCTGCCGCCAAAGCGGTCGCGGCGATTCTGCCACCAACGCCGCTCTTGCCGGTGGAGATCGCTGGCGTTCGGGCATGGGTGAAGGCCGAAACGCTCCAGCCGATCGGATCGTTCAAGATCAGGGGCGCGTGGTGGCGGCTGGTGAACCTTTCGCCAGAGGAGCGCGCAGCAGGCGTTGTCGCGGTGTCCTCAGGCAACCATGCACAGGGTGTCGCCTGGGCCGGGCGGCGGCTGGGGGTCGCCGCGACGATCGTGATGCCGCATGACGCACCCGAGGTGAAACTCGCCAACACCCGCGCGCTGGGAGCGGATATCGTGCTGTATCAGCGCCCCGGCGAAGATCGCGATGCGGTCGCTGCGGGGCTGATTGCAGAGCACGGCGGGACTTTGGTGCATGCCTTTGGCGATCCCTGGGTGATCGAAGGGCAAGGCTCTGCCGCGATCGAAATCGCCGCGCAACTCGGCCGCGCGCCCAGCCGGATCGTCGCTTGCTGCGGCGGCGGCGGGCTGGCTGCAGGGCTCGGCCTCGGCGCCCCCGATAGTGCAATCCATCCAGTTGAGCCGGTCGGCTGGGATATGGTCGGGCAGGCGCTGGCAGCGGGCGAGCTGGTCCACGCCGCGCCCGATGCGCCCAAGACGATCTGCGACGCGCTGCAACCCAATGTCACCAAGCAACTCAACCTCGGCCTGCTGCAAGGCCGCGCTGAGCCGGGCGTTGCCGTCACCGATGACGAGGTTCGCACTGCGCAGCGGTTCGCCTTCAACACCCTGCGGCTCGTGGTCGAACCCGGCGGCGCGGCGGCGCTGGCGGCGGCGCTGGCGGGCAAGGTTCCGGTGGACGAGGACACGGTCATCATGCTCACCGGCGGCAATGCCGATCCGGTGGCCTTTGCCGCCACCATCGCAGCCGCCGCATAGACCTGTGGAAAGCGTCACATTGCCGACACGCTTCCAAAATATGACACGCCCCTGACGTGACAGAGGAACAACCCGACATGCCCGCACAGGCAAAGCGAATTATTGAAGATGCGGTCATCCGCAAGGATGCAGGGCTTGGCGACAAACTGCTCGACAAGGCCTTCGCCCTCGCCTTCAAGGGCCTCGTCTATGCCCAGATCTGGGAAGACCCGGTGGTCGACATGGAGGGGCTGGAAATTCAGCCCGATAGCCGGGTGATGTGCATTGCCAGCGGCAGCTGCAACGCGCTGTCCTATCTCACCGCCAATCCGGCAAGCGTCACCGCGGTTGATCTGAACAAGGCGCATGTCGCTTTGGGCCAGCTCAAGATCGCGGCGATCAAGCATCTGCCCAATTATGAACGCTTCCACCGCTTCTTCGCGCATGCCGATCACAAGGAAAACAGCGCGGTCTATAAGACGATGATCGCCCCGCATCTCGACCCGGTCAGCCGCGCCTATTGGGAAAAGCGCGATATTCGCGGGCGCAAGCGCATCTCGTATTTCACCAAGGGCATCTACAAAAAGGGATTGCTGGGCAATTTCATCGGTCTCGCCCACGTTTTTGCCAAGCTTTACAAGATTGACCTAGGCAGGGTGCTCGAAGCCCAGACGCTGGAGGAACAGCGCGAGGTGTTTGAGCGCGAGCTGGCCCCGGTGTTCGAGAAGAAGTTCATCCGCTGGCTGACCGATCAACCCGCCTCGCTGTTCGGCCTCGGCATTCCGCCCGCGCAGTTTGAACACCTCGCTGGCGATGAACGCATGGCCGAAGTGCTGCGTCGCCGCCTCGAAAAGCTCGCCTGCGACTTCGAGATCAAGGACAATTACTTCGCCTGGCAGGCCTTCGGACGCGGTTACAGCCGGGCCGAGGGTGCGCCCCTGCCGCCCTATCTGCAACGCGCCAATTGGGACGCGATGCGCGAACGGATCGGGCGGCTTGATGTGATCCGCGCCAATATGGTCGACTGGATCGGCGCGCGTGATGCAGCAAGCATGGACCGTTTCGTGCTGCTCGATGCGCAGGACTGGATGAACAATGCGCAATTGGATGATCTGTGGACCAAGATCACCAATGCCAGCCGCCCCGGCGCGCGCGTGCTGTTCCGCACGGCGGCTGAACCGAGCCTGCTGACCGGGCGGCTGGATGACAGCATCCTCGGCAAGTGGCGCTATCTTGAGGAGCAATCCGCCGACCTCACCCGCCGTGATCGTTCATCGATCTATGGCGGCGTGCACGTGTACGAGCTGGCGTAATGGCCGGGTCAGGCCATGCAGCGCTGATGGACGATGTCTATCGTGGTCAGCGGCATATCTATGACTTCACCCGCAAATACTACCTGTTCGGGCGAGATACGCTGATCGAAGGCCTCGGCGCGCAGCCGGGGATGCGGGTGCTCGAAGTCGCCTGCGGCACCGGGCGCAATCTTGCGAAGATAGGCAAAGCTTGGCCCGGGGTGCGGCTTTATGGGCTCGATATCTCGGCGGAAATGCTCAAGAGCGCCCGCGCCGCACTCGGAGCCGAAGCACGGCTGGGCGAAGGCGATGCCTGTTCGTTTGATGCAGATGCCCTGCTGGGCGAGCCGCAGTTTGACCGGATTGTGCTATCCTATTCGCTGTCGATGATCCCCGATTGGGAAGGCGCATTGGATCACGCTGCAAGCTTGCTGGCTTCAGGCGGCGCGCTCCACGTGGTCGATTTTGGTGATCTTGCGGGCCTGCCCGGCCCGCTTGCCAATGGGCTTCGCGCATGGCTCGCCAAATTCCATGTCGAGCCGCGCGTCGCCATGCCGGTGGCCGCCACCCGCATTGCCGCCGCGCACGGGCTGCACCTCACCACCACGCGCGGCCTCTTCGGCTATTTCCAGCTGCATGTGCTGACCGCAAAGTAAGTTGCAATTGACAATCCATCGCAGCTCTCGCAGGTTGTCACGAGAGGCTTAACGAGGGGAAATCGGATGCAAGCGCAAATGCTCGCGCCCGCTGCTGTGCTGGTGGTGTGGACGTTGATCGTGCTGTTGTGGGTGCTGGTGACGCGTCTGCCCGCATTCGGCAAGGTCGGGTTCGACATGTCGAAGGCCGCTCCGGGCGGCCGGTATCAGGACCTGGAACGGACCATGCCCGACCGGGTGAACTGGAAATCGCACAACTACACCCACCTGATGGAACAGCCGACGATCTTCTATCCTGCAGTGGTGGTGATCGCGATAATGGGCGCGGGCGGGATTGATGTGCTGCTGGCGTGGATTTACGTCGGACTGCGGATCGTGCACTCGCTGTGGCAAGGGCTGATCAACACCATTCCGGTGCGCGTGACCCTGTTCTTGCTGAGCACTGTCGCGCTGATCGGGCTTGCGCTACGCGCGGCGATGGCGACGCTGCTCGCCGATCCCTCAGCGCTCCCGGCTTAAGGAAAACATCATGATCGAAAAGGACATTCTGCAACCCGTCGTCGCGCTGTTGGCGTGGACGATGGTGATGTGGGTGTGGATGTATGCCACCCGCATCCCGGCGATGCTCAAGGCCGGGATGGATGCCAAGGGCATGGTCGGCACCACCGGGGCCAGCCTTCGCGCCAAGTTGCCCGACACGGTCAGCTGGAAAGCGGACAATTACAACCACCTGCACGAAGCGCCGACGCTGTTCTATGCCGTGGCAATCGTGCTGGCGATCACCGGCTACGGCGACGGGTTCAACACCCTGCTCGCCTGGGCCTATGTCGCCCTGCGGGTGGCGCACAGCATCGTGCAGGCGACGATCAACCGCGTGATGGTGCGGTTTGCGCTGTTCGCGCTGTCATCGCTGGTGCTGATGGCGCTGATCCTGCACGCGGCGATTGTTGTGTTCTGACTACGCGCGGCGGCGGATCACTCCGCCGCCACAGCCTCCTGCACCGCATGCTGGCGCGCGGCGAGGTAACGCTCGCCGTCGAGCGCTGCCATGCAGCCCATCCCCGCTGCCGTCACCGCCTGGCGATAGACATGGTCTGTCACGTCGCCTGCCGCAAATACGCCGGGTATCACGGTCTTGGGCGTACCGGGCTCGGTCAGCAGATAGCCGCTGTCGTCCATCGGCAGCTTGCCCTTGAACAGTTCGGTCGCAGGTGCGTGGCCGATCGCGACGAAGGCACCGTCAACCGCGATGGTCGAAGCCTCACCCGTGACGGTGTCAGTCAGCGCGAGGTGATCGAGCATTCCGGTCGTGCCAGCGTTGAAGCTGTCCACCGTCTTGTTCCAGAGCACGGTGATCTTGGGGTTGGCGAACAGCCGCTCCTGCAAGATCTTCTCGGCGCGCAGGCTGTCGCGGCGGTGAATCAGGGTGACGTTGTCGGAATGGTTGGTGAGGTAGAGCGCTTCCTCCACCGCCGTGTTCCCGCCGCCGATGACCGCAACCTTCTTGCCGCGATAGAAGAACCCATCGCAGGTCGCGCAAGCGCTGACGCCCTTGCCGCCAAGCTCCATCTCGCCCGGAGCGCCAAGCCACTTGGCCTGCGCGCCAGTGCAGATCACGAGGCTTTCGCCGATATATTCATCCCCGCTATCGCCAATCGCGCGGAACGGCGCGCCGCCTTCGAGATCGACCGAGACGATAGTATCCCACATCATCCGCGTGCCGACATGCTCGGCCTGCGCCTTCATTTCCTCCATCAACCACGGGCCCTGCACCACATCGCGAAAGCCCGGATAGTTTTCGACATCGGTGGTGATCGTCAGCTGTCCGCCGGGCTGAAGCCCTTGAACAACAATGGGTTCAAGCATCGCGCGCGCGGCATAGATTGCGGCGGAATAGCCCGCCGGGCCTGATCCGATGATGAGCATCTTGGTGTGGTGGGTGGCCATAAGCGTGTGCCTTTGCTGGATTTCAGGCGAGCGATATGGGGATGTCGGCGGCGATTGTCACGCCACCAGCTTCGCCCGGAGGCGCGCTTTTCTTGTCTCGTCCACACCTAATATTGTCGCCAGATAGGCATCAAGCGAGCCGTGATCCTGTGTCACCTTGCCCACGTAAGTCTCAAAATATTCGGGCAAAACACCCATCAGGTTGTGCCGTGCAGCAGGCTCAATCACCCCGAAATGCGCCTCCATCCGGGGGAGTGACTGGCGTTCGAGGATGTTGCGGGTTGGCGCATCGTTCGTAAGCAGAAATTCCGCCAAGATATCATCGTGATGCACGCCCAGCGCATGGAGCAGCAAGGCGACCGCCATGCCCGTGCGATCCTTGCCGGCGAAGCAATGGACCAGACTGCCCCCTTCGCTCTCATCCAAAGCGTTGAAATAGCGCGTGAACATCGCGATCATCGCGGGGTTGACCGGCATGCGGGTGTAAACCGCCAGCATCCGCTCGCGCGCCTTCTCGGGCGTCATCACCACTGGCCCGCCGCCGCCTTCGTGGGGCGGTGAATTGGTGGTTTCTCCATCATGGGCAAGGACTTGCGCGGCAAAATTGGGATGCCGCCGACACGGAAAGCCCTCTCGCTCGCTGGTGCCGCGCAGGTCGATCACCGTGCGGATATCCAACGCAGCGATCAGCGCCAAATCGCTGTCTGATGCCTCCATATGCTGCCCTGAGCGGAACAGCACCCGGGTGCGCACACGCCCGCCGCCAACCACCGGGTAACCGCCATAATCCCTAAGATTATGAATACCTTCCGTCACAAAAAACGGGCCAATCCGGGGTGTGTTGGGCAGCGTGCCAGAGGTTTCGCGAATCATCGCCGCCGACACTGGCAGGGGCGCAAGACAGGGGCAAGGCAGGGGCAAGGTGGGTCGGGGCGGAGCCAAGCGCAGGTCTAGGGAATTCTGCGGGGGGGCAGGACAAGCCGGCCCAAACCGCTGATGGTTAATATCCCATTGTCCAACCCAACCCTCTCGCAAAGCGCTTCGCATATGGCCCGAATCCTGATTGCCGATGATGATGAACTGATCGCCGAAATCGCCAGCGAAGTGCTGATCGATGCAGGCCATGCCTGTGGCTGGGTGACCAGCGCTGATGCCGCATGGACCTGTGTGCGGCACAAGCGGCCTGATGTGCTGTTACTGGATCAGGACATGCCGGGCGAAAGCGGCCTCACCTTGCTGCGTCGCCTGCGCCAATCATCGCAGCTGTATGATCTGCCCGTGATCATGTTCACCGCGATGACCGGCCCTGCTGACGAAGCGCAGGCGATCTACGCCGGGGCGCAGGACTTTATCTCCAAGCCGTTTGATCCGCTCGATCTGATCGCTCGCATCAATCGGCTGATCGCGCTGCGAGGGGATCGCCCGCGCCATGTTGATATTGCCGCCGCGCTGTTTGCCGAGACGGCCCCGGCTGAGCCTGCGGTGCGCCGGGTTATCTAACCCCCCGCCCGCTGCTGCTGGCTGAGCAACCCGCGCCCGATCACCTGCGCCTGAATCTCAGCTGCGCCTTCGAAGATGTTGAGAATCCGCGCATCGCATAGCACCCGGCTGATCGGGTATTCCAGCGCATAGCCATTGCCGCCGTGGATCTGCACCGCATTATCCGCCGCGCCCCATGCGACGCGGGCGGCGAGCAGCTTCGCCATCCCCGCCTCGATATCGCAGCGCGCGCCGCGATCCTTGGCGCGGGCGGCGAAGTAAGTCAGTTCGCGCGCCATGACGATTTCCACCGCCATCAGCGCCAGCTTGTCGGCGACGCGCGGGAAATGGGTGAGCGCCTGCCCGAACTGCTTCCTGCCCTGCGCATAGCCCATCGCCAGATCGAAGGCATTCCACGCCACACCAATGGCGCGCGCGGCGGTCTGGATGCGCGCGCCTTCGAAGGTGTGCATCAGCTGCTTGAAGCCCTGCCCCTCTGCCCCGCCAAGCAAGCCTTCGGCAGCGACTGCAAAGCCATCCAGCCCCAGCGCATATTCCTTCATGCCCCGGTAACCGAGCACTTCGATCTCGCTGCCATCGATCCCGGCATCGGGGAACGGCACAGCATCGCTGCCGCGCGTCTTTTCAGCGAGCAGCATCGAAAGACCGCCATAGCCCGGCACCGCCGGATCGGTCCGCACCAGCATCGTCATCAGATCGGCGCGCGCGGCGTGCGTGATCCAAGTTTTCGCTCCGGAGACCCGCCAGCTGCCATCCACCTGCCGCTCTGCCCGCGTGCGCACGGCGGCCAGATCGCTGCCCGTGTCGGGTTCGGTGAACACGGCGGTGGGCAGGCAAGACCCGTCTGCGATCCGCGGCAGGAAGCGCGCTTTCTGTTCGGGCGTGCCGTTATGCGTGATCAGCTCGCCCGCAATTTCCGAGCGCGTGCCGAGCGAGCCTGCACAGATCCAACCGCGCGAAAGCTCTTCCGACACCAGCGCCATCGCCAGCTTGCCGAGGCCGAGCCCGCCGTGCTCTTCAGGAATGCACACACCGAACACGCCGAGCGCTGCCATGTCGGCAATCACGGCATCGGGGATCAGCGCGTCATCGAGGTGCCATTGGTGCGCAAAAGGCGTGATTTGCTGCGCGGTAAAGGTGCGGAATTGCTGGCGGATCAGATCAAGCGTATCATCGCCCAGCGCTTCATCCGGACGCATCCCATCTGCCAGCAGCGCGGCCAGCGCGGCGCGGGTTTCGGACGTGTTGCCATCGGCCAGCAGGCGCGCGACGTCCGACTGCGCGGCAAAGGCGCGCGCGGCAGCTTGGGTACCAAAGGCCGCCGGGCGCACCACCTCGCTCGCGCTCATCGGCAGGCCGCTGGCGATCTGCGCAAGGTATTCGCCAAAGCCGATGCACAGGATCAAATCCTCGCAAGCACCAAACGCCCCCGCCCCTTGGGCCCGGGTGGCCCAATCGAGCGTCGCTTCCAAAGCGGCGATGCTGGCTGCGATCCAGGCAAAACCATGCACCTGATGCTGCGCCCGCTCGAACAGCGCCGCATCCACCAGACCGCCCGGGGCCACCGCCTGCGCCACTGTGTCGCGCACCGCTTCCGCATAATCCCGTGCGGCTGCAAGACTGGCGCGCGCTGCTTCGATCCATTCGCTCATGCATCGGTGCTAGCAGAGCGCAACAGCCGGCGCGAACCCGCAAATGGGTAAGAGCCGCAAGATTGTTGCTTGCAGGTGACACCTTTCAGGCAAAGGCGCGGGTCGGAACGATCGATGCCTTGTGCCACGAAGAGGACAATGCGTAATATTGCCACCAAGGATATTGGTCTGGGTGACGGGCCGATTATCAACGAGACCGCATCGCACAGGGCGCAAAGCCCGGCGTAACGTTCTCGCGCAGGATGAACCGTTAAGGTATGCGCATTCCGGCGGAATCCCGTCCCCGATGTGCCATTCCTGACGATAAAAGCATGGTAGTGCGACGCCTCCCGGCGATCGTCTGCCTGCACAGAGTTTGACCTGAGCGAGGAAGAAACATGCGCTTTTCAAAATACTCCCACTCTTCATCGTCGCTGCCCACGCTGGCAGCAGCACTGCTTGTTTCCGCACTCGCGCCGGCAGCGCTGGCTGCGCAAGATAGCGTCGCCGACGCTGAAGCGCCCGCCGAAGACCCTGAGGCCGCAATCGTCGTGACCGGTTCGCGCATTGCCCGCGATCCGAACATTGGCTCGGCCGCGCCGATCCTGGCTGTGACGGCCGACGATTTGCAACGCGCGGGCACGGTCGACGTGGTCGATACCTTGCGCGACATTCCTTCACTCTCCACCTCAACTTCGGCTGAAGGCTCGATTGATGGGATTTTCAACGAAGCGGTTGGTCAGTCGATCCTCAACCTGCGCGGCCTAGGCGCCAACCGCACGTTGGTGTTGGTCAACAGCCGCCGGCACGTCTCGGGCGTCGCGGGCGAACAGGCGGTCGATATCAACTCGATCCCCTCGGCCTTGATTGAACGCGTCGAGGTACTGACCGGCGGTGCCTCGTCGATCTATGGTGCCGACGCGGTGACCGGCGTGGTCAACTTCGTGCTGAAGGATGATTACGAAGGGTTGCAGGCCAATATCCAAAGCGGGATTTCGTCGGAAGGCGATGCCTGGCGGATCAATGGCGATCTGACCTGGGGCACCAATTTCGCCGACGGGCGCGGCAATTTCACCATTTCAGGCGAGTATGCCCGCAATGATGAAGTGCAGTTCGGCGACCGCGGCTTTTCGCGCAACAACAATATTGCTGACGATCAGAACAACCCGGCCCTGCGCTTTCAGGCGGGCGATATCAGCGCAAGCACCCCCAACTTCCGCAATTTCTTTGCGGTTGGCGTGGGCGGGTTCCCCACCGGGTTCCTGATCCCAAGTGGCAACTCGCTCAATGACTTCATCGAACAGTTCACCGATGAATTCGGGTCTGCCCCGGTCTTCACGGCAGCCGAACAGGCGCTGATCGACCGGGCCACCAATGCCCCCCGGCGGTTTATCGCGCGCAACCCCACCTTCTCGCTTTCGTCGGCGGGCGGCGTCATCGCGCCAGGTGATATTGGCCTGTCGGACGGGCCGGATATCAATAATAATGGCACCCCTGATTGTCTCGAAAGCTCGGTCGGCTTCAACTCCACCTTCAACAACGGCGCGTTCGGACTCGCTGGCGGCTGCGCCGTGATCAATGCTGATGGCTCGCTTGGCGTGCTTCAGGATGGCGCCATCACCGGCCTGTTCAACGCCTTTGGTGGCCCCGGCATCCCCAACAGCTTCAACCAGAACTCGCTGATCCCGGAAACCGAACGCTATTCGGTCAATGCCAACCTGTCGTACGAGATTTCGTCCGAAGCGACTGTGTTCTTCGAAGGCAAGTACGTTTCGAACACGGCAGAATTCCAAGCGCAGCCCAACACCTTCTACGATCTTTTGACGATCCGCGGTGACAACCCCTTCATCACCCCGGCGCTCCAGCCGTTCGTCGGCGAGCTGTTCTTCGGTGACGGAACGCAAGACGGTTTGTACATCACCCGCGACCCCGCTGACCTTGGCCCGAACCGTGACCGCAACGAGTTTGAAACCTACCGCTTCGTCGCCGGGGTCAAGGGCGACATCACCGACCACTTTGCCTATGAAGTCAGCGGCAATTTCGGCAAATTCACGGAAACCGACATCGACAACAACCGCGTCATCACCGACCGGTTCTTTGCTGCTATCGACGTGGTCCGAGGGGCGAATGGCAATCCGATCTGCCGGTCGGACATCGACCCGACCCCGCCTGCCACAACGCCTTTCGGCATCCCCGCAGGCGATCCGGGCTTCCTCACCTTCAACCCCGGCGATGGGCAGTGCCGTCCGGCCAACATTCTTGGCGGTGTGGGCGCGATCAGTCAGGACGCGATCAACTTCATCACCGCCACGACGGTTGACCAGTTCGAACTGGAACAGCTGGTGTTCGACGTGATCTTCACCGGCGATACCGGCGCGTTCCTTGAGCTTCCGGGCGGCCCGATCGGTTTTGCAGCGGGCTTTGAATTTCGCGAGGAAGTGAGCCGTTCAGCCTTCGATCCGCTGATCCTCGGCATTCTTCCGGTCAGCACCGATCTGGGCGATGCTGGCGACTTCGTGGGCGATGTCACCGGCGGGGTGCAGAATTCGCTGGTGTTCGATTCGGCGACGCAGACGGCCAATTCAGGCGGAGAATTCACCGTTTACGACCTGTTCGGCGAAGTTCGCCTGCCGCTGTTGAGCAATGTGCCTTTCGCCGAGACGCTGGAACTGAGCGGCGCTGCGCGCTATTCGAACTATTCGACGGTTGGCAGCACCTTCACTTGGAACGTTGGCGGGCTTTATGCGCCCACCAAGGACATCCTGTTCCGCGGCACCTATGCGGTCGCGGTGCGCGCGCCGAACATTTCCGAACTGTTCGATCCGGCGCAGGGCGCGTTCTTCCGGCCGAATGATCCGTGCGATGTCGGCAACCTGGTTGAGGCGGATAATGCGGCGCTGCGGCAGGCCAACTGCACCGCATTCTTCAGCGGCATCAACTTTGACCCGCGCGACCCTAATGGCGACGGGCTTCAGGCAGACGGCGTGACCCCAATTGGCCCCAACAGCCCATATGTCTATGTCGATCCACTGACCGCGCGCTTCTCAGGCTCGATCAGCGGCAACGCAGACTTGCAGGAAGAAACCGCCACCACCTGGACCGTCGGCGCGCAAATCACGCCGACCTTCATTCCGGGCCTTGTTGTCAGCGTTGACTATTACAACATCGAAATCGAGGACGCGATCAACCCTGTCGCTGCGCAGGACATCGTCGATAACTGCGTCGACAGTGCCAGCATCGATAACGAATTCTGCGGGCTGTTCGACCGCAGGACCGACAATGGCGGGTTCCGCTTCCTGCGCCAGACCTCGATCAACTTCGCGCGGCAGGAAACCGCAGGGGTCGAAGCGGCCTTGCGCTACGGGTTCGACGTGGGTGAGCATAACTTCACCCTCAACGCCAACGGCACCTGGGTGGAGAAGCTCAACGACTTCTTCGATCCGTCGGACCTCTCCCTCATCGATCCCGAATTGGGCGAATTGCAGCGGCCTGAATGGGCGGCCCAAGGCGCGTTCACTTGGGATTGGAAGGGACTCAGCCTGACGTGGTCGACCACATGGCTTGATAGCCAGGCACTTCGCTCGGTCGAAATCGAGACAGTCGGCAACACTGGCAGCGACACCTTCACGCCAGAAAACGGCCTGTCGAGCGACACCTTCATCCATGATGCGTCGTTCAACTACGAAGCGAGCGAAAAGTTCACCGTCTATGGCGGGGTGAACAACATCTTCAACAAGCGCCCGTTCATCACCGAACAGGCCTTCCCGGTCAGCCCAGTGGGGACCTTCTTCTTCCTCGGGCTGCGCGCTTCGTACTAAGCGATCATTGCGCAACAAAAAGGGCGGGACGGCTTCGGCCTTCCCGCCCGTTTCCTTTGGTCCGCCCGTTTCGTTTTTACTCGTAAGTCCCCAGCAAATTGCGCGCCACCACCCAGTTGTGGATCTCGCTCGGCCCATCATAGATGCGCATGGTGCGCAGTTTGTTGCTCATCAGGTACAGCGGCAATTCGCGCGTCATGCCCATGCCGCCGAACAGTTGCATCGCGTGGTCGACGATGGTGTAAGCTTCCTCGATGCAGAAGCTCTTGATCATCGAGATTTCGCTGCGGGTATCGCGGCCCTCGTCGATCTTCCACGCGCAATCATAGGTCATCAGCCGCATCGCGTGGATCTTGGTTGCGGCGTCCGAAATCCAGTTCTGCACGGTCTGGCGCGCGGACAGCGGCTTGCCAAACGTCGTGCGCTGCGGCGCGTAGTCGATCATCATCTCCAGCGCGCGCTGCGCCATGCCGATTGACCACGACGCCATCTCGATCCGCCGCGTCCCCAGCCGCACCTGCATCGGCGCGAACCCCTGCCCCCGTGTGCCGAGCAGTTTCCACCCGGGCACCCGGCAATCATCGAGCGCGATTTCATAGGTCGCCGTCCCGTCGATCATCGGGATCTTGCGCAGCACGTTGAAGCCGGGCGTGTCACGATCCACCAGAAAGGCCGACATGCCGTTGCGGCCATTGGGGTTCTTGTCGGTCACTGCCATCAGGATGGTGAAATGCGCCTGATCGCCCTTGGTGATCCAGATCTTGCGGCCGTTGATGATCCAGTCATCGCCGTCCTGCACCGCCGTCGTCGTCATGCGCTGCGGATCGGCCCCGGCGCCGGGTTCCGAGATGCCAATGGCGCTGATCGTCTCGCCGCGCACATAGGGCTCCAGATAGGCTTCGCGCTGCCGCTCATCAGCGGCGACCATCAGCATCCGCAGATTGGGGGAATCGGGGGGAAGGTAGTAGGGCACCACGGTCTTGCCCAGTTCTTCGCTGACCCCGACCATCGCCACCATCGGCAGGTTCATCCCGCCCACTTCCTCGGGCGCATCAAGGCCCCACAGGCCCAGCTCGCGCGAGACGGCGTCAACCTCGGCGGTTTCCTCCGGAGTCAGGTAGGTGCCCTGCCCGATATTCTCGCGCGCGATCACGGCGGCCTCGCGTGGGAGCAGTTGATCGCGCACAAACTTGGCGACCAGCTCCTTGAGCATCACGTGTTCGTGATCGAGCTCGAAATTCATGCCTGATGTATCCCCGTTGGTGGTTGGGTGAAGGTCCGCGCCCCTGACAACACAAGAAACGCGCGCTGTCACCCGCAGGATGAATGAAACCGAGGATTTTTCGCGCCGCGCTATCGCCCACCCGTCACATAAAGACACTGCCCTGTCACCCAGGCGGACGCGGGCGAGGCCATGAACACCACCGCCGCAGCAATATCCTCTGGCGTGCCATAGCGGCCCAGCGGGATGCCGATCATCCCGAGCAGCTTGTCGCGCTTCTCAGGGGTATCGGTGCCCATGCATTCATCGAAATTCTCGGTCGGCACCGGACCGGGGGCAATTGCGTTGACCCGGATCTTAGGCGCGACTTCAACCGCCAGCGTCGCCGTCAGGCTGTTCACCGCAGCTTTGGCCGCGCCATAGGGCCCGTTCTTGACCTGCGCCCCGTAAGCCGAGCGTGAGGAGATGTTGATGATCGCCCCGCCGCTGTCGGCCATATGGCGCGCAGCGAAGGTTGACCCCATCCACACCGCCTTGAGATTGAGCGCGATCTGCGCGTCGAAATTCTCTTCCGGCGTACGAGTCAGATAGCGCGGGGTGCCATCGGGAATGCCGCCAGCGTTGTTGACCCAGATCGTCAGCTTGCCAAGCTCCGCGATGGTCGCATCGGCGAGCCGATCCAGTCCGGCAAGCTCGGTCGCATCGGTTGCCAATGGCAGAGCGCGGCGGCCCATGGCGGTGATCTCCGCCGCGACCGCATCAAGATCAGCCTGTGTGCGCGAGGCGACCACCACGTCGGCCCCGGCCTGTGCCAAGGCGATGGCAATCGCCCGGCCAATCCCCTTCCCCGCCCCAGTCACCACCGCAACCTCTCCGTCGAGCCGGAACCTGTCGAGAATGCCCATGCCTGTCTCCCCTGCCTTGCGGCAGCAAACATAGGGAGCGGCAGACCGCCAACCACTCGCTAAAGTGAGCTTGGCAGCGGGCCTAGCCGACTGTGCGCGCGTGGCGGCTTATGCGCAGAATGGGGCGGTCAGACCCGGCGGGTGGGTGATGGGCGACACCATCAGTGGCGATGCTCTGCCATTGTTCCGGGCCAAGCGGCGTGCCGTCAGGGCCTAGCCATTCGCCGCCTTCGGGGAAGCTGGCAAAGGCTGACAGGTTGGCAGCGCGCGCGGCGGACAGCGCGGCCACGTGATCTTCAAGCGCGATGTCGCGTTGCACCCAATCGAGCGGGATGTCCTGACAATAGGCGTTATTGTTGCCGTGCTGCGTGCGTCCGCATTCGTCCCCCGCTGTCAGCATGATTGTTCCGGTCGAAGCGAACAGCGTGCCGAGCAGCGCACGCAGGTCAGCATCGCGGCGGGCGATCACAGCGGGATCGTCGCTTGGCCCCTCAGCGCCGCAATTCCACGAATGGTTTTCGCCGTGGCCGTCGCGGTTATCCTCGCCATTCGCATGGTTATGCCGGTGTTCGTAGGCGACCGTATCGGCCAGCGTGAAGCCATCATGCGCGGCGATGAAGTTGACGCTGCGGCAATCGCTGCCGAACACGTCCGATGATCCGGCGATGCGGGTGGCGAGATCACCCACCGTCCCCGTGCCCCGCCAGAACCGGCGCACGTCGTCGCGAAATCGGTCGTTCCATTCGAGCCAGCCCGGCGGGAAGTTGCCGAGCTGATAACCGCCCGGCCCGATATCCCACGGCTCGGCAATCTTGACGCGGTCGGCCAAGATCGGTTCCGCAGCGATCTCGGCGAAGATCGGGGCGTATCGGTCAAAGCCGGGGCCGCGCGCGATCACCGGAGCAAGGTCGAAGCGGAACCCATCAATGCCGCAATGCGCCGCGAAATGGGTGAGCGTGTCGATCATCAATCGCCGCACCGCCGGGTTAGCAAAGTCGAGCGTGTTGCCGCAGCCGGTGTCGTTGATCAGCGTGCCATCAGGCGCGTGGGCATAGGCGGCGGGGTCAAGCCCACGCAGAGACAGCGTGCCGCCGTGAACATCGCTCTCGCCCGAGTGGTTGAACACCAGATCGAGGATCACGCCGATCCCCGCCGCATGCAGCGCCGCCACGGTGTCGCGCAGTTCCCTGACGCCGCCGGGGCATAGACCGGGATCGAGCGCCATCATCGCCACCGGATTGTAACCCCAATGGTTGGCAAGGCCGAGCGGCGGCAGGTGGCGTTCGTCCGCCCATGCGACAATCGGCATCAGTTCGATGGCGCTGACGTGCAGCTTTCTGAGATGCGCAATCACCGTCGGGTGCGCCAGCGCGGCGATGGTGCCGCGCTGCTGTGGCGGCACGTCGGGGTGGAGCGCGGTGAAGCCCGCAACATTGACCTCGTAGATCAGCCCACCGCGCTGGAACAGCGGCGGTTGGAGCGGCACCACCGGCAGCGGCCCCTGTACCACCGTGCGGGGGACAAGGTCCGCGGTATCCTCGCCAAATTGCGCCAACTTGGGATGCTGCACAAAGCGGCGGTCGAGCTCTACTGCATAGGGATCGACCAGCAGCTTGGCGGGATCGAACCATAGGTTGTTTTCCGGCGCGTATGTTCCGCGAGCGCGGTAGGCGTAGTGGGTGCCTGCCAGATCACCGCGCAGTTCGAGCGTCCAGACTTCGCCCTCGCGGGCCATCGGGCGGCGGGTTTCCGCTTCACCATCGAACAGGCACAGGTCAACCGCATCGGCCATCGGCGCGCGCACCGCGAAGCGGGTGACGCCGCCTGTGACATGCGCGCCAAGCTGCGTGGTCACGTCACCACATCAGGCGCGGTCCGCCCGGTGTGCGCGGCAATCCCGGCGATGGCTTCCGCCGCCGCAATCAGATCGGCCAGCATGGCCGGCGTTTCGGCATCAAGCACGCCGTCAGCCGCCTCATAACGTTCAAGATAGACCCGCAGCGTCGCGCCTTCGGTGCCCGTGCCTGACAGGCGGAACACGATCCGCGATCCGCAGGCGAACATCACCCGCACGCCTTGATTGCGGCTGACCGAACCATCGACCGGATCGGTATAGGCAAACTGATCGGCGGCGGCGACTGTCAGCGGCCCGAACGCCTTTCCCGGCAGATCTGACAACGTCGTCTCCAGCGCCGCCATCAACGCGTTCGCCTTGTCCGTATCTATCGCTTCGTAATCATGCCGGGCATAGTAGTTGCGCCCGAACCGCGCCCAATGCTCCGCTGCAATCTGCACCACCGGCTTGCCCGTCACCGCCAGAATATTGAGCCACAGCAGCACCGCCCACAGCCCGTCCTTCTCGCGCACGTGATCGCTGCCAGTGCCCGCGCTTTCCTCGCCGCAGATTGTGGCCATTCCGGCATCGAGCAGGGTGCCGAAGAACTTCCAGCCCGTTGGCGTTTCCCACAAGGGAATGCCCAGCGCGGCGGCGACCTTGTCCGCAGCGGTGCTGGTCGGCATTGAACGGGCAATGCCCTTGAGCCCACCCGCATAGGCCGGAGCAAAATGTGCGTTGGCCGCCAGCATCGCCAGCGAATCCGAGGGCGTGATGAAAACCCCCTTGCCGATGATAAGATTGCGATCCCCATCCCCGTCCGACGCCGCGCCCAGAGCAGGAGCATCGGGCGACATCATCAGATCGTAAAGCACCCGCGCATGGACCAGATTGGGGTCGGGATGGTGCCCGCCGAAATCCTCCAGCGGCTGGCCATTGTGCACTGTCCCGGCAGGCAGACCGAGACGGCGTTCGAAGATCTCGGTCGCATAGGGCCCGGTCACCGCATGCATGGCATCGAACGCCATTGTCAGGCCATGGCGCACCGCCGTGCGGATGGCGGGAAAATCGAACAATTCCTCCATCAGATCGGCATAATCCGCGACGGGATCGATCACTTCGACCACGGTGTCGCCCACCTGCGTGTGGCCGATGCGGTCTAGATCGACCTCCGCCCCATCAGCCACCATCAGCCAGCGGTCGATGGTTTGAGTGCGGGCGTAGATCGCCTCGGTCACGGCCTCTGGCGCGGGGCCGCCATTGGCGATGTTGTATTTGATGCCGAAGTCTTCGTCCGGCCCGCCGGGGTTGTGGCTGGCCGACAGGATCAGCCCGCCACTCGCACCATATTTGCGGATCACGTGGCTGGCGGCCGGGGTCGACAGGATGCCGCCCTGCCCGACCAGCACGCGGGCATAGCCGTTCGCCGCCGCCATTTGACACGCGCGGGCGATCACAGTGCGGTTGTGGAACCGGCCGTCCCCGCCGATCACCAGCGTCGATCCTGCCGGACGTTCGGCGACATCAAACACGCTCTGAATGAAGTTCTCGGCATAACCCGGCTGCTGGAACACCCGCACCTTCTTGCGCAGGCCCGATGTGCCGGGTTTTTGCCCTGCGAACGGCGTGGCGGCGACAGTCGTGATCATGCGCGTTCCTCAAGCAATTGGCGGTAGAGCGCGGCGTAGGCAGCGCCGCTCGCGTCCCATGAAAAATCGGCGGCCATCGCGTTTTTCTGAAGCCGCTTCCACGTAGCAGGGCGCGCATAAAGGTCGCAGGTGCGGCTGATCGCCATGGCCAGCGCAGTGTAGCTGACGGCGTTCATCTGCACACCGGTGGCAACGCCAGCCGCCAACGCCGCCGGATTGGCATCGATCACGGTATCAGCGAGGCCCCCGGTGCGCGAGACCACGGGAATGCAGCCATAGGCAAGGCCATAAAGCTGGGTCAGCCCGCAAGGTTCAAACCGGCTCGGCACCAGAATAGCATCGCCCCCGCCCTGCAAGCGGTGCGCGGCGGGTTCGTCATAGCCCAGCCGCACGCCAATGCGCCCCGGATGCCGCGCAGCTGCGGCGAGGAACGCCTTTTCAATCTCGGCATCGCCCGATCCCAGCAGCGCCAGCCGCCCGCCGATGCCAACGAGGTGATCGAGCGCTTCCAGCAGCACATCCATGCCCTTTTGCCAGGTCAACCGGCTGACGACGATGAACAGCGGCCCATCGCCCCGTTCCAGCCCGAATTCCTGCTCAATCGCGCGCTTGTTCTTGGCGCGGGCGGCGAACTTTCCGGCAGTATAGCGCGCGGGCAGATGCGGATCGCTGGCAGGGTTCCACTCCGCGCTGTCGATTCCGTTGAGGATCCCGTGCACACGATGCGAGCGCGCCTGCACCAGCCCTTCCAGCCCCATGCCGAATTCGACCGAACGGATCTCACCCGCATAGGTCGGGCTGACCGTGGTGATCGCATCGGCGAGCTGCATTCCGGCCTTCAGAAAGCCGACCCCGCCATAGCTTTCCACCCCGTCCACCGTCCATGCCGCTGGCGGCAGATCAAGCTGCGGGAAGATATCGGCGGGGTAATATCCCTGAAACGCCATGTTGTGGATGGTGATCACGCTCGGCACATCTCGCCCGCCGGGCAGTGGAGCCAACCGCAGATAGGCGGGCAGCATCGCCGACTGCCAATCATGCGCGTGCACCAGATCAAAAGCGCGCCCCTTGACCGCGCCAGCGGCAATATCCGCTCCGGCGCGGGCGAAGGCGGCGAAGCGGTGCCAGTTATCGGCCCAATCGCGACCGCTCGCATCTCCATACGGCCCGCCCTCGCGCCCGAACAACGCGGGCGCATCCAGCACCAGCAGCGAATGTGCGCCAAGCTTGCCCGCCAGCAGCCGCGCAGGCGTGCCAAGCAATGCGTCCCATGCGTGGATCGCCTTGGGCCGCTTGCCCAGCGCCTTCAGCACTGCCGGATAGCCAGGGATGAAGCTCGTCACCGCCACATCATGCGGCGCCAGGGCAGTGGGCAGCGCGCCCGCCACATCGGCGAGACCGCCGGTCTTGACCAGCGGCACCGCCTCTGATGCGACCGAAAGGACGTTGATCGCCATCGCCTAAAGCTTCGCCATCATATCGCGCGTCACCAGCACGACCCCCTTGTCCGACACGCGGAAACGGCGGGCGTCCAGCTCTGGGTCCTCGCCGATCACCATGCCTTCGGGGATGCGGACGCCGGAATCGATGATCACACGGTTCAACCGCGCCCCGCGCCCGATGTTGCAATAGGGCAGGATCACCGCTTCCTTCACGTTGGAAAAGCTGCCGATCTTGACCCCGGTGAACAGCAGGCTGCGACGCACCTCTGACCCTGAGATGATGCAATCGCCCGACACCAGCGAAGACACCGCAAAGCCGCGCCGTCCGTCCTCGTCATGAACGAACTTGGCGGGCGCGGCGACGATCGCGTCGGTCCAGATTGGCCAGTCGCGGTCATAGAGGTTGAGTTTGGGCACCGTGTCGGTGAGATCGAGATTGGCTTCGAAATAGGCATCCAGCGTCCCGACATCGCGCCAATATTCCTCAATCTCCTCCGCCGCGCGAATGCAGCTGCTGGTAAACCGATGGGCGACGGCTTTGCCGTGCTTGACGATGTGCGGGATGATATCCCCGCCAAAATCGCGCTTCGACTGCGGATCGGCAGCGTCGCGCTCCAGCTGATCGAACAGGAAATCGGTGTTGAAGACGTAAATCCCCATCGATGCCAGCGCCATCCCTTCATTGCCGGGTATGCCCGGCGGGTCTTTGGGCTTTTCGACGAAGGCGGTGATGGTGTCCGCCGCGTCCACCTGCATGACGCCAAAGCCTGTCGCCTCCATGCGCGGCACCACAAGGCACCCCACGGTAACATCAGCGCCCGAATTGACGTGCTGTTGCAGCATCAATTCGTAGTCCATCTTGTAGATGTGATCGCCCGCCAGAATGACCATGTATTTGGGCGCGTGGGCGGCGATGATGTCGATGTTCTGGAACACCGCGTCGGCCGTGCCTTCGTACCACTGGTTTTCCGACACACGCTGGCTGGCGGGCAGGATATCGAAGCTTTCATTGCGTTCGGGCCGCATGAAGTTCCAGCCGCGCTGCATGTGGCGGATCAGCGAGTGCGCCTTGTACTGCGTCGCCACCCCGATGCGGCGGATGCCCGAATTGATTGCGTTCGACAGCGCGAAGTCGATGATCCGCGATTTGCCGCCGAAATAAACCGCCGGTTTCGCGCGCCGATCGGTCAGTTCCATCAACCGGCTGCCGCGCCCGCCTGCCAGCACATAGGCCATGGCATCACGCGCCAATGGCCGGCCCGAAGTCCTCTCGATCATTCCACGCTCTCCCAGTGCTTTTTGTGTTGTTGTTATTCTTATCCGGTAAATTGCAGCATTATCGTGGCAAGCGGCGGCAGCACGATCTGCGCCGACCCGTTATGCGCGATCACGCTGCCCATGTTGCCTTTCCCGCTGCCGCCATAGATTTCCGCATCGCTGTTGAACACTTCGGCCCATGTTCCATCATGCGGCAGCGGCACGCGGTAATGGGTGTGAAAGGCTGGCGTCATGTTGGCGATCACCGCCACCGGCGCTTCGCCCGGCGCCTTGCGCAACCATGCGAAAACCGAATTGTCGGCATCATCGGCGATCAGCCACTGGAACCCCTCGCCCTCGCAATCGCGGGCGTGGAGCGCGGAGGTGGCGCGGTAAAGCCGGTTGAGATCGCGCACCAATGTCTGCACCCCCCGATGCGCGGGCGCGTCCATCAGCTCCCAATCGAGGCTACGCTCCTCGCTCCATTCGCGGCGCTGGGCAAATTCCTGCCCCATGAACAGCAGCTTCTTGCCGGGATAGCCCCACATCATCGCATAGTAAGCGCGCAGATTTGCGAATTGCTGCCAATCATCGCCGCTCATCTTGCCGAGGATCGTGCCCTTGCCGTGCACCACCTCGTCATGGCTTAGCGGCAGGACGAAGTTTTCGCTGAAGGCATAGACGAGGCCAAAAGTGATCTCGCTATGGTGGTGCTTCCTGTGGATCGGATCACGCGCCATGTATTGCAGCGTGTCGTGCATGAAGCCCATGTTCCACTTGAACCCAAAGCCAAGCGCGGTGCGTGGACCTTCGTCGAAGGCGGGGTGGGAAACTCCGGGCCACGAGGTCGATTCCTCGGCGATGGTCAACACCCCGGCATGTGAGCCATAGAGCGCGCGGTTGGTGGCGCGCATGAATTCGACCGCTTCCCAGTTCTCGCGGCCCCCTTCGGCATTGGGTATCCATTCGTCCGCTTTGCGCGAGTAATCGCGATAGAGCATCGAGGCGACCGCATCCACGCGCAGCCCATCGACATGATACTGCTCGGCCCAGAACAGCGCATTGTTGACGAGGAAGGAGCGCACTTCCTTGCGGCCGAAATTGTAGATCGCGGTGTTCCAGTCGGGGTGGAAGCCAAGGCGCGGGTCTTCGTGTTCATAGAGGGCGGTGCCGTCGAACCGGGCAAGGCCGTGTTCATCGACCGGGAAATGCGCAGGCACCCAGTCGATCAGCACGCCCACGCCCGCTCGGTGCGCCCCGTCCACAAAGCGCGCGAAACCCTCCACATCGCCGAACCGGGCCGATGGCGCGTAGAGCCCAGTGGTCTGGTAACCCCAGCTCGGGTCATAGGGGTGCTCTGACACTGGCAGGAACTCGATATGGGTGAAGCCCATTTCGGTCACGTAAGGGATCAGCCGCGCGGCCATTTCGTCCCAGGTCAGGAACCAGCCATTGTCATCGCGCTGCCACGATCCGGGGTGGACTTCGTAGATCGATATCGCCTCGCGCCGGGGATCGACGCTGGCCCAGTGCGCGCGGTGCTCAGCATCGCCCCATTCGCGCTTGCCGGGGCAGGCAACGATGCTGGCGGTCTTGGGGCGCAGCTCGCTGGCGAAGGCGAAAGGATCGGCTTTGAGCGGTAAGACGGCGCCGTCTGGGCCGGTAATGCGGTACTTATAGGTGGTGCCTTCGCCGATATCGGGGATGAATATCTCCCAAACACCAATATCAAGCCGGCGGCGCATCATGTGGGCAGCAGCATTCCAGCCGTTGAAATCGCCGACCAGATTGACGCTGCGCGCATTGGGCGCCCACACCGCGAAGTGCACGCCGTGGCAGCCCTGATGCTCGATCACATGCGCGCCCAGCTTGTCGAACAGGCGGAAATGCGTGCCTTCAGTGATCAGGAAATCATCCATCGGCCCCAGCACCGGGCCAAAGCTATAGGGATCCGTCACCCACCATTCGTTGCCCTGCCCGCGGCAGTGATAGCGCACTGGCTTGGCCTTGCCGCGCAGCTTGCCTTCGAACAGTGGGCCATCAACGCGCGTCATCGTCCCCAGCCTGCCGCCTTTCAGCGAGAAGGCCGCAGCCTCTTCAGCCCCATGCAGGATCGCCCGCGCAAAGGTGCCTTCCGGCCCTTCGTGCGGCCCCAGCAACGAAAAGGGATCGGCATGCGACCCATCGAGCAGTGCAGCAACGGCGCTCGCCGGGGGCTTCACATCACGCCCCAGATCTCGCGGGCATATTCGCTGATGGTACGATCGGAGGAAAACCAGCCGACATTGGCGATGTTCATGATTGCCGATTTGCGCCAGGCGGGCCGGTTGCGCCAGCGATCATCCACCTCGCGCTGCGCGGCGGCATAGGCGTCAAAATCGGCCGCGACCATGAACCAGTCCGAGGTGTAGAGCGCATCCATCAGCCCGGCATAGCGGCTGGGATCATCCGGGCTGAACACCCCGCTGGCGATCGAACGCACCGCCTGCGCCAATTCGGGCGAACCTTCGATCACTTCCCGTGGGTTATAGCCATTGGCGCGCTTGGCGGCGACTTCCTCGGCCGTCAGCCCGAAGATCACGATATGCTCACGCCCGACGTGCTCCATGATCTCGATATTGGCCCCGTCGAGCGTGCCGATGGTCAGCGCGCCGTTGAAGGCGAACTTCATGTTGCCGGTGCCCGATGCTTCCATCCCGGCAGTTGAAATCTGCTCCGACAGGTCGGCCGCCGGAATGATCCGTTCGGCCAGGCTGACATTGTAATTGGGCACAAACAGCACCTTCAACACCTCGCCAACCGAAGGATCGGCATTGATCCGCCGGGCAATGTCATTGGCGAGTTTGATGATCAATTTGGCGTTGTGATAGGTCGGCGCGGCCTTGCCGCCGAAGATCTTCACCCGCGGCACCCAATCGCGTTCCGGATGGCTGCGGATCTGATCATACAATGCCACCGTCTCGATCAGATTGAGCAACTGGCGCTTGTATTCGTGGATGCGCTTGATCTGCACATCGAACAGCGCATCAGGATCAAGTCGCACGCCAGTCAGCTCGCGCAGATGGTTCGACAGATCGACCTTGTTGGCACGCTTGGCCTCGTCCACCCGCTCACCAAAGGCGGCATTGGTGGCATGGGCGGATAGGTTGGCGAGCTGCTGGGTATCGTCCAGAAAGCCATCGCCAATCGCCTCGCGGATCAGGCCCGTGAGGCGCGGATTGGCCTGCTGCAACCAGCGGCGCGGGGTGACGCCGTTGGTCTTGTTGTTGATGCTGGCGGGGTAGAGCTTGTGCAGATCGGCAAACACGGTCTGCTTCATCAGATCGGTGTGGAGTGCTGCCACGCCATTGACGCTATGCGCGCCAACGAAGGCGAGGTTCGCCATCCGCACCCGGCGCTCGCCATGCTCGTCGATCAGCGAGATCGCCGAAATGGCCGCATCGTCCAGCCCGGCCTTGCGCGCTTCGCGCAGCACGCGGGCGTTGATGGTGTAGATGATCTGCATGTGGCGCGGCAACAACCGTTCAAACAGCGGCAGCGGCCAGCTTTCCAGCGCTTCGGGCAGCAGGGTATGGTTGGTGTAGGCGATGGTGCGGCGGGTGATGTCCCATGCCTCGTCAAATGCGAGACCGTGTTCGTCCTTCAGCAGCCGCATCAGTTCCGCCACGGCGACCGAAGGGTGGGTGTCATTGAGCTGGATCGCCGCCTTGTCTGGCAGGGTGCTGACATCGCCGTGATATTGCACGTGGCGGCGCACGATGTCCTGGATCGAGGCGGAAGAGAAGAAGAACTCCTGCCGCAGCCGCAATTCCTGCCCGGCCGGGGTAGAGTCCGCCGGATACAGCACCCGCACCAGACTATCGGCCTTGACCTGCGAAGCCAGGGCGCCTGCGTGATCGCCTGCGTTGAACGCATCAAGCTGGATCGGGTCCATCGCATTGGCGGTCCACAGCCGCAGCGTGTTGACCCGCTTGCCGCGCCAGCCGACCACCGGGGTATCGACCGCCGTTGCTTCGATTTTTTCAGCAGGATTCCAGCGAATGCGTCCGCCTTCATCGGTCACTTCGCCGCCAAAGCCGATGCAATAGGCGCTTTCCCGCCGCTTGAACTCCCACGGATTGCCGTGGGCGAGCCAGGTTTCGGGCAGTTCAACCTGCCAGCCTTCATCGATCCGCTGCCGGAACATGCCGTTGATATAGCGGATGCCGTAACCATAGGCAGGGATATCAAGGCTGGCGAGGCTTTCCATGAAGCACGCCGCGAGCCGCCCAAGCCCGCCATTGCCGAGCGCGGCGTCCGGTTCCAGCTCCTCCAGCAGCGCGAGATCAAGGCCGTGTTCGCGTAGCGCCGCCTCCATCGCGCGCGTCGCGCCAAGATTGGACAAGGCATCTCGCAGCAGCCGCCCGATCAGAAATTCAAGGCTGAGGTAATAAACCTGCTTGCCGCCGGCCGCATGGGTGCGCGCGGTGGAGGCGAACCAATTGTCGATAATGTCATCCCGCAGCGCGAGCACGGCGGCATTGTACCAATCATGCGGCTTGGCCGCGCGTTCATTCTTGCCAACCCGGTGGCGCAGCGCGTTGAGGATGCGATCATCCAGCTCGGCAACTTTGGTGTCCGGCTTGATGTCTGAACCCGTTGTCATGCGGCGCGCGCTCCCCTGATAAGCCGCCACACTAGTCAATTGTCGTGCAATGCAGCAATCGTTCAATTGGTGTGACAGTCGTATTCATCGGTAGAAGCAAGCCATCAGGTGCTTGCAAAGCCGGGCCGGGCGGCCCACGCCGAGGCCTTTCCCAAGGGAGGCAGCGTTGGAGCAACTGCACGCATTGGCGCAAAGCTGCGGCGTGGCCCGCACATGGACCGATGTTGAAGGGCGCCAGCAGGACGTCAGCGATGATGCGCTGGCAGCGGTGCTCAGCGCGCTCGGCCATGCGACCGGCAGCGAGCGGCAGATTGCGCGCAGTCTGGCTACGGTCGCCGCGCGCGGGGCGGATTTGCCGCCGATAGTGGTTGCGGACGATGGAGACATCATCACCCTCCCCATCAGCGCGAGCCGCGCAGAGATCACCGGTGAGGATGGTATCACCCGGCCAATTAGCGTCGAAGGGCAGCGTCTCTCGATCACCGCCGCGCCGGGATATTACGACCTTGTGCTGGATGGCCGGGCCATTCGGTTGGCGGTCGCTCCGCCCAAATGCCCGTTGCCTTCGCAGTCCCCGCGCCGCCCATGGGGGGTGTCGGTGCAAATCCCGGCCCTTCGCGGCGAACGGCCCGCACCTTTCGGCACCTTCGGGGAATTGACTCAGGTCGCGCAGGCCTTTGGCAGGGCCGGGGCCGATGCGCTGGCGATCAACCCGGTGCACGCGTTGTTCCCCGGTCACGGCGAGGGATACAGCCCCTATTCGCCATCGAGCCGCCTGTTCCTCAACGGCGCGCTGGGCGATCCCGCTATGGCTGGCCTGCCGCCCTTGTCTGCGACAGAGGGCACGCCGCTGATCGACTGGGCAAGCGCGCTGCCCCGCCGTCTCGAAGATCTGCGCGCCGCCTTCGCCGCGCTCGATCCTGCGCGCCGGGCCGCCATCGCCGCCACGGATGATGCGATGCTGCGCCGCCACGCACTGTTCGATGCGCTGGATTGCCACTTCCGACCATCAGGCGCGCATGGTTGGCGCGACTGGCCTGCCGCCTTCCACGATCCGGCCGGACCAGCCGCAACCCGCTTTGCGAGCGAACAGGCAGACGAAATTGCCTTTCACCTGTTCGTCCAATGGCTCGCGCGGCAAGGGCTGGCATCGGCGCAGGGTGCGGCGAAGGATGCGGGCATGGCGATCGGGTTGATCGGCGATCTGGCGGTCGGCGTCGATCCATCGGGCAGCGATGCTTGGTCACTGCGTGATGCGATGCTGGACGGGCTGACCATCGGCGCGCCGCCCGATCCGCTGGGGCCGCTGGGGCAGAACTGGTCGATCACCAGCTTTTCGCCCGACGGCCTGCGCGCCGCCGGTTACGCGCCTTGGATCGCCATGATCCGCGCCGGATTGGCCGCCGGCGGAGGCTTGCGGGTTGATCATGCATTCGGGCTGGCGCGGTTGTGGGTGATCCCCGCAGGCGGCGCGACGCAGGACGGGGCCTATCTGCAATACCCCTTCGAAGATCTGATCCGTCTTGCCACTCTGGAGGCGCACTTGGCGGGCGGATTGGTCATCGCCGAGGACCTTGGCACTGCGCCGTTTGGCTTCACTAATGCGGTCACCGCACGGCAGATGCTGGGCATGCGAGTGCTGTGGTTCGAACGCGCCGCCGATCAAGGCTTTATCGGCGCTGCCGATTACGAACCGCTCAGCGCTGCAATGACCGGCACGCATGACACCGTCACCATCGCGGGATGGTGGCGCGGGCGTGACCTTGATTGGGCCGAGCAGCTCGGCCGCCTGCCCCTTGGCATCTCCCGCGCCGAGGCTGAGGCGATCCGCGATTGGGACCGCGGGATGCTGTGGTCCACGCTCGATCATCAACGCCCCCGTCCTGCGCCCGATGATCCCGCCCCGGTGGTCGACGCCGCGCTGCGCCACATTGCGCAGACCCCTTCGTGTCTGGCGCTGGTCTCGCTTGAGGACCTGCTGGGGGAGGAAGAGCAGCCTAACCTGCCGGGCACTATCAGCGAACATCCCAACTGGCGCCGCCGATGCGATGCGCCGATTGCAGCGCTGCTGGCCGATCCTGCGATCGAGCGCCGCTGCGCCATCCTGTCTACAGCGCGCGCCGAAAGCGATACCAGCGACGGATAATCGACCGACCGTGCCGTTATCGCTGGAAAACTCGCAGCCCTGCCTTTGCGCAACGCCTGCACCTGCCTAATCGGGGTGAGTGAGCGCACATATCGACATTGGCCGTGACAGCGGCGGGCAGATGATTGCCATCGATCTGGAAGAGCTGCTCGCCACGCGCCTGCTGGTGCAGGGCAATTCCGGCTCCGGCAAATCGCACTTGCTGCGACGCTTGCTGGAAGAGTGCGCCGGACAGGTGCAACAAGTGATCATCGACCCCGAAGGCGATTTTGTCACGCTGGCCGATGCCTTCGGCCATGTGGTGATCGATGGCGCGGCCTATTCCCCACGCGAAATCGAGGCGCTGGCCGCAAGGGTGCGGCAGCACCGCGCCTCGGTGGTGCTGGCATTGGACGAGCTGGAGGTGGAGCAGCAGATTCGCTGCGCAGCGCTGTTCCTGACCGCGTTGTTCGATGCCCCGCGCGAACATTGGTATCCGGCGCTGGTGGTGGTGGACGAAGCGCAGATGTTTGCCCCGGCGGTGGCGGGCGAGATGAATGATGAAACCCGCCGCTTGACGCTGGCGGCGATGACCAACCTGATGTGCCGCGGGCGCAAGCGCGGGCTGGCAGGAATCGTCGCCACGCAGCGCCTCGCCAAGCTGGCCAAGAATGTCGCCGCTGAAGCGTCCAACTTCCTGATGGGCCGCACCTTTCTTGATATCGACATGCAGCGCGCAGCCGACCTGCTTGGGATGGAGCGGCGGCAGGCTGAGCGCATTCGCGATCTGCAACGCGGGCAGTTCCTTGGCCTTGGCCCGGCGATCAGTCGGCGGCCTGTGGCGGTGAATGTCGGCCCGGTGCGCACCGGTTCGCGCGGCGGCGGGCATGGGCTGCTGCCGCTGCCCGACGCAGGCGGCGATGCGATGGAGGCGCTGCTGACCAATCGGCTGACCGAAGCGGCCAGCGACAACCCGCCCGCGCGCCCTGCTCCTGCCCCGCGCCCCGCTGCCGAGATCGAACGCGCGCTGTCTGCCGCGCCGCCCATAGCGGCGGCAAGGCCCGCCCCAGTGGAGGCAACCCCTGCCCCTTTGAGCTCAGCTAACACGCCGCAAACCCAAAGCGCAGGCAGCATCGCCGAGGTGGTGCGCGAACTGGCCTTGAGCGAAGGCGCGACCTTCCGCCCGGCCACCGCGCTGTTCCGCGATTTCGCCATCCGCTGCCGCCAAAGCGGCGTTCCCAGCGCGCAGGTTGATCTTGCCCGCTTTCGCCGCTTGTTCGCCTGCGAAGTGGGCGGGTTGGCACGGCTGGAGGGGCCAGTTCGCGCCGCCGTCGAAGCGCTGATCGAAACCGTGGGCGATGATGTGCTCGCCCCGTTTCTGGCAATGGCGGTCGCCGCCGCGCTCGGCGAGCCAATGCCAGATGAGGACGAGCTGGCGCGGCTTTACGGCAGTTCCTCCCCCAGCCGCATCCGCCGCCTGCTCGACCATCTTGAACGGCAGGGGCTGATAGTGGTGCGTGAGGAGTTTGGCGGGGAGCGGATCATCATCGTGGCCAATGTCGTCCCACTTTCCAGCGCATCTCAAGCGGCTTAGACTTCGGCCCCTCTGGGGTGTTTGACCAAGCATTGTTGCCACCGCGCCCGACTTGGACCACTATCGCTGCGCCGGGCGTAAGGTGAGCCTCCGGCTGAAGGAGCACCGCCGATGTTAATCCGCGATCTCGGTATCATGCCGGCCCCCAAGTCGCGCGCGGCGGGTGATGAGCCCAGCCCCTATGTCAATCTCAGCCGCCGCGGCTTTATGGGCGGCACGGGGATGTTCGTCCTTGGCGTGGCGCTGGCGGGATGCTCAAGCTATGTCGAGCCCGAGATCGATGCCGACGCCTTCAATCTGAAGCCCCCCGGCCCCAGCCCGCTGACCGAGGTGAAGGGCGGCGACGCCACCCCCGCGCTTTGGATCGCAATTGAGCGCGACGGCACGGTCAAGATCACATGCCACCGATCAGAAATGGGCCAGCAGACTTGGACCGCGATGGCGCAGATCGTCGCCGACGAGCTTGAGGCTGACTGGGACAAGGTCGCCATCGTGCAAGCCGAAGGGCATGAACGTTACGGTGACCAAAACACCGACGGCTCACGCTCGGTGCGCTTCAACTTCCACCGCTTGCGCGTGGCAGGCGCGGCGATGCGGCAGATGCTGGTTGCGGCGGCGGCGCTCTATTGGAAACTGCCGGTGGAGCAATGCTCGGCCGAGCGCGGGCTGGTCAGCAACACCCAGAATGGCGACACGCTGTCTTATGGCAATCTGGCCGAACTCGCCGGGAAGCTCGAAATTCCCGCAGAAGCCGACATCACCCTGAAGACCCCCAAGCAATGGCGCTATATCAGCGAGGAAATCCCCTCGCTGACCGTGCCGCGCATTGTGAAGGGCGACAGCACTTACGGGATCGACGTCAAGCGCCCCGGCATGGTCTATGCTGTGGTCGCGCGCCCGCCGCAGCTGTTCGGGCGGGTCGGCAGTGTGGAAGATGCCAAGGCGCTGGCGGTGCCCGGCGTGCTGCAAACAGTGCGCCTGCCCGATGCCAAGCCCCCGGCGCTGTTCCAGCCCTTGGGCGGCGTGGCGGTGGTGGCGCGTGATACCTGGGCCGCCATCGAAGGCCGGCGCGCGCTCGACATCGCATGGCAGTCTGGCCCCAATGCGGGCTACGATTCCGAAAGTTATGCCAAGCAGATGCAGGCCACCGCGCGGCGCAGTGGCAAGGTGCGCCGGTCGCGCGGCGATGTGAGCGCGGCGCTGGCGGCGGCGGACAAACGGGTGGCGGCGGAATATTACGCGCCGCACCTCAGCCAGTCACCGATGGAGCCACCCTGCGCGACGGCGGAGTGGGATGGCGACCGGCTGGAATGCTGGGCCTGCGTGCAGGACCCGCAATCCACGCGCGATACCCTCGCCGAGGCGCTGGGGATCGACAAGACCAAGATCAAGGTCACCCCAACCTGGCTCGGCGGTGCCTTCGGGCGCAAGTCCAAGCCCGATTTCGTGGTCGAAGCGGCGCTGATCGCCCGCGAGGTCGGCAAGCCCGTCAAGGTCACCTGGACGCGCGAGGATGATATCCGGCACGGCTATTACCATTCGGTCAGTGCGCAATATTGCGAGGCGGGGCTCGACAAGAACGGAACCTGCACCGCTTGGCTGCATCGCACGGTTTTTCCCCCGATCAGCTCGACCTTCGACAACACAGTGGCCGAGCCGAGCGATGGCGAAATGAGCTTGGGCGCCAATGATGTGCCCTTTGTAACGCCCAACCTGCGAGTCGAGTCCGGCAATGCCAAGGGCCATCTGCGGATCGGCTGGCTGCGCTCCGTCTCCAATATCTACCACGCCTTCGCGATCCAAAGCTTCGCTGCCGAACTGGCCCATGCAGCCGGGCGCGATCAGAAAGACTATCTGCTCGAATTGATCGGCCCGCCGCGCAAGGTTGACCCGATGGCCGAAGGCGCGGTTTACGGCAATTACGGCGCTGAGCTCGCGGAATATCCGATCGACACCGGGCGGTTGCGGCAGGTGGTGGAGAAAGCTGCCGCGATGGCCGATTGGGGCCGCAAGCTGCCCAAGGGCCGTGGCCTTGGCATTGCCGTCCACCGCTCGTTCCTCAGCTATATCGCCACCGTGGTCGAAGTGGCCGTGCGTCCGGATGGGTCGATCAGCATCCCCGGCGTGTGGCTGGCGGTGGATGCGGGGACGGTGGTCAACCCGCGCCACGTGCGCGCGCAGATGGAGGGCGGCACGATCTACGGGCTGTCGAACGCGCTCTACGGCGCGATCACCGCCAAGAACGGCGCGGTGGTGCAGGACAATTTCCCGAGCTGGCGGCTGCTCAGGATGGAGGAGGCGCCGCGCGAATTCGAGGTCGCCATCATCCCGTCTGACGCTCCGCCTGGCGGGGTGGGCGAGCCGGCGACCCCGCCCGCCGCCCCGGCGCTCGCCAATGCGATTTTCGCGGCCACCGGCCACCGCTTGCGCAGCCTGCCCCTGATCGGGGCGGAGGGCAGCAAGCTCAAGCTGCCCGCCAAGCAGACGACCTAGGACTAGGAGGCAAGCATGGCCATTACCCTCAATATCAATGGGAAATCCGAAAAGGTCGACGCTGCGCCGGGCACGCCCTTGTTGTGGGTGCTGCGCGATCACCTTGGCATGACTGGCACCAAGTTCGGCTGCGGGGTCGCGCAATGCGGGGCCTGCACCGTGCATGTCGATGGCGCGCCGACCCGCGCCTGCATCACCCCGCACGATTCGCTCGATGACGCTCAGATCACCACGATCGAGGGTATCGCAGGGGATGCCGCCGATGCCATCCGCAAAGCGTGGGTGGCCAATGACGTGCCCCAATGCGGCTATTGCCAATCGGGCCAGATCATGGCGGCTGCCGCGCTGCTGCGCGACAATCCCACCCCCGATGACGCCGCGATCGACGAAGCTATGAGCGGCAACCTGTGCCGCTGCGCGACCTATATGAGCATCCGCCGCGCCATCAAGGAAGCTGCCTCGCTGGTCTGATGCCCACGGCGCAGCAGCTTCAGGGGCGGTGCATCCGCATGCTGAGTTTGGCGCGCGGACCGATGCGGGGCCATGATGTTCAGCGGCCAAATAAGCTCCGGCCCGCAGTTATCCCCGTCCAGTCCAGGCCAAACTTTGCGAGATATTTGCGCAAGCGGTCGGCATCATTGGTCGAGCTTCGTTGTTGCCGCGACGCTGCGAAGAGTTGTCGGCCGGCTTCTGACAAGCTCGTGCATTGACGGCAAACCAAAACCACATATTCCAGCTGCACCCGGTCGAACGGGTCGACCCCGGCAAGCTGTTCAGTTCCGAGAAGCTGTCGAAGCGAGGACGCATCAGACCTCTCGCTCGACCAGAGGCGAGCCAGCCTGCCCGATTCAAGCGCAACCGCTTCAGAATCAATCCGACCGCCTGGGCAAAGAGTCGCCATCCGGGTGACACTGGCGGCAAGATCCCGAAAATTGCCTGACCAGGCCGCTGACGGGCTGGTGGCGAAAGCAAGGTATCGGTCGCGGGCTTCCCTGTTGAAGGTAACACGCGTGCCTTCGCGCTCCGCAAACCGATCAAGTTCGAAATCGAGGTTGGGTTCGATATCTTCGCGCCGCTCAGCGAGGCTTGGCAGCGCAAAGGTCCAAAGATTGAGCCGCGCGAACAGATCATCGCGGAAGCGGCCCGTTGCGACCTCCTCCATCAGGTTACGGTTGGTGCCCGCGATCAGCTGGAATTCGCTGCCCGCCTCGCTGTCCGCGCCGACGGGGAGGAACCGGCCTTCCTCAATCGCGCGCAGGATCATCGCCTGCTCGTCGAGGCCGAGTTCGCCAATCTCGTCCAGAAACAGCACCCCTTTGTTGGCGCTTTTCAGCAGGCCCGGACGATCCTGCACCGCGCCGGTGAAGGCGCCCTTCTTGTGCCCGAACAGCGCCGACATCGCGCTATCACCCTTCAGCGTCGCGCAATTGACCTCGACAAACGGCCCGCTGACCTGATGGCGCAGCTTCTTCAGTTCGAAGACCTTGCGCGCCAGCTGGCTCTTGCCCGCGCCGGTCGGCCCCATCAGCAGGATCGGAGCCCGGCTTCGCACCGCGACCTGTTCAATCTCTTCGATCATGCGGTTGAACGCGGCGTTGCGGGTGTCGATCCCGCTCTTGAGGAAGCTGGCGCTTTCGGCGCTCGCCTCGGCAAAGCGGGTGGCGATCGAATCATAGCGTGACAGATCGAGGTCGATCGCAGCCCAGGTGCCAATCGGTTGCGGCATTCCGCGCGCGGGCTGGGTCTGGAGCAAGCGGCCGGGCAAATACCGTGCCTCGGTCAACAGGAACAGGCATATCTGCGCCACGTGGGTGCCGGTGGTGATGTGGACGAGATAGTCCTGCGCCTCGGGATCGAAGGGGAAGCGCCGCGCGAAATCGAGCAGTTTGCCGTAGACCTCCTCGAAATCCCATGGATCAGTGAAATCCATCACATGCGGGACCACCTCGGTCTCGGGCGATACGTCGCCGATGTCGGCAGCGACGAATTCAGCGAGGCGGCTGTGATAGCTGCCATGGATCATGATGAAGCGATCGACGCGCAGGTCTTCCTGCATGCAGATGCTGACCGTCGGCCGCCACTTGTTCCAGCGCGACGGGCCAAAGGGCGCGGCGTCGAGGGTGGAGCCGAGAAATCCGATGACAGTAGTTGGCGTCATGAGGGGGACGATAAAATTTTATCAGCTACGATACAAGCATATCTGAGTTCGAGAATAGGACTCGAAGCTTGGTTTCACGGTGCTAGAACTATTATATCTGCAAAACAGTGCTCTAATACGTTTTTTTGGCTGACACCGTCGGTTTGGCACGTCCCATGCTCTTACTTCAGTGCCGGGGCGGTCGAACCCCCGGCGCGATGCGGGCAAGGGGCGGCCGGAATGGGCCGGCCGCCCAAAGCCCGCTCGCCAAACAGCCGCATCAGGCTCTAGGACAGTTTCAGGAGGTCGCGATGACCCAGACGACGTACGAATTTCATCAGGCCGAGGGCGGCGCACCGATCAAGTCGTGGACGCGCGGGGTGCCTGTCGATGATAAGGCGCGTGATCAGCTCGCTCGCGCGGCGCGGATGCCGTTCATCTTCAAGCATGTCGCGGCCATGCCCGACGTTCACGTGGGGATCGGCGCGACCGTGGGCTCGGTGATCCCGACCAAGGGCGCGGTGATCCCGGCGGCAGTCGGGGTCGATATCGGCTGCGGGATGATGGCGGCGCGCACTTCGCTGGTCGCCAGCGACTTGCCCGATAACCTTGCGGGCATCCGCTCGGCGATCGAGGCGGCGGTGCCGCATGGGCGCAGCGTGGGACGCGGCAAGCGCGACAAGGGTGCGTGGGGCGAACCCCCGCGCGCGGCGGTCGACGCCTGGGCGAAGCTTGCCGAACGGTTCGGCCGGATCGTCGCCAAGCACCCGCGCCTGCGCAACACCAACAACCTGATGCATCTCGGCACGCTGGGGACGGGCAACCACTTCATCGAACTGTGCCTTGATCAGGACCAGCGCGTGTGGGTGATGCTCCATTCGGGCAGCCGCGGTGTCGGCAACGCGATCGGCACGTTCTTCATCGAACTCGCCAAGCAGGACATGCGCAAGTGGCACATCAACCTGCCCGATCAGGACCTCGCCTACTTCCCCGAAGGGACCGACCATTTCGACGATTATGTCGAGGCGGTCGAATGGGCGCAGGACTTTGCGAAGCTGAACCGTCAGGTGATGATGGCGCATGTGCTGGATGCGGTGCGCAGCCAGATCGCCAAGCCGTTCGATGCGGAATGCGAGGCGGTGAACTGCCACCACAACTACGTGACGCGCGAACATCACTTTGGCGAAAACGTGCTCGTCACCCGCAAGGGAGCGGTGCGCGCGGCCAAGGGGGTTATGGGGATCATCCCGGGTTCGATGGGAGCGAAGAGCTTTATCGTGCGCGGGCTGGGCAATCCCGAAAGCTTCGACAGCTGCTCGCACGGCGCAGGCCGCGTGATGAGCCGGACCGAGGCGAAGAAGCTGGTGACGCTCGACGAACACCTCGCCGATACTGTCGGGGTCGAGTGCCGCAAGGACGCAGGCGTGATCGACGAAACGCCCCGCGCCTACAAGCCGATCGAAGCCGTGATGGCCGCCCAAGCCGATCTGGTGGAGATCGTGCATACGCTGAAGCAGGTGGTGTGCGTGAAGGGGTAACACCCTTCGCGGGCATCACCTGCCCATTCTCAGAAGAAGACACATGATCATCATCGACGGTTCGGAAGGCGAAGGCGGGGGGCAAGTGCTGCGTTATGCGGCGGCGCTGTCGCTGCTGACGGGGGAGCCTTTCACCATCGCCAACATCCGCGGCGGGCGCGAAAAGCCCGGCTTGATGCGTCAGCATGTCACCGCGCTAGAAGCGGCGGCGGCGATTGGTTCGGCGGAGTGTTCGGGGCTGGCGGTCGGCTCCACGGAGCTGACCTTTCGGCCCGGAGCGGTGGTGCCGGGGGACTACCACTTTGCCATCGGCACGGCGGGCAGTACCGCGCTGGTGGTGCAAACTGTGCTCGTCCCGCTGATGCTGGCGGACGGCCCTTCGCGCATCGTGATTGAGGGCGGCACCCATGCGTCCTCGGCCCCGCCGTTCGAGTTCCTCGCCCACACCTTGCTGCCGATCCTCGCCCGCATGGGCCCGCGCCTGTCGGTGACGCTTGATCGCCACGGCTTCTTCCCACGCGGCGGTGGGCGGATCGTGCTCGACATCGCGCCTGCGCCGCTCACGCCGATCGAATGCAACGAGCGCGGCGCGTTCCGCTCGGGCAAGGTCGAGGCGCTGATCGCGGGCATCCCGTTCGACATCGCCGACCGCGAGCTAAAGGCCGCGCGCAACGTGCTGGCCGACTGGCCGGAGGACGCCTTCGCCCCGGTGCAACTGCCCGCCGATCACGGCCCCGGCAACGCGCTGCTAATCACCGCCGAATGCGAGCATGTGACCGAGGTCATGTCCGCCTTCGGCCAGATCGGCATCCCGGCCGAACGCCTCGCCAAGACCGCCGCCAAGCGGATGGCGGGCTACCTCGCGTCGGGCGCGTTCGCGGGGCCGTACTTGCAGGATCAGCTGCTGCTACCTTTCGCGATGGCGGGGGCGGGGGCGTTCACCACCGTGAAGCTCTCCGAACACACCCGCACCGCCGCGGCCCTGATCGCGCGCTTCACCGGGCGGGAATTCGCCTTCAACGAGGATGCAGAGGGACGGTGGCTGGCAAGCCTCGGGTAAGCCAGCCACCGCCCCTGGCCTCAAGCCTTCAGCTTAAAGTCCAGCCCCGCATAGACCCGCACCGCGTTGCCGCGTTCGAGCTCCTGATGGGCCAGCCATTGGGATCGGCGCGTATCGTCCAGCGCCTGCCCGCGCCGTTCCTCCAGCATGATCGCGAGCTTAAGCCGCGCCAGCTTGCGGTTCGCGTGCTGGGATCGCTGCTCCTGTGCGGTCGCGACAAGACCGGTGGGCAGGTGCGTCGCTCGCACAGCGCTGTCGGTCTTGTTGACATGCTGCCCGCCCGGCCCGCTCGCGCGCATGGCCTGATAGGCAATGTCGTGCTCGCCCAGATCGGGGATGGCATCGGGCAACGGGGCCAGTGCCACGCCGACAAACCAGTTGCGGCGCTTGTGCGAGGGACGCTGCGGGCTGGTGCCAATCCATTGGTTGGTGCCAGTCCGCTCCCTAGCGAAGGCGGAGGCCCCCTCGCCCACGAGGCGCAGCAGGATGGAGGCTGGCAAATCCTCCGCCCCGTCGAGCACTTCGCTGTCCAGCTCCATCCCCCGCGCCTCCCGAACAAAGGCGCGCGCCAGCTGTGTCACCACCCAGCGGCACTCCTGCGGCCCCTTGCCCGCCGTGATGTGGAGGATAACCTCAGTCATGGCGCCCCCGCGTCTTGTAGCTGAGCAGCGGGCGCAGCTGCGCGATCACGCGGATCAGGCCCGCGTGCTCCAGATCGGCGATCACCATGCTGATGTCCTTGTAGGCATCAGGGGCCTCCTCGAAGATCAGGCGGCGGTCTTCACAGATCACATGGCTGCCGAGCCCCGTGCGCTGCATGTCCGCCACGGTGAAGTGGCGCGAGAGCCGGGCGTGGGCGTCCTTGCGGCTCCATTTGCGGCCCGCGCCATGCGCCAGCGAATGCAGCGCATGGTCGGCCTGATTGGCCAGTGGTTCGACCAGATAGCTGAAGTCACCGCGCGACCCCGGGATCGTCACGAGCCCGCGATCCGCAGGCGCTGCCCCCTTGCGATGCAGCCAACCGCCCTGATGCGCGGTTACGCTGTTGTGGCAGATATCCAGCACCCGCCTGCCATCCAGGCCGAGGCATCCAAAAAAGCGTGTCGCAATGATCGCACGGTTGACGATGGCCCATTGCAGCGCCGCATCGTGATCGGCGAGATAGGCGCGCGCTTCGGGAGTATCGGCCATGATGCCCTTGCTGATATCCGCTTGCGGATGCGTCTGCTGGACCGCCTGGCCCAGCCCGCGCGAACCGCTGTGGACCATCATCCACACCCGGTCACGCCGCAGCCCAAGCGCCGCCAAACGGTCTTCGTCCACAACCTGCTCGATCCGCAGGAGTTCCACAAAGTGGTTCCCGCCACCGATTGTGCCGAGTGCCGGACTGACAAGGTCAGGCGGCAATCCGGCCTTGGCCAAGGCGCCACTCGCGTCACCCGACCATGGCTCGTCCAATCCCTGTAACTTACGTTCCACCGAGGCGAGCCTGAACCTGCGCGTGGGGCAATCGGTTTCCCATAAAGCCATGCCGCAGCCGATGTCGCTGCCCACCAGATGCGGCCATATACGATCCGGTGCCCAGAATGCCGCGCCAACAGCAATGCCATTGCCTGCATGCAAATCTGGCAGTCCCACCACGCGGGCCATGCCTTCATAAGCTGCGGTTTTTGCAAGCTGGTCGAGGGCAAGTGGATCGAAGCGCCGGTGATCGGTCGCGATCAGGGTGATCGGGTTCACGCCGTCATGCATGGCGCACCTCCCCCGAACGAGGGCGGGCCGCGAAGGTGAGGACAATCGAAAGTTTGAGAGTAGCGGCGACTTCAATGCCGCCAGAAGCAATCAGGCGAGAAGCTTCGCCCTTTGGAGGTTTACCCATGCAATCTGTTCCTGAACACAGGGAAATAGGACTTGACGGAGGTTACAGGCGATCATTGTAAGCATGGTCATTTCCTTTCCTTGTTCAGAACAGGCCGGTGTTGGCAGGCGGATCCGATAGTCGATAATGAGTTCCGATACAATGGCCCCCAGACCGAGGTAGTGGGTCAGTTTGAAATCGGATCATTTGCCAGACCGAGAGTTTCATGCCTGGATCAAGGTTGGTACCGTCACTGTTACCGGCCATTGCGATGAAAGCGGATATGCTGTGCTGGGAATTCAGTCCCGCTGAAAGGGTCAGGACCGATCAGTCGCAAAGGGCAAACGCATCAGCCGGGCAAGGGCCAGCGCGGGTGACGCAAGGCCAAGCACCCATATCCAGCCGGGCGGCACACTGACCAGTGCGAGATCTTCAGGATTGGCAATTTCACGCAGCAATGCAGCGCGCTTGTATCCGGGCGCGCAGTGGAGGCGCAGTGAGTGCTCGATCCGCAATGCCAATTGCCGCGCATCACTTAATCGCTTGCGTTTTGCAGGAAGCGGCGCGGAAATAAGACGCAACTGCAGCGCCAACACGCTCCGATCGCCATAGGTGTCAGCATAAAGCTGTGTGGCCGGGTTAAGCGGCGTACCCAGCACGGCCTTGGTCAAGAGCAAGGACGTCGCAACAAGGCGGTCAAGCTGTTCTTCTCCAGCCAAGATGATCAGCTCTTGCAACTGGCCGGGATCCAGTCGGCGAATGATCCGGTCAGCATCAGCCAACCATTTGAGACGGACCCATCCCGACTTCACACCGTGAACCAGAATATACAAGGCGTGAGGCACCGGATCCAGAACCGGCAGGCTGGATCCCGCCACATCCATTCGCGTCACGTGTGTTTGCCAAGATAGGTTGAGTTTCGGCAGAAGCCGAGGATTATTGACCAGCTGCCAATGGAGGTCGATTTGCATGCCGTCGGTGCGACGGATGAATGTGAACGCGTTGTGCATCGCCATGAAACTGTTGCGGGCATTACCTGCAAGTTCAGAGCTTGGCCCGATGCGGACAAACCCCATCTCGAGCACCATCGCTTCAACCTGATCGAAGCGCGCCTTTTCGACTAGCAGGTCGACATCGATCATTTCGCGCCTCGCGGCTTGGTCATAGGCGCTTTGGGCTACTGCGAACCCTTTTAGGATCACACAAGCAATCTCTTCCCGTTCGCACGCCTCAACAATTTCACGCGCGCATCGGATCGAGCGAGAAAGGAAACTTAAATTCCGGATTGGCGCAGCCGACAGTCGCGCGCGCAAATCGGATGGAACGGCAAATTCCGGCATTTGCGAGAGCTGCGCATCAACCAACGCAGTCACCCGGTGTCGGGCAACAAGTTCTTCGAACATGTTCCATCGAAAGTGCTGGTCAGATTGAGAAGGATGATACGCGAATGGCGACGCACCGGGCTCTGTCGCAATCAGCGCACATAGCAAGCGCAATTCCGGTTCAAAACCTAGCGACACGAATACCCCATTTCCCAGTCATGCTGCTTGTCGCCAGATGACGCTCCATGCAAGGTCAAACCCCAAGATGGGCCAGTTCAAATCCTACGTTGTCGATATTTCGCGATTATATTGCGCGGCTATTCACTTCGCATCATACCTGCCCGGGTCACCCATTCATCGACAAGCCGAGCATATTGGCGGGTGCCAAGGTGCCCGTTGCGATCGACGCGGCTCGGAAAGGCATAATCATTCACCGTGCCACTGCGGCTTACAAGCCACCCAATAGACTGGCCCGTGCGTCCGGCAACAGCTCGAACTGAACAGGCCGGCCGGTTTTCTGCTGCATCACAATTGCGCGCGTTCGGATCTGACTGCCGCTGACGATGTCATCGATCTTCATTCGTACAAGGTCGCAGCCACGCAGCTTGCTATCAATCGCGAGGTCAAACAGTGCGCGATCACGCACGCGGCGCCGTTCATTGAGATAGTTCATTGAGATAGAAGCGGATTTCCCATATTTGCTTCGGCTTGAGCGCGCGCCTCGCGCCAACACTCCGTCCCGCGTTCCAAACCGGGCGCTTGGTGGCGGTTGTTTCGGTTTCAGGCGTCTCCATGATCATTCTCCAGTGACCACATTGGTCACTTGAAGAATGTCTGCCAGCCCGGTGATTTGAAACGCTAAGGCGCTGCCGACCCAGAGCCGGACGTTCGTGACCGGCATATTGAACGTCCGGCTCCGCCAAAAGCGATCACCTCGCTCTTTCGGGGTCGGATATCGGCTCTTCTAATGACCGGGGTTGGGTGGAAGACCGAAAGACTAATCCGACGAGTGTCCTGAGGCTCGTCGCAAGAACGTGTTAGCGCGCTATCTTTCGCCAAGGACAAGAAGCCCGGTCGCGGTCATTCCCCCTCGGCATAGAAGCTATTGCCGCAAGCACTCTGCCGGATGAGCCGCAATCAGCGCACCTAAGGGTCACGGCATCCCCGCCGCAACGATCCAAGGAGCTTTCCATGACCCGCATCACCGTTCCGACCCGCGACGCCGTTTCCGAAGCCAATCAGGCGATGTTCGACGCACTTCAGGGCCAGCTTGGCTTCGTGCCGAACCTCTATGCCACCTTCGCTCTCTCCAATAACGCGCTGGGCACCTATCTCGCGCTGCAATCGGCCAAGTCGTCGATCAATGCCAAGTCACGCGAAGTCGTGAACCTGGTGGTGAGCCAGTACAACGACTGCCGCTATTGCCTTGCCGCACACACGATGCTGGGCAAGATGAACGGCTTCAGCGACGATCAGATTATCGCGATCCGCAAGGGTGCAGCACCCTTCGACGCCAAGCTCGATGCGCTCGCCAAGCTGACGGTCGCGCTGGTCGCCAACCGCGGCCATGCCGATGCGGCCGCGATGGACGCCTTCTTCGCCGCCGGCTGGACGCAGGAGAACCTTGTCGATGTGATCGTGACGATCGGCGACAAGATCATCAGCAACTACCTCCACGCTGCGACCGACATTCCGGTCGATTTCCCCGCGGCCCCCGAACTCGGCGTGGCGCTCGCCGCCTGACCTGACCTACCCCCTTGCCGCCCGCGCCATTTCCCCCTCCCCCCGTCGGCGCGGGCGGCATCCCCTGACCCGGCCTTCCGCCCCCCCCCCCGGCGCGGCGGCACCCCTGGAGCCCTGCCATGACCGCCACTCTCTCCTCCCCCGACGTGCGGCATGGCAGGGCTCTTTCTTCGCTCTCATCGCCCGCCACTGTCGGCATGGCCGCTGGGCTTGCCGCGGCCCTGATCTGGGCAACTTACATGCTGTCCGCCAAGTCGGGCACCACCGCTGGCCTGCTGCCGCAGGACTTCGTGCTGCTGCGCTTCGGCACCGCCGCTGCGATCATGCTGCCCTGGCTGCTGCGCAACGACCCGCGCGGCCTTGCCGGGGTTGGCTGGAGACGCGGGCTTGTGCTCACGCTGCTGGCCGGGCCGCTGTTTATCCTGCTCGGCACCGGCGGCTATCTGTTCGCTCCGCTGTCCCACGGCGCAGTGATCCAGCCCTCCACCATTGCGCTCGGTTCGATGTTAGCAGCGGCCCTGCTGCTCGGCGAGCGACCGACCCTCGCCAAGCTGGCGGGTACCGGACTGATCGTCGCCGGGCTCGCGGTCATCGCCAGCCATGCAGGCGCGATGGGCGGCGGCATGGTGTGGATCGGCGACCTTCTGTTCGTCGCTGCGGGCCTCAGCTGGACAGGTTTCACCATCCTTATCAAGCGCTGGGAGCTCGGCGCGCTTGCGGTGACAGCAGCGGTATCGACGATCTCTGCGCTGGCTATCGTCCCAATCATGCTGATTGCGGGAGACCTCTCGCGGATTGCCGCGCTGCCGCCAGCGACGCTCGCGGCGCAATTCGCTGTGCAGGGCCTCTTGTCGGGTGTCGTCGCGGTGATCGCCTTTGGTGTCGCGGTACGTCATCTCGGCGCCGCCAACGCTGGGTTGTTCCCCGCCATCGTCCCTGCCGCCACGCTGCTGCTCGGCGGCCTGTCGAGCGGCACGTTCCCTGCGTTTTTCGAAATCGCGGGAGCCGCCCTTGCCTCACTTGGCCTTGTTACCGCCGTCGGACTGACCCGCCCGGCTTCCCCGTCGCCCTCTTCCCAAGGATGATCACCATGACCCACGATCCCCTGTTCCAGCCGATTCGCTATGGCGCGATTGAAGCGCCCAATCGCATCGTCATGGCCCCGCTCACCCGCACCCGCGCCAACGCGGATGACGCGCCGCATGGGCTCCAGCAGACCTACTATACCCAGCGCGCCACTGCCGGGCTGATCGTGTCGGAAGCGACGCATATCTCGCAGCAGGGCAAGGGCTATGCCGGGGCGCCGGGCATCTATTCGCAAGCGCAGGTCGATGGCTGGCGCGGGGTGACGCAGGCGGTTCATGCGGCAGGCGGGCGAATGGTGCTGCAATTGTGGCATGTCGGACGCCTGTCGCACCCCTCGCTGCAACCCGGCGGCGGTTTGCCGGTCGCGCCGAGCGCGGTGGGGCTTTCCGGCCATGCCTTTACCTATGAAGGGCCGCAGGATTTCGTCGTCCCCCGCGCGCTCGAGCTTGATGAAATTCCCGGCATCATCGCCGATTACCGCCAGGCTGCGATCAACGCCAAGGCGGCGGGGTTTGACGGGGTCGAGGTGCACAGCGCCAATGCCTATCTGCTCGACCAGTTTCTGCGCGATGGCACCAACCTCCGCACCGACCAATACGGCGGCAGCATCGAAAACCGCACGCGCCTGACGCTTGAGGTGACCGATGCCGTCATCAGTGTATGGGGCGCAGACCGGGTCGGCATCCGCCTCTCGCCCTCGCTCACCATCAACGGGATGAGCGACAGCAACCCCGAACCGCTTTTCGGCTATCTCGCCGAGCAGCTCGGCCAGCGCGGCCTCGCCTATCTCCACTGTGTCGAGCCGAGCGACCCGCGCGGCGATCCCTTCGACCGGATTGTCGATCCGCAGGTGGTGCGCAAGGCGTTCGGCGGCCCCTATATCGCCAACGGCAGCTACACCGGCCCGCGCGCCCGCGCGGCGCTGGCGGCGGGTGAGATCGACGCGGCCTCGTTCGGGCGGCTGTTCATCGCCAACCCCGATCTGCCGCGCCGCCTGGCCGAAGACCTGCCGATGAACCCGCTCAACGCCGCGCGCATCTATAGCGGGGGCGGGGATGGATATATCGACTATCCCTTTGCCGATTGACCGATCGCGATCACACCGCAAACCTGATGATCCACAAGCCCGCCCCTCACCTCGCCACCATCGCTCTGACGGTGTTGGCGGTGATTGCCTTTGCCGGCAATTCGCTGCTGGCGCGCGCGGCGCTGGGCGACGGGCTTATCGGGGCGGGCAGCTTCACCGCGATCCGGCTTGCCGCAGGCGCAGTCATCCTGCTTCCATGGCTCCTGCGCGGCGCGCGTGAATGGCCAAGCTGGCGCGGGGCGCTGGCGCTGTTCGGATACTGCGCGGCGTTCTCCTTCGCTTATGTCGAGCTCGGCGCAGCGACCGGAGCGATGGTGCTGTTTGCGGCGGTGCAGTTCACCGTGGTTGCCGCAGGAGCACTGTCGGGCAATCCGCTGCGCCGGAGCGATCTTGTGGGCATCGTGCTGGCGATGATCGGCGTCGCCGTGTTGCTCGGCGTTCATGCCCAGCCGGGCCCACTGCTGGCGATGGCGAGCATGGTTGCGGCAGGGATTGCCTGGGGGCTCTATTCGGTGCTGGGCAAGACCGCCGCCGATCCCGCGCGGCGGACCGCGGGCAATTTCGTGCTGGCCGCACTACTGGCGGCGCCCTTGCCGCTGCTCGATGGCGGGATGGCACTGACCACGCAGGGCGCAGGTCTAGCGCTGGTATCGGGCGCGGTGACCTCGGGGCTGGGGTATGTGGTGTGGTACAAGGTCGTCCCGCGCTTGCCGCACGCGACCATCGGCGCGGCACAATTGGCAACCCCGGTGGTGGCCGCGCTCGCCGCCGCTGCACTGCTTGCCGAGCCGCTGACGCCTCGGCTGGCGCTGGCGGCGGCGCTGATCCTCGGCGGGATCGCGGTGACCTTGCGACAGGGGTCAGCGCGCTAGCCCGCGCGCAAGGCCGCGGCCACGAAATCGGCGAAGGCACGTGCTTTGGCGCTCGCCAGCCGCCCGGTCGGGAACAGCGCCCACAGGTCGATCGGCGGTAGCGCCCATTCGTCGAGCAAACGCACCACTGTGCCGCTCGCCAGCTCGCGCGTGAACATCCATTCCGAAGCGACAGCGAGGCCCATGTCGGCCAACACCGCCGCGCGCAAACCTTCCGCTGCCGTTACGCGCAGCCGACCGCTGACGCTTACCGAGGCCTCGGCTCCGCTTGCATGACGGAAAGTCCAATTCGCGGCCTCGTAACGGGTATAGACCACAGCCTGATGACCCGCCACCTCGGCGGGATTGGCCGGCATCCCGGCCCGCGCAAGATAGGTCGGCGTCGCCACCAGTGAGCGACGACCAGCGGCGAGCTTGCGCGCGGTCGCGCTCGAATCCGGCAGCGCGCCCATCCGTAGCGCCACATCGATCCCTTCCTCGACCATGTCGATCACCCGGTCATCCATGATCAGTTCCAGATCGAGCTCGGGATGTTGGTCGAGAAAGGCGGGCAGCGTAGGCACCACGTGCAGCCGGGCGAAGGTCGTCGCTGCCGAGATCCTGAGGCGTCCGGTCAGCCCCCGTCCGGCCCCGCGTGCGGCAACTTCGGCCTCGTCGGCTTCTTCCAGCGCCCGCACCGCGCGCTCGTAAAAACGCTGCCCCGCTTCAGTAGCTGACAGGCCGCGCGTTGTGCGGGTGACCAGCCGCACGCCGAGCCGCTCCTCAAGCTGCGCGATCATCTTGGAAACGGCAGGCTGGCCGACATTGCTCTGGCGCGCAGCAGCGGAGAACGAGCCGGTGTCGACCACCCGCACAAAGGTCGCCATCGCTTGGAAACGGTCCATTCTCATTCCCCCCTGGAATAGGTCATAGTGCCACGGGCTGTCTGCCCTGTCGCCTGGGAAAGGGGCATCTGTCTTTTCAAGAAGCCCGCATCATTCGTGGCTTACGAAAAGGGACACCACCGATGCTGCGCCAAGCTTTGCAGGACGCCGTCTTCACACTGCAGATCACCGGCAGTGTAACCGCTGCGATCGTCATCGCCGCAGCACCGATCGCTCATCGCGTACTTCGCCGCTGACAAAGGAAACCAACCATGATCGAAGTCTATGCATTCGCCACGCCCAACAGCATCAAGGTCCCGATCGCGCTTGAAGAATTGGGGCTCGATTACACGCTTAACGGCATCAATGTGCGCCAGGGCGAACAGAAAGCGCCCGGTTTCGTCGCGCTCAACCCCAATGCCAAGGTGCCGGTGCTGGTCGACGGCCCGCTCGTTCTGACCGAAAGCGCCGCGATCCTCGTCTATCTCGCCGAACAGACCGGCCAGTTGCTGCCCTCCGCAGGAGAGGCGCGGGCGCGGGTGTTCGAACAATTGTTCTTCCACGCCTCAGGCCTCGGCCCGGCGTTCGGGCAGGCCGGCTTTTTCAAGAAGCAGGCGGCCGAGCCGCAGCCGCTCGCCATCGCGCGGTTCGAAACCGAAGCCGCCCGCACCGCCAGCGTGCTAGACGCCGTGCTCGCCCGCCATGAATTTGTCGCAGGCGACAGCTTCACCATCGCCGACATCGCCCATTTCGGCTGGCTGTGGCGGCGCGCCTTTGCCGAGGTCGACATCACCGGCCTGCCCAACCTGTCGCGCTGGGTCGCCGTCGTCGAAGCCCGCCCCGCCGTCATCCGCGCCATCACCCGCGTCGAAGCGCTTGTCCCCGCAGCGTGAAACCCTTGGCAGTGAAAGGATCACTCCGATGACCAAGTTCGCCGATTATCAGCACCGCTTCGCCAATGCCCGCCTCACCCGATCGGACAGCGGGGTGCTCGAAGTCGCGCTCCACACCGATGGCGGCAAGCTGGTGTTCAACGGGCACGCCCACGAACAATTCGTGGAGCTGTTCCACGCCATCGGCGAAGACCGCGACAACCGCGTCGTGATCCTCACCGGCTCGGGCGATGCGTTCATGGACAGCATCGATTCGGACGGCTTCGATTTCTTCTCGCCGATGGGCTTCGACAAGATCCTGCGCGAAGGCCGCAAGGTGCTCTCGAACATCCTCGATATCGAGGTGCCGATGATCGCCGCGCTCAACGGACCGGTGCTGCTGCACAGTGAATATGTGCTGCTGGCCGACATCATCCTCGCAACGCCCGAAACGGTGTTCCAGGACAAGCCGCATTTCGAATTCGGCATCGTCCCCGGCGACGGGGTCAACCTGCTGTGGCCCGAAGTGATCGGATCGGTGCGCGGACGCTATTTCATCCTGACCCGTCAGGTGCTCGATGCCCAGACCGCCAAGGATTATGGCGCGGTCAACGAGATCGTCCCCGCCGATGGCCTGCTGGCGCGCGCGCATGAAATCGCCGAACAGCTCGCCGCGCTGCCGCCGCTGACCGGGCGCTACACCCGCATCGCGCTTACCCAGAAACTGCGCCGCATCATCGACGAGGGCGCTGGCTATGGCCTCGCGCTCGAAGGTATCAGCGCCGCCGACGTCGCCCGCCGCATGGCTCCGGCTGCATAATTCCGACCACAAGGAAACCCGACATGACCCTGCAAGACCGTCTCGATGCTTTCAAAGCCGAATTCCGTGCCGCCCGGCCAGCCGATGTCCGCCAGACGATGGAGCGCGCTACCGCGGAGCTGATCGCCTCAGGCGCTGCTGGGCGGGCGCTGAAGGCGGGCGATCGCGCGCCGGACTTCACGCTCGATGCGCCCGAAGGGACGCCGGTCGCATCGACCGATCTGCTTGCGCGCGGGCCGCTGGTGATCAGCTTCTATCGCGGCGTGTGGTGCCCCTATTGCAACATGGAGCTGCAAGCGCTTGAGGCCGCGCGGGCCGATTTCGCTGCCGCCGGGGCAAGTCTGTTGGCGATCTCGCCGCAGAGCCGCGTCAACAGCCGCAAGTCGCTGCGCGACAACGCCTTGGGCTTTCCTATTCTGTCCGACCCCGGCAACACAGTCGCCGCCGCTTTCGGCCTGCGGTTCGCGCTGCCCGATTATCTGGTGGAGCTGTACCAATCGCTCGGCAACCGCCTGCCAGCGTTCAACGGCGATGACAGTTGGACTTTGCCAATGCCAGGCCGCTACGTGATCGGCAGCGACGGGGTGATCGCCTATGCCGAGGTCAACCCCGACTATACCCATCGCCCCGAGCCTTCCGACATGCTCCCGGCGATACGCCGCGTTGCTCCTATGGTGGCGACGTCATGATCCCGCGCACCTTCCTTGTCACCGGAGCCAGCAAGGGGATCGGCCGCGCGCTTTCAAACCAACTGGCCGAGGCGGGGCACCAAGTGGTCGGCATCGCGCGCGATGCGGGAGACCCCGACTTTCCCGGCAGGCTGATTGTGACGTGCTCCCCTGAAATGTGCCCAGAAATGAGTAGAGTCCGACCCGCAAGGAGTCGGACGCATGAAGCGCAGCAGGTTCAGTGAAGAGCAGATTATCGGGATCTTGAAGGAGCAGGAGGCCGGGA